>Ga0114129_10000667_pt1 | contig 43086 bp, 50 predicted proteins | sample RhiMetdeltSRZDD1_FD_80071 | JGI IMG/M metagenome (GOLD analysis project Ga0114129, IMG submission 80071) | Populus rhizosphere microbial communities from Tennessee, USA - Rhizosphere MetaG P. deltoides SRZDD1 (version 2) (version 2) | ecosystem: Host-associated > Plants > Roots > Rhizosphere >...
ACCGACGTCAGCGGCTCCCTGAACGGCGAGCCGGTGCCCCCGACCGACATCCCGCCGTTGGAGATGACGATCGCCTCCGACGGCCGGGTGCTGTCGGCGGGCGGGATCGCGTTCGGCGGATCGCCGGACACGCAGGGATTCGGTTTCCCCGGGATGGAGCAGCTCACCCCGATCCTGCCGGACCCGGGCGAGAAGGTCTCGGTCGGAGACACGTGGGAGAAGACGTTCTCGCAGGACTTCCCCTACGGGGACGGGACGGTCGAGTTCACGGCGTCCAGCACCTACGAGCGCAACGAGACCGTCGACGGCCGCGAGGCGGCGGTGATCCAGACGAAGATGACCGTGCCGCTCGACCTGACGATCGACCTGTCCGAGCTCCTGAAGGCGCTCGGACCCGAGCTCGCACGCACGACCGGCGCGGACCTGGGGAGCCTGCAGGGCGCGAGCATCGCCTACGACGGCCGGGGTCAGCTCTCGCAGACGAGCTTCGTCGACCTTCAGGCCAAGGAGCTGCTGAAGACACGGAGCAACGGCGACTTCGACATCTCGCTCGGCTTCAAGGGGATCCCGGGCATCGGGGATGCGCCGGTCGACATCGCGTTCACGGGGACGTTCACCCAGAGCCTGGACGTCCGCTAGCGCGGCGCCGCCGCGGCCGCGCCGTCAGGCCGACTGATCGACGGTGCCGGCCAGGACCACCTGGCCCTGGTCGTCGACCACGCGCACACGGGTGAACCCCGCCAGATCCTGGGTCTTGAACTGGTGGTAGACGTCCGCGCCGCCGTTGGCGTTCAGGCCGGTGATCTGGCCCGCGCGCAGGACCGAGCCGTCGCGGTTCAGCAGCTGGACGCGGAGCGGGAGGCGGTCCGACTCGTGCAGCCCGTTCACGATCACCATCGAGAAGTCCAGCACGGTGGGCGAGACCAGCTGTAGGACGAACCCGCCGCCGGTCCCGGCGGCGACCGGCGTGAGCTGCCCGATGTGGGTCTCGTTGTCGGGCAGGTCACGGCCCGGGATCACGTTGGCGTAGATCCTCCGGAACTGCTCGATCGCGGCGGCCTGCTGGCGCTCGGCCTGCTCGGCGCGGACGGCGAACCGATCAGCGCGGCCGGCCATCACGGCCCCCCACCCCAGGCTCGCGAACGCGATCGCGGCGGCCACCAGTCCCGCGGCCACGGTCCGGGCGCGGCGCCGCGTCACGGGGGCGCCGGCCGTGCGTCTGACGCCTGCCACGACGCGCTCCTCAAGGTCCGCGGGCGGAGCGGCCGGTGGCAACGCGAAGGCGAGCGTCGCGGCCGCCTGGTCCAGGTCCCCCGCCTCCTTGCGGCACCCGGCGCACCACTGGAGATGTCGCCCGAGCCGTTCGCGCTCGGGTTCGGGCAGGACGCCGATCGACATCTCGGGTAGGAGCTCGCGCACCTCGAGGCAGGTCACGGCCGCTCCTTGTCCTGGTTGGCGCGCCGAACCTTGATCAGCGCCGTCCGGAGCCGGGTCTTGACCGTGCCGAGCGGGATGCCGTCGCTCTCGGCGATCTCGCGCGCGGTCAGCCCGCCGAAGTACGCGCGCCCCAGCAGGCGTTTCTCGGCGTCGGACAGCGACTCGAGCGCCCGGATCGCCGCGTCGCGCTCGATCACCGGCTCCTCCTCGTCCACCCAGCCGACCTCGGGCACCTCGTCCACCAGCACCAGGTGGGGACGCGTGACGCCGGTCTCGCGGCGCAGCCGGTCCACCGCCAGGTTGTGAGCGATCGTCATGAGCCACGTGGACAGGCGGCCCCGGGCGGGGTCGAAGCGCGCGGCCTTGCGCCACGCGGCGAGGAAGACGTCCTGCGTCAACTCCTCGGCCGCCTCGGCGCTTCCCAGCAGCCGCAGGCCGAGCGTGAAGATCGGCCGCGCGTACCGGGCGTAGAGCGCACGAACCGCGTCCTCGTTCCCCGCAAGCAGCCCCTCCACGAGTTGTTGCTCCTCACGCGCGAGGAGCGGACCTTCCGGCCGGTTGCTCACCCGGTCTCCTTCCAGGTATACGCCCGCCGCGGCGCCGGGAGCTTGGCGGGGGGCTTTCGTCATGATGCCATGCTCGGAAGCGTTCGACGCCGGAGCAGCCTCGGCTCGGTCCCGAGCTCGAGGGCTTGCAGCAGCGCGACCGACCTCAGTGCCCGTTCGCCGACAGGTGCTGGTAGTCCTTCGCGCCCGACCACGCGCCGCCCCAGCCCCAGCCGATCCGCCGGAACGCCCGGACCACGACCCCGCCCCGGACGATCATGCCGGGCCGGACGTCGGAACGGTCCAGGAACCGGCGCCCACGGCGGGGGGACACGCGCAAGCCGTCGACGTAGGGGTTCTCGACCGGATTGATGTCGATCGCCCGCCCATACGCGTGCTGGGACCACGTGGTCGTGCCCGCGACGTACCGACAGTTGAACGCCGACGTGTTGTCATGCCGCATCGAGGAGCGGTCGTCCGCATCGAACCGATCGACCAACCGGACCCGCCGGATCGCGAACCCGCGCCGGTAGAGACGGGCGAAGACCTCGAGCACCTCGTCGGCCCACCGTCGATGGACGACGAGGCGGCCGACGTGCGCGTCGCCGTCGAACCCCTCGTACGTGAGCCGCACCAGTCGCAACGCTCGGATCGGGACCGGGCACCCCCGATGCCATGAGGAGCCGACCATCCACCGGCGGGTCTCCGCGTCGATGTGCGAGACCGAGCCCACGAAAGGCTCGCCGGCGGACGCGACGGTGGCCGAACAGCACTCGAACGCTGCCACGCACGCAAGCACGACCAGGGCCCGCACCGCCTGCAGGATAGGCGCCTCGTCCGAGGGGGTGGTGCGATGATGGTGGTGATGAACGCGACCGCGCGTCGCCTGCTCGTGCCGATCGGGCTCGTGCTCGCGGGCGTCTCGACGGCGGGTACGCAGGCCTTCGCCCAGACGAGCTCGCCGCAGGTTGTGGAGATCCCGATCGACGGGGTGGTCGACCCATTCATCGCCAACCACGTCGAGGGGGGCATCGCCGATGCCGCCGAGGCCGGAGCCGCTGCGGTCCTGATCACGCTCGACACGCCGGGCGGTCTGGATTCCTCGATGCGTCAGATCACCCAGGCGATCCTGAACGCCAAGGTGCCGGTCATCGGCTACGTCTCACCGCAGGGCGCGCGGGCCGCCTCGGCCGGCACGTTCATCCTGTTGTCCGCAAACATCGCGGCCATGGCGCCGGCCACCAACGTCGGTGCGGCGCACCCGGTCGGCCTGTCGGGCGCGATCGCCTCCGAGAAGGCCGTGAACGACGCCGCGAAGTACATCGTGAGCATCGCGGACGAACGCGGCCGGAACGCCGAGTGGGCCGAGTCTGCGGTTCGGGATTCGGTGAGCGCGTCGGCGGAGGAGGCGCTCCAGCTCGGCGTGATCGACCTGATCGCGCCGGACGTGCCCACGCTGCTCTCGGACGTGAACGGGATGACGGTCCAGGTCTCCGGGCAACCGGTCACGCTCGACCTGACGGGCGCCACGGTCACCGAGGACCCGATGGGCTTCTTCGCCGGGTTCCTGCACGGACTCCTGGACCCGAACCTCGCCTTCATCTTCTTCTGGCTGGGGCTCGCGTTCATCGTGGCCGAGTTCTTCGTCCCGGGCGGCGTGGTGGGCACGCTCGGCGTCCTGATGCTGGTGACGTCCCTGGTCGCGCTCGGGACGCTGCCCGTGCAGCTGATCGGCGTCGTGCTGCTCGTTGCCTCCATCGTGTTCTTCGTGCTCGAGCTCATGCACCCGGGGGTCGGACTCCCGGCGTTCGCGGGCGTGGTGTGCCTGGTGCTCGGAGGCCTGTTCCTGTTCGACACGTCGGTGCCGGGCGCCTCGGTCTCGTGGTGGGTGATCGTGCCGGTGGCCGCGTTCGCGACGTTCTTCTTCCTGATCGTGATCCGCGCCGCGATGCGTCTGCGGCACAAGGGGGCGACCACGCGCGACCAGGAGTTGATCGGCGTCGAGGGCATCGTGCTCCGCGATCTCCGTCCCAGGGGGGTCGTGCAGATCGCGTCCGAGCACTGGACGGCCGAGGCCGTGAAGGGCACGCCGCGCAAGGGCGAGCACGTCCGCGTGGTCGAGATGGAGGGGCTCAAGCTCAAGGTGGAGCCCGTGGAGGCGCCGGCGTCGGCGTCGACCGGGCCGCAGGGAGGAGAGGGAACCCGATGATCCCGCTGGTGATCGCCGTCGGCATCGTGCTGCTGCTGCTCATCTTGATCATCCCGCAGATGATCAAGATCGTTCGGGAGTACCAACGCCTGATGGTGTTCCGGCTCGGGCGCGCGATCGGCGCGAAGGGGCCGGGGCTCGTCCTGCTGATCCCGTTCGTGGACAAGGGCGTGTGGGTCGACCTGCGCGAGCTCTATCTGGAGATCCCCCACCAGGCCGCCATCACCGAGGACAACGCCACGATCTCGATCGACTTCATCGTGTTCTACCGGGTCGTGGACGCACGGATGTCGGTGATCGAGGTCGGCAACTTCGCCGGAGCCGCGCAGAACATCGCGGCCACCACCCTGCGTTCGGTGGTCGGGGACATGTCGCTGGACGACGTGCTCGCCAAGCGCGAGGCGATGAACGAGATCCTGCGCAACAAGCTCGACGAGGTCACCGAACGGTGGGGCGTGAAGGTGACCAACGTCGAGATCCGCGAGATCATCCCGCCGCCGCAGGTCCAGGACGCGATGACGCGGCAGATGTCGGCCGAGCGGACCCGGCGCGCCGTCGTGACCGAGGCCGAAGGCGCCAAGCAAGCGGCCATCACGGTGGCCGAGGGCAACAAGCAGTCCGCGATCCTGAACGCCGAGGGCGACCGCCAGGCGGCGATCCTTCGGGCCGAGGGGTTCGCGCTCGCTCTGTCGAGGATCTTCGAGACCGCCCAGGGCGTCGACGGCAAGACGATGTCCCTGCAGTACCTGGAGGCGCTCAAGCAGATCGGGCAGTCGCCCTCGACCAAGTTCGTGATCCCGATGGAGTTCACACATCTGTTGTCGGGGATCTCCTCCTACGCCGAGCGGACCTTCGGCGACGGCAGCGGAGACGGCCAGACGGGCTCGCAGGGCGGCGCGTAGGACCGCCGCCGAACGCACGCCGAGGGACGTCGCCGGGCTGTCCACCCTTGGGGAACCTCGCCCGGCAGCTCGGTGTAGACGCAGATGACCGACCGAGTGGAGGGCCGTCCACTGGAGGACGTCGGATTCGCACGGCTGGACGACGTCGAGCTCGTCGGGCGCGCGCGAGACGGCGACGTCTCGGCGTACGGCGAGCTCGTGGAGCGATACCGGGAGGTGGCGTTCCGCACCGCATGGCTGATCACGCGAAGCTCTGCCGATGCCGACGACGCGGCGCAGGAGGCCTTCGTCAAGGCCTTCTATGCGCTCGGGCGGTTCCGCGTGGGCGAGGCGTTCCGTCCGTGGATCCTTCGGATCGTCTCGAACGAGGCCAAGAACCGGCGCCGTTCGACGGGCCGTCGCGAGCGCCTCACGGTTCGGCTCGCGCAGGACCGCGGCTCGGGGGACGCGGCCCCGTCCCCCGAGACCGCGGCCCTCGGACACGAGCAGCGCGAGGCGCTCCTGCACGCGATCGACGGCCTGCCCGAACGCGAGCGCCTGGTCGTGACGTATCGCTACCTGCTCGAGCTCTCGGAGGCCGAGACCGCGCGGGCCCTCGGGATCCGGCCGGGGACCGTCAAGTCGAGACTTTCGCGCGGGCTCGCTCGGCTGCGGCAGGCGCTCGCGACGGAGGGACGGGATGATGGCTGACCGAACGCCCACAGACGGGCAGCTCGCGAGCGCCCTGACGGCCCTGGGACGGGACGTCGCGTTCCCGCAGGCGCCGATGCTCACCTCCGCCGTCACGGCCCGACTGAGCGCGGAGCGGGCGCGCGGCGCGCGCCCGCGCGTACCCGGCCTCGCGCTGATCGGTCGGCGCCGCGCCCTCGTCCTGGTGGCGGCGGGGCTGCTCGCCCTGCTGGCACTCGCGGGGGCCACCCGGCTCGCGATCGGTGCGTTCGAGGTCCGTGTCCAGCCCCAGGCCACGCCGCCGCCCTCGCTCCCCCCGGTCGAACCAAGCAGGATCGGCGACGCCGTGTCCGAGCGGGAGGCGGTCGCGCAGGCCGGGTTCGAACCCGCCCTGCCGCCCGGGCCGGCGCCCGACGAGGTCTACGTGATCGACACCGACTTCGGGGACGCAGGCATCCTGTACGCCTGGCGCCCGAGCGCCGCCTATCCGAGGATCGAGGGCACGGATTGGGGCCTGATGTTGATCGTGGCGCAGGGCGACCAGGAGTTCGTGAGCAAGTCCGTCGACCGGTTCGACGCGCTGGTGGAGGTGAAGGTGAACGGCGACCGCGCGTTCTGGATCCCCGCCCCGCACGAGGTCTCGATCACGACCGACCAGGGCTCGGAGACGTTCTCGGTGACCGGCAACGTGCTGATCTGGCAAGAGGGCGACCTGTCCTACCGACTGGAGACCTCGCTGGGGCGGGCCGAGGCGATCGCGCTCGCCGAGTCGGCGAGCTGACGGGAACCGGTCCGCATCCGGCGGTGTAGTCGGGGCATCCGGAGCATCTCCAACGACTCCAGCCGGAGGGAGGAGGGGGCATGAGCCGTCGAACCGGGATCCTCGCCGCTGCCGCGTTCCTGGCCGTGCTCGTCCTGCCCGCGCTGCCCGCGGCCGCCGGGGGCGGCTGTCACGGTGGTGCGACCCAGGGCACGGGCGACACGGTCGAGCTCGTGGACATGTGCTTCACGCCGAGCACGCTCTCGATCCAGCCAGGCGACTCGGTGACGTTCGTGAACACCGATCCGATGGTCCACAACGTCGGCGGCACCCTGTGGGGCCACTACGACGACCTGAACCCGGGGGACACGTTCACGGCCACGTTCGACCAGCCCGGGATCTACGCCTACGCGTGCAGCTACCACCAGGGCATGACCGGCGCGATCGTGGTCGGCGGCGGCCTGGGGGCCGGCAACGGCGAGACCGTCGACGCATCCTCGCTCGAGCAGCCCGCTGCCTCCCCGGTCGTCCAGGTCCGAACGGTGACCGAGCCCGCGAGCTCGGCCCCGATCGCGATCGGTTGGGTCGCGGGGGCCGCGATCGGTCTCGGCATCGGGCTGGGGATCGCCGCGCTCGTCCGGCGGAAGACGACGACCGCAGCCTGATCTCAGGCGGGCAGCGGGATCCGCGCCTGCTGGAGCTGCAACGTGAAGTCGTGCGGGTTCGAAGAGGCCGACAGTGCAGCGTCGACCGTGACCTTCTCCTGCTTCACGAGCTCCAGCAGGCTCTGGTCGAACGTGCACATGCCGTAGAAGCCGCCGTCTGCGATCACGTCGTGGATCTCGGCCGTCTTGTCGGCTTCGGAGATCCGCTCCGCGATGCGGCCCGTGTTCACCAGGACCTCGTGGCACGGGACCATCGAGGCGTTCGGCGTCGGCACCAGGCGCTGGCAGACGATCCCGCGCAGGGCCCCCGCGAGGGTGAGCCGGATCTGCGTCTGCTGCGCCGGCGGGAAGAAGTCCACGATGCGGTTGACCGTCTCGGTCGCGTCCACCGTGTGCAGCGTCGAGAGCACGAGGTGCCCGGTCTCGGCGGCTTGCAGCGCGGTCCGGACGGTCTCGGTGTCGCGCATCTCGCCGATCAAGATCACATCGGGGTCCTGGCGGAGGGCGGCCCGAAGAGCCGACAGGAAGCTCTCCGTGTCGGTGCCCACCTCGCGCTGGTTGATCGAGGCCACGTCGTCGCGGAACAGCACCTCGATCGGATCCTCGATCGTGACGATGTGGCTCTGCCGGTGGTGGTTCAGGTACTCGATCATGGCTGCGAGCGTGGTGGTCTTGCCCGAACCCGTCGGCCCGGTCACCAACACCAGCCCGCGCGGCTCATCGGCCAGCTGGCGGATCACGTCGGGAAGGCCCATCTCGTCGAAGTTCGGGCCGCCGAACCGCAATTTCCGCAGCACCGCCGAGATGGAGCCGCGCTGGCGGAACACGTTCACGCGGAAGCGGCCGACGCCGGGCAGCGAGTACGCGAAGTCCACCTCGCCCGAGTCGCGGAGGCGCTCCACGCGTTCGGCGGGCACGATGGCCTCGCCGATCGCCTCCATCTCGTCGTGGGTGAGCGGGTCGCGGTCGAGCGGCACCAGCGACCCGGCGTCGCGGAACTTCGGGGGCGTGCCGACCTTCACGTGCAGGTCCGAGCCGTCGCGCTCGACGAGCTCGGCCAGCCAGCCCTTGAACTGTTCGACGACGTCCGCCCCCGCCGTCTTGGCCAGGTGGACCGAGGGCGGAGGCTCGCCGGCGGGCCGCGGTTCGGCGGACGGACGGGCGTGGTCTGGCTGGTGCGGTTCGATCACGTGGAACCCTCCTCGAGGCACGGGGGGATGGCTGCGGGACGCTGTCTGTATCGGCCAGACGGCGCCTCGGCCTGAGGGATCAGGAGAGCCGCAGGGCGGTCACCTCGAGGCGGCAGGTCGTGCGCTCGGTGAGCGGCTCGAAGGCGGTCAGCGCCATGGGTGGCTCGAGCGCCCCCAACATCCCCTCGACCAGCCCCTGATGGATCGAGCAGACGAGCTCGCGATGGTCGTCCAGCAGCTCCCGGAACGGGCAGTCGCGCAGCGTGACCTCGACGGCGCCGTCGGCCGCCCGGCGGAAGCGGGGATCGAACCCGGCCGAGGCCATCGCCTCCTGCAGCACGGCGAGGTGGTGGCGGGCCGAGGCGCGCGTGCCGGGTTTCGGTACCCCCCGGGCGGCGAGGTAGCGGCCCCACTCGCGGGCACGGTCGGTGGCCCGGTCGCGGGCCCGCGCGCCCGAGGCCAGGCCGGCGAGGATCTCGGCCAGGAGCCGGAAGTCCCGGTTCTCGAGCTCCGTCCGTTCGACCGCGACGTACATCGTCTGCGGCCGCCCCACCGTGGCGCCCTTGCGCACCTCCCGGCGGACCAGGCCGGCCTCCTCGAGCCGGCGCAGGTGCGGCCGGAGCGTGTTCGGGTGCAGCGACAACCGCGTCGAGAGCTCGCGGACCGAGACCGGCCGTCCGGACAGCCCGAGGTAGCGGTACAGGCGGAAGCGCGTGTCGTCTGCCAGGGCCTTGTGGATCTCGAGGGCGGTGGGCTCACGGACGGACATGGAGGGATCCTGCGCGAGTCCGCGGCTCGTCGACGCCTCGGAACCCCGGACGTACCATGGGAGTAAGCACGGTTCGCACCGTGGCAATCAGGATAATCCGAGGAGGTTCCCACTTGGTCACCCAGGAGCAGGTCCGCGAGGCGCTCCGGTCGGTCAACGACCCCGAGATCGGCCGTCCGATCGAAGACCTCGGCATGCTGGAGGCGATCCAGGTCGAGGACGGCCTCGTCCGCGTGCACGTGCTGATCACGATCGAGGGCTGCCCCCTCAAGGACCGCATCACCGACGACGTGACCCGCGCGCTCGCGCCGGTCGAGGGCGTCGAACGGGTGCAGGTCGACCTCTCGCCGATGAGCGAGCAGCAGCGAGCCTCGCTGGTCGCGAACCTGCGGGGCGGCGCCGCGCCGCAGCAGCAGCCGACGTTCTTCACGGGCTCGGACACCGTGGTGATCGCCGTGGCCTCGGGCAAGGGCGGCGTCGGCAAGTCCAGCGTGACGGTGAACCTCGCGTGCGCGCTCGCGGCCGAGGGGCACCGGGTCGGCGTGCTCGACGCGGACGTGTGGGGGTTCAGCGTGCCGCGCATGATGGGCGTGACCGGCAAGCCGGTGGGGTTCAACGACATGATCCTGCCGCTCGAGTCCCACGGTGTGAAGGTCATCTCGATGGGCTTCTTCGTGCCGGAGGAGACCCCGGTGATCTGGCGCGGGCCGATGCTGCACAAGGCCATCGAACAGTTCCTGGGCGACGTCTACTGGGGCGACCTGGACTTCCTGCTGTGCGACCTGCCGCCGGGGACCGGCGACGTGTCGATCAGCCTCGCGTCGTTCCTGCCGGGGGCCTCGATGCTCGTGGTGACCACGCCGCAGGAGGCCGCCCGAAAGGTGGCCGAGCGCGCCGGCAAGATGGCCGAGCGGACGAACCTTCGCCCGATCGGCGTGATCGAGAACATGTCGTGGTTCGTCTGCCCGCACTGCGGCGAGCGAACCCCGATCTTCGGAGACGGCGGCGGCGAGGAGGCGGCGCAGACGCTCGGGGTCCCGCTGTTCGCGCAGGTGCCGCTCGAGCCCTCGGTGCGGGAAGGCGGCGACGACGGCACGCCGATCGTCGTGACGGCCCCGGACTCACCCGCGGGCGAAGCCCTTCGACGCGCCGCGCGCGAGATCTCGCACGCCACGCGATCGAGGGTCGGAAAGCCCTTGCCGCTGATGGCGCCGCCCGGCGCGCCGGTGACGGCCGGCGGCCACCACGGCCACGCGCACTAACGCGGCGAGCTCAGTCCCGCTCCGAAGCCGATCCCGGGACCGACGGCTGCTCCGACCCGGTCCCGTCGGGCGGACCGTCCCGCGCGTCCTCGACCTCGGCCGGTGACGGTTTCCTCACCGCCCATACGATCAGCGTGACGATGCACACGATCGAGACCGTGAGCCCGGTCCACTGGCTGCCGGTCATCCCGAAGACCCGCTTGTCGACCCGCAGGAAGTCCTCGACCACGCGCGTCAGGCCGTAGACCGCTCCGAACACGAGCGTCAGCACGCCGAGCCGCCTGGGCGCCCGCGAGAGCCCGTACAGCACCAGGAAGAGGACCGTCGCGAAGAACATGTCGTACAGCGCGGTCTGGTGCACACCGACGCCGGTCCCCAGCACCTCACCCGTCGGCGACGTGAGCTTCGCCACCTGGTGCGTGATCGTGAGGACCTGCCCGCCCTGCAACGTGCCGGTACAGGTGCCGGGCAGGGAAGTGCAGTCGAAACCGGCCAGCTTCCCCCCTTCGTACTGGAACGCCAGGAGCCAGCTGGTCGGCTTGCCGAGGTGGTCGCCGATGATCAGGTCGCCGATCCGCCCGAACGCGATCCCGAACGCGAGGCCGATCACCGCGCCGTCCATCACCTGGAAGAAGGAGTAGTGGTACTTGCGGAACAGCGGGATGTTGATCAGCACGGCGCCCGCGATCCCGCCGAGGAGCGTGAGGCCGCCGTTCCACAGCGCGAGCATGTCGGCGATGCCGTTGAACTCGGAGAAGTGGCCGATCACGTAGAACAGGCGCGCCCCGATGATCGTCCCGATCAGCGCCCAGAACACCATCGTGTTGATGTGCTCCACGCTGACGCCGCGCTTGGGGCCCTCGTGCTGCAGGATCCACGCACCGAACAGGAACCCGACGGCGATCCCGATGCCGTGCGGGCTGATCGCGAAGTCGCCCCACAGGTGGATGCGATCGAGGACGGGCCAGCCGATCGAGGCGAGCACGGCCCGAGTCTATCCGCGGGTTCGTTCCAGGGCGGCCGCCACGCCCTTGCCGAGCAGCAGCCCTCCGGCCACGTCGGAGGGATAGTGCACGCCCGCGTACACGCGCGACAGGCCGACGGCGCCGGCCAGCAGGTCGAGCGCGGTTCGGGCGCCGCGGCTCGCCTCGAGCTCGCGCGCGGCAACCGTCACGAACGCCAGCAGCACCGCCGGGTGACTGCTGGGCCAGGACGTGCCGTTCGGGCGCCCGACGCGAAGCGTCATCCCCGGGAGGTCGGCGTCGTAGGGACGCGGCCGCAGGAACAGGCGCTTCAACCCCTGGCCGGCGACCCAGGCCACGGAGGCCGCGGTGAGGCCGCGGGCCGCCGCCCGGCGGCGGCCCGCGGCCGCCAGCACGGACGCGGCTCCCACCGACGCCCAGATCGACCCGAGCTCGGTCACGCCACGGAAGAATCGATCCGCCGCTTCCCCTCGGCCCCGGTTGCCCGCCCCGAACGCCTCGACGTCCAGGTCGCGGCCCGCTCCGGCCGACGTCACGGCGCCGACCGCAAGCGCCGCCCCACCCAGCGCGATGGCCCGGAGGGCCGAACGTGCCTCCATGTCGGGGATGATGCGAGAATCCGGCAACGGCGTCACGGAGGCGGGCGTTGCGCAAAGAGGGCGACGACTACGGGCCCCCGCGGGACCCCGGCGGCGGCCGCAGCGAGCCGATCGAGGCCTCCAGCTCGGGCATCACCGCCAAGCGAGTCATCATCGCCGTCCTGGCGATCGTCCTGATCGCCTTCGCGATCGCGAACTTCAAGCAGGTCCGCGTCAACTTCCTGGTATTCGACACTGACGCGCGCCTGGTCACCGTGATCGTGGTGGCCGCCGGGCTCGGCTTCGTGATCGGCTACTTCGTCGGGCGGCCGAACAGGGCACAGCGCAGACGCCTGAAGGAGTGGGACGAGCGGCACGACAAGGACTAGCCCACCTCGCCCCTCCGATACCGCTCCTCGATCTCCTGCTTCTGCGCGAGCGTCCCGTGCCGGAGCGCGAGGTGCGCGCCGCCCACCCTGGCCAGGCTGCGCGCCGCGACCTCGCCCAGCGGGCCGCCGCGGAAGTGGTAGTCGACGACGTGCTGGAGCAGGCTCCTGTGTCCGGCGAGCGGCTCGATCTCCGAGGTCACGGTCGCGTCGAGCAACCCGGTGAGCCGGATCTTCGACCGATGCGGCGGATCCCATTCGAGCACCTCGCCGTCGATCGTGGATCGCAGGACCATGAAACGCATCTCGGTCGTGTAGCGCGTCCCCTCGCGCAGCCCGTCTGCCGGGATGCCATCCACACGGACGATGTGGCGATCCCAGTGCGGGAGCCTCCGGGGATCGGAGATCACGTCCCACACGGCCTCGGGGGGCGCGTCCACCACGAGATCGAACTCGACCAGCGTCACCCCACGCTCACCGTCCCCGACATCCACCCGTGCCACCACACCACGCTCGCCGGCCGAACGCGGACGATCGCCGCGCCGTCCTCGATGCCAGCCAGCCGCCCGATGCGGGCGGCCGAGCTCGAGCCGGAGACGAGCCGGGAGGCCACCGCGATCTCGCCCTCGCCCCGCACCATCGCCCCCACCATCTCTCGGGCGCGCCAGGTGGACGGCCGGTCGATCGCCAGCGCGAGCCTCGGCGAACCCCTGGCCCCGGCCAGCGCCAGCGTCTCCTCCGGCGTCGCGGCGTACAGGGCGCCGCCCTCGGCGGCCCAGCGCACGGGCAGCACCACGGGGCCGCCCGGCGTCTCGAGGCCGAGCGCCCCCTCGCCCGCGTCCTCGAGCGACGCGCCCGGCACGCTCGCGAGCACCGGCTCGCCTGCGCGGGCCGCCCGGAACCGCTCGACCCCCTCGACGGCGTCGCCCCACTCCCCCCACGCGCTCGAGAGCCGGCCGCCCTCCAGCACCGCCGAACGCTCGATGCGGATCTCGGCGAACACGCGGCCGGGCGGTGCCCAGGCGAACGGCACGTGGTGCGCGTCAACCGCATACCCGGCGAAGAAGCGCGCGTTCTTGCGAGTGAACCGCGCGCCGGCGAGCGCCAGCAGCGGCCCGTGCGAGAGCGACCGCCCCCAACTCTCGGCGTCGAGGAGATCGTAGGTTGTTACCGTCCCGGCGAACACGACCGCGCGGTCGCCGTCTCGCACCGAGCCCGCCACGCGCGGTTCCGTTCGCCACGCTCGCGCCTTGACCGAGCCGCGCGAGGTCGTCACCCACACACTGCCGCCCGCGGCCGCGTACACCATCGGCGTGACATGCGGCCCGGCCGGCGTCGACGCCCCGACGTGGCAGAACGCCCCCCGCTCCAGGATCGCCCGGACGGGCGCGGGGACGACGGCGCTCACGTCGCCTCTGCCGCCCGTTCGCTCACGACCGGGAACGCGACCATCATGCCGGTCCACACGATGTGATTCGCGAGCGGCGCCAGGACCCCGCCGGTCCACCATGCGAGCGCGACCCACACGGCGCCGCCCACGATGGCCCCGGCCGCGATCGCCAGGTTGCGGCTCGCGAGGTTGGCCACCACGAACGCGAGCCACGCGATCGTCGCGGCGAGCGCCACCTTGCCGTCGAGCGCCGAGACCAGCTGCCCCTGGAACAGCCCGCGCCAGAACAGCTCCTCGCCCGGCACCGACAAGGCGATCGAGAGTGCGAGGGCCACCCCGAGCGACAGGCCCCCCTGCTTGCGGTACATCTCCAGCGAGTGCCGGCGGAACGTGTCCCAGCGCCCGATCACCCCGATGGCGACCCGCGTAGCGACGTACAGCGCGACCCCCAGGACCAGACCCACGAGCACCGAGACACCGGGGGCCACGTCGGGCGACCATGCGATCGGGCCGACGATGAGGGCCACGAGCCCCATCGTGGCCAGGGTCGGCGTCATCGTGGTCCACACGTTTCGGCCGCGAGCCACCAGCGACCACGCGACGATCTCGGCGATCAGGCCCGCGATCATCACGACGGCTTTCATGGCTACGGGAGGAACCGTACCTTGGCGGCGAACTCGGCGGTGAGCGCGGTGATCACGGCGAGGTAGAAGAACCCCGTCGCCGACTGCACGGCGGTCGAACGCGTCCCCCTGAGGGTCACGCGGATCAGCACCGCGATCAGCGCCGTGGCCGCCACCATCCCGAGCGCGATCCACGAGGCGAGCCCGGCCGAGGTCAGCAGCGGGTTGAACTGCGTCGAGGGTTCGGTTGGCCCGAACCCGCCGATCAGCAGCGCGGCCGCCTCCAGCACGACGCCGATGATCAACAGGTTCGTGGTCCGGTTGATCGGGGTGCGGGTCAGACCGCGATCGGTCAGGTACCAGTGGCCGAGCAGCAGCCCGTCGATCACCGCGCCCAGGAAGGCGGCGCCGGCCAGCAACTGGAGGAACGCGACGATCCACGTGCCCTCGGCCGTGCCGGCCATGACGGCCAGGAGCGCCACCCCAAGCGGCACCGAGGCCACGCCGACGACGCGCGCCGCCGTGTGGCGCTTGGCGAACATCAGGACCACCCAGACGAGGTTCACGAACGCGAGCGCGGCCGACAGGCGCACGGACCATGCCCCGGCCTCGCTGCCGAGGGTGACGCCGGCCGCCGCGGCGCCCCACGTCCCGAACGACAGCGCCAGCAGCACGCATCCGGTCAGGGTGAAGAACCCGCGCTTGACCTCGTTCCACAGCGGCGTCAGGAACAACAGCACGAGGCCGCCCGACACGGTCTCGGCCAGGACAAGCGCGGTCACGCCGGCGGGTCCGCTCACGGCGAGAGCGTACCCGCGCACCACGTTCCCACGGCCCGGATCTCGTCGCCGTGCCCGCCGCTTCGTGCGCCCGCCGGTAGGCTGTTCCGCCGATGGACGACTGGCGCTCCTACGACGACGTGGCCGAGACATACGAGCGGATCCACGCGCCCCGGCTCGCCGAACCGGCCGGCGACCTCGTCGAGCTCATCGGGATCCAGGCCGGGTGGCGGGTGCTCGACGTCGGGACCGGGACCGGCGTGGCGGCGATCGCCGCGGCGGGCGCCGGGGCGCAGGTGGTCGGGATCGACGAGGCGATCGGGATGCTGAAGGCGGGACGGTCGGCCAACGGGAGCCTGCCGGTGGCCACAGCCGAGGCGATCGACCTTCCGTTCCGGGACAACGCGTTCGACGCGCTGGTCGCGAACTTCGTGATCGCGCACTTCGCCAGATACAAGACGGCGCTGTTCGACATGAAGCGCGTGATGAGGCCGGGCGGCCGGCTGGGCCTGACCACATGGGCGGACGCCCAGGACGACCTCCAGCGCACCTGGCTCGAGCTCGTCGACTCGGTGGTGCCGCGCGAGGTGTTGCAGCCGGCTATGGACGAGCGGTTGCCCTGGCGCGAACGCTTCCGCCACCGCGAGCCGCTCGAGGAGGCGCTCCTGGAGGCCGGCATCCGGCATGTCCGCACCGAGGTGCGCCGCTACCACTTCACCTATCCCCTCGACGAGTACATCGAGGGGCTGACGACGTGGGCGACCGGCCGCTTCGTGCGCTCGATGCTCGGCGAGTCGGCGTTCGCGGCGTTCCTCGAACGAGCCCGGGCCGTGTTCCGCGAGCGGTTCGCCGACCCGGTCAACGACTTCCGTGAGGTGCTGTTCGCGACCGGCGCCAAACCCTGAGGGCTAGGCCTTCGAGAGCACGTACCCGACCAGCGCCCGCACCGGCGTCCCCGTCGCGCCCTTGGGCCAGTAGTCCCCCGCTCGATCGGCGAACGACGGACCCGCGATGTCCAGGTGCACCCACGGGGTGTCGCCCACGAACTCGCGCAGGAACATGGCCGCGGTGATCGCGCCGCCGTACCGCTTGCCGATGTTCTTGATGTCGGCGATGTCCGAGTCGATCAGCCGCCGGTACGGCTCGTACATCGGCAGTTCCCAGCCGGGTTCGCCCGCGGCCTCGCCGGCCGCCAGGATGTCGAGGATCAGGTCGCGGTCGTTGCCCATCGCGCCCCACAGGTCGGTCCCGAGCGCGATCATGCACGCGCCGGTGAGCGTCGCCGTGTCGATGATGACCTTCGGCTTCTGCTCGGTCAGGAAGGCGAGCGCGTCGGCCAGCACCAGCCGCCCCTCGGCGTCGGTGTTCAGCACCTCGGAGGTCGTTCCCCCGCGGTGATGCAGCACGTCGCCGGGGCGGATCGCCGAGCCGCTCGGCATGTTCTCGGCGGTCGGGATGGCGGCGATCACGTTGACCCTGGGCTTCAGCAGCGCGATCGCGCGCATCGTCGCCAGGATCGACGCGGCGCCGCCCATGTCCGACTTCATCCACTCCATGCCCTGGGCGTCCTTGATCGACAGGCCGCCCGAGTCGAACGCGATCCCCTTGCCCGTGAGCGCGATCGGGGCGCCCTTGCCGCCGCCGCTGTACTTGAGCTCGATCATGCGCGGCGGTCGGGTGCTCCCCTGCCCGACCCCCAGGATCCCGCCGAACCCGCCCTTCTTCAGCTCGGCGTCGCCCCACACCTTGCATGTCAGGCCGACCTTCTTGGCCATCGCCTGGGCCTCCCTGGCCAGCTGCGCCGGCGGGAGGTCGAGCGCCGGGGTGTTGACGAGGTCTCGCGCCCAGGCCTGCGCGTCGGCGATGATCTGCCCGCGCGCGATCGCGGCCTTCGCAGCCTTCGCGTCGGCCTTGCCGGCCCCCACCAGCGTGACCCTCCCGAGCTGCGGCGCGCGGCCGTCGGACTTGGACTTGTAACGCTCGAACCGGTGCGAGCCGAGCACGAGGCCTTCCACCGTGGCCTGGACCGCGGCCGGCGCGTCGGCCCCGCGGACGATCTGCGGGAGCGTCGTGGCGACGGTCTTGCGCTTGGCCAGCTGGCCCGCGACCCGGCCGGCCGCCCTTCGGCAGGCGTCGGCGTCCGCCTTGGACTTCCCGCCCACCCCCAGCAGCAGGACGGCCCTGGCGGCGAGCCCGTCGGTGCCGGTGTTCGGGACCAGGAGGGTCTCGCCGCGCTTGCCCTTGAGCCCCGCGCCCGCGTACACGCCCAACAGATCCAGGCCCTTCACGTCCTTGACGCCGGGGCCGGCCTCGGGCCCTTCGAAGATCGGCAGGACGAGCACGTCGACGGCGAGGTCGGTCGGGCGGTCGGTCGAGAACGTGAACGTCGGCACGGGTGCACTCCTTCGATGGTCGGGGGCGCGAACGAGCGGCAGTCTATCGGCGGCTCGTCGCCTCCCGCACCCGGGTACGCTGAGCCGCCGTGGACGCCAGGGACCTTCGCGATCTCGTACGGTTCGACGAGGACGGGCCGAGGCACGAGCCGCTGTACGAAACCGAGCACCTGTGGTCCGAGCTCGTGTGCCTCGAGCGCAATCAGGCGCTCGGGACGATCTCCGACCCGGACTCGGACGCGCTGGTCCTGATCGTGTCTGGGCGGGTGGTGGTCCAGGTCGACCGGCGCCGCAGGCGCCTCGATCAGTGGGAGACCGCGCTCGTGCCGGCCGGCGCCGAGCTGACGGTCACGAACGCCACCGGTGATCCCGCGGTGGTCCTGGTGGTGGCGGCGCCCCCACCCCCCGAGCGCGCGGTCACCGAGTAGGCGTTCGGCGCGGCAGCAGCAGCGCCAGCGCGAACGCGACCACGAAGCTCGGGATGCTTGCCCCGAACCGCCCGTCGAACAGCGGGAAGGGCAGCGCGAGCGCGTCGAACACCCGGCCAACGGCGTCGACCCACCCCTGCGGGCCCGTGGGCACGCACCACTGGTACACCGCGAAGCCGACCACCCACGGGACCAACGACAGCCACCGCACTCCGCCCGTCCCGAACACCACGTCCTCCCCGTACCGGCCGCGGCTCCGCACGAAGTAGTCGGCCAGGAACAGGGCGGCCAGCGGCACGAACACCGAGCCGATCAGGAACAGGAACTGCTCGTACCGTTCGGCCGTGAACGCGAGCGCGAGGACGAGGCCCACCGCGCCGACCCCCAGGACGAGCGGCGCCTGCCGCGCCGCGGGGGCGACGTTCCGCGCCGAGACCGCCGCCGAGTAGATGTCCGCGAACGCGTTGTCGCTCTCTCCCACCAGGAGCGCGAGCAGCACGATGCCACCCCCCGCGAGGAACACGATCCCCCCGCCGATCCCCACGGCATCCGCGCCCACCCCGGTCACCAGGACGAGCAGCGCGCCCAGCGCGTAGAACCACGCGTTGCCGATCGCGTAGCCGGCGTACGTGCCGAGCGCGGCCCTCGAGCTCGGCCGGGCGAAGCGGCTGTAGTCGGCCGCGAGCGGCAGCCACGAGATCGGCATCACGATCACCAGGTCGACCGCGAGCCAGAACGGCAGACCGCCCGAGCTCGGGGTGTCCCAGATCGACCAGCCGCCCCCGGCGCGCACGACGTCGACCGTGATCCAGACCGCCGACGCGAGCAGCACGTAGATCCCGAACCGCTGGAGCCAGCGTTGCACCACGAAGACGGGTCCGCCCAGGGCGAGCGCCGTGCATACGACCGCGACGACCACGATCCAGAACGCCCGAGCCTCGAACCCGAACAGCCGCGACGACGCGACGCTCGCCACCTCGCCCATCGCCCAGAACTCGACCGCCGTCCAGCCGACGAGCTGCACGACGTTGATCGCGGAGGGGATGAACGAGCCTCGCTCCCCGAGCACCGGCCGGAGCAGCACCATCGTGGGGACACCCTCGCGCTGCCCGGCGAGCGCGACGAGCGCGAGCGGCACGCAGCCGATCGCGGTCCCGACCCCGATCGCGAGCAGCGCCTGCGGCGGGCCGAGCGCCGGCACGAGCAGCGCGCCGGTGACCATGACCAGGAGCCCGATCGACAGGTCGAACCACAACACGCCGAGGTCCAGGCCGCCGAGCTGCCGCCGGTCGGCCGGGACGGGACGGATGCCCCAGGCGGGCGTGTCGCGCCCGAGGATCTTCTCGACGCGTTCGGCGACGCGCACCCGTTCGCTCCCTCCGCCGGTGTGACCCGGATCAGGTTCCAAGGGTCGCCGGCGGCGGATCTTCCGATCCTCGAGCCGGCCTCTCAGCCCGGTTCCCCGAACTCCCCTGCCCTTCGTCCGGATGCTACCCGCACGGCTAGGATGCGCGCGTGACCTCGCGGGACGAGGCCGTCGGCCTGCTCGAGCAACAACACAGGGCGGTCGCCGAGCTGTTGGGCGAGCTCGACGCGGACGCCTTCGCGCGACGCGGGACGATGGGCGGCGGCGAGTGGTCGGCCAAGGACCTCGCGGCGCATCTCGGGTCGTGGGAAGGGTTCTCCCTGCAGGCGATCGAGGCGTTCGGGCGCGGCGAGCGACCGGCGATCGAGGACGCGCTCGGCAGCAAGCGCGCGACCGACCTCGTGAACGAGCGCGAGGAGCAGCGGTTCCTCGACGCCGATCCGGACGACGTGCTGGCGAGGTTCGAGGACCTGCACCGGCGGGTCGTCGGCGAGATCCGCGGCATGGGCGACGGGGTGTGGGCGGCGGCCTACCCGTACGACCCCGACGACGAGACGCTCGGCGAGCGCATCGGCTCGCTCCTCGGGTCGGACGTCGGGGCCTTCCTGCACGCCTCGGCGCACCTGCCGGACCTGCGGGCCTACGTCGACTCGATCAACCGCTGAAGGTTGGCGAGGCTCCCCTCCATCAGCCGGCGCATGAACGGCCGGTAGACCCACAGCGCGAGCGCCCCGAGGACCGGGATCGGCAACCACAGCTCCTCGGCCCAGACGAACAACGTGGCCTCACCTCGCGCGTGGAGCTCCCAGGTGCCCACGCCGCGGACGAAGCTCCGATGCGCCATCACGACCGTTGCCGGCGGGTCCCACTCGACGACCTCGAGCTGCTCGGTGAACAGCGGGAAACCAAAGACGCGGTTCAGGACCCTGATGCGGACGCCTTCACCCTCGCGCTCCTCGGACAGCACGCGGACCCACACGGCATCGCGGATCCAACGGGCCTGCTCCTCCCAGCGGCGGACGTGCTTCCACACCTGCTCGGGTGGCGCGGGGATGACGCGGGAGGCCCGGACGCGCATCGCTACCGGCCCGGGGTCACAGGCCCGAGCCCTCGGGCGCCCGGCGCGAGCGCATCGTCTCGCGGATCGACAGCACCAGCCCGAGCGCGATCACGGCGGGGATCGCGTTGATCACGAACGAGGTCCCGAACCCGAACGCCTGCGCCGACCATCCGGCCACGAGCGGCCCGATCACGAACCCGAGGTCGCCCACGAACCGGAACACGGCCACGGCGCTCCCCTTCAGTTCCTCGGGCGTCACATCGGAGAGCATGGGCGCCGGCGGCACCCCCGAGTAGCCGCTTGCCACGCCAAGGAACCCCATCGCGATCATGAACCCGATCGGCGTCGAGACCAGGCCGAAGGCCGCCGTCGCCAACGCGAGCCCCGCGAGCGCGGGGATCAGGACGGCTCGGCGGCCGTAGTGGTCGGTGGCGTGGCCGGCCGGGTACAGCGTCACGAGCTCGGTCGCCGTGGCGACACCCAGGCCGATGCCCACGGCCCCGAGCGTCAGCCCCACTCCTCCCACCGACGGAGGGCGGGTGCCGAACAGCGGGACCAGCGTCTGGAAGATCGCCCCGATCATCCACAGGTAGACGCCGTTGACGACGAGCACCGTGACGAACGTTCGGTTCCACGGGAGCCGGCGGATGCCACCCTTGCGGACCTCGTGCTCGTGGCGTCCCGGGTTTCGGATCGTCTTCCAGAACAGGAGCGCCGAGACGAAGCAGGCGGCGCCGTAGATGTACAACGGGCTCGCCAGGCCGAACGCGTTCGCCACCAGCCCGCCGAGCGGACCCCCAGCGATGAATCCGATGTTGAACGACGCGTAGTACACGCTCATCACGCGTCCGGTACGGCTGGACGGGATCGAGCGCAGCAGGAAGGAGAGCAGTGAGGCGAAGAACAGCGCCGAGCCGATCCCGCCCAGCCCGCGGAAGACCACGAGGAGCGGGAACGTCGGAGCGAGCCCCGCCGCGATCGAGGTGACACCCACCCAGACGGCGCCGAGCGTGGACATCGAGCGCTCGCCGAAGCGATCGATGAACCGGCCCACGAACGGATCGGCGACCAGGCGTGTGAACGAGAACGCCGAGATCAGCAGGCCGATCGAGTCGTACCCGACGCCGAAGCTCTTCGCGTAGTTCGGCAGGACGGGCGCGAGGAGGCCGAACCCGAGCATGATCACGAACGTGCCGAGCATCGCCGCCCGGACCTCGGGTTGACGGAGCACGTCCCTGATCCGGATCTGCTCCGCCTGACTCACGCGGCACAGTGTACGGACGCGGTTGCAGCCCACCGGCCGCGTGCTCTTTCATGCATCGATGACCGACGCATCGAGCGGCGCGGTCGCCGCAACGACGCTGGTTACGCCGACCTCCGTCGCCCGCGGCGACGGCCCCTGGCCGGTCGAGGCCGCGGAGCAGGCCGTCGCGTGGGAGGACGGCCGCATCACGTACGTCGGTCCGGCCGAGGGGCTCACCGGCGCCGAGCCCGAATGGTTCGAGGGCTGCACGATCGCGCCGGGGTTCGTCGACTGTCACACGCACCTGCCGTTCGCCGGGTGGCGCGCGGACGAATTCGAGGCGCGACTCTCGGGCGTCTCGTATCGGGAGCTGCACGGCGAGGGCGGCATCTACCGGAGCGCCCGGATGCTGGCCGAAGCGAGCGACGACGAGGTGCTCGCGTTCTGCCTGCCGCTCGTGCAGGAGATGGCCGATCACGGAACGACGACGCTGGAGCTCAAGAGCGGCTACGGCCTGTCGGTCGAGAACGAGCTCCGGCAGCTGCGGCTCGCTCGACTGCTGGCCGAGCAGGCGCCTCAGGCGTCCTCGGTGACGCTGCTCGCCTGCCACGCGGTCCCCCACGGAACCGAGCGGGCCGAGTGGGTTCGGATCGTCTGCGACGAGCTGATCCCGACCGCCGCCAGGGAGGGTCTGGCCGACGCGATCGACGTGTACGTCGAGGACATCGCGTTCTCGGTCGAGGACCTCGCCCAGGTCGCCGCCTCGGCCTCCCAGACCGGCTTGCCTCTGCGGTGCCACGCGGATCAGCTCGGACCCTCGGGCGCGGCAGAGGCTGCGGTCGCGCTCGGCGCGCGGAGCGCGGACCACCTGAACAACGTCTCGCCCGCCGGCGTGAAGGCGCTCGGTGTCGCTCAGACCGTCGGCGTCCTGCTCCCGACCTCCACGCTGTTCCTGCGTTCGGCGCCGCCGGACGCGCGGGCGCTGCTCGATACCGGCGCGACGGTCGCGATCGCGTCGGACTTCAACCCGGGCACCTCGCCCGTGCTCTCGATGCCCGAGGTGATCGCGACCGCGTGCTCCCTCTACGGGCTTCGTCCCCTCGAGGCCCTCGCCGCGGCGACGGTGAACGCGGCCGCGGCCCTCGGGCTGGGGTCCGAGCGCGGTACGCTTGCGCCGGGCAGGCCCGCCGACCTCGTGATCCTGGACGGCGACGCCTTCAGGCAGGTGCCGTACCGGCCCGGACACGATCCGGTGCTGCACACGTTCGTCGACGGCAGGAGAGTAGGAGGACGGTGAAGGTCGCGCGCGTGCTTCTGGTGGCGTTCGCGGTCCTGCTGCTCGTCCCCGCGCGCGCGTTCGCCCAGACGGGCGCGACCGTCACCCTGGACGCCTCCGAACGCAAGGTCGAGTTCGGGCACAAGGTCACGCTCTCGGGCACCTCGACGGGTGTGGCGGAGGGCTCGACGGTCCAGATCCTCGACCAGGCGAGCGCCGAGGTCGCGACCGCGACCACGGACGGCTCGGGCGACTTCTCGGTCGCGATCGAACCCCAGGGCACGAACACCTACGTCGCGGTCCTCGCCGACGCCACCAGTCCCCCCGTGACGGTCTCGGTGCGCGCGGTCCTCAGGGTTCGCTTGGCGCCGGTGCGGTTGTTCGACCGCGTGCTCGTCCGCGGCGTGGTCAAGCCGGCTCGGGAGGGCGAGAAGGTGGACGTGACGCTGGTGCGAGCGGGGCATCGGGTCGACACGAAGCGCGTCGCGATGGCTGCCGACGGGTCGTTCCGCACGATGCTCCCGGTCGACGAACCGGGCACGTACCGGGCACAGGCGACCTTCGAGGCGTCCGACCTGCTGAAGGGTTCGGCGCGGTCGAAGGCGAACGAGACCCCGCTCCCCCGTCTCTCGTCCGGCTCGTCAGGAACATTCGTCCGGCTGCTCGAGAAGCGTCTGGTCGACCTCCACTACCGCCTGGCCGGCGCGAAGGACGGCCGCTACGACTTCCGCACCGGCGACGCCGTAGTGGCGTTCCACAAGGTGCAGGGCATGGCCCGCACGTACACCGTGGATGAGGCGACGTGGCGACGGCTCGCCGACCCGCGGATGCCCAAGGCCGTCAAGGACTGGCGCGGGTTCCACTTCGAGGTCGACCAGACCAAGCAGGTGCTCTACACGGTCAAGGGCGGCGACATCACCAACGTGCTGCACGTGTCGACCGGCGCGGGCGGCGCTACGCACGACGGCACGTTCCGGGTCTTCAGCAAGCTCGCGGGCTTCAGCCCGCACCACCTGTACTACCCGAGCTTCTTCGACGGCGAGCGCGCGCTCCACGGCTGGACCGAAGTGCCGACCTATGCGGCGAGTCACGGTTGCGTTCGGATCCCGTACTGGAACGCCAAGTGGGTGTACGCGCTCGCCGACTACGGCGTCCGCGTCGTGATCTATCACTGAGTCGAGCCTTCAGCCCAGAGCCACTCCCAGCGCGTCGACCAACCCCCCCTCGCGCACGAGCTCACACGTCGCCGCGATCTCGGGCCCCAACTCTCGGTCGGCATCGAGAAAAGCGACCCGCTCACGGATCGCGTCTCGAGCCGCCATCGTCGCGACGGCAGGCTCGAGCGGGGCCCGCAGGTCGAGCGCCTGGGCCGCGACGAGCGCCTCGAGCGCGATGACGACCTCCGCGTTCGAGACCACGTCGCGCGCATGCCGAGCCGCGGTCATCCCCATGCTGACGTGGTCCTCCTGACCGGCACTCGAGCCGATCGAGTCGACCGACGCCGGGTGTGCCAGCGTCTTGCATTCGGACACGAGCGACGCAGCCGTGTACTGGACGAGCATGAAGCCGGAGTTCAGGCCGCTCTCGGCCACGAGGAACGCGGGCAACCCGTTGTTCCGCGTCGGGTCGAGCAGCCGATAGAGACGCCGCTCGGCGATGCTGGCGAGCGGCACCACCGCCGTCGCGAGCGCATCGAGCGCCACCGCGACCGGCTGCCCGTGGAAGTTCCCGCCCGAGAGCACCTCGTCGTCATCGGGGAAGACGATCGGGTTGTCCGAGACCGCGTTGGCCTCGACCTCCAGCACGCCGCGGACGAACCGGAGCACCTCACGGGTTGCGCCGTTCACCTGGGGCGTGCACCGCAGCGAGTACGCGTCCTGCACGAGGTGCGTGCTCTCCCGATGCGACGCGACGATCGCACTGCCCTCGAGCAGCCGGCGGATGTTCGACGCCGACTCGACCACGCCGGCATGCGGGCGGAGCGCGGTCAGCCGCTCGTCGAACACGGCGTCCGAGCCGAACGCCGCCTCGATGCTCATCGCGGCCGTCACGTCCGCGGTCCGGACCAGCCGTTCCGCACGGTCGAGCGCGAGGATCCCGATCGCGAGCATGCCCTGCGTCCCGTTGACGAGGGCGAGACCCTCCTTGGCCTTGAGCTCGAGGGGCTCGAGTCCCGCCCCCCGCAGCGCCTCGCCGGCCGCCACTGGCCCGTCGTCCGACAGCAGCTCGCCGCGTCCGAGGAGCGGCAGCGCGAGGTTCGCGAGCGGCGCAAGGTCTCCAGAAGCGCCGAGCGATCCCTGTTCGGGCACGACGGGGATCAGGTCGCGGTTCAGCATCTCGACCATCCGCTCGACGACCAGCGGCCGAACCCCCGAGTGCCCGAGTGCCAGCACGTGGGCCCGCAGCAGCAGCATCGCGCGCGCCTCCTCGCGCGAGAGCGGGCGGCCGACCGCGGTCGCGTGCGAGCGAACGATCCCCTCCTGGAGGGCGTCGGCCTGCGCGGGCTCGATCCGTTCGTTGGCCAGCGAGCCGAACCCGGTCGTCACGCCGTAGACCGTTCGGTTGGCGGCGACCGCGCGCTCGACGACGTCACGGGCTGCTTCCATGCGACCCGTCGCTTCCGGACCGAGCTCGACGTCCGCGCCTCGCGAGACCGCGACCACGTCCTCGAGCGACAGGGACTCCCCGACCCGGATCGGCACGGCGCAAGGCTACGGAGGGGGCCCACCCCCGGCAAGCCGCGGGCGTTCTAGGCTGGAGGAGGCATGTCGAACCCCTGGGACGATCTCGAGCCGGAGGCGCCGAGGGTCGACCGGGTCTCGACCGAGCATCCGGCCACGAAGCCCCCGAAGGGTCCCGGCGGTATGACGGTCTTCCTGCGGGGTGCGACCAAGCGCTGCCCCCGATGCGGCTCCGGCAACGTGTTCAAGAGCTGGTTCCGGATCCGCGAGCGCTGCCCGCGCTGCGGTCTCCGCCTCGAACGCGAGGAGGGCGGCTTCCTCGGCGCGATGACGATCAACTACGTCGTGACCGCGGGCGTGTGGGTCGTCCTGCTCGTGATCTGGCTCGTCGTGGACCTGCCCGACCTCCACGTGGCGGCGCTCACGATCGCCTCGCTCGCCGTCGCCGGCCTGTTCCCCCTGCTCTTCTGGCCATACTCGAAAACGATCTGGGCCAGTGTCGATTACCTGATCTACCGGACGAGCCCCGACTACGGGTCACGCGAAGCCGCGGATCACGCCAGCGGCAACGGCGGCCGTCACTAGGAAGGGCTACTCGCGCCAGGGCAGCCGGACGCCGCGATCGGCGGCCACGGCCAACGCCTCCTCGTAGCCGGCGTCGGCGTGGCGAACGACACCCATCCCCGGGTCGGTGGTCAGCACGCGTTCGAGCCTGCCCGCGGCGTTCTTCGTGCCGTCGGCCACGACGACCATGCCGGCGTGGATCGAGTACCCGATCCCGACCCCGCCGCCGTGATGCACGCTCACCCAGTGGGCGCCGGCCGCGGTGTTCACGAGTGCGTTCAGGATCGGCCAGTCGGCGATCGCGTCCGAGCCGTCCTTCATCGCCTCCGTCTCGCGGTAGGGCGAGGCCACGCTGCCGCTGTCGAGATGATCGCGCCCGATCACGATCGGCGCCGAGAGCTCGCCGCTGGCCACCATCTCGTTGAACCGGAGACCGGCCCTCGAACGCTCGCCGTAGCCGAGCCAGCAGATCCGCGCGGGGAGCCCCTGGTATGCGACGCGCTCTTCGGCCATGTCGAGCCACCGCTGCAGCCGCTCGTTCTCGGGGAACAGCTCGGCCACCGCGCGGTCGGTCTTGGCGATGTCCTCGGGGTCGCCCGAGAGCGCCACCCACCGGAACGGCCCCTTGCCCTCGCAGAACATCGGACGCACGAACGCCGGCACGAACCCCGGGTACGCGAACGCGCGCTCGTGCGAGAGCCCTCCGGCCTCGGCGCCGGCTCGCAGGTTGTTGCCGTAATCGAACACCACTGATCCGCGATCGAGGAACCGGTCCATCGCGTCGACGTGTCGAGCCATCGAGTCGAACGCCCGCTTCTGATACTCGTCCGGGTCAGACGAACGCAGGCGATCGGCCTCCTCGAGCGACAGACCTGCTGGCACATACCCGCCGAGCGGGTCGTGCGCGCTCGTCTGGTCGGTGACCAGGTCGGGCGCGAACCCGCGTGAGAGCAGCTCGGGCAGGACCTCCGCGCAGTTGCCGACCAGCCCGATCGACACGGCCTCGCGCGCCGAACGCGCCTCGTCCACCCATCGCAGGGCTTGGTCGAGGGTGTCAGTCTCGCGGTCGAGGTACCGCGTCTTGATCCGTCGTTCGATCCGCGCCGGGTCGACCTCGACGCAGAGCGCGACCCCGCCGTTCATCGTCACGGCGAGCGGCTGCGCGCCGCCCATCCCGCCGAGCCCACCGGTCAGGGTCACCGTGCCGGCCAGCGACCCACCGAACCGCTGCGACGCGGCCTCGGCGAACGTCTCGTACGTGCCCTGCAGGATCCCCTGGGTCCCGATGTAGATCCACGAGCCCGCCGTCATCTGCCCGTACATCGTCAGGCCGGCGTGCTCGAGGTCCCGGAACGTGTCCCAGTCCGCCCACTTCGGGACGAGCATCGAGTTGGAGATCAGCACGCGCGGCGCCATCTCGTGCGTCCGGAACACGCCGACCGGCTTGCCCGACTGCACGAGCATCGTCTCGTCGTCGCCGAGCCCGTGAAGGGTGCGCACGATCGCGTCGTACGCCTCCCACGATCGCGCCGCCCGGCCCGTGCCGCCGTAGACCACGAGGTCCTGCGGGCGTTCGGCCACGTCGGGGTCGAGGTTGTTCATGAGCATGCGTAGCGCGGCCTCCTGTGGCCACGACCGGCACGAGATCGTGGTGCCCCGCGGTGCCCGGATCTCGCGCGCGCTCACGCTCGCGATGATAGTGCGGGAGCCCGGAAGGCCCGAAGGATGGACGGGCGGCCCGGCTCAGGCGGGCTGGATCGCCGTGCGCGGCTCGCCCAGGAGTTCGCGGATCCGCTCGATCAGCTGAGGGACGTCGAACGGCTTGACGACGTACTCGTCGGCTCCCACGTGCAGCCCCTCGTCCCGGCCGGTCGACAGTCCGAGCGCCGTCAGCAGCACGACCCGCACCGAGGACGTGCGCTCGTCCGAACGCAGCCGCCGGGTGAGCTCGAACCCGTCCATCACCGGCATCATCACGTCGGCCAGGACCAGGTCTGGCACGCCCTCGTGCACGAGCTCGAGCGCGTGCACGCCGTTGCAGGCGATTCGAACGCGGAAGCCTGCGGCGCTCAGCTCGATCTCGAGCAGGCGGGCGATGAACGGGTCGTCGTCGACGACCAGCACCGAGGAGCCGGCGGCGGGCAGGTGGGATCCGAGCGCGTCCACCGTTCAAGCATCGGCACGCGGGCCGGTCCGATGTAGTTCCGCCCGGAGTCACCCGGCGCCCGTCCGGATGGAAAACGCGACGGCCGGTTCGTGGCAGGATGGGGTGTCACGAGCTCGGGGGGACGGTGGAGGTACTCGACAACATCCTGGACGCGGTGGGCGACACCCCGCTGGTGCGTCTCGGGAAGGTCGGCCGCGGCGTCGAGCCGGACGTCCTTGCCAAGCTCGAGATGCTGAACCCGGGCGGGAGCGTCAAGGACCGCATCGGCCTTCGGATGATCGAGGCGGCCGAACGCGAGGGCAAGCTCGGGCCCGGCGGCACGATCGTCGAGCCGACCTCGGGCAACACCGGGCACGGGCTCGCGATCGCGGCCGCGCTCCGCGGCTACCGGTGCATCTTCGTGATGCCCGACAAGATGAGCCAGGAGAAGATCTCGCTCCTGCGCGGCTACGGCGCCGAGGTCGTGATCTGCCCGACCGCCGTCCCGCCCGAATCCCCCGAGTCCTACTACCGGGTCGCCGACCGCCTGGCGGAGGAGATCCCGGGCGCGTACCAGCCGAACCAGTACTTCAACCCCGAGAACCCGGCCGCCCACGAGACAACCACCGGTCCTGAGATCTGGCGCCAGACGGACGGCACCGTCGACGTGTTCGTGGCGGGCGTCGGCACGGGTGGGACGATCACCGGCGCCGCCCGCTACCTGAAGCAGCAGAACCCCGACCTGCTGGTCGTGGGCGCCGACCCCGAGGGCTCGATCTACTCGGGTGACGTCCACCCCTACCTCACCGAGGGCATCGGCGAGGACTTCTGGCCCACGACCTTCGACCCATCGCTCGTGGACCGCTACGTTCGGGTCTCGGACCGCGACGCGTTCCGGATGGCCAGACGGATCACGCGCGAGGAGGGGATCCTCGTCGGCTCGTCCTCTGGGACGGCCGTGGTGGCCGCCCTGACGGTGGCGGCCGAGCTCCCGAAGGACACCACGATCGTCGTGATCCTGCCCGACACGGGCCGGAACTACCTCTCGAAGGCCTTCTCGGACACCTGGCTGCTCCAGTACGGCCTGCTCGAGCGCCCCGAGATCGTTCGCGTCGAGGAGGTCCTGTCGGCCAAGCACGGCGAGGTCCCGCCGCTCGTCACGGTGAACGCGCACGACAAGGTCCGCCAGGCGATCGACGTCCTGCAGCAGTTCAACATCTCGCAGGCGCCGGTCGTCCGCGACGAGGGCGCCGACGTGGCGCAGTTCGTCGGCGGCGTGCACGAGATCGCGCTGCTCGACCGCATCTTCCGCGACCCCGATGCCCTGCAGGCCGACGTGGCCGAGGTCATGGGGCCGCCGATCGGCATGGTCGAGTTCGACGCCCCGATCGAGCTCGCGTTCCAGACCCTGCAGCACGGGCCGGCCGTGCTGGTCGAGAAGGCCGGCCAGGTGCTGGGCGTCCTCACGCGCAGCGACCTCCTCGAGTTCCTCGCCCATCGTTCCCGCGTCTGACGTGCGAGCGCTCGGGATCGACGTCGGCGTGGCCAAGGGGCTCGACCTCGTGCTGCTCGACGCCGACCGAACCGTGGTCGACACTGCCCGCCGGGTCTCGGTCGACGACCTCCACAAGCTCGTGCCGGACTTCGGCCCCGACGTGGTGGCGATCGACGCGCCCCCGGCGTGGGCCGCCAACGGCCGCTCCCGCCTGACCGAACGCGAGCTGCGATGGTTCGGGATCCAGTGCTTCAACACGCCGTCGGACCCGAAGATGGCCGAGCACCCGTTCTACGAGTGGATGACGATCGGGTTCCGGGCGTTCGAGGTGATCGCCGACGGGTTCCCGCGCTACCGCACGGGGTCGGTCAGGGGCTCGGCGATCGAGGTCTTCCCGCACGCGACGGCGGTCGTGCTCTCGGGCTTCCTGCCGCCCAAGGGCATGACCCCACACGCGTGGCGGCGCGGGATCCTGCGTTCGAACGGCGTCGACGCCGGCGCGCTGCGTTCGGTCGACCAGGTGGACGCGGCGCTCGCGGCGCTCACCGGCCTGTTCGCGCTCGAACGCCGTTTCAGCGCGCCCGGCGACCCGAGGGAGGGCCAGATCGTGGTTCCCTCCGCCACCCTGCCGGCGCACCCATACCGGCGGGCGACGATCGTGCCGCGCGAACGCGAGCAGCCGTCGCTCCCCGGCCTGTCGGCGTGCGCGTGCGGCGACCCGTCGTGCACCTCGCTCACCGGCCGCGAGTTCGCCCCCGGTCACGACGCCAAGCGCAAGTCGGCGCTGTGGGCGCTCGCGCGGCAGGGGCAGGATGCCGTCGACGAGCTCCGCCGCAGGAAGTGGGCCGTGCCGCCGGAGATGCGATGACCGACGTATCCGACGACGGCGGCATGCGGTTCGAGACGCGCGCGATCCACGTCGGCCAGGACCCCGACACCGAGTACGGCTCGGTGAACGTGCCGATCTACCAGACGGCGACCTTCGCGCAGCCTGCGGTCGGCAAGCCGAAGGCGTGGGACTACGCGCGGGCAGGCAACCCGACCCGGGAGGCGCTCCAACAGGTGCTCGCGTCGCTGGAGGGCGGCTCGAAGGGCCTGTGTTTCTCGAGCGGCCTCGCGGCGACGACCACGTTGCTGCTCACGCTCAAGCCCGGCGACCACGTGCTGATCTCGGACGACGTCTACGGGGGGACGTACCGGCTGCTCGCCCGCGTCCTGAACGAGTGGGGGCTGGCCTTCGACGTCGTGGACATGACCGACCTCGTCGCGTGCCGAGCCGTCGTTCGGGAGGAGACGGCGCTCGTGTGGGTCGAATCCCCCACGAATCCGTTCCTGAAGGTGGTCGACATCGCCGCCATCGCGGATCTCGCGCACCAGGCGGGCGCGCGATGCGTGGTGGACAACACGTTCGCGACCCCCTACCTGCAGCGGCCGCTCGAGCTCGGCGCCGACGTCGTGGTGCATTCGATGACCAAGTACCTGGGCGGGCATTCGGACCTGATCGGCGGCGCGCTGATCACGAGCGACGATGAGTTGATCGAGCGCCTGATGTTCCTCGTGAACGCGGCCGGCTCGGTACCGGGTCCGATGGACTGCTATCTCGCACTCCGAGGCGTGAAGACGCTCGCGCTGCGGATGCAGGCGCACTGCCGCGGCGCGAAGGCCGTGGCCGAGTTCCTCCAGACCCACAAGGGCGTCACGCGCGTCCACTACCCGGGCCTGCCGGGCCATCCGGGGTTCGAGGTCGCGGTGCGGCAGATGCGGGATTTCGGCGGGATGGTGAGCTTCGAGGTGGAGACCCGGGACGAGGCCGTTCGGGTCGCCGAGTCGACGAAGCTCTTCTTCCTCGCCGAGTCGCTCGGCGGCGTCGAGTCGCTGATCGAGCTTCCGGGCCCGATGACCCACGCGAGCGTGACCGGCTCGCCGATCGAGGTACCGGACACGCTGATCCGGCTCTCGGTCGGGATCGAGCACCCCGACGACCTGGTCGCAGATCTCGCGCGGGCGCTCGGCTAGGCCTCGGCTCTGGCCCGGTCGTATGAACCGGCGTCTGGATGTCCAGATGCCGGCGGCGCATCTGGGGCCGACGCGCGGACAGCGACGACATCGAACGCCGCGACCGGTCGCTGGAACCCCTTGAGCGTGAATGGACCGACCGCCTCGACCTCGACGTCGGCCTCGACCTCGGCGAAGAGGCGCTGCTCGATCAGGATCTGGTCCGCCGTCGCCTCATCGGCGAGCCTGGCCGCGAGGTTCGTCACCGTGCCGATCGCCGCGTAGTCGGATCGGCCCTCGAAACCGACCTCGCCGCAGGTCGCGTACCCGAGCGCGATGCCGGCGCCGAAGCCGAGCTCGTAGCCCCTCTTGTGCCATACGGCGGTCAGCTCTCTCATCCGTTCGCGCAGCGTGCAGCCCAGTCGCACCGCCCGTAGTGCGGCATCCGGCACCTCTTCCGGGTCGTTGAAGAACAGCTGCACGCCGTCGCCTTCCAGGAACCCAACGGTCGCATCGAAGTCGCGTACCAGGTCACCGATCGTCGCGTGGAACTCGCCCAGGACCTGCATCAGTTCCTCGGGTTCGACGGCATCGACGAAGCTTGTCCAGCCGCGGAGGTCCGCGAAGAACATCGCGACCTTCCGGCGGTGACTCCGCAGGATCGAGTCGTCACCCGACGACACGATGGCCTCGGCGAGTTGGGGCGAGAGGAACCGCTGCAGCGTCCGCAGCCGCTCGAGCTCGAGGACCTGCTCCCGCACGCGCTCCTCGAGCGTGCCGTTGAGCTCGAGGAGCTCCGCGGCCTGCGCCTTGATCGTGTCGTGGTACCGCTTGATCCGGAGAAGGGACCGGACGCGGATCAGCAGTTCCTCGTGGCTGAACGGCTTCTCGATGAGATCGTCCGCACCGGCCTCGATCGCCTTGGTCTTCTCCGCCCCGCTCGAGGTCACCATGATCACCGGCAGGACGGCGGTCTCGTCCCGTTCGCGCAGCCGCCGGCAGACCTCGTATCCGTCCAGGTGCGGCATCATGACGTCGAGCAGCACGAGATCAGGCTTCGCGGACGCCACGATCTCGAGGGCGACCAGGCCGTCGGGAGCCGAAACGACGTCGTAGCCGCGCGGCTCGAGGACCGCCTCGAGCAGGCGCACGTTCGCCGGGATGTCGTCGACGACGAGGATCGTGGCCCCGCCGCTCATCCGGCTTCTCCGTCGCAGTATCGCCGAACCGTGCCGAGCAGTTCCTGCACGTTCACGGGCTTGGAGAGGTATCCGTCGAAGCCCGCGGCCAGGAAATGCTCGCGGTCGCCCTGCATCGCCTGCGCGGTGACGGCGAGTACCCGAAGGGAGGAGGTCCGCGCGTCGGCACGCAGCCTCCGGAGCGCCTCGACCCCATCGATGTCCGGCATCTGGATGTCCATGAGCACCAGGTCGGGCGCGTGTTCGGTCGCCATCTCGACCGCCTCGCCGCCGGTCGTCGCCTCGAGCGTCCGATAGCCGGTCGCGCTCAGGACGTCGCGGAACAGCTTCATGTTCTTCTCGTTGTCCTCGACGACGAGGATCCGTTCGCCCGTCATGAAGACGCCTGCCCGGCCGGCAGGGTGAAGACGAACGTGCTCCCCTGGCCGAGCTCGCTCTCGAGCCAGATCCGGCCACCGTGGAGCTCGACGAGCCGCTTCGAGAGCGCGAGCCCCAGGCCGGTTCCCTCGCGCTGCTCGAGACCGGCATCCGTCTGCTGGAACTCCTCGAAGACCCGCTCGTGATCGTCCGGCGCGATGCCGGGACCCGTGTCCGCGACCGAGACCCGTACCTCGCCGTTGACCCGAATGGCGCTCACGTCGATCTCGCCCCCCGTCGGGGTGAACTTCACGGCGTTGGACAGCAGGTTGAAGATCACCTGCTTGATCCGGCGCTCGTCCCCGTCGATGACGTCGACCTCCGGGCCCGCGGAGAGCTCGACCTGTACCCCCTCCTCGGTCGCCTGCTCCCTGACCATCACGACCCCGCGCTCGAGCGCCTCGCGAAGGGAGAAGGGGCCGACCTCCAGCTCGACCTGCCCCGCCTCGACCTTGGACAGATCCAGGACGTCGTTGATCAGCGACAGGAGATGGTTCCCCGAGGAGACGATGTCGTCGAGGTACTCGGACTGCTTCTCGTTCACCGGGCCGAACATCCCCTCGCGCAGCACCTGCGAGAAGCCGATGATCGCGTTGAGCGGCGTGCGGAGCTCGTGCGACATGCTGGCCAGGAACTCCGACTTGTGCCGGCTGGCCGCCTCGAGCTCGGTGTACAGGCGTCTGAGCTCGTCGTTGGTCCGGTTGACGTTCGCGGCGAGCGCACCGAGCTCGTCCCGGTTCTCGACGTCGACGTGTCCGGAGAAATCTCCCCCCGCGATCGCGGCAAGGCGGGGATCGATCCGCTGGATCGGGCCGACGACCGACCACGACAGGAGGAAGCCGAGCACCAGCGCCAGGCCGATGGCCCCCACGGCGACACCGACGTAGAGGCTCCGGGAGCTCTCGTACGCGCGTGCGTTGTCGGCGATGAGGGCGCTCGCTTTCGCCGTCGTGGTATTGGCGAGCTCCGAGGCCAGCTGGTTGAGGTCGGCGGCCTGCGCCATCGCCTGCGCGCGCCTGGAATCGTTCGGATCGTTGATCAGCTGGGTCATCAGCGAAGACAGTCGAGAGCTCTCCTCGCGGATCTCTCCGAGGACACTCTCGTCCTCCTCGGGAGGCACGAATCCCAGCCGATCGGGACGGGTTGCCGGTGCGATCCGCTTCACCTGGTTCGCGACCGCCTGGTCGACCGCGATACGAGCGCCCCCGGTGAGGGGGACCGGAACTGCGCCGGGCCAGACCAGGTAGAAATCGTCATCCCGGGGAAGGTTCTCGGGCAGGAGATTGCGGACGCTCGCGATGTCGCTCTGGAGCTTGCCGTAGGCGGCGGCTCGTTGCTGCAGCGGGCCGAGCTCGCCGACCCGGTCGTTCGATTGCGCGAGGACGCGCAGGCCGAGGGCACCGACCGCGACCAGGAGGACCGCCGTGCCGACGAAGGCGATGAGCAGCTTCGTGTGGACCCGGGCGGGCAGACGACCGACGGCCCGGACGAGCCGGTAGTCACCGGGGCTCAACGGCCGGCGCCGCTCGGCGGCGGCCTCTCCTCGGCGTTTCTGTGCCCGAGTCGCGGACACCGGCTCAGGGGGCCAACTCGGTCGATCCCGCAACGAAGTTGGTGATCAACCAGCGTCCGCCGATCCGCGACACGTCCAGGTCACCGACCGTGACCGCCTTGACCAGGTCGCTCTCGTAGTCCACGAAGTGGCACTCGAAGTGCAGCGTGCCCCGGTCCCCGTTCACCGTGACGGCGAGCTTGTAGGCAGGGTGGTCGGAGATCCACGTAGTCTCCGGAGCGAAGGCGACCGACTTCGTGAGCCAGAACTGTCGGATCTCGTCCAGTCCGGCCGCAGTCAGGTCGGGACCCACGGTGAGCGTGGCGTTGGGCGCCCACAGGCTCATCATCTGGTCGATGTCCTTCAACGTCATGGCCTGGTGGAACTCCTCTTCGATCCGCCCGATCTCGTACGTGTCCGCCTTCTTCTGTAGAGCCGCGGTTTCGGAATCGGAGCTCGAATCGCTGCAGGCCGAGAACGCAACGACCACGACCCCAAGCAGTACACCGGCGATCAAGAACCTCCGCATGACGCCTCCCTCTTCAGGCTTGCCCCGTAGTGCGTGCCGGGATGCTTCCATCGCGGCATGCGATCCGTCTAGGGGCCGAAGGTAGAAGGAGCCGCTTCTCATGCCTACCGTGCCAGCACGGCATCGCGAGCCCGTCGCTCAGCGGGTTGCGTCGGAGCAGTACTTCCGGACCTGCTGCGCGAACGTCGCGACGTGGATCGGCTTCTCGATCCAGCCTGCGAATCCGGCCGCCCGGAGCCAGTCGTCGTTTCCCTCCAGCGAAAGGGCGCTCAACGCGACGACCGGGATCGCGGCCGTCCGCTCGTCCTCGCGGAGCCTCCGAGCTGCCTCTGCACCCTCGATGTCCGGGAGCCGAAGGTCCATGAGCACGACGTTCGGCCCGTGCTCGGACGCGACGGCGATCGCGTCCGCGCCGGTCGCCGCCTCGAGCGTCCGGAACCCCGCCCCGCTCAAGAGGTCTCGCGCGAGCTTCCGATTCCGGTCGTTGTCATCGACGATCAGCGCGATGAGCACCGACGTATCCTCCGGCCATGCCGATCCGGGTCGTCCTCGCAGATGATCACCTGATCGTCCGCGAGGGTGTCCAGCGGCTCCTCGGCACCCAGCCCGGCGTCGAGGTCGTGGCGGTGTGCGGCGACCTCGACTCCCTGCTGGCAGCGGTGGATGCGCACGGCCCGGAGGTCGTCGTCACGGACATCCGCATGCCGCCGGACAACACCGACGAAGGCATCCGGGCCGCCGAGCGGCTGCGTGAGACCCATCCCGATGTCGGCGTCGTCGTGCTCAGCCAATACGCGACGCCGAGCTACGCCCTCGCGCTCCTGGAAAGCGGGAGCGCGGGCCGTTCCTACCTGCTCAAGGAGCGCGTCCAGGACGTCGGGGAGCTCGTGTCGGCGATCCAGACCGTCGCGGAGGGCGGCTCGGTGATCGACCCGAAGGTCGTCGAGGCCCTGGTCGCCGAGAACGCCCGGGGCGAGGAGTCGCGGCTCGATCAGCTCACGCCGCGGGAACGAGATGTCCTGCGCGAGATGGCGGCGGGCAAGAGCAACGCCGCGATCGGGCAGTCCCTCTTCCTCGCCGAGCGATCGGTCGAGAGCGTGATCCATTCGATCTTCCTCAAGCTCGGGCTGTCCTGGGAGACGACGGTCCACAAGCGCGTCAAGGCCGTGATCCTGTATCTCGGGGAGGGCGACTAGCGTCATCCCGAGAGCGGCAACGAGCCGATCACCCGCGTCCGGTGACCGGACACCGACTCGATCGCCCATCGGCCGCCGAGAGCCTCGATGCGATCGCCGAGGAGGGCGCGGTCCGCGTGGAGGTCGCCGTCCAGGACGATGTCGAACGCGAGCGCTCCCCCATCGCTCTGAGCGGTGATCGTCACCGTCGAACCGGCCGCGACGTTCTCGAGCAGGTCGCGGCAGCAGAAGTACATGGCCCCCGCGACCTCCGGTGGATACGTCTGGTCGCGGGCGATCTCGATCCGCGCGGGGACGTTCGCGTTCGCCGCCGCCGAACGCAACGCGGGAACCAGGCCCCCCACCTCGAGCTGCGGGGGATAGATGCGGTCCGCAAGCTTGCGCGTCTGATCGATCGCGTCATGGATGTCGCGGGCCATCTCCGCGAGCAGCTCCTTCGCGGCGGCGGGGTCGGCGTCGACCGAGCCTGCCGCGAGTTCGAGGTTGGCGGCGAGCCCCACCAGTTGTTGTTGCACGCCGTCGTGCAACGAGCGCTCGAGGCCTCGGCGCTCAGCGTCGGCGGCCAGCGCGAGTCGCTTACGAGAGGCACGCAGATCGTCCGACTCGATACGCTTCCGGTCGAGCCCTCGCATGTCCTCGACGTGCTGATCCTCCAGGGCCTTCGACCCCCTCCGCCTCGATCACCGGCAGTTGACCGTCATCGCCCGCTCGCGTCAAGCGGAAGCACCGGTGCTGGCACGGGGAGGAGCACCTCGCGATGTTGCCCGGTGGCCACCGTCGTTCCGACGAAACGCCTTCTTCGAGCCCGTGAGCTGAACGGATCGTAGGCGAGGGCCTCGCTCACGCGAGGCCGTCACCCTTCTCACTCGATGATCAACTCGGCTTCAGTCGTGGCCACGGCCACGCGGCGGATACCCGGCTCGCCGTCGGTCATCCGGATCCGAAGCTCCTCTGCGCCGAGCCACGCATGAAGCCGATCGGGATCCCCGGCCACCTCGACCCACGCGATCCGATCCGCCCGGACGCCGTGGCCGGCCCGGGCTCGGCCCGGATGCAGCTGGCCCGGCACGTCCCAGGCAAGGAAGAACGGCATCCACGGCTGACGCCGCGTGTCGTCGAGCCCGACCATCCGCCAACGCACGACCTGACCATCCGGCCGGGTCCTCGAGCCGGAGCCAACCTCGAGCCCGAGACGATCGGCGACGCCGTCGAGGTCGTCGGTTGCGACCGCGAGGGTGATCCATCCGCCGCCCGTGTCGGCCCGATCCATCACCGCCCGCCCGAACCCGCCGGCGGCCGCTGCCTCCCGGTCGACGGCGGCGACCAGCTCCAGATACTGCTCGCCGAGCGGCACGATCCGGTTGGCCGTGCCCCAGCGCTCGTGCCGGCCCCCTGCGACCGAATCGAGCCCGAATGCCTCCCGGAAGCGGACCGCTGCATCGTCGAGGTCGCCGACCGCGTACACCACGTGATCGAGACGCAGCATCACGCCCACCCTACCGGGCGGCTCTACACTCGCCGATGTGAAGGCCGCGTTCGGCGTGTTCGTCGCGCTCCTGCTGCTCGGAACGGCGCCCGCCATGGCCTCGACATCCGGCTCGAACGCGGGCATGCACGCGACCTCGATCTTGCCCCAGACCGCCCCGAGCCCTTCACCGAGCCTGACACCGACCGCGTCGCCTTCCTCTGGTGCGGCGGAGGACCAGGGCGGGATCGCCACCGGCGCCGGCATCGTGATCGCCGCGATCCTGATCGGCGGCCTCTTCCTGATGCGCAGCCGCCTGTTGCGCCGTTAGGGCTTCTGACGTTTGAGGTAGGCGACGGTCGACTGCCCGCCCATCGGGTTCGTGATCTGCGCGACCGAGACCAGCTCCCACCCGTCCTCGCCGAACGTGTTCAGGATCTCCCCCGGGTTGTGCTCCAATAGCGGCGCGACGAAGTACTCCCACTTCTGCATCAGGTCTTCCCCTCCAGACGCTTCGACTCCTGCCTCATGCACACACCCATGACCACCGACAGCCCGGCGGCCTCGCCGATCTGCCTCGCGTCGTCGTTCGCGATGCCCTCCTGCAACCACAGCACCTTCGCGCCGCGCGCGACCGCCGCCTCGGCGACCTCGGGCGTCTGCTCGGCACGCCGGAACACGTCGACCACGTCGACCGCGATGTCCGCGGGGATGTCGGCGAGGGACGGGTACGCGCGCTCGCCGAGCACCTCGTTCTCGTTGGGGTTCACCGGCACGATCCGGTAGCCCTTCGACTGCAGGTACTCCGCGACCTCGTAGGACGGACGCTCGGGGTTCGACGAGAGGCCGACCACGGCGATGGTTCGCGCGTCGCCCAGGATCGAACGGAGCTCGGGGTCGCTCGGGACGTAGGTCTCGGTCATGGCTGCCTCCGCAGGAGCTCGATCATCTCGTTCAGGATCTTCGCGGTCGCGCCCCAGATCGTGTTGCCGTCGCTCATCGGGTACGCGAACCCACGGTACACGTGTCCGTCGCGCGGCCACTCGACGGTCGTCTCGGCGGCCGAGAGCTCGTCCACCCGGTACGAGAGCACCTCGGCGATCTCGGCTTCGCTGGGTGCGAACACCGGTGTCCCCGAGACCACCCCGACGAACGGCACGACCAGGATCGCCGAGACGAACGTGTGCACGGGTTCGAGCGCCCCGAGCACCTCGACACGGTCGCGCGGCAGGCCGAGCTCCTCCTCGGTCTCGCGCAAGGCCGTAGCCGCCAGGTCGGCGTCCTCGTCGTGCTCGAGCCCGCCCGGGAACGAGATCTCACCGGGATGCCGCGACAGGTGCTCGGTGCGCCGGGTGAAGACCAGCCGGTCGCCCTCGACGAGCGGCAGCAGCACCGCCGCCAACCGGTCGCCGGGCGCGGCCACCGCATCGGATGAGCGTTCGAGCATGCCCTCCAGGCGTGAGCGCACGTCGCTCGGGTACATTCGCCGCCATGGTAGAGGAGGCGATCGTTCGCGCCGTGGTCGATCGCGTCGACGAGGACGAGGTCCTGCGCTTCGCCCGGCGCCTGATCGAGACGCCCAGCGAGAACCCCGGAGGCTCCGAGGAGGAGGTGGCCGAGGTCGCCGTCGGGATCCTCGAGGGCCTCGGCGGCCGGCCGGAGATCGTGCGGGGCCAGGGGGGGCGGCCGAGCGTGGTCGCGCGGTTCGGCACCGCGGACCGCCCCGCGCTCGCGTGGAACGGCCACCTCGACGTCGTGCCGACCGGCGACCCGTCGACCTGGACCCACCCGCCCTACGGCGCGGAGATCGCCGACGGGAGGTTGATCGGACGCGGCGCCGTCGACATGAAGGGCTCGATCGCGAGCGCCCTCGCAGCCGTCTCGGCGATCCGCCGCTCGGGCGTCGAGCTCGCGGGGCGTCTCGACCTCCACTTGGTCGCCGACGAGGAGATGGCCGGGCAGCACGGGACGAACGTGCTCCTGGAGCAGGGCTACCTCGACCAGGACGCGGCGATCGTGGGCGAGGCCAGCGAGCTCACGGTCATGCTGGCCGAACGCGGCGGCGCCTGGGTCACCGCCACCGCCCGCGGACGCGCCGCCCACGGCTCCCGCCCGCACGAGGGCGTGAACGCGATCACCTCGATGTCGCGGTTCCTGCTCGCGATCGAGGAGGTCCTGCCCGACCTCGAGCATCCACTCGTCGGACGCCCCACCGTGAACGCCGCGCAGATCGAAGGCGGAAGCGCGCCGAACGTCGTTGCCGACCGGTGCTCGGTCGAGATCGACCGCCGCACGATCCCGGGCGAACGCGACCATGCCGCCGTGCTCGCGCCGTTCGAGGCGCTCGCCGAACGCATCCGCGCCGACCATCCCGAGGTCGACCTGTCGTTCGAGCTCAAGCTGTGGCTGGAGGCAGCGGAGACGGCGCCCAACGCGGAGATCGCGAACGCCTGCCGCGAGGCCCTCCGCGCCGAGACCGGCGCCGAGCCCCCAGATACCGGCTTCACCGGGATCACCGACGCCCGCTTCTACATCAACCAGCGCGACATCCCGACCGTGCTCCTGGGGCCTGGCTCGCTCGCGTACGCGCACACGGCGGACGAGTTCGTCGAGACGGCGGAGCTCGTGACGGCCGCGAGGGTGTTCGCGCGGGTGTTCATCGGGTTCCTCGGCGCCACGAAGGCCTGACGCCGGTTCCGCGATGGAACGGTTCGACGTCTTCGTGATCGGCGGGGGCGGCACGGGGTCCGAGATCGCGTTCGCGCTCGCCGAGCGGTCGAACCTGCGCGTGGCGATCGCCGAACGCGACAAGCTCGGCGGCGAGTGCAACCATTACGGCTGCGTCCCGACCAAGGTGATGCTGCGCAGCGCCAAGCTCGCCGCCCAGGCGCGGGACGCGGCCCGGTTCGGGGTGAGGATCCCATCCGTCGAGGTCGACCTGCCCGCGATCAAGCAGCGTGCCCGGGACGTGATCGATGCCCAGTCCGGCGAGGGCGAGAAGCCGTTCATCGAGGCCGGCGTGCGCGTCTTCCTGCAGGAGGCGCGCCTGGTCGGCGAACGCGCGATCGAGCTCGCCGACGGGACGCAGGTCGAGGCCGACCGGGTCGTGCTCGCCAGCGGCAGCCACGCGACGGCGCCCCCGATCCCCGGCCTGGCCGACGGTCCGTACTGGACCAACCGCGAGGCGATCTGGGAGCCAGAGACCGTACCGGCGTCGTTGGCCGTGATCGGCACCGGGGCGATCGGGATCGAGTTCGCGCAGATCTACGCGCGGTTCGGGACGCACGTCACGGCGATCGAGATGGCGCCGCAGATCATGCCCAAGGAGGACGCGGACGCCGCCCGAGCCCTCGCCCCGGCCTTGGAGGAAGACGGCATCCGCCTGCTCGCCGGCGCGACGATCGAACGCGCCGACCACGACGGCGCGGGCTGGAGCATCAGGCTCGAGGGCGGCGAGACGATCGACGCCGAGCACATCCTTGTGGCGGCCGGTCGTCGCCCCGTGCTCGGCGTGCACGACCTGGACGCCGCCGGGGTCCGGGTCGACGAACACGGCCGGCCGGTCCTGGCCCCCACCCTGCGTACCACGGCGCCGAACGTCTGGGCCGCCGGCGACGCAACCGGCCGGCTCCTCTTCACACACGTCGGGACCTACGAGGCCGAGCTGGTCGTCGACGAAATCCGTGGCAACCCCCGAGCCCGCGACTACCGGGTCGTGCCGCGGGTGACGTTCTCCGACCCGGAGGTCGCGGGCGTCGGCCTGACCGAACGCGAGGCGAGCGAGGCCGGCCACGACGTCCGAACCGCCGTCTCCCACCTGCGCGACAACGAGCGCGCGGCGATCGACGGGCGGGCGTTCGGGCTCGTCAAGCTCGTGGCCGACGCGCAGACCGGCGAGCTCCTGGGCGGCCACATCGTGGGCGAGGACGCCGGCGCCATGATCCACGAGGTCGTGGCCGCGATGACCGAGCGCGTGCCGGCGGCCGCCCTTGGGGCGGCGGTGCACGCCTACCCGACCTACTCCGAGAGCGTGAAGGACGCGTTCGCGCGGCTGGCGCAGGGCGCCTGAGGGGTATCCTGGAAGGCATGGAGCAGGCGACGGCGGTCATCACCGTGACGGACAAGGCGGCCGGCAAGATCCGGCAGCTCGCCGCCAGGGAGGGCATGACCGACCCGATCCTGCGGGTCCGGGTGGTCGCCGGGGGCTGCTCCGGGTTCTCCTACGAGCTCTCGTTCGCCGAGGCCCCCGCCGAGGACGACCACGTGATCTCGGCCGCGGACGGCGTTCGGGTCCTGGTGGACCCGAGGAGCGCGCCGATCGTCGAGGGGTCGACCCTCGAGTTCAACGACGCGCTCCTGGGTGGCGGCCTGCGGATGCAGAACCCACGCGCCAAGCACGAGTGCGCGTGCGGCGACTCGTTCGCGATCTGATCCGTCGCCCGAACCCGCGAACGAGCCGGCTTGCTCGGTTACGAGACCGTGATGGATCCCGTCATCTGCGGGTGGAACGTACAGTGGAAATCGGTCGACGCGCTGACGTTGACGGTCTCGGTCGCCCCCGGATCCAGCTCCACGTCGAACGACCCGTCGTCGGCCGTGAACGTGTGCGCGGCGCTGTCGTTGTTGGTGACGGTCACGTCGGTCGCCCCGGACAGTTTGAGCGTGTTCGGGTCGAACGCGAAGTTGTCGATCGTGATCGTCGACCCGCCGCCACCGCCACCGCCGCCACCGGTCTCGGCGGTCGCGCCGGTCGCGGCCGTCGAACCGCCGGTCGATGCGGTCGTGCCGCCGCCGTTGTCGTCGCTGCTGCACGCGGCCACGAGCAGCGCAAGCACGAACAGGCCGGCGACCAGCCGGATCCACCTCGCCTTCACCATCCTGCACCTCCGTCGTCGGGCGTCGGGCCAGCCTAGCCCAGCCGGGCAGATAGCGCC
>Ga0114129_10000668_pt1 | contig 43072 bp, 38 predicted proteins | sample RhiMetdeltSRZDD1_FD_80071 | JGI IMG/M metagenome (GOLD analysis project Ga0114129, IMG submission 80071) | Populus rhizosphere microbial communities from Tennessee, USA - Rhizosphere MetaG P. deltoides SRZDD1 (version 2) (version 2) | ecosystem: Host-associated > Plants > Roots > Rhizosphere >...
CGGCGCGACCAGGTCCGCCGTCTCCTTGGTGCGGCCGAGCGGCGAGCGAAGGACGACCGAGAACCGGACGCCTGCGAGGCGTTCGCCCAGCTTCCTCGCCTGCTCGCGCCCGCGCTCGGTGAGCGGCAGCTCGCTGCGCCCGTTGAACGAGTCGACCGCGGAAGATGAGGTCTGCGCGTGCCGTGCCAGGTAGAGCAGCATGGACGTCCCTCAGGCTCGCGCCGCCTCGCGCGGAAGGAACCGCCCGCGCACGTACGCGATCGTCTCGGCCAGCGTCTCCATCGGATCGCGCGAAGTGAAGCCGAGCAGGCGCTCGGCCTTCGAGGAGTCGATGAAGAACCAGTGCTCGCCCATCTCCACGTCGGAGGCGGGAAGATCGGGCTCGCGGCCGCGCCGGTGCGCCCAGCTTTCGATGACGTGCGCGGCCGCCACTTTGAGCGGGCTCGGCAGTCGCAGCGGCGGTGGAGGCACGCGGGCGAGCCGCGACAGCCGTCCGAAGAACTCGCTGAATTCCCAGTTCACCGCGCCGAGCAGGTGGCGCTCGCCGGCGTTGCCCCGGGTCAGCGCGGCGACGAAGGCGCGTGCCGCGTCGCGCACGTCGACGAAGCTGATCCCGCCCCGCGGCATCACCGGAATGCGGCCGAGGAGGAAGCGGTAGATGTCCTGTGTCGACGACAGCCGCGAGTCGCCCGGGCCGAGCAGCAACGAGGGGTTGAGGATCACCACAGCAAGCCCGCGCCGCGCCGCCTCGACGGCGATTTTCTCTTCGTAGATCTTGCTCAGGTAGTACGGCCACCGCCCCACCGTCTCGATGGGGTAGTCGTCGTCTTCGGTGGCGACGCGGCGGGTGGAAGACACGCCGATGGTCCCCGAGGAGGAGGCGAGCACGACGCGCCGCACGCCGGCGCGCTCCGCCTCGGCGAGCAGCACCCGGGTCCCGGTGACGTGCAATTCGTACATCTTGTGTGCGTCGCGCGGATCGCGCGAGACGAGCCCCGCGAGATGGTAGATGGCGTCGCGTCCGTCCACTGCGCGCCGGACGGTCGCGACGTCGCGCACGTCGCCGCTGACGAGCTCGCATCCGAGGGACCCGGCTTCGGGAGCGCCTCCGCGGGCGAGAACGCGGACTTCGTGTCCCGCCTCGCGGAGCATCGGCACCAGCGCGCCGCCGAGGAAACCCGTGGCGCCGGTGACGAGGAGCTTCATCCGTGCTCCCCGAGGAGAGTGGGGGTGGTCGCGGCGGTCCGCGCGACCCGCGGCGGCGGCGTCCCGTCGCGGAGCGCCTCGATGGCGAGCCGCACGAGGCGCGTCACCTCGCGATGCGCGGCCGAGCGCGACATGCCCTGCGTCGCCTCGCGCAGGTCCGAGAGGCGCAACGGCGGTCCGATACGCACCACCAGCTTCTTCCGCTTGCGCGGATCGGGAAGGAACGAGCCCTTGGGCATCGCCTCGTGCGTGCCCTCGAGGTAGACGGGCAGGATGTCGGCGCCCGCGGCGAAGGCGAGGTACCCGATGGCGGGCTTGAACTCCTGCAAGGTGCCGTCGGCCGAACGCGTCCCTTCCGGGAAGATGAGCAGGTGGTACCCGGTCTCGAGCGTCCGCACCGCCGTGTGCAGCGACTCCTTCAGCGAGCCGCGCCGCTCGATGGGGACCAGGTTGGTGAAGTTCCCGAACCAGGCCCGCTTCCACGGGTTGTCGAAGAAGTAGTCGCGCGCCGCCAGCGAGGCGAGCTTCCTGCCTTCGTCCCCCAGCGCCATCTTCACCAGCCCGACGTCCAGATGGCTCGCGTGGTTCGCGGCGACGAGGAACGCGCCCGTGGGGGGCACGTTCGACCGGCCGCGCACGTCCAGCTCGAACAGGCGGCCGTAGAGCGTGCGCTGGAAGAATTCGACCGCGGCACGCCCCGCCGCGGCGACGGCGTCGGGCACCGGGATGTCGTCCTCCGACTCGCTCTCTTCGCGCGGCATCGCGCGCGCAGGCGGAAGATCGCGCGGCCGGGCCAGAGCGCGAGCCAGGTCGCCTGCCGTCTGCATCGCTGCGAGCCGCCCCTCGTCGGGCGGCGTCACGCCCGCCTTCTCCAGCGCGACGAAAAGCTCCGCCACGAGCAGCGAGTCGATGCCGAGGTCCGCGGTGAGCCGCGTCTGCGCGGCGATCGTCCCGCGCGGCTTCTGCGTCAGCTCGGCGAGCAGGTCGTACAGCCATCCCTCGTCTCCGCGCGCGCCGATCTCGCCGGCGCCCTTGCCCGCCTCGGCCGCGCGCTCGAGCCGCGAAAGCTCCGCGACGATTTGCGGCCGCTTCACCTTGCGCGTCGCCGTCTTGGGCAGATCGCCCTCCCAGAAGTGGAGGATCTTCACCCGTTTCCAGAACGGCAGGTCGGCCGAGACGCGGGCGAAGTGCTCGCGGATCCGGTCGCGGACGAGGTGGCGCGATTCGCCCGCTTCGCCGTCGGCCTTGCGCGGAACGACGAGGCAAGCGACGCGCTCGTGCGCGCCCTTCGCCTCGGGCAGACCGACGATCGATAGCTCCTTGATCAGATCGCTGCGCCCGTAGAGCTCTTCGAGCTCGTCCGGGTAGACGTTCTTGCCCGACGCGTCGAGGATCACGTCCTTCTTGCGCCCGACCAGCGTGAGGTGGCCATCTTCGGAGAGCTTCCCGAGATCTCCGGTGCGCAGCCAGCCGTCGCTCAGGACCTCCGCGGTCGCTTCGCGATCGTCGAGGTAGCCGGCCATCACGTTGGGGCCGCGCGCGAGCACCTCGCCGACGCCTTCTGCGTCGGGCTGGTCGATGCGGATCTCGACACCCGGGATGGGAGGGCCGACGCTTCCGGAGCGCCGCTTGTTCTCGGGGAGCGTGACCGAAAGGACCGGCGCCGCCTCCGTCAAGCCGTATCCCTCCGTGAGGTCGAAGCCGAGCTCGTGGAAGGCCTGGTGCACCTCGTCCGGCAGCGCCGAGCCGCCGGAGACGAGCAGGCGCAGGCTGCCGCCGAACTTGCGATGCACGGGCCAGAAGAGCAGCTTCCCGACGTTGAAGGGCGTCCGGTTGCGCAGCTCGCCATGGAGCGCCATCGCGGCCTGGACCGCGGCGCGCACCGCGGTCGGCTTGGCGGCGATCTCCTGCGTGAGCCGCCTGTGCAAGAGCTGCCAGAGCGCAGGCACGCCGATCATCGCGTGCACGTTGCCGGTTTCGAGCGCCTCGCCGAGCCGCTCCGCGGTCAGCTCGTCGAGATACGTGATCTCCGCGCCGAGGAGCAGCGGAACCAGGAGGCCGCAGGTGAACTCGAAGGTGTGGTGCAGCGGCAGGACGCTCAAAAGCCCATGGCCGACGCGCAGGTCGAAGAGCGTCGCGAGCTTGGAGGCGAGCGAGGCGAAGTTGCGATGCGTGAGCAGCACGCCTTTCGGCTTGCCTGTCGTGCCGCTGGTGAACAGCACCGAGGCGACGTCGTCGGGAGCTGCGTTCTTGCGCAGCGCTCGCGCTTGCTCCGGCGCGCCACGCAGCAAATCCGGCAACGAGAGGACCCGGAGGCCTGGTGGAGCTGCTCCGAGCCGCTCGATCGCGCGCGGCGAGGCTATGAGGATTCGGGCCGCGGCGGCCCGCGCGCAATTCTGCACTTCGGCGAGCGACATCTGCGCGTCGAGTGGCGCCGCGCTCGCTCCCGTCTTGAGGATGCCGAAGTAGGCCATCGGCCACTCCGGCCGGTTCTCGGAGAGGAGCAGGACCCGCTCGCCCTCGGCGACTCCTTCGCGCAAGAGGCGCCGCGCGGCGCGATCGGAGAAGGCGCCGAGCTCCTCGTAGGTGACGCGGTCGTCGCGCGTCCGCGCCAGCTCCCCGGCGTTCTCCTCGCCTGCGTAGAAGCGGAGCGCGACACGTTTGCCGAACTGGTGGACCGATGCGTTCAGGAGTTTCAGGAGGTCGCGCGGTTGCGGCACCTCGCGGCGCGACTTGGCGCTCTCCGCCGCGATGCGGGGGAACACCCACCCCTCGAGCCCCTGGACGTGCACGTCGAGCCAGTACCGCCGCCAGTCGATGCGCTCCGGATCCCACGGCAGCTTCTCGCGATCGCTCGGCGTGAGCGTGCGCCAGAGCTCGCGCGTGTGCGTACACTGGAAGACGAACCGCTCGCCGGCGACGAAGGGCAGGTAGAGGTCCCACATCGCCTCGACGGCAGCGAGCTGGCGATCCGCGCTCTCCAGCGCCTGGTCGGCGCGTTTGAGCAGCGCGCTGGTGAGCGGCGCGCCCCACGAGGCGCCCTTGTCGGCGATCAGTGCGCGCCCCGCCTGGGCCAGCTTGCGGAAGAGCGGCGCGCTCGTTCTGCGGTACGCGTCGGCGGTGACGGGGAACGGCTCCAGCCACTCGTCGAGCAACGGGCGCAGACCGTTGCCGTTCCGCCGTTTCTCGAAATAGCGCCGCTTGTAGATGGCGGAGAGCTCGATCGCGCGCCGGATGTACATCGGGTTCACGTCGCCCGAGGCGAGCTGGTAGACGCGCTGCGCGCGCCCGGCGCAGGCGGCGCCGGTCACGCCGAGGATTCCCGCGGCCACCAGATCGACCGGGATCAGGTCGAGGACGAGCTTGTGTCCGGCGGGATAGACGCGCTGGCCCTTGAGGGCCATGAACACGAGCGGAGCGCTGGTGGTGAATCCCTCGTTCCAGCCCGGGAAGGGGAAGCGCAGCGCGCTCTCCACGATCGCGGGACGGACGATCGAGTACGAGCAGCCGCTCATCGCGATGGCCTGCTCGCCCATCGCCTTGGTGTACGTGTACGTGTTGGGCCAGCCCCAGGCGCGCGCGCGCTCCATTCCCGCGTCGACGAGCTTCTGCGAGAGCCACAGCTTCCGCTCGCGGCCGGCGGCGAGCCGGACGGCCCTTTCGTCGCCGGTGTCCCGCCCTTCCGATTCCAGGCGGCGCACCGCCGCGGCGCGGAACCGCGCCTGCAACGCGTGGTCGTCGGCCTCCTCGCGCAGGCGCTTGACCAGGCGATCCACGTCGGCGAGCTCCGCGTCGACCGAGAAGCGCGCCCCGGGCAGCTCTTCGCCGTCCTCGGCGTGCTGCTTGGGAAAGCTGCCGACGAGCATCTCGTCCTCGAACACCGGACCGCGCCGCGCTCCCGCGACGAAGCAGGTCGAGATGTGCACGAGTGTCGCGCCCGTCCGCTTGCACAGCTCGGCGGCGTTGCGGGCGCCCAAGGTGTTCACCGAGACGGCCAGCTCGAGGGACGGGTTGAAGGTGACGAGGCCGGCGCAGTTGACGACGCAGGCCAGCTTGCCGGTCAGCGTGCGCACCTGCTCGTCGGAAAGTCCGAGCATCGGATCGGCGACGTCCCCCGCGACCGGCGCGCATTTCTCGCGGAGGAGACGATCGAGATCGTCGCCGTGCTTCTCGCGCAGCGGACGGAAAGGCGGCGCGGCGGCGACCCTTCCGAAGAAGCGATCCTCGGCCGTGCCGCCGGCGCGGGGCCGTACCAGGACGTGGATGCGCCCGATGTCCGGATACCGATCGAGCAGCATCACCAGCGCGACCTTGCCGAGGAAGCCGGTCACGCCGGTGAGCAGGATCTCGCGGCCACGGAACGCCTCGGACAGATCGATCGGCTGTTCCGGACGCAGCGCGACCGCCTGCAGAGGCGGAGGTCCCCCGTGCGGCGGCGGCGAGGTCACGGCTCTCCCTTCGCCGCGACGCCGGGCTTGTGCGCGGCGCCTCCCTGCGGCCGCGCTTCGGGCTCGCCCAGGAGCCGCGTCGCCTCTTCCGCGGAGACGGCGACTTCCGTCATGACCACGGGCGGGTGGTGCATCAGCGTGATCGCGGCCGTGCGGCCCTGCCGGCCGCGCGCCATGTCGACGGCTTCGGCCAGCGTGTCGGCCCGCTCCCAACCCATCAGTCGCGGCACGTGCTGGTTCTCCGCGCCGACCGCGATGATCTGGCCCAGATGCTGGCGCCCGTTCTCGCCCCAGTACCACATGTAGAAGGGGTGCGCGCCGTGGTACGCGTTGCCCTTCCGGTAGAGGTGCACGTAGCTGGGGTTCTGCGCGAACTCGCGCTCGTACTTGCGGTGCAGCTCCATCGCGTCGGTCGTCTCGGGCAACAGGCGATGGAAGAACTCGATGTAGCTCGGGTGCTGCACCGGGTCGAACTCGTCCATGCACGGATGGGTGAGGATGAGCGTCCCGCCCTTCTTCACCAGCGGGATGCCGCGGTTCATGTTGAAGAAGTATCCGCACGCCATCACCTGCACGAGCAGCGGGTTCAGGATCGAATTCACGTTGTAGGGCGAGATGTACGGGATGCCGCAGATGAGGATGTCCGACTGTCCCTTCACCTTCACGAAGGACTGGCGCCGGCATGCCTCGAGGATCTTCTCGTGCGCGAGCTCGGTGCGGCCGGCGGCGACGGCGATGAGGCCGTAGGCCGCGGGAACGCGGTGGAAGATCTGCTGGCGCAGCGCGCGTGGCGTCTTTCCCAGCGTCCAGCGCAGCCCGGCCAGCGCGGTGCGGTCGAGGTCGGTGAAGTCCTCCTCGCGCTTGCCGAGGAACGCGAGCGGCCCGTCGTACATCCGGTTGTTGAGGCAGGTCTCGATGTGGAAGACGTTCACGTGCTGGTCGATGACGCGGCCGATGCGGTCGACCGATCCGTGCAGCGCGGAGTGTTTCGGCTCCATGTACGACTTGCTGCCGCGGATCGCGTGCGGCGTGTGGTGCGCGCGCAGGCCCAGGTAGTCGGTGAGGCCGGTGCCGACGGACTTGTGGCCGCCGTCCATCGGGACGAAGTTCACGTTGCAATAGATGACCAGATCGGCCTCGACCGCGCGGCGCGAGATCCGCACCTTCTCGTGCGCTTCGGTCTCGCCCAGCTCGACGATCGCGCCCGGTTCCTCGGCGTCGTGGTTCGTGTACCGATCGGGGAAGTACGCGTTGAAGATCTTCGCGCCGACCATGCGCTCCATCTCGCGCGCAGTCATGCGGCGGTGCAGGGCGTTGGCGATGAGCAGGTGCACGTCGTCGACGCCGCTGTCGGCGAGGAGGTTCAGCACGATCTCGAGGATGATCTGCCGCACGTCGGGCGTGCGCATCGGCGGCAGGGGGAGCGAGATGTCGTCGAGCGCGACCAGGACTTTCATCCCCGGCCGCAACTGCGCGTGGAGAGGATCGCAACCCTCGGGATGGTTGATGGCCCAGCGGATGGCGGCTCGCCAGTTCGAGAGCGGCTCGATCGGCGGGTTGGGAAACACCACCCGCGTGCCGATCGGGACCTCTTCGAGGAGCAGCTCGCTGTCCGAAAACAGCAGTCGCGGCGGGGACTTCCGGTCTTGGACGACGACCTGCGCGTCCTCGTCGTAGCTCTGCCGCAGGCGATCCAGCGACCGCATCGGGCCTCCGAAGCGTGCGGTTCTACCCGAGATCGGGTGTGACGCGCACCTCCGGTGGGCAGCCGTGCGTCAGGCGAGCGGCTACCCGCCTTCCCGCCGCTCAGGGCCTGATGACGCGAATCGCGCCGCCGCCGTCGGCGACGTAGATGGTCTTGTCCGCCGCGCGGAAGAGCCCGAGCGGGACGGCGAAGCTCGCCGAGCCGCCCGATCCATCGCGCATCTCGCTGTGTCCGCTGCCCGCGACCGTCTGGACGAGGGAGCTGGCCGCGTCCGTCCCTGGGATGAGACGGCGGACCCGGTGGCTCCCCGGATCCGAGAACAACAGCCCGGTGCCGTCCCAGACCGCGCCGCCCTGCGGTCGCAGCAGCGCCGAGGCTCCGCTGCCGTCGTTGTACCCGTCGGAAGCGCCGCCGGCGAGCGTCGTCACCGTGCGCCGCGCGTCGGGCGCGATGACCCGGATCTTCACCTGCTGCACTCCGGGGCTGGAGCTGATCACGAAGATGCGGCCGTCGTCCGCGGCCGCGACGGCGGTGGGGAAGACGAAGAGCGTCTGGCTGGCGGGTCCGTCGACGTTCGGATCGCCGGCGGGGTTCCCGAGCGTGGTGACGGCGCCCGTCGTGAGATCGACCGCCCGGACGACGTGGTTCTGCTCGTCCCCGACGAGCAGGCCCCAGCGGGAGCTGAACGACATGCCCATCGGGTAGCTGAACCGGGCAGCGGTTCCCACGCCGTCTTGCAGCCCGTACAGAGTGCATGTCCCGGCGAAGGTGGTGACCGTGTGTGCGGCGTCCGCCGCGATCTTCCGGATGCAGCTGTTGAGCGTGTCGGCGACGTACACGTTCCCCGCGGCGTCCGCCCAGACCGACGACGGATTCGCGAAATGCGCCGAGTCGGCTGGAACGGCCTGCCGATCAGACCCGGGCACTCCGGGGGTGCCTGCGTACGGCGTGCTCTGCCCGACGCGGAAGATGCCGTGGCCGCGCGGATCGGCGTAGACGAACGAGCCATCGGGGAGCTGCGCCAGGCTGCTCGGTCCCGACGGGGTGCTCGCGAGAGTGGCGACCGAGGACGCCCATGCCGCCAGCGGCTGGCCGTAGAGCGGCGCGTTCGGCGACGAGAGCCGCGGAGGCACGGGCAGCTGGAGCGCCGCGTTGAAGAGGTTCGCGACGAGGCGCTCCATGCGCGGGTCGCGTTGCCCGCGCCACGGCCCGGTCGCGAAGTCGTCGAGCCCGAGCGGGAAGTAGATGGACCCGGCGCCGAACACGAGCGCGCCGCTCGGCGCGCGGTACACGACCGCGTCCGAGCCGCCCGGCCGGTTGTAGATGTCCACGACTGGAGAATGGGCGACCACCGTGGCCGGGCCGGGCGTGTCGTTCTCGAAGCGGCGATCGTACTCGTACCCGACCAGTCCGGGCACGGAATCGCCTTCGTTGAAGCCGGTGCCCTGGTAGACGAAGCTCGCAGCGTTCTGGACCACCCAGGCCTGGCCGAACAGCACCTGCTCCTCGTACATCGTGCCGACCAGCGACTCCTCGTCGCGGTCGATCGGGTCGTCGCGATAGCGGCCGGTGCGCAGCACCGGATCCGACGCGAGCGGATCCGTCTGCGGCCGCATCTTGTAGCAGGTCATCAGCCGCGCGTTCCCGTCGGCGCCAGGGCTCTCCAGGCGCACCTTCCAGTACGCCGCGTTTGCGCCGAAGAAGAAGACGTGGGTGCCGGCGTCGCGTGCGCCTTCGACGGCGTCGCGCTCGCGCCCGTCCCAGTACTCGTCGTGCCCGACGCTCAGGAACGCGCCGCGGCGGCGGAGGGATGCGAGGCCTTCGCGGGTGACGTCCAGATTCGTCGTGTAGCTGACGTCGTACCCGTTCCGCTCGAGGTAGCTGGCCATGTGCGCTTCGTAGCGAAGCACGTGGCCGGCGCCGTAGTCGTGGATGTAAGGCCGGTCGAAGCTGACCTTGACGGCGAAGCGGCTGGGCAAGCCGAGCTGGTCGTCGTAGAGCGACTCCCCCATCCAGCGGTTGTAGGCCTGGTACGTGGTGACGCTGGCCTGGAAATACAGGTCGCTCATCCGGTCGTCGCGGACGACGAGCGGCACGTACGTGCCGTAGGCGAACGGCTCCTCCCGCAGGATGCGGACCAGGTACAGCCCGCTCACCGCGTCCTGCGGAACCGCGACGGTGAAGGTCGGCGACCAGCGGCACTGGATGAGCCCGGTGGTCGCGTCCGGAGGACAGGCCGGCTGTGGCCCCGCGGTGGCGGTGCCTTCGGCCAGCTTGCGCGCGCCCGCGCCGCCGTACCAACCGAGCCGGTACAGGGTCCACCGGACTGCCATCGGGCCGCCCATCGACGCGGGGATGCTCGCCATCACCTGGACCGTGTCGCCGGCCTTCGCCGAGACGCGATCGGCGTACGCCTCCAAGTGCACGATCCTGCGCGCTGCGCCGGAACCCGACGGCGCACCGTCGCCCCGCGTCAACGCCCAGCTCGGATCGCCGGCCAGCGCGTTCTCCGCGGGGATGGGATTCGTGTACCCCGCCGGGCGATCGTGCGGATACGTTCCAGTAGGCCCGCCGTCGGGAATGCCGCCGTCGTACGGTTGCTCGACGATGCCCCCCTTCGAGCAAGCCGCCAACGCGCAGACCACCGACGCCGCCCACCAGTTCCGCATGGTCGGAAGCTGGGCGCTCGTTCGTCCCCTCGCAAGCCCACCGTCCGGCCGGCCGGTGTGAAGCCGCGAACGAGCGTGGAACGGTCTTGCCCACCGCCCCGCGGCGTCACCGCAGGTCGAGGATGGGCCACTCGTACGCGCGGGCGTGGGCCCGCAAGCGCGGGTCGGGGTTGACCGCGGTGGGCCGTCCCACGACCGCGAGCATGGGATAGTCGGAGAGGCTGTCCGAGTACGCGTGCGAGAGATCCAGCTTCAGCCCCTGCTCGAGGCAATAGTCGCGGATGCGACGCGCCTTGTGCGCGCCTTCCACGACGGGCGGAATCACCTTTCCGGTGGCGAAGCCCTCGACGAACTCGAGGGAGTTCGCGATCAGGTCGTCGGCGCCCAGGTGCCTCACCAGCGGGCGCATGGTGATGTCGATGGCGCCGGTGCAGAGCACGATCTTGCAGCCGCCCCGGCGCGCCTCCGCGATGATGTCCATCGCGCCGGGGTACAGCGCGGGCGCGAGCACGTCTTCGCACAGGCCCTCGGCCAGCTCGATCAGCCTGTCCTCGCTGAGCCCGCGGTACGCCCGGTAGAACAGCTCGTTGAACACCTTGCGGTTGTAGAGGTCGGCGGCCTTGTACAGCGGCGCCATCGCCAGACCCTTCACGATGCGGCCCAGCGCGCCGAGCACGGTCCCGCGGTTGAAGACGTAGTAGGCGTACGCGTGCGCCACGTTGGTCGATACCAGCGTGCCGTCCACGTCGAAGAACGCGCCGCGGTCCCAGCGGGGCTGCGGTTCCGGCTGCACGAGCGCGGCTAGCGGCGGCGGCCGAACAGCCGCAGGAGCATGAGGAACAGGTTGACGAAGTCCAGGTAGAGCGCCAGCGCGCCGTGGAGAGCCAGACGCTCGTCGCCCTCGCGCGCCCATTGCCGGATCTTCTGCGCGTCGTAGGCGGTGAGACCCGTGAAGACCACGACGCCCATGCAGCTCACCACGAACCCGAGAGCATCGGAGCGAAGAAAGATGTTCACCACGATGGCGATGAGCGTGCCGATGAGGCCCATCATGAGGAACTGGCCCCAGCCGGAGAGGTCCTTCTTGGTGAGCGTGCCGTACGCGCTCATCGCCGCGAACGTGCCGCCGGTGATGAAGAAGGTCGACGCGATCGACTCGCGCGTGTAGGCGAGGAAGATCACCGAGAACGTGAGGCCCGAGAGCGCGCAGTAGGCGAGGAACATCGCCGCCGCGGTGCCGAAGGTGGCCCGCTGCACGACGCGCGTGAAGGCGACGACCATGACGAGCTCGCCGATGAGCAGCCCGAAGAAGACGATCGGATTGCCGACGATGACGCGCAGGAGCGTCGGGCTCGTCACCACCGCGTAGGCGAAGAAGCCGGTCAGGGCGAGCCCTGCGGCCATCCAGCGGTAGACCTTGGCGACGAAGGCCGCTTCCGTGGAAGCAGTGGTCTCGTACGAAGTGGGGGTGCTCCAGGGGTCGGGGCGCATCGTGGAACCTCCGTCGGTGCGATGCTAACGCGGCGAACGGACCATCGCCAATCCGCCGCCCTTTGTTGCGGCCGGGTGTCGCGCCCGCGACGGGGCTCAGCCGAGCTCCTCTCGCAGGGCGAGGATCGAGCAGGTCCGGGCGAAGAGCAGCGTCGCCAGGGCGGCGAATCCCGTACGCGAGACGTTTCGCGCGGTCCACAGCCGGCCGATCAGGTCCAGCGCGAGGTCGCACTCGCGCGCGAGCCGCGCGATGGGCGGAACGTCGGGCGTGGGCGGGCACAGCTCCGCCGTCCATGCGGCGGGGACCCCGTGGCGCAGCGACTGCCAGCGCTCCGGCTGCCAGGCGCCGATCGCGCCGACCACGGTCTCGAGGTCGGACGGCAGGCGCCCCTTGCGCGCCTCGGGCGCCCAGGCGCGGAGCGCGACTGCCAGGCGCAGCGACTGCGAGAGCCCGGCGAAAAACGTGCGGAAGGCGGGGTCCTGGGCCGAGGAGTTGTCCCGCAAGAGGCGAGCGAGCCACTCTTCCTGCGCGGCGCCAAAATCGCTGCCCGAAGCAGCGCGCGCATCGATCTCGGCGACGAGAGGCTCGAGCGCGGCCGGGGGCAGCTCCCCGGCCTGCAGGTCCTCGGGCAGCTCGAGCAGCGCGCTCGCGGCGGACAGCGACAACAGGCGCAGGAGCGATGCGTGCGCGGCCACGAGCAGGCCGCCGGGAGGCAACGTGGGATGCGCCGCCAGCTCCGTCGCCGACGCTCCCGACCCGGTTCCCAGTTGCGCCGCCTCGCGCCCGATCTGGATGAGTCGGCGCGCTTCGCCGCGGATCCGCTCGGCACCGAGCTGTCGTTGCGCGTCGCGATCGGGCGAGACGCCCAGGCCGTCGAGCGGCGACGCAGCCGGCTCGATCTCTCCGCGCTCGCCGATCCCGCGCAGCAGGACTTCGTCCCAGCCGGGTGGGCCGTCCCATCCGTACACGTCGGCGCGTTGGGCGAGCAGCTCCAGTTCCCGGGCGTCGCCCCTTCCCTCGGAGAGCGGCAGCGCCTCGTCGACGGCGTCGAGGAGCAGCTCGGCGAGGTGCAGCGCGGTCCGCGTGCGCTCCGGGAAGCCGTCGCGCAATCCGTGCTCGAGTGCCCGCGCCAGCTCGCGCTCGGGGCTCTCGCTCATCTCAAACGCCTCCGGAGACGAGCCGGCCGGCCACGTACGTCGCCGCGGCGGCGATCGCGCCGACCAGGACGGACTCGAGACCGCTGCGCAGCCATGGGCGACCCGTCATCTTCGTCTTGGCGGCGCCGACGCCGAAGAGCGCCGTCAGGGTGAGCACGATGGAGAGTACGAACGCGCGACCGATGGTGACGGGCCACGCGTAGGGCAGGACAGGGAAGGCCGCGCCGACCGCGTAGGCGAGCGCCACCACCAGGCCCGACCGGAGCGGCGCAGTCATCGGCGCCACCGAGAGGCCCAGCTCCTCGGTCATCATCGTGTCGACCCAGAACTTGGGGTCGGCGGTGACGTGCTCGACGATCGTCTCGAGCGCCTGTCCGCGGTAGCCCTTCTGCTCGAAGATCGAGCGCACCTCGCGCCGCTCCTCGTGAGGAAACTGCTGCACCTCGTATTCCTCGCGGGCGCGCTCGGAGAGGATGTACTCGCGCTCGGATTTGGCGGCGAGGAACGCGCCGAGCCCCATGGCGATGGTGCCGCCGAGCAGCTCGGCGATGCCCGCAAGGAGCACGATGTGCGGCGACACGTCGGCGCCGCGCACGCCGGAGCAGACGGCGAAGGCGGCGACCAGGCCGTCGTTCGCGCCGAAGACGAGGTCGCGCACCGATCGGCCGCCGGGGATGTGGGCCGCCTCGGAATGCGTGGCGCCGTCGTCGCGGGTGCGCAGGAAGAAACCGGGGAGTCTCAAGGGCATGTAAGTGCGACGGCTTGCCACGGTTCGGGGGGAGTGACAACCGGTCGCCCGGCCAGTATCCTCTCCGCTGGTGTTGAGACTGATTCTCATTTTCAGCCTCATCGGGGCTGCGGTGCCGCTGCGCGCCCAGCCCGGCCAGAACCTCCGCCGCGCCGTTGCGCTGCTCGACTACGTCGCGGGGGACTACGCGCGCGCGGTCGGCCCCAACGGCGAGGTGCTCTCGCCGGACGAGCTCGCCGAGCAGCAGAACTTCGTCGCCGCGGCCGAGCAGGAGCTGCGCGACGAAGGCGGCGAGCAGGGCAAGGACCTCGCCGCGCGGCTAGACGCACTCCGCGCGCGCATCGAGGCGCGCGCGCCGCCACCCGAGGTGACGGCCGAGGCGCGCTCGGTACGCGACGAGATCGCCCAGCGCTTCCGCGTCGCGCTGCTGCCGCCGCGTACGCCCGACCTGACACGGGGGGCGCAGCTGTATGCGCAGGCGTGCGCCGCTTGCCACGGTGCCGATGGCCGCGCGCCGGAGAAGGAGAAGCTCGAGCTCTCGACGCAGCCGACCTCGTTCGCGGTGCCGGAGGAGGCGCGCACGCTCAGCCCGCAGCGAATCTTCAGCGCCGCGACCTACGGCGTCCCGAGCACCGCGATGCCGGGATACGAGGAGTCGCTCGACGACGCCTCGCGCTGGGACCTCGCCTACTTCGTGCTCGCGCTCGCGCATCCGCCGCCCTCCGATCCGCAGCGCAGCCTGCGGCTCGCGCGCGCCGCGCTCCTGCCCACCGACTACCGCGAGCTCGCGACCCAATCCGACGAAGCGCTCCTCTCGCGCCTCGCCGCTGCGGGCCTCGCGCCGCGCGACCAGGAACAGGCGCTGGCCGCCCTGCGCAACGGGCCGTTCAGCGAGTCGCGCGACGCCGCGTCCGGCCTGGCGGAGACGCGACGCGACGTCCAGAAGGCGCTCGCCCAGGCGGCCTCCGGGGACAAGGCGGGCGCGAAGCGGACGCTGATCTCGGCCTACCTCGATCATTTCGAGCCGCACGAGCCGCGGTTGCGCGCGCGCGACCCGCAGCTCGTATCGGACATCGAGCGCGAATTTCTCGCCCTGCGCGCCGCCATCGACGGCGGACCCGGCAAGGGCGGACCGCAAGCTGGGGGCGGCGGCGACGCATCCGGAGACCCGCGGCCGCCTGCCGCCCGGCTCGATGCTCTCCTGGAGAAGGCCGACGTGCGCGGGCCGGGAGGCGCACTGGTCGCGTTCATCGCCGCGCTCGCCATCGCGTTGCGCGAGGGAGTCGAGGCGGCGCTCCTGGTCGCGGCGCTGCTGGCGCTGCTTCGCAAGGCCGGCAGGGACGGCGATGCGCGGGCCGTTCATCTCGGCTGGGCGGCGGCGCTCGCCGCCGGCGCGATCACCTGGTGGGCGTCGGGCGCGCTCCTCGGCATCTCGGGAGCCAGCCGCGAAGTGGTCGAGGGCGCGCTGCAGCTCTTGACCGCGGCGCTGCTGCTCTACGCGAGCCACTGGTTGCTCGCCGCCGCGAGCGCGCGCCGGCTCGTCTCCTTCCTCTCGGCGCGCACGTTGCAGGCGGGCAGCGCGGCCGTCGTGTTCGGCCTCGCCTTCGCCGCCATCTACCGTGAGATGTTCGAGGTGGTGCTCTTCTTCCGCGGGCTGCTCCTCGAATCGCCGGGTGAAGGGAGCTCCGTCGCGCTCGGCGCCGCCGCCGGCGTGCTCGCGCTGGTGGCCCTCGTCTTCGCTTTCCAGAAGCTCGGCCGGCGGCTCAAGCCCCGTCCGCTGCTGCTCACCTGCGGCGTCCTGCTCTGCCTGCTCGCCGTCCTCATGGTCGGAAACGGAGTGCGCGCGCTCCAGCAGGTCGGGCTGGTTCCCCTGACGGTCTGGGGCGGATTCGAGGTGCCCTCGCTCGGTCTGTATGCCACCCGCGAGGGACTGCTTTCGCAGGCAATCGTGCTGCTCGTCCTGGTCGTCAGCGCGCTCTGGACGGCGCTGCACGGCGGGCAGAGCGGCGGCGCCACGAACGGGCGCGCCCCGGCGGCCGCCTAGGGCAGGCGTCGGGCGTCGCCTCCGCTTCCTCCTGCTCGCGATCGCACCCACGCCTCGTGCGCCTTCTCCGCCGCCTCGGCGGCCGTCATGGGCGCGGCCGGGGATGCGGTGGAAGGGGGGGCCGGCGCGGCGGTCGGCGGCGCGGCGCGGCTGGGCTTCTCGGCCGGTCCCGCCTGGTTGCTCGCCGACGCGCAGGCGAAGGCGGCTGCGACGGCGGCGATTGCGCGGGCGGCTCGCATGGCGCGAGGCTGTGCAGATGGTGCGGTATCGGTCAAGCGGCGAGCGCGCCGCTGCCGCGCAGTGCGGCGCTCACGGCAGCGCGCGCGAACGGCGCGGCAGCGAGACGGTGAACGTGGTGCCTTCCTCGGCGGAGGACCGCGCCGAGATCTCGCCCCCGTGCGCGAGCACGATCTGCCGCACGATGTAGAGGCCCAGGCCGAGGCCGCTCGACTCCTTGTGCCCGCGCCCCGGGGGTCCGCGACGCCCGGGCTCGAAGAGGTGCGGCAGCACCTCCGCCGGGATGGGCGGGCCCGCGTTCGACGTCTCGAGGAGGACGCGCTCGCCTTCGTCGCGCAGATCGACGCGGACCGTGCCGCTCTCGGGGCTGTGCTGGAGGGCGTTGCCGACCAGGTTCGACACGACCTGCGCCATGCGGTCCGGGTCCCAGTTTCCCCAGGCGTCCCCGCGCGCCTCGAACTCGATGGTGCGCTCCGGGTACGCCAGCTCGAGCTCTTCGATGACGGACTCGCACAGCTCGCGGAAGTCCATCCGCCGCGTCTGGACGGGGAACCCGCCCCCGAGCCTGCTGCGGGTGAAGTCGAGCAGGTCGCCGATCATCCGGCCCATCCGCTCCGAGCTGGCGGCGATGCGAGCGACGGTCCTGGCCTGGCGGTCGGCGAGCCCTCCGTGGCGCAGCAGCAGCTGCGCGGCCGTGTGGATGGCGGTGAGCGGATTGCGCAGGTCGTGGCCGACGGTGCCGAGGAAGTGCTCGCGGAAGCGCGCCGCCTCGGCTGCCTCGACCTGCGCGCGCTTGCTCTCGGTGATGTCGGCCGCGATCGCGATCGTGCCCGCGCGCGGGCCTGCGCCCGTCCGCAGCGGAGCGACGGAGATGGACAGGTCGACCGGCGCGCCGTCCTTCCGGGTGCGGCGGATTTCCAGCGCCTTGAAGACGCGGGTGCCGTTTCCCGACCGCTCCAGCGCCGCGGCGTAGGCTTCGGGCGGCAGCAGCGGATCAGGCCGCCCCAGCACCTCGTCGCGCTTCCAGCCGGAGATCTCCTCGGCCGCGCGGTTCCAGATGAGCACGTTCCCGTCCGCATCATGGGCCATGATCGGCAAGGGCGACGCTTCGATCAGCTCCTGGAAGGTCTCCGTCACGCGACGGGAGGCGCGCTCGGCACGCTTGCGCTCGGTGATGTCGCGCAACGCCGCGGTGAACAGCGGCCCGCGCGGGCGTTCGACGCGCGTGATCGCCATCTCGACGGGGAACTCGCGCCCGTCGCGGTGCATCGCCGGGACCTCGACGCGCTTCCCGAGCAGCAGCTCGCCGGTCTCGACTCCTAGGTAGCTCCGCAGCCAATCGGCGTGCTCGGCCTGCAGCCGGTGCGGGAAGATCACCTCGGCGAGCGAGCTGCCGACGACCTCTTCGCGCGTCCAGCCGAACGTGCGCTCCGCGGCCGGGTTCCACTCGACGACGCGGCCCTGCGGATCGATCGCGACGAAGGCGTCGAGCGCGGAGCCGAGGATCGACGCCTTCAATGCCTCGCTCTGCCTCGCCTCTTCCTGCGCGCGGCGCGCACGGAGGAACTGCCCGACCTGACGCCCGAGCGTCTCGATCGGCTCGCGATGCGTGGGCAGCTGCACCGAGCGAGAGAACAGCTCGAGCGCGCCCAGCGTCTCGCCGCCCACTCCCATGGGCACTACGAAGGCGGTGCGCAGGCCGGCGCGCTGGTAGATCGCGGCCCGGGGCAGGTCGCCCGCTTCCGCGAGATCCGATCGCCAGAGGGGTTCGCCCGACTTGACCACGCCTCCGGAGAGGGTGTCCTCGCCTGGGCCGCCGCACAGGTCGCGGCGGACGTCCGCATCGAGGCCGTCTTGCGCCCACGTCGCCCTGCAGACGAGCTGTCCCGAGGCTTCGACGATCCATGCGGTCCCGGCGTCCCAACGCAGCTGGGTGCAGGCCGCGGCGAGCACGCCCTCCATCGCCTCCTCCACCGACGAGGATTCGGACAGGATCCGCGCGAGGTCGTTCTGGAGCGCGATGCGCCGCTCCAGGTTCGCGATGCGCTCGCGCGCTTGCGCCTGCGCGAGGAGGGGACCGGCCTTGGCAGCCGCGGCTCGCAGCACCCTCTGGTCGGTCTCGCCCAGCTGATACGCCGTCCGCGAGCCCGCCTCGAGCACGCCGACCAGCGCGCCGCCATCGAGCAGCGGCACGGCGGTGACGCCGCGCAGCCCGGCGACCGCAACGGGCGATTGCGACAGGAGCGGCTCGTGGGCTGCGTCGCTCGTGCTGGCCTGGTCGCGGACGCGCGCTGCCAGCTCCACCAAGGCGTCAGCCGGGCCGGCGGCGTCTCCCAAAAATCCCGCCGCGGCCTCGCGCTGGAGTGCGCCGCCGCGCACCGCGTAGAGTGCGCACCAGTCGATGGCCGGCGCGGACTCGAGCAGGGCGATGGGCAATTCCGGGACGCCGGGGACCGAGAGCACGCGGTCCAGCGCTCGCAGCGCCTGAGCGCGAGCCTCGGCGATCTGCTCGGCGGCGATACGTTGCAGCTGGTCGATCGCGCGAGACGCGGCGCGCCCGCCGGCGCGCGGGAGAGGCTCGAGCACCTCGCGCAGCAGCGACAGCTCGAGGGAGACCTGCGCCGGATCCGCGCCCGGCGGGATCTGCAGCCCCGCGGGATCCTCGAGGAGGGGCCCGAGCAGCGAAGGACCGAGCTCGAGGAGCACGGGCTCGCGGCCGCTCGCGCGCGCCGCTTCGCGGACTGCTGCGCTCCAGCGCGCGAGCGCATCGGTCCGGCGCGGCGACAACGCCGTCGAGAGTCGCGCGGGGTCTCCCGGCTCGGACCGACCCGCCATCCGACCTCCTCCAGGGAAGCTAGGCATGCGCAGCTGGCTGAACGGAGCGGCGAGCGCCCGCTTGCTCGCTGCGACCTGGGCAGCTGGCGCAAGAGGCGCATTGCGGATATGGAGCCGCCCATGACCCATGCCCTGTTCGCTGCGATGGTGCTGGTGGCGGCGGCGCGCCCCGAGCCGGGGCAGACGGCGCCGCCGTTCACGCTCGAGTCGTCGACCGGAAAGGCGGTGAGCCTGAAGGACCTGCGCGGCCGTTCCGTGGTCGTCGCGTTCTTCCCGAAGGCCTTCACCTCGGGTTGAACGCAGGAGATGTCGGCGTTCCGCGACATCGCCTCGCGGTTCGCCGACAAGAACGCCCAGGTCCTGGGCGTCTCGACGGACGACGTCGACACGCAGAAGAAGTTTGCCGATAGCCTCAAGCTGCCCTTCCCGCTCCTCGCGGACCCGAAGGGCGAGGTCGTCCGCGCCTACGGCGTCGAGAGGGACTACAAGGGCAACACCGTCGCCGACCGCGTCACGTTCGTCATCGACGCGAAGGGAAAGGTCACCAAAGTGCTACAGGGCAAGGACGCGCTCGATCCGGCGCCCGCGCTCGACGCCTGCCCGCTCCACAAGAAGGCGGGGTAGACGCCGATCCGCCGACGCATACCGCCGGCGGCTAATCGGTCTCGGGCAGCTGCTCGTCTTCCATCGGGTCCCCCGGGGCGTGCAGGTGAGGGTCGCGCCTTCTGGGCAACCTTGCCATCCGTGCGATTACGCAGCTGTCGGCTGCTGCGCACGCCGTTGGCGGATCGTGAGCATCGCGACGAACCAAAGGCCGTAGAAGAACGCCAGCGTGACCGCGGCCGCGACGTGCGCTGCGGAGATCGAGCCGGTGTGCTTGCGGACCACGACCCACAGGTCGCCCGCGAATCCCGGCGGGAGCGCGATCAGAGCCGCGATCACCATCCAGCTGGCGAAGCGATGGAAACGCTCGGTGTCCTCGCCGCCTTCGACGAAGCGATGGTACGCGGCCGGCGCCATCAGGAAGACGATCGTGATCGCGATGGCGCAGATGGCGGCCACGTGCACCGTCTTCGACGAGGTGGGGAGCTTCTCGTATCCCTCCATCAACGTCATCGCGAGCTGGAACCCGAGCATCGCCTGCGCGCCCGGGAGCACGACGCGCGCTTCGGTGAGCACCTGGACGATCTTGTCCTCCAGCTTCATGTCGCCTCCCTGCTCGTCCCGCGCTCGGCGGCGGCCGTAGACGAGCGCAATGCCGAACCAGAACGCGACGGCGATGACGAGGCCACCGATTCCGAGCGCGATGCCGGCGCTCGGACTGAGCGTCCACCCGGCGTCGAACAGGTCCAGCCCGAGCGCCGCGGCGAACGGCACCAGCGCGGTCCCGACGGAGTTCATCGTGAACCGGTGGAGCGCGGACGTGTCTTCGCCTCGTTCCACCAGCCGATGCCGCGCGGCTGGAAGCATCACGAGTCCCATCACTGCGAGCAGCAGCGCGAGGCCGACGAGCTTCAAGTCCTGGTTGGGCCGCGGCAGCTTTTCGAAACGAGGCTCGAAGAACGCGCGGTACTGGAAGCCGAGCAGCACCTGGGTACCGAGGACGAGGATGCGTGCCTCGTCCAAGGCATTCTTCACCTTGGCGCGCAACGACACGCCGGCACTCTGCCGGAGGGTCAGAGCACCGTCGAGTCCGTGCTCCACGCCCGGCGCGAGTGCCAGCCCTCGCTAGCTCGGCCTGCTGCGTCAGGGTTGCTGCCTGGCTGCCATGTCCACAAATTGATGTTCGTGCTTCGCTCGATGGACGAAGAGGCGGCCGTCACTGAGGCACGCAGGCGCTGGGGAGATCGCGGCGCCGTGTCCATCGCCGACCAGTGGAAGCAGGCGCGGTGCCTGGTGGGCGAGCTGTGCCCGGGGCCTCGCTTCCGCGTGCGCGGGCGCGGGTCGACGTGGGAAGCGGCGTTCATCGACGCCGACGCGCGGCTGGTCAACGCGTCGCGGCGCCGCGCTGATCGGGAACGCGGCCGGATCCGTTAGAGAAGCGCAGGACCGGCGATCGCCGCGCCCTCGACGAAGCGGGTCGGCCGGAGCGAACGCGCATCGAGCGAGCGCGGCTCTCCATGGACGATCAGCTCCGCTGCGAGAGCCCCCAGCGCGGGTGCGTGCATGACCCCGTGTCCGGAAGAGCCATTCGCCAGGATCAAATTGACGCAATCAGGGGCGTGGCCCAGGATCGCGTGGCCGTCGGGTGACATCTCGTAGAGCCCAGCCCAGCAGCGCGCGCGATCGAGCTCGACGCCGGCGAGCCGCGGCACGCGTTCGGCGGCGATCCGCGAGACCTCGTCGATCCAGGCGTCCTCCACTTGCACGTCGAACGGATCGGCCGCTGGGGGCGAGGGCCGCAGCAGCAGGATGCGCCCGTCGCGGACGCGCAAATGGAACCCGTCGCCGGGCCAGATCGTCATCGGCATCTCCTCGGGCAGCGCGGACGACGGCGAGGTACAGGCCACCTGCCGCCGGAGCGCCGTCACGGGAACGTCGACTCCGGCCAGGCGGCCCAACGCCCCTGCCCAGGGGCCCGCCGCGTTCACGACGGCGCCGCAGGCGATCTCCCGCTGCGCGAGCCGCACCTTCTCGATGCGACCCTCGCGCCCGCGCGGCAGTGCGGTGACTTCCTCCCCGAGGAGAACCCGCACGCCGCGGCGGCGTGCGCCTTCGAGGTAGGCGCGCGCCATCTCCGCCGGCCGCAAGAATCCATCGGAGGGGCAGAAGGCGCCTCCGAGCACGCCATCGAGGCTCACCGCCGGGTTGATCTCGCCGATCTCCGCGGCACCGACCATGCGAGCCTCGGCGAGCCCGGCGCTGCGCTGGACGCGCTGGGCGGCGCGCAGCGCTTCGAGCTCGCGCTCCGCGAGCGCGACCCAGAGATAGCCGCAGGGACGATAGCCGGGGTCAGCGCCCACCTCGTCGACGAAGCGGCGCAGCTTCTCGCGCGAGAGCAGCGACAGCCGCACGTCGATCTCCGTGCCGAACTGCGCGCGGAACCCGCCCGTCGCGCGCCCGGTGCTCCCCGCGGCAGGCGCATCGGCACGATCGACCACGACGACGTTCGTCGCGCCGAGGCTGGCGAGGTGCCACGCGACGCTGGCACCGATCACGCCCGCCCCGACGACCACGACGTCGGCATGTTCTCTGATCGCGGCCACGACCCGGGACATGGCGCGAGCATACCCTCGCGCCTGCGACTGAACAGAGGCCGCTGCGCGCGCTCCCGCGCCAGCGCTGCGCGCTCCAATGTCGCCGGGGTGCGATCCCTGGCGATATGGCTCGTCGTCTCCGCGGCGTGCTCGCGCAGCCCGCACGAGCCGGGCGCCGCCGGCGCGGTGCAGCTCGTCCTCAAGCACCAGCCGCTGTGGGGCGATCCGGCGCCGTTCCACGCCTTCCTCGATCGGTTCCGCCGCGAGAACCCCGGGATAGTGCTTCGGACCGACACCCTTCCCAACGGATCCGACATCGCCCGCGAGATGTTCGTCACCGCGCTGGAAGGCGGCGCCGATGACTTCGACGTGTTCGCCATCGACGTGGTCTGGGCGCCCGAGTTCGCCCGAGCGGGCTGGCTGGCGGATCTGTCGGACGCTTTTCCGCCCGCTCGGCTGCGCGAGGAATTCTTGCCCGGCCCGGTGCAGGCGGTGACGTTCGAGGGGCGCGTCTATGCGGTGCCGTGGTTCCTCGACGTGGGGTTGCTCTTCTACCGGAGCGATCTGGTCCCGCGCGCTCCGCGCACCTACGCCGAGCTGCGCGACATGGCGAAAGAGGCGATGGCGCGCGACCCGCGGCTGTCCGGCTTCCTCTGGCAAGGACGGCAGTACGAAGGGCTGAACTGCAACGTGTTCGAAGCCGTCTGGGGCCACGGCGGCGAGCTGCTGCGCGGCGGACGCATCGCGCTCGACACCCCGGAGGCTCGCGCGGCGGTGCAGTGGCTGCGCGAGGCGATCGAGACCGGGCTTTCGCCGAGGTCGGTGCTGTCGTCGGCGGAGGAGGAGACGCGCCGCGCCTTCCAGGACGGCCGCGCGGTCTTCCTGCGCAACTGGCCCTACGTCTGGGCGGAGGTCCAGACCGCGGGATCGCCCGTGCGTGGCAAGGTCGGGTTCGCGCCGCTGCCCAGCGCGACCGGCGCGCCGGGATCCGGGGCGCTGGGAGGATGGCAGCTGGCGGTGAGCGCGCGACTCCCTCCGGAGCGCAAGCGCGCGGCGGAAAAGCTGGTGGCGTTCCTCACCTCGCACGACGCGGCGGTGGAATTGGCGCTGCGCTACTCGCGCATCCCAGCGCGGCGCGCCGTCTACGACGACGCGCGCGTGCGCCAAGGAGCGCCGTTCATCGCCGCGCTGCTCCCCGTTGCCCTCAGGGCGCGTCCGCGGCCCGTCTCGCCGTACTACGCGCTCGCCAGCGATGCGATCCAGGGAGAGCTGTCCGCCGCGGTGGTCGGGCTTCGCCGCCCCGACGAAGCGCTCGCGCGCGCCCAGAAGATCGCGACGCACCTGGAGGAGCGGTGAACGCGCGACGGCAGGCCGCTGTGCTTGCCGCGCCGGCAGCCGCGCTGCTGGCGGGCATCGCCGTGGTGCCCGTGCTGGCCGCGGCGTGGCTCAGCCTGCACAGGTCGATCCTCGTCTTCCACGAGCAGCGATTCATCGGCCTGTCGAATTTCCGCTTCCTCCTCGGCGACGGCCGGTTCTGGTCGGCGCTGTCCACCACTGCGTACTTCACCGCGGTGGCCGTCTTCGCGGAGCTGGCGCTGGGGCTGCCCCTCGCGGTGCTGCTCCATCGCGGTGGCGGCCTCTTGCGCGCGGCCGTGCTTCTCCCCTGGGCCGTCCCGACGGCCGTGTCGGCGCGGCTGTGGGCGTGGCTCTTCAACGCGGACTACGGGCTCCTCCATCGCCTCGCGCCGGGCGTCGATTGGCTCGCCTCGCCGCGGACGGCGCTGCATGCCGCGATCCTCGTCGACGTGTGGAAGACGACCCCGTTCGTCGCGCTGCTCCTGCTCGCGGGCCTGCAGGCGATCCCGCAGGACGTGCTCAAGGCCGCGCGCGTCGATGGCGCCGGGCCGGCGCGAACCTTCTTTTCCGTCACACTGCCCTTGCTGCGGCCGTCGATCCTGCTCGCCGCGCTCTTCCGCTCGCTCGACGCGTTCCGCGTCTTCGACGCGATCTACGTGCTGACGGAGGGCGGCCCCGCGAACGCGACGGAGACGCTGTCCATCTATGCCTACAAGACGCTGATGCGCTCCGGCGACTTCGGCTATGGGTCGACGCTGGCCGTCGCCATCTTCGCCTGCGTCGTGGCCATCGGGCTGTCGTGGCTGCGCGTTCTGGGGAGAGAACGATGAGGCGAGCTCCCGCCGTCGCCGCCGTGCTCCTCTTCTTCCTCGGGCCGCTCGCCTGGCAGGCGCTGACCTCGGTCTGGCCCGAGGCCGAGCTGACGCGGCCGCTGCCTTCCAGGCTGACGCTCGCGAGCTACGCCGGCCTCGGCGTTCCGTTCGCGCGCGCAGTGCTCAACTCGATCCTGGTCGCGGCCGGGACCACGGCATTGTGCCTGTCGGTCGGCGCGGCCGCCGGATTCGCGGTAGCGCGGCTCGAATTTCCCGGACGCCGGTTCCTGCTCGGCGGCGCGCTCGCCATCTCCATGTTCCCGCCGATCGCGACGGTCAGTCCGCTGTACCTGGCGCTCCGTTCCGTCGGGTTGCGGGACACTCTCGCGGGGCTGGTGCTGCCCTACGCGACGTTCGCGCTCCCGCTCACGCTGTGGCTGCTCGCGTCGTTCTTCCGGCAGCTGCCCGACGAGCTGTACCGGGCGGCGCGCGTCGACGGCTGCACACCCTGGCAAGCGTTCGTGCGCGTCTTCCTGCCGCTTTCCTGGCCCGCTCTCGCCACCAGCGCCATCCTGGTGTTCATCTTCTCCTGGAACGAGCTCCTGTACGCGCTGACGTTCATCTCCACGCCTGCGAAGCGGACCGTACCGGTCGCCATCGCCTTGTTCGCGGGCGAGCACGTCGAGCCGTGGGGGCAGATCGCCGCGGCCTCCACCGTGGCCGTGCTGCCGCTCGTCGTGCTCACGCTCCTCTTCCAGCGCCGCATCGTCGCCGGCCTCACCGCCGGCGCGGTGAAGGAGTGAGCGATGGCGACCGTCTCGCTCGAGCGGCTGCGAAAGGCCCACCCAGGAGCGCCGGACGCGCTCCGCGAGCTGTCGCTGGAGATCGGCGACGGCGAGTTCCTCTCGCTGGTCGGGCCGTCCGGCTGCGGCAAGTCGACCACGCTCAACCTGATCGCCGGGCTCGACGAGCCGACGAGCGGGGTGGTGCGCATCGACGGCCGGCCCGTCAACGGCCTCTCGCCCGCCGAGCGGGACGTGGCGATGGTCTTCCAGAGCTACGCGCTCTATCCGCACAAGGACGTGCGCGGGAACCTCGCCTTCCCGCTGCAGCTCGCGCGGGTGCCGCGCGCCGAGATGGATCGCCGCGTCTCCGAAACCGCGGAGCTGCTCGGGATCACCTCGCTCCTCTCGCGCAAGCCGCGCGAGCTGTCCGGAGGCCAGCGGCAGCGGGTGGCGCTCGGCCGCGCCCTGGTGCGCAAGCCCCGCGTCTTCCTCTTCGACGAGCCGCTCTCGAATCTCGACGCCGGACTGCGCGCGCAGCTGCGCGCCGAGCTGAAGAGGCTGCACGCCTCGCTCCGCGCGACCTTCGTGTACGTGACCCACGACCAGGCGGAAGCGATGACTCTCTCGGATCGCATCGCCGTGCTCGACGCCGGGCAGCTGCAGCAGGTCGCGCCGCCGAAGGAGATCTACGATCGCCCCGCGAACCGGTTCGTCGCGGAGTTCTTCGGGACGCCGAGGATCAACGTCGTCCCGGGACGCCTCCTCGGCCTGCCCGACGGCGAAGTGGGCGTGCGTCCCGAGCACCTCGAGGTCCTCTCGGAGGCGCAGCCAGGCGCGGTCGAAGGGACGCTGGAGCTGATCGAGCTGACGGGCGCGGAGACCTGGCTGACCGTCGCGGTCGCCGGACAGCGCCTCGTCGCCCGCGCCGGAGCGGATTACGCCGGTCGCGCCGGCGAGCGCGTCCGCCTGCGGCCGGCGCAGGGCCGCGTGCTTCGCTTTGGTTAGCTCTGCTGGGCAGCGCTAGCGGGCCGCCGCGGCCGGCGCCGCCTTCTGCGCCTCGGCCTCGGAAACGGCCTTGAGCTGCGCGAGACCCTTCTCGAAGTCGTTCCCGATCATCTTGTCCATGTCCATGAACACCGAGAACGCCTTCGCGACGAAGCTGTTGTGACCCTCCATCGTCCACGTCGTCTCGGTCCCGCCCTGGCGGGGGGCGAAGCCGAACTCCGTCGCCGACGTCGCCGCGAACGGCTTCACGAACTCGAGCGTGATGCGCAGCCGCTGGCCAGGAACCGCCTCGACGAGGGTCATCTTGCCTTCGCCGACCTTGTCGTTGCCGCTCCACGCGTACGACGAGCCGGGCGCGGCCACCGGCCCTGCGTGCGTCGTCTTCATCGCCGGGTCGAGCTTCGCCCAGGGCGACCACTTGTCCCACTGGTGGAAGTCGGCGACCTGCGCGTAGACGACGGAAGCGGGCGCGCCGATCGTCCGCGAGCGCGTCACCCGGTACGACGCGGGTCGCGTGGCGGCGAAAGCGACGAACACGGCTACGACGACCACGACGGCGATCAGCAGCTTCTTCAGCATCGGGGGCCCCCCGCGAGTCGCTCGTGTGTACGACCGGGTGCGCTCCGAACGCAACCTGCCCGCGAATGTGTCCGCCGTCACAGGCGAGCCCGCTGGAATAGGGCAAAGCGCCGGTGGGTAGGAAAGCGGGCGGGCTGCCACGCCGGGCGCCTGCTCGCTCGCCTTCCACCGGCGGAACGAGGCTTCATGTCGCTCTGGAACAACACTGAAACGAACACCGACCGCAAGCCGACCGTCCCGATGGCGCCGCCCTCGCCGGAGCGGCAGGAGCCCGTCGTGGCGAAGGCGCCCGAGGCCGCCGCGCCGCAGCCGGCGGCTCCCGGAAGCGATCTGCTCCTCGGGCGCGGCGCCCGCTTCGAAGGCAAGCTCACCTTCGAGGGCACCGTCCGCATCGACGCGCGCTTCATCGGCTCGATCGTGACGAACGACGTCCTGGTGGTCGGCGAGGCCGCCCGCATCGACGCCGACATCACTTGCGGCACCATCGTCATCCACGGCGAGGTGAACGGAAACATCAAGGCGAAGACGGCCGTCGAGATCCACCACACCGCCAAGGTGCGCGGCGATCTCGAGACCCCGTCGCTCGCCATCCAGAAGGGCGCGACGTTCAACGGCGCGTCGAAGATGGACGCCGGCAACGCGTCGAAGTCCGAGTCGAGCAGCGCGTCGAAGTCCGAGTCGAGCAGCGCGTCCAAGGCGGAGGCGGGCCACTCGAAGGGCAGCTCGAAGGCGGCCGCTGCTGCTGCGGCGGCTGCGACCGCGGCGCCCGTGGTTGCTGCGCCCGTGGTTGCTGCACCCGCGAAGTAACGCTACCGGCAGGTGCGCCGTCCTGCCTCGCGGCTGGGCGGCGCGCCGCCGACTTCGTCAGAGCAAGTCGGCCAGGCGGTCGCGGTACATGCGCGACAGCTTGAGTTGCGTGCCGTCGCGCAAGATGAGGTCCCGCTCACCGTGCGCGGCCGGCCGCATCGACTGGATGCGCTGCAGGTTCACCATCGCGGACCTGTGCACGCGCGCAAAGATGCGCGGATCGAGGCGCGCCTCGAGTTGCTTGAGCGAGCGGCGCAGCAGGTACCCGCGGCCGCCGCTGTGCACCTCGACGTAGTAGTCCTGCGCCTCGATCCAATCGATCTCGGCGACCGGGACGACGCGGACCCCTTCGCGCTCGGGCAAGGCGATCCGCTCGAGGTACCGCGGAGGGTCGGGTTCGCGATCGGCGGACAGGCGCGCTGCGAGCGCAATCGTCCGGTCCGCGCGGGCGGCCGCTTTCGCGCGGGCCAGCGCCCGGGCAAAGCGCTCGTCGTCGAAGGGCTTGAGGACGTAGTCGACGGCTTCGGCGTCGAACGCTTCGAGGGCGTGCCCCGCGTGCGCGGTGACGAACACGACGCGAGGCGGGCGCGGCCCTGCCGCCTGGACCACCTCGAAGCCGTCCAGCCCCGGCATGCGGACGTCGAGGAAGACCACCTCGGGCGAACCGGTCTTGATCGCCGCCAGCGCCTGCTTGCCGTCGCCGCAACACCCCACCACCTCGACTTCGGGGTCCTGCGACAGCATGCTCCGCAGGGCCGCCCGCGCCGGCGCCTCGTCGTCGACGACCAGCACGCGGACCGGGTCCTTCACTGCGCCAGCTCCCGCCGAGACGCACGGAACGGAATGAGGACCGTCGCGACCGTGCCGTGCGCATCGGTGGTCAGCGCCAGCCGGTGACGATCGCCGTAGAGCTGCGCCAGGCGCGCGCGCGTGTTGGACAGGCCGATGCGCGTCGACGTCGTCGCGGCGCCGTGGCCGTTGCCCGTGTCGCGTACCAGGAGCTCGAGCATGTCACCGCTTCGCGTTGCCCGGATCTCCACGCACCCCGGGCTCGGCGAAGGCTCGATCCCGTGCCGCAGCGCGTTCTCCACCAGCGGCTGCAGCACGAGCCGCGGGACGAGCGCGTCCATGATGGCAGGATGGGCGTCGATTCGCGCCGAGAGACGGTCGCCGAACCGCGCCTGCTCCAGCTCGAGATAGCGACCGACGAATTCAAGCTCCTGCGCGAGCGGAATTTCCTGTCCATCGTCGAGGAGCAGGGTGCGGAGCAGATCTCCCAGCCGCGCGACGGCGCGCACCGCGGCCTTCGAGTCGCCGGTGCGGACGAGCGACGAGACGGTGTTCAGCGCGTTGAAGAGGAAGTGCGGGTGCATGCGCGCCTCGAGCGCTTCCATGCGCGCGGTGAGCAGCCGCGCCTCCAGCTCGCTCCTGCGGACGCGCTCTTCGGCGGAGAGGCGGTAGTAGGCGACCGCGTGGCCGAGCGCGACCAGCGCGGCATAGGCGAAGATGTCGATGAACGTCTCCGCGATCGTCTGCGCGACGAGGCTCTTCGGGCGGCCCGGGACGTCCAGCAGGACCAGCAGCGCGTACGTCGGCGGCGCGCTCAGCGCCACGCTGGCGAGCGCTCCGCCCAGGTGCACGAGGCCGCTGCGCGCCCGGTTGCGGCGGTCGAGCGGCCAGCGCTGGGCGACCCGGAGGATGGGCGGCGTCAGCAGCGCCCAGATCCAGCAGCCCACCAGCGGTTCGAGCGAGCCGCGCAGAGGAGGCATCGCCCGGCCGGCGGCGAGCGCCTGCAGCGGAACGCGTGCGTAGGCCACCAGGGCGACGACCGTCCAGGCGGCGAACGCGACGCCGAGCTGCTGCACGATCCTGCGCGACGAGCCCTGCACGCCTTGCCTCCGGTGGTTCGAGTGTACCCGAACGTCCAGGCCCCGCCCGCGGCTGCGCTCGTGGGCGGAGCCTTCCGAGATGGACGGTCAGGGAGGCGAGGAGGGCGAGGGAGCGCCGCCGTCGGCGATGAACCGCCACGACCCGTCGGCCTGCCTCGCCCAGAGAGTGAGGTACTTGTTGCGGACGCGGTCGACCGAGCCGTCGCGACGCGAGGTCGCGTCGACCGCGGTGCCGGCCGTGAACCCGAGATCCGCTTGCCTTCGACGATGTCGATCCCGTCCGCGAGATACAGCGCATCGCCGCGCATCGGGCGAAGGATGCCGTGGACGGGGCCGAGTTGCTCGATGTCGGTGGTGTGCGCCGCGTCGGCTGCCAGGAGCGCGTCGCGCGACGCGGCGGGACGGGGGAGTGCGCCGGGCGCATCCGCGGGGCGCTTCTCGGCCGCGGCCGTAGCGACCGCCGCCGCCGCGGCGCACACCGGAAGGAGGTGGAATCGCGTCATCGTCGTCCTCCGCCGCGACCTCGACGCGAACCTAGAGGACGGACCGGCCTCGGCCACGGGCAGAGCAGCGAACGGGACGCCGCCTGCAGCGAAACGGCCTGTCCGCGCCGCTCGCCTCCTCGCGCGGCTCCCCGGCCGCGTATGGGGCATCCGGGTTGGACCGGACGAAAAGTCGCGTATTCGACTACTCGGTGGCAGCCTCTCCCGACATGGCCAAACTGCTGCTCGTCTGCGGCGGGGCGATCATCGTCGCACTTCTCCTTGGGCGCCTCAGGCGGATTCTCGGGGTCGTCGTCATGCTCTGCGCCGCGGGCGCAATCGCGGCTGTCTTCCTTCTGCCCCTCGACGGCGAGACGCTCTGGGAGCGGGCACAGCGCGAGGGCTTGCCGGACGAGGTCGTGTCCGAGGCAACCGGCGCCTGGCGCTGGGTGAAGGAACGCGTTCCCGGCAAGGCGGGGCCGCGAAAGCGCTGGCGCAAAGGAGGGGAGCCGCTCGCGCGCACGCGCGACCGCGCGGACCGCTGGGACGACGGCGCCAGCGGCGACGGGGTAGAGAAGGAGCGGTAACGCCGCCGCGCGCAGGGTATCCTCGCGCCCGTGCGGATCGCGTCGCTCCTCCCGTCCGCGACGGAGATCGTGTGCGCCCTGGGCGCGCGCGACGAGTTGGTGGGCCGGTCGCACGAGTGCGACTTCCCGGAGGGAGTGCACGGCGTTCCGGTGCTCACGTCGGCGCGCGTCGGCCCGCTCCCGTCCAGCGCCGGCATCGACGCCGCCGTGCGCGACGCCCTGCGAGACGCGCTTGCGATCTACGACATCGACGTGGAACGGCTTCGCGCCGCCAGGCCCGACGTCGTCGTCACGCAGGATCTGTGCGACGTGTGCGCCGTCTCGTTCGACGACGTGCGGTCGGCGGTCGCGCGCCTCTCGCGGCACGACGTCTCGATCGTCAATCTCCATCCCGTGCGTCTCGACGACGTCTGGGCGGACGTCGAGCGCGTCGGGCGCGGCATCGGACGCGCCGGTGCGGGCGCGCGCGTGGCGGTTGCCCTGCGCGAGCGGGTAGCGGCGATTGCGCGCCGGGCGGCCGCGGCGCGGGAACGCCCGCGCGTGCTGAGCATCGAGTGGATCGCGCCAGTCATGATCGGCGGGATGTGGATGCCCGAATTGATCGAGCTCGCCGCCGGCGAGCCCCTGGTGACGCGCGCGGGAGACCATGCTCCGACGCTCGATCTCGATGCCCTCGGTCGGCTCGATCCAGAGGTGGTGCTGGTCAAGCCCTGCGGGTTTCCGTTGCAACGGACGCTCGACGAGGTGGATGCGCTGCGCCAGTCGCTGCCGCGGACGTGGCGGGCGCGCGTCTACGTGGCGGACGGGAACGCATATTTCAACCGGCCCGGACCGCGCATCGTCGAGTCGCTCGAGATCCTCGCGGCTTGCGTCCACCCCGAGCTGTTCGAGGACTTCGCGGCGAAGCACGCCGCGAGCTTCCGCGGCGCGCCTTTCTTCACCCGGTGAAGAACGTGCGCAGAGCAGCGTACGTCTCGTCCGGCGCCTCTTCGGGCATGAAGTGTCCGCTCGGGATCGGAGCGCCGCGGACGTCGTCGGCCCAGTCGCGCCAGACGGCGAGGACGTCGTACCAGCCGGGCAGCGAGCCGCGCGCCGCCCAGAGCGCGAGCAGCGGTGCGGCGATCTTGCGGCGGCCGCGATCGGCTTCGTCGAGGGCGAAGTCGTAAGTGGCGGCGGCGCGGTAGTCCTCACAGGCGGCGTGGATCGTCTCGGGATTGCGGTAGCAGCGGACGTAGTCCTGCTCCGCCTCCTCGGTGAAGACGGGCCGGCGCCCGGGCCGGTGGCGGAAGAACCAATCGGGGTCCGCGCCGATGAGCGTCTCCGGCAGAGGGTAGGGCTGCGCGAGGAAGAACCAGTGCCAGTACCCGAGCGCGAAGCGCATGTCCGTGCGCCGGAAGTGCTCGCTGGTGGGCAGGATGTCGAGGACGGCGACCCTGCGCACGCGCTCGGGATGGTCGAGCGCGAGGCGGTATGCCACGCGGCCGCCCCGGTCGTGACCCGCGATGTCGAAGCGCGTGAACCCGAACCGCTGCATGACCGCGAGGCAATCGCGTCCCATCGCGCGCTTCGAGTACGGCTCGTGGTCGTCCGTGGTCTGCGGCTTCGAGCTCTCGCCGTAGCCGCGCAGGTCCATGGCCACGACGGTGAACTCGCGCGCGAGCCGCGGCGCCACGAGGTGCCACATGACGTGCGTCTGCGGATGGCCGTGCAGCAGCAGCAGAGGCGGACCGCTCCCGCCGTGGCGCACGCGAATCGTCGCCTCGCCCGTGTCGACGCGCTCGAGCGCAAAGCCCTCGAACATGCTCGCCGTCTGTGCACACGTCGTGCGAGCCGTCAACCGCCCGGTCGACCGTGGGGCAGTTTGGTTTCGAACCTAGATCCGTATGGATCCGGCCCGAGTCGGATGTTCACGGTGCCGCGCTCCGTGGAGTCTGCGCGGGCTCGTGAGCCGTTTCCCCGGTCTTTACGGCACTGATTGGCTTTTCCCGAGGAGCACCTGCATATGAGACTTCACTACTTGTGGATCGCGTTCGCGGCCGCCCTTGCGGCGCACGCCGCCCGCGCCGACTTCCCGGTCGTCGAGACGACCATCAAAGACATCAAGGAAGCCTACCAGAAGGGCACCGCCACGCCCGCGGACGTGGTCAAGGCGTACCTCAATCGGATCAACGCGCTCGACCGCACGGACAGCCCGCAGCCGCTCAACGGCGGCCACGGCGATCAGCCGCTCAACTCGTACATGCGCGTCAATCCGCACGCCCTGCGCGACGCAAACAAGCTCAATCCCGCAGCCGGCGGGCCGCTCTTCGGCATCCCTGTCATCATCAAGGACAACATCGCTACTTCCGACATGCCGACGACCGCCGGATCGGTCGCGCTGGGCAGCTCGAGGCCGGCCAGCGACGCGACGGTCGCGCGCAAGCTGCGCGCGGCCGGGGCGATCATCCTCGGCAAGGGCACGCTCACCGAGTTCGCCAACTTCATCTCCTTCACGTCGATGCCCACCGGTTACAGCTCGCAGCTTCGCTTCCAGCTCGTCGAGCAAGGTGGAGACATCGCGAAGGTCGGTTTCGGGTTCAACTCGTACGACCCGCGCATCGATCCGCGCACGACGGCGCCGAACAACGACGGCCGGCCGGTGCTCACCACCGGCGGATCGAGCTCCGGTCCCGGCATCGCGGTCGGCGACAACCTCGCCACGGTCGGCGTGGGCACCGAGACGTCGGGCTCGATCCTCAGCCCGTCCGGCCAGAACATGATCGTCGGCATCAAGCCGACGCTCGGACTCGTCAGCCGCCACGGCATCGTGCCGATCACCGCCGGCCAGGACACCGCCGGGCCGATGGCACGGACGGTGACCGACGCAGCGACGCTGCTGGGCGTCCTCGCCGGCTTCGACCCGGACGACTCGGAAACGCAGGCTTGCCAGACCCCGGGGAAGTGCTTCAGCGACTACACACCGTTCCTCGATCCGAAGGCGCTCAACGGCGCCCGCATCGCCGTGCCGAAGAAGAATTTCTGGTACGTATTAGTCAAGGACAATCAAGGGAAGATCGTCAAGCGAGACATCCTCGGTCCGGACCGCAGAACTCTGATGAATAACGCGATCGCCAAGATGACCGCCCTGGGCGCGACGTTCGACGGCACGGACGACGAAGGCTGCAATCTTCCCGACCAGGACGCGCTCAGTGCCTTCGTCAGCTGCCTCACGCCCAGCGACACGGCCGCACGCGAGGCGGCCGGGCCGACCGGAACGGCGCCGTGCACGTCCGTACTCGGCTTCGGCTTCAAACGCGATCTCAATGCGTACCTCGCGAACCGGAGCTTCGGGCCGGGCGTCAGCGCGGAAAGCTCCACCTTCCCGTCGCGCACGATCAACACGCTCCACGACGTCATCCAGTTCAACTCCGACCATGCCAACATCGCGTTGAAGTACGACCAGGAGATCGCGAAGGGTTCCGATGCGTACAACAGCCCGAGCATCGACCAGGCCGACTACGACGCCGACCGGTCGCGCGATTTGCACCTCACGCGGACCTGCGGGCTCGATATTCTCTACAACGGCGTTTCCAGCGGGCAGATCCCGGCAGAATGCACGGATGTCATCAAGGAGCCGCTGCAGAGCTGCACCAACCACCGGCACGACGCGGTGCTCTTCCCTGCCAACTTCGGCGCCAACGCGCCGGCGCGCGCGGGGTACCCGAGCGTGATCGTGCCGGCCGGCCGATTCCCCAACCTGAATAGAACCTCGATCCTCGCCGCCGATCCGAACTTCAACCCGAAGCGGTCGCCGTTCGGAGTGACGTTCTCGGGGCCGGCGTTCAGCGAGCCGAAGCTGATCGGCTTCGCCTTCGCGTACGAGCAGGCGTCGAAGTGCCGCATCAGGCCCGACCAGAACGACGCCGCAGTCACCGTGAGCTGCCCGTAGGCCGCTGAATTCCGGCGGCTTTCGCGACCCTGAAGGGCAGCGTGACGCCCGCTGCCTTCAGGGTCGCGTCGATCGGCACGACATAGATTCCTCGCATGCGACGCGACGATCCGCAGATTACGACGCGAGGAGCCTGGCGCCAGCTCGATCGCTCGACGTTCGTCTACGGACGCACGAAATGAGAAACGTCGAGCGGTCCATCTCCGAGTTGGCGCGCGTGCGGCCGCCAGGTCGCGCGGAGCGGACTCTCGCAGCGTTGGCATCGCCGTGGGGCGCGACGGCGGGTGGTCTCGTCGCCGCGGCTGCGCTGCGAAGGGCAGGGCGGCCCGCGATCCCCGCCGCGCTTGCCGTGCCGTTGACCATGGCGGTGGGTACGACGCTCAAGAGGATGATCGGCCGGCCGCGGCCCGGCATCTCGCGATTCGAGCGCGAGGGCAGGCACTCGTTTCCGAGCACGCACGTGGCGGGTCCGGCGGCCTTGCTCGCTTGTCTTTGGTTCCTCTCGCCCCGCACGTGGGGCTGGCGCGCGACGCTCGCGCTCGGCGGTGCGGTTACGCTCGTGGTCGCGCGCGAGCGCGTCGCCGTCCGCAAGCATTGGCCCTCGGATGTCGCCGCCGGAATCGCACTCGGCTCGATGGTCGGCGCGCTGGTCGGCACTATAGGAGCGCGTCGAGCGCGCGTCGCGCCCGCCGGGGACGTCCTCGCGCCCGGGGCGACGCCATGAAACGCCATCTGGTCGCGGTGGACATCGGCGGAAGCAAGACGGCGTTCCTCGCGCGAGCGGTCGGCTCCGACCGGAAGGCGAGCGTCGAGAGGTACAAGACCCCGGCGAGCGGCGGCGTCGGCGCCATGCTGGCGCTGCTGGACGAGCACATCGACGGGTTGGCAGGCGGGCGTTCGAGCCTGGCCGCACTCGGGGTGGCCGTACCGGGCCACGTCGATCCGAACGGCCACGTCGTCTGCGCAGGCAATCTCGAGGGATGGGTCGACGTCCCGCTTCGCGAGCAGCTCGAGGAGCGCTACCGCGTGCCCGTGTTCGTCGAAGGCGACGCGAACTGCGGCGCGCTGGGCGAGAAGTGGCTGGGCGCGGCGAAGGAGATGAACGACTTCGTCTTCCTCGCGCTGGGCACCGGCGTCGGCGCCGGAGTCTTCGTGAACGGGTCCTTGCATCGGGGCGCGCATTCCGCGGCGGGAGAGGTAGGCGACATGACGTTCCCGCGCCGCAAGCGCAACGGGGCGGCGCCGACCTTGGCGTCGATCGTCGGAAAACGCGCGCTGAAGAAAGTCGTCCGGCGCGAGACGGGGAAGAAGCTGACGGCCGCCGAGGCGCTGCACCGCGCTGCGAAGGACCGGCGGCTGGAGCGCCTCACCAGGGAATTCATCGAATACCTGAGCACCTCGGTCGTCGCGATCTCGTCGCTGCTCGATCCCGAGGCGATCCTCTTCGGCGGTGGGACGAGCAAGGCGGGCGAGGCGCTCTTGAAGCGCGTGCGCGAGACGGTCGCGCCGAATCACGTCGTGCGCGCACGCTTGATGCTCGCCGGCCTCGGTTCCGAGGCGCAGCTCTACGGGGCGCTCTGGGGAGCGCAGAATGCCCTGGCGAGCTCGCAAGCGCTCGACGCCGTCGAGCAGCTGCCGCAGGCGGCGCCCTGATTGTCGTCGCGTGCGGCGAGGCCGCTGCGAGCATACGTTCAGCCCCGCACATCCAGACGGGGTCGACATGTTCACGCGCATCCTTTACCTGACGCTGAAGACGAACGCTGCACCGGAGTTCGCCAAGCTGCTCGAGCAGAAGATCGTCCCGGCTCTGCGGGAAGAGCCGGGCTTCCAGGACGAGCTGCTCTTCATCGCGCCCGGCGGTCCCGAGGTAGTGGCCGTGAGCATCTGGGACTCGCGGGAGGACGCCGAAAAGTACCAGCGGTCGAGCTTTCCGCAGGTGCTCCGCACGGTCGAGCACCTGATCGAGGGCGCGCCTCGCGTCGAGATCTATCAGCTCGGCTATTCGACGCTGCACCGCACGGGGCTTTCGGAGTTCCCGCACGAGTCTCCCATCACGACGCCGTCGCCTGGCGTCGGGGGCGGCTAGCATCGGCTCGGGCGGGCGGCTGCTCGCGCCTAGCGTTTCACGATCGAGAGCGTCCGGGGCGGCGTCCGCAGCGGCTCCCGTTCCATGAGGAGCAGCCCGCGGACGACGTACACGCCGGGATCGGCCGGCTTTCCCCCGATGGCCCGCTGATCCCAGGAGGCTTCGACCTCTAGCTGCCCCGCGGGCGCAAGTACGTGCAGATGGACGATCGCCGGGATGATCCCTACGGGATCTTGAGATCCGCTCAGGATCCAGGGTCCGCGGTCGCTACGGATTCGCCTTGCCCCGACCGAGCAGCCGGGGCAACAAGGACGGTCCGGACTTCGCGACCCCGCGAAACAAGCGCCACGGTGAAACGACTACCTGCCAGGGAATCGGCTTCGGGCCGCGCGGGAGCAACGATCGCCTTGTCCATTTCGAGGCCCTTCGATCGTCATGTCCAGGAGGTGACCCGCATGGTGAAGGACGCCGAGATGGACGAGACGTTGGTGCATCGGGCGCGCCAGGGTGACGCCGCTGCCCTGGTCGAGTTCGCGACTCGCTGGTGGGGTCCGATCTACCGGATCGCGTTGAACATGCTGGGCAGCGCGTCGGAAGCCGCGGAGGCGACCGAGCAGACGTTCCGTCTCGCGATCCGGTTCCCCGAGTCGGTTGGTTATCACGGCACCTTCGGGATTTCCCTGCGTAGTGCGGCGATCGACCTGCTGCTCCTGCGCTCGCCGGCGGTACCGCAACTGACGGGGGAATCGGTCGAGGCTTTCTTGCCGCGATTGGACGGCGATGGATTTCCCCGTTCCCTTGGGGCGGACTGGGCGGCGCTGCCCGACGAGCTCTTCCGCCGGCCTGATCTGGCGACGACGATCCGCCGGCTTCTGCAGCGGCTCGACGCCCTCGATCGGGCCGCCTTCGTGCTGCGAGAGCTGGAGCAATTCTCCGTCGCGGAAACGGTCGCGATCCTGCGGATGCCCCCGGAGGAGGTTCGCCGCCGGGCCCACCGCTCCATCGTGCTGATGGCCGTGCTGCTCGGCCGGATGCTGCGCCGCTCGACCTCCGCGGCAAGCGAGGAGGTCCTGAACGGTTCGATGTGACAGGCGCCGCGCCGGTGCAGCTCAGGGAGAAGAACCGGCCGCGAGGAGCTCTGCTCCGTTCCGGAAGGCGCGCGCCAGTTCGTCGACGACCACGCGCACGCGAGAGGTGCGCTGCACGTCGGCGTGGACGATCAGCCAGACATCGAGCCAGTCGGGCTTCTCGCTGGGGAAAGCGCGGAGCAGCCCCGAGGTAGCGTCGCCCACGAAGCAGGGCAGATCGCCCGCGCCCCAACCCAGCGACACGGCCTCGAGCACGGTCGCGATGCTGTTGGTCCGAAGCGCGACGCGACCTTCGGGAAGGCGATCCTCGACGTTCCGCAGCGGCAAGCGGATGCCGTCGGCATAGCCGACGGCGGCGAGCTGGCTGCGCTTGGTGCGGCTGCGCCGGACATAGGGCGCCACCGCCATGCGCGCCAGCTTGCGCGCGACCAGCGCAGGCTCCGTCGGCCGCACGGTGCGGATCGCCACGTCTGCCTCTCGCCGCGTGACGTCGAGGCGGACGATGGTGCTGATCAGCTCGATGGCGATGCCGGGGTGGCGCGCGTGCACCGCGTGGAGCGCGGGTAGTACGAAGTACCTGCCGAGGATCTCGGGAGCGGTGACGCGCACCCGACCCGACAGATGGCGGTCGGCGCCCAGAGCCCGGCGCTCGGCTGCGAGGGCGGCGGCCTCCATCTGCTCGACGGCAGAGCGTACTCCTTCGCCCGCCGCCGTCAGCACGAGTACTCCCGCTGCGCGCTCGAACAACGACGTACCCATCTGCCGTTCGAGGCGAGCCAGGCGGCGCGCGACCGTGGTCTCGTCGACGCCTAGCTTTCGCGCCGCCGCGGCGAGAGTGCGTGCCCGGCTCAAGGCGAGGAAGATCCGCAGCCCGTCCCAGTCCGGCATTCTTGCAGTGTCCTCGATTCGTCGCCCGGCATCCATGCAGGACGGACCTGCGCAGGAATGGGGTGGCCGTCCGCAGCGACGGCTGCTACTTCCCAGCGCCGTGCCGACGGACTCCTCTGCCCAGGTTGGATTCATCGGGCTCGGGATCATGGGCCAGCCGATGGCGCTCAACCTGGCGCGCGCTGGAACGCCGCTCGTCGTCTGGAACCGCTCTCGCGCGAAATGCGACGTCCTCGCCCGGGCAGGTGCCGCCGTCGCGCAGGAGCCTGGCGAGGTCTTTGCTCGGTGCGAAACCGTGATCCTCATGTTGAGAGACGCAGCCGCCGTCGACGCCGTGCTCGGTCGCGGCGGAGCCGCGTTCCACGGTCGCGTCCACCAGCGCACGCTGATCGACATGGGGACGCCCTCGCCGGCCTACTCGAAATCGCTCGAGGCAGACGTCCGCGCCGCCGGGGGACGCTTCGTCGAGGCCCCGGTATCGGGATCGCGCAAGCCCGCCGAGACTGGACAACTCGTCGCGATGCTGGCTGGCGAGGGAGGCGTGGTGGAATCCGTCCGGCCGTTGCTCGCGCCGATGTGCCGGGCGGCAATCGTGTGCGGCGGCGTGCCCGACGCGCTGCTCATGAAGCTCGCAGTGAACCTGTTCATGATCGCCATGGTGACGGGGCTGGCGGAGGCGGTGCACTTCGCCGAGCGGCGAGGACTGGACCTCGCGCGCCTCGTCGCCGTCCTCGAGCAAAGTCCCATGGCGAGCGACGTCTCGCGGACCAAGGCGGCGAAGCTCGTCGCCAAGGACTTCTCCGCTCAAGCTTCCATCGCCAACGTGCTCGAGAATGTCCACCTCATCGCGGATGCCGCCCGCGAGACGGGCGTCGCATCGCCGCTGCTCGACGTCTGCCTCGCCCTGTATGGCGAGACCGATGCCCTCCGATTGGGCAGCGAGGATATGGTCGCGGTGATCCGCGCGATGGAACGGCGCACTGCCCGCGCGCGTCAAGGAAAATAGGCGGCAACTAGCGGCGGCAACTGATCGAGCCGCTCGATCGTCGGGACGACGATGCCCGAAGGCGTAGGCGCCTTTTTCCAGTTGAACCAGACGGACGCGATGCCGGCGCGGCGCGGCGCCAAGACGTCGTTCTCGAGGTCGTCCCCGATCATGAGCAGCTGCGCACGTGGGACTTCGAGCCGCGCGACCACGGCGTCCCAGAACCGGGCATCGGTCTTCCTCACGCCGAGGTCCCGGAAGCAGAAGATCTCGCTGACATAGGAGTCGAGCGCGACTCGGACGAGGGCGTCTCGGATCGACTTTCGATCGGAGACGGTCGCGTTGCTGGCAACGGCAATGCGGTGGCGTGAAGCCAGCGCTGCGAGCACGGCTGGGGCACCGTCGATGGCGCGAACCTCAGGCAGTAGCGCCAAGGGCGTCTCCGCGGCACCACCATCCTCCGCCATGAGCGTGTCGCCCCAGTCGAACAAGATCCAGGCGAGCGGCATCGTTCGAAGATACCTCGCCAGCGCTCGGGCTGCGGCGATCGCGGCGGCTCATTGCTCTTCGCCCGGTGCACGGGGCCGGATGCCTCGTGCCGCGCAGACCCGCTGGACTTCGGCGGCGATGAGCGCGGCGACCGACGACTCGTCGTGGCGCGTGGTGTCGACCTGGACGAGCTCGAACGGGGACAATCTGCGGGCGGTGGTCAGGGCGTCGTCGAAACGACTCGCGAGCTCCCGCAGGATCGGCTCCTGTTCGTGGAGGTGGAGCCAATGCTCGCGCGCGGGAGGTGTCGCAGCGGGGAGCTTCGCGAGCCTCGCCTGGATGCGAGCCATCGCCACGTCCGCGGGCGTTCGCAGGACCACGTACAAGTCGCGGAAGGGGAGTCCCGAGTAGCGGCGGAAGAGCCGCAGCCGCCGCTCGAGCGAAAGCCGGGCCAGGGACGGCGCATAGATCTCGCTGTAGATCGCCGGGTCGATGATCATGCACCGCGTACCCACGACCAACTGGGGCCGGAAGCGCGTCACCAGGTGCGGCTCGAGCCAGCCCTGATATCGGATGAACGCGAGCCGCGTCGCGCCGATGATCCCTCGGCGGCGCGTCGCATCGGCCCGCTTGAAGGTGCTCTCCACCCAGCGGGAAGCTGCAGGGAGACAATGGTGCCTCCCGCCGCTGCCGATGACGAAAGGCTCGCGGCCGGGTTTCATCACGGTGAACCGCGCGGAAAGCGTGTCGATCGCCCGCAGCGTCGTCGAGCTCTTTCCCGCGCCATCCAAGCCGATGACGGACACCCGGAGAGGAATCACAGAGCGGCGTACTACCAGTCCCTGAGACGCTGCGCTCTCTGGCGTCCGGTACCGAGTGGAGGTACTCCTGACGCCGATCGGAGGCCCCATGACCGTGAACCGCCGTGCGTTCGCAATGCTTTGCGCCGCAACGCTCGCCGTGCCGACGTTCGGCTGTGCCTCGTCGGCGCCAGCGGCAAAGACCAGGAGCTGGGAAACGATGGATCGCGCTACGCTCGACCGGGCGTACAACAATTCGGCCGCGGTGCCCGAGAGCGGCGCGATGTTCAAGGAGTGGCTCGGCCGCAGCGAGAAGTTGCGCGCGCAGCACCCGGAGCACCTGAACCTCGCCTACGGGCCGCGTCCCCGCGACCGCATCGACTACTTCTCCGCCGGGAACGGCACGCCCGTCCTGGTCTTCATCCACGGCGGCTTCTGGCAGATGCGCTCGAAGGACGATTTCGCCTTCCTGGCGGAGAGCTTTCTCGACTCGGGCGTCAGCGTCGCGATGGTCGGATACCCGCTCGCGCCGGACGCGACGATGGACGAGATCGTGGCGGATGCGCACGAAGCGATCCGGTTTCTGGCGAAGGAGTTGCCCGGCCTCGGCGGAGACCCGCGGCGCGTCGTCGTCTCCGGTTGGTCCTCGGGCGGCCACCTCGCCACCATGGTGCTCGACGAACCTTCGTTGCGCGGCGGCGTGGCCATCAGCGGGCTCTTCGAGCTCGAGCCGCTGCTCAAGTCCTACGTGAACGACAAGCTGCGTATGGACGAGGCAATGGCGAAGCGGAATTCGCCGATCCTGGCGTTGCCGAAGACCTCGAAGCAGCTCGATCTGTTCGCGGGCGCTGCCGAGTTGCCCGAGATGCGCAGGCAGACCGCGGATTACGCGCGGGCGCGGCGCGACGCCGGGCTGCCGGTGCGCTACGTGGAGATCCCCGACGCAAATCACTACACGATCCTGAACAGCATGATGGACCGCGACGGCGCCATCCACCGGTCCATCATGACGATGCTGGGGACGACGGCGACGAGCCAGGTGGCCGCGCCTCGCTGAAGGGCGTCCGCCGCTACCAGTCTTCCTTCTCGAATCGCATTCCCACCTGCGAAGCGATCCAGGCGATGTCGGCCATCGCGTTCGGGTTTCCGCAGGTGAGCGCGACGGTGCGCCGCGGGTCGATACGTTCCCGCAGCATCGCGGCGCTTCGCTCGCGCGGGAACCTGGGCGGCACGGCACCGGGCTCCCTCGGCGGCAGGTCGAATACGCGCCGGAGCAGGTTGTTCGCCCGGCCCGAGCCGAGCTGAAGGTCCGCGAGGACGCGCGCGGTCGGGCGGCTGACGGTCGGCACGTAGACGAAGTCGAATCTCTTCGCCTTCTCGATTTCGAGGAGCTCGCGGTGGTAGGCCAGCTCCTCGAGAGTGCGGTTCGCGTGCAGGAGCGTGTACCGTGCGCGATGGGTGGCTCCCTCTCGCGCCTCGAAGTCGAGCTGCTTGATCATCGAGGCGAACGGCGCAAGCCCCGTTCCGGTGCCCACCATCAGCACGTGCTCGAAGCCAGCCGCTCGCTTGGCGAGCGTGAAGTCGCCGACGATGCGCTCCAGGTAGGCGAGACGCTCGTTGGTCTGCTCCTCCATGCCGCGGAAGAGCGACTCGGTGAACCGGCCCAGGACCCCGTCCACGCCGCGCTCGAGCACGACGTAGAACTCGAGGTGATTGCCCTGCGCGGTCTCGAAGGGCGCCGAAGAGATCGAGTATGAGTGCGTCACCGGCCCGCGCTTCTGGTTCCCGTTCTCGTCGAGATCGGGGACGTAGCGCACCTCGTTCCCTTCCTTCACTTTCCGCGTGAGCCGGCAGTCGTCGCGCCGCAGGGCGATGTACTGGCCCGCCTCGTACGTCGGGAACGGCGACCCGTCGAGGGCAACCAGGCGGAAGAGCGACAACTCGGGCGACAGCCGGTTCCACTCGACGATCCGTCCGGATCTGGTCTCTGCCATGGTCCCCGGCCTCCCGGTACTAGCGGATCACGCATTTACGTCTTCGGGATAGACGCCGCAACGCCTCGGAAGGTGCGGCGTCGCCGGGCGGACGCGCCAGGAGTCAGACCGTGAGCGCTGTTTCGCCAAGAATTACTCTTGACCGGCAGCGCCTTCTACCGCGGCGCCGAGGGCGAGAAGCTGCTGCGCTTCTGCTTCGCGAAGGATGACGATGTGCTCGAGGAGGCATCAGCAGATTGGCCACGCTGCGACGAGACTGCCGGTCATTCCGCAGAGGTGAGCCCTCGCGTCCGGTGGAACGAGCCAGCGCGGCTTGCTAGATTGCCCGAGATGCGGCGGGGACCGCCGCATACCAAGCTGCGAACCGCCGTTCCAGTCGAGACCAGGAGGAGCGATGAGCAAGAAGCTCTGGTTCGGGGGCCTTTCGCTTGCCGTCGGCATCGCCTATGTGGGCGACGCGCTTGCGCAGGCGAAAGCCGATGTGCTGATCAAACAGCGCCAGGCGGCGATGACTCTGCAGGGCAAATACTTCGGTCCGCTCGCCGCGATGGCGCAGGGCAAGGCGCCGTACAACAAGGACACCGTCGTGCGAAACGCCGAGTATCTGGCGGTGCTCGACAAGATGCCCTGGGACGGCTTCGCCGAAAGCACCAAGGACGAGAAGACCGTCAAGACCGCGGCCCTGCCCGCGATCTGGAAGGATGCCGACAAGTTCAAGCAGGCCCAGGCGAATCTCCAGGACGAAGTTTCGAAGCTGGTCCAGGTCAGCAAGAG
>Ga0114129_10000669_pt1 | contig 43071 bp, 32 predicted proteins | sample RhiMetdeltSRZDD1_FD_80071 | JGI IMG/M metagenome (GOLD analysis project Ga0114129, IMG submission 80071) | Populus rhizosphere microbial communities from Tennessee, USA - Rhizosphere MetaG P. deltoides SRZDD1 (version 2) (version 2) | ecosystem: Host-associated > Plants > Roots > Rhizosphere >...
CTGATCGATGCGACGAACAGGACCGGCCGATGGGCGCTGGCGCTCGCGGCGTCGGTTGCCGCGGTCCCTCTCGGGTGGATCCTTCTCACATCGGGATTGGAGCAGCAGGTCTCCAAGTATGGCGCGGTCTTTTCGGGCGAACAGTTTCTGCTCGGACCGGACCGACGGCACGCGCTCTCGCCGGTGGTCCTGCTCGCGCGCTGGACGCTCGTGGAGCTGTCCGCTGTCGCGATCGGTTCGGTGGGTGCGTGGATTGCGGACGGGTTCGTTCGGGCAGCTACTTCGTCACCGCGTCCAGCCGCTGGCGCAGCTTCTTGACTTCTTCGCGGTCAGCCATCTGCGGCTTCAACTTGAGCGCGAGGTTCAATTCCGCGGCCGCACGCGGCCATTCGTCGACGGCCGCGTAAATGACCGCGGCATGCCACAGAACTTCGGGGTTCTGATGCTCGCGGCTCGGATCGCGCACACCCGGAAAGATGGTCGATGCTTCCCAGTGTGACGCGCCGATCTCCGCGTCGATGCTGCGCGCGCGACGAATCGTGCGGGCTGCATCCACGTCACGCCCGAGCAGGTGCTGGATCCACGCCAGCGTATCGAGCATCATCGGGTTCTTCGTGATCGAGCACGCGCGTTCGGCGAGCGGCAGGGCGTCCTGCGGGTTGTCGAGATACTCCGCGAGCTCGTACGCCAGGTTGTTCAAGGCCACGACATCATTCGGGTTCGACGCCAGCAGGACCCGGTAGTGCTTCACGGCGCGGTCATGATGACCGGCTTCTGACTCGGCAGCCGCGAGCGCGACTCTCGCCAGATAGAAATCCGGCGCCAGCTCGACGACGGTCTGGAGCGCTTCGTACACGCCAGCTGTATCGCCGCGGCCTCCTCGTGCTTCCGCACGAACGTACGAAATCGCGGCGGTTCGGTCGAGCGTCGATGGCAACGAGGCCATCCGTCGACGACCGAAGTAACTTGACACTTCGGTGACCGGGTCGATTTCCGGGTCCATCGCGGCGGTCGTCTGAGGCGCGTCCGCGAACGGCGCGCACAACGGATCGCCGACGACGATCACCTGCCAGCTGAGATACGGGATAGCGGCGTAGTACGACTCGGCGAGGTTTCGACCGCTGACGTAGGTCGGAAACAGGATGTCAGGCCGAACGATCCCGTCGAGGTACGGCTCGTTGACGTAGCCCGATGCTCCGGTCACGCCTTCGCGAATCAGGTCGGCTGTCAGCGACTGGTTCGACCCGGCATACATCGACTCCCGACGGTCGCTCGCATCGGGGACCCAGGTCGGCGGCGGTTCCCTGAACGTGCGGGCATCGGTGCCGACGAACATTCCGGCCAGAGCACCAGGCGCGAACTTCAGCTCGAGCCTGCTGGCGCGCCCGCCCTGATCGTTCGAGCCCCACGAGTAGTACCCGAGGACGTCCGATTCGCCGGTCACCACCGTCGCGGACTGGTCGAGTCGGACACGATCGCGCAGACCCGCTTCCCCTAATCGCGCCGCCGACGCGCGCAGCCACTTGTCGCCGGCGGTCTCGGCCATCGGCGCGTGCGCATCGAGCACGAACCGTCCATGGCGGGATGGCCCGGCTGCCCGATCGATCATCTTCAGCACGTCGTCCTTCGTGTATCCGTCGAGGCGCGTGACGAGGTAGATATCATGAACGTCGTGAGTAAACGGTTTGATCGCCGCGGGCGCGGCGGTGCCGGCGAAGTACGGATTCGCGACGAAGCCGAGGAGCGGAACCTGTCCCGTGCTCCGGCGCCGGTACAAGAGCGTCAGCTCGGAATCGACGCTGGCGTTGGTTCCATTTCTCCCCGCCGTCCCGCGAACCCGAATCGGTACATCCTTCGTCAGGACGATGTACAGAATGCGATCGTGGCCGCGAGACGCCGCAATGCAGTTCCAGATTGGCTCTTCGATCTGGAACTCATACACGTCCCGCTCGATCGTTTCCTGCGCGGAAGTCTGAATCGAGCAGACGTTCTCGGGCGGCAGTTGTCGAACGTCCGCGTAACGCCGTCCGATGGCTTCGCTGGCGGCGCTCGTTTTGTTGACAACCACGAGGACGTTTGCGCCGGTTTGCGCGAGGACCGATCGTCCGCCGCACAGCATGGTGACCGCGAGCAGGACGAAAAGGCGCGCGGGCGGAAGGCCGTAGCGTGAACCCATGGGCGGAGCAGCCACGATGATGGCACGGCGCGCGCGGCATGAATCGCCCCCTCACGCATAACGCGTGCAAGCCCGCGCAACGGCGTAAATGTCTGACTGATAACCCCTTGAAAGCCTGGTGAGTGCCCGGGTGACACGGTGAGAACTATTTCGATCCGGACTGCAGCTGCTGGCGCAGCTTTCTGACGTCCTCGCGATCGGCCAGCTCGGGTTTGACCTTCAGCGCGAGATTCAACTCCGCCGCCGCCCTCGGCAGATCGTTGACGGCCGCAAAAATGATCGCCGCGTGCAGCAGGACATCCGGATCGGTCGTTCCCGTGCTACGCGCGAGCCGCACGCTCACGGCGGCCTCGACATCTTTCTTCAACAGGTGCTGGACCCACGCCAGCGTGTCGTAGAACGCGGTCGTTTTTACGATCGCGAGGGCGCGCTGAATGAGCGGCAGCGCGTCTTCAGATTTGTTCTTGTGGGCAGCCAGATCGTACGCGAGATTGTTCAGCGCGACGGCATCATTCGGCGCGTACTCGAGAATCGCGCGGTATTGCGCGATGGCACGATCGTAGTCGCCATCGCCGTCGGCCATCGAGCCGAGCTTCAATCTCGCCAGCGTGAATCGCGGCTCGGCCGCGATCGCCGCCTCGAGCGCCTGGCGCGCGCCCGCGGAGTCTTTCCGGTCGGTTCGAGATTCGGATCGAATGAACGCCGCTCCCGCCGCCTTGTTCAGCGCGGCCGGCATGTTCGCCAGATACCGCCGGCTGAAATAGGTCGGAACCTCCGTCGCCGCGTCGATTCCCGGATCGATCACCTGCGTCGTCAATGGTGTGTGCGGGAACGGCGCACACAGCGGATCGCCGATGATGATCGTCTGCCAGCTCAGATACGGCATCGCCGCGTAGTACGACTCCGCGAGGTTGCGGCCGCCGACGTACGCTGGGAACAGGATCTCCGGCCGGATCGTCGCGTCGAGGTACGGCTCGTCGACGTGTCCGGACGCGCCGGTCACGCCGGCGCGGATCAAATCGGCCGTGAGCGACTGGTGCGATCCGGCGAAGACCGATTCGCGCGTGGCGACGCCGCTCGGCTTCCACGAGGCCGGCGGCTCCTTGAACGTCCGGCCGTCGGTGCTCACGAACATGCCGGCGAGCGCGCCGGGAACGAACTCCAGATCGAAGGTCCGGATCCGAATGGCTTCGTCGTTCGATCCCCACGAGTAGTACCCGAGGACATTCGATTCGCCCGTCACCACCTTCGCGGTCTCGTCGAGCAGGACGCGATCGCCGAAGCCCTGCGCCTTCAGGCGCTCCGCGGCGGCGCGCAGCCACGCGTTGCCGCCGGCGTCGACGAGCGACGCCCGTTGGTCGAGGATGATGCGGCCGTCGCGCGACGGCGATGCCGCCCGGTCGATCAAACCGAAGGCATCCTGCTGCGTGTAGCCGTCGAGACGCGTGACGAGATAGATGTCCTGGGCCTCGTGACTGAACGGCTTGATGCCTGACGGCGGCGCCGTGCCGGCGAAGTACGGGTTCGGGACGAAGCCGACGATCGGCATTTGCGTGCCGGAGCGGCGGCGGTAAAGCAGGGTGAGCTCGGAATCGACGCTCGCGTTCGTGCCGCTCCGGCCGGCCGTACCGCTCACGCGAATCGGCACGTCCTTCGTGAGCACGATGTAGAGGATGCGATCGTGTCCGCGGATGCCCGCGATGCAGTGCCAGACTGGCTGCTCGATTTCGGCGTCGTACGTGTCACGGTCGACCGATTCGTTGACCGCAACCTGGATGGAGCAGACGTTGTCCTGCGGCACGCCGCGACGCGCGGCGTAGCGGCGGCCGATCGCTTCACTGACCGCGCTGCCGCGATTGATGACGACCAGCACGTTCGCGCCGCTCTGCCCGAAGGCTGAATACGGCGCGATCGCCGAGATCGCCGCGACGATGGCGAGCGCGCCCGCGGACGGACGCCAGCGAGACCCCATCATGGCGAAGGACAAAGACGGTCATCATAGGTCAGAAACGTCATACGTGAGAACGTCGCGCAGGTCAGGACGCGAGTGTACGTCGGGCGGGCCGGGTTGGGATCGAATGCAGGCCTGGGTTCTTCGAACCCGGCTCGGGATACTCAGGCGTGCGCGGTGCTGATCACGCCGACGCCATCGTGCGCCGGCGCCGAGTGCCGCAGCCAGTCCAGCAGGATCGACCGAACGTTCGACGCCTCGAGCCTGTCAGCGCTGACCGTGACACCGCAGCATTCGTCGGCGCACAGATTCACCTGGATCCAGTAGCGATCGCCCGACGCGTGGATGCCGCAGATCTCCACGCTCCATCGGTGGCCATCGTGCTGCAGGAGCGTTCCATCCAGATTGACGAACAGCTCGTCCGCCGGCGTCACTTCGTATGCGGGTGAGGGCGCGAAAGCCGAAGACTCGGGTGTCACCGCCGGCTGATCCGTGCAAACCGTATACCTGTAGTGCAGACCGTAGAACCGGACCCATCAACGTACACGAAGACCCAGAATGCACCCTACTGTCCAGCTTCGCTACGCCGCAGAGTAAGACTTACCACCGTCAATAGGAGGAATTCTTGACATCTTTCTGCTTCTTTCCACGCACATCACGAGTCATTCCTCAAGACGAGCGTGGCATGGCTTTGTAATGGATGAGTAACGGTTTGATGGCCGGGCGCATCCGAAGGGTTACACCCAAACGCGTGCTGCTCGTCGAGCCCGACCGCGCGATCGGGCGCCGACTTCAGCGGGCTTGCGCGCCGGCCGGACGGGTCACCCTGTCTCCGGAGTTCCCAACGGCCCGTGCGCGCCTGCTGGCCGCGCCGCCGGACGTGCTCGTCACGAATCTTCGCCTTGGCGAATACAACGGTTTGCACCTGCTGATGCTGATCAAGACCTCCAGCATCCCGGTGCGGTGCGTCATCGTGCACACCGATCGCCCCGACGCGTACCTCATCCGCGAAGCGCAGAAGGCGGGGGCCTTCTACGAAACGACGGCCCGTTTGCCGTACGCGATTTCCTCGTATTTGCAGGCGACGTTGCCGTCGAGAGACCGGCGGAATGCGGCCAGATACGATCGGCGCGTGCGGGGGCGCGGCGGACGCCGGGCCGCTGATCAGGCGCCGCCGGCATGGCGCGCCGATCAACCTCAGCAGGCGCGTTGACTCCCTGAAAAAGCGCTATTCGAGCAGGGCGGAATTGATCCGGCGAATCAGCCGATCCCGCAGCGCGGCGGGACGGGGGACTGGACACTGGTCTACCACTTTTGGCCCGCGTACGTCCTTGACGTGACGCTGAGGCGGCCCGAGGATCGACCGCAGCCAGGAAGATCGCCGGTTTTCGGGGCAAATCGGGCGGACCGTCAGGGCTGACGATGACACGCGGATCGGTTGAGCAAGCGATCTGCCAAGTTCCGTCGTTCAGGCTCCAAAAGTCTGCCGTCGGCTGGATATACGGCGAATGACCGCACAACGGTCGCCGAAAACGATTGGCCGCGCCTGTGCACCGGACTCGTGCGCGCCATCGCGCGTCGAAGCCATTCTTTGAAGGAGTCATCCGTGAAGCGCACTGTCGTCGTTGTCCTTGCCACCCTCTTCGTCGTCGGCGCGGCGACGACGATCCTTCGTGCCCAGCGGGGCGGCGAATCGTCGCCGCTGCGCGTCGCGACGATCAGCCTGACGCGCATCGCCGGCGAATCGAACGAAGGGAAAGCAGCGAACCAGCGTCTGATGGCGTTCCGCGACAAGATGGCGAGCGATCTCGCCGCCAAACAGAAAGAGCTGCAGCAGGACCAGGCGCGGCCGGCCGACCAGCGTCAGGCGGAGTTCACGCGTCTCGCGCAGCAGTCGCAGACCGAGTGGCAGAACATGCAGCGGCAGCTGCAGGTCGACGTCAAAGGGAAGATGGATCCGATCGTCGCCGAGATCGCGACGCAGCACGGCTTCGATCTGGTCCTGAATTCGGACGCCGCCGTCGTATGGTCGTCCAAGAAGTCCGACATCACGAACGAAGTGCTCACGAAGCTGAACGCGGCAGCCCCGCCGAAATAGCGGCCAGGTGCGACTAACCGATGCTGTCGACGAGATCGAGCCAGGCCGATCGCATCGAGTGATTCATCATCGACAGCGCCACGCCACACTCGAGCGCGCCCTCGTCGGTGCGATTCTGCCAGACCAGCTCCACGGGGACGTTCACTTCGCTGCCCGGCAGCGTCACGGTGAACGATGATGGAAGGCGCTCTTCGGATCCTTCGACCTGCAGACGAAGCCCGCCGTAGCTGACGTCCCTCACCGTCGCCGGCAACTCGTCGACGCGCGCGGGCAATCCGCCGGAGATCGGTTTGCGCCGCCACTGCCGCGACACCTGATATTCGCCGTCCTGTTCACGATCCGCGAGCGCGGCGTCGACGAGCGCCAGGAACGCGTTCGGCGGCAGCGGCTTCACGACGTAGTACGCGCCCGCCTTCCGCGCCTCGGCCTCGATTACCGGATCTTCGTAGGCTGTCATCACGATGGCCGGGATCGAGCGGGTCTGTCCGACGATCAGCTGGAGGCCGTTGAAATCACCGAGACGGACGTCCGTGATCAGCAGGTCGGGACGCTCGGTGCGGAGCAGCTGCCGTCCCTGCTCGAACGAATCGGCGACGATCGCTTTATGGCCCTGGCGGGAGATCATCTGCGCAAGACCGACACGGGCAGCGCGATCGTCCTCGACGATCAGAACTTTCCTGCGCATTCCGGGTCTGGCCGCGCAAATCGAATGCCTCTACGGAACGTGCGGGAATCCAGCCATACGCGTAATTCGGCGCGGTTTGATCCAACAGATTTGTTACGCGATCAACAAAATCGTAGGCGAGAGGTCTGACCTACTCGAGGCAGACGGTGACGACGTTCAGACGGTAGTACAGGCGATCGAGAAACTCGCTGCGCTCGACGAGCGGCCACAACGCGAACGTCGACGTCGCAATCATCTGCACGTTTCGCTCGCCGGTGCCGAGCCATTCCACGAGTTTCTCCTGCCGCCCGGGTGTCAGCAGGCCCACGTCCTTCACGACCAGCGTACCGGCGTCGAGGTCGGGAAGAACGAGCTCGGTGCCTGTCGAGCAGGCGACCGGCGGCAGGAGGCTGGGCATCAGGTGCTCGAGCACAGCGGCAACGGCGGCGTCGGATCCGATCAGCAGCGCGTTGGGCCGCGCCGCCTGCAGAACCTTCCACTCTTCACGAGCCACCGCGAAGGGAGACATACGCCTTCGTAAAGGAATTATAAGTGCAGTCGGCTTACCAGCAAATGCCGCGGTACTCGGCCTGCAGCAGCGACCCGTAGATTGGCACCCGAACCAGATCGATGACGATCTGGTCGGACCGGCACTTCATCAGCGCCTGCGCGAACTCCGGCGCCTGGTTGCCGACGACGATCACCTCGGAGCGGGCGATGGTCTCGCCGATATTGTCGCAGAGCAGCGACGACAAATGGGGGATCTGTTTCTCGATATATTCTTTGTTGGCACCGACGAGCTTCGCCATCGAGACGTTCCTGTCGTAGATGCACAGCGACAACCCCTTCCCCAGCAGCATTTCGGCAAGGATGACGATCGGGCTTTCACGCAAATCGTCCGTTCCGGCCTTGAAGCTGAATCCGAGCAAGCCGATGTTCCGTCGTCCCGTCTCGAGGATCTGATCGAACGCCTGCTGAATCTGGGCCTTGTTGCTCGTCAGGATCTGCGAGATGACGGGCAGATCGACGTCGACCTCCTTTGCCCGATACTGAAGCGCCCGGACGTCCTTCGGCAGGCACGAGCCGCCGAACGCGAAGCCGGGCTTCAGATAGTACGGGGAGAGGTTCAGCTTCTCGTCGCGGCAGAAGATGTCCATGACCTCATGGCTGTCGACGCCGAGACGCTTGCAAAGATTTCCGATCTCGTTGGCGAAGCAGACCTTGAGCGCGTGCCACGCGTTGCTCGTGTACTTCATCATCTCCGCGACGCGGATCGACGTGCTGACGAGCGGCGCGTCGATGGCCTGGTAGAGCGCGATCGTGCCGCTGGCGTCCGCCGCGTGGTTGTGTCCCACCACCGTGAGCGGCGGCTTTCGAAAGTCCTTGATCGCCGATCCCTCGCGCAGGAACTCCGGATTCACCGAGACGCCGAAGCCGTCGCCGTACTTCCTGCCTGATTCCCGCTCGAGAATCGGAATGACGACTTCGTGCGTGGTGCCGGGCAACACGGTACTGCGGACGACGACGACGTGATAGTGATTCGTGGTGGCGAGCTCGCGGCCGATCTGCTCGCAGACGCGTTCCAGATACGTGAGATCGAGGCTGCCGTTGCGGCGGCTCGGCGTGCCGACGCACAGCAGCGAGACCTCGGTGTCTCGTACCGCCTCCGCCGGATCCGTCGTCGCGCGCAGGCGCCGCTGCGCGACGCCGCGGGCGAGCAGCTCCTCCAGGCCCGGCTCGACGATCGGACTCCTGCCTGCGTTGACGGACGCGACCTTGCCTGGGTTGACGTCGACGCCAACGACGTGATGACCGTCGGCGGCGAACGACGCGGCCGAGACCGTCCCTACGTATCCAAGACCAAAGACTGAGGCTCGCATGGCTGCTCTGTTGATGTGGCTCCCACGGATCCGGCCGCGACGCGCGCGAGCGCGGCCTCCATTTCCCCGGCGACCGCCGACCAGTCGTACCGTTCGACGACGAGCGCGCGCGCCGCGTGCTCGAGCTGACGGCGCCGCGGCACGTCGCGCAGCAGGCGCACGACGCTTCGCGCGAACGCGCGCGGCTCGTCGGCGAGCATCAGGTGCTCGCCGCTCGTGACCGGCAAGCCTTCGGCGCCGACGCCCGTCGAGACGACGGCCTTGCCCATCGCCATCGCCTCGAAGATCTTCAGCCGCGTCCCGCCGCCGACGCGCAGCGGCACGACGTAGACGGCGGCGTCGCGCATGTACGGCCGGACGTCATCGACCCGTCCGGTCACCACGACGCCGGCATCGCTGGCCAGCTGCCTGACGGCCGGCGTCGGCGCCCGGCCGACGATCGACAGGCGCACGTCCGGCTCCTCGGCGCGAACGATCGGCAGAATCTCGCGGCAGAAGAACGCCATCGCGTCTTCGTTCGGCAGCCAGTCCATCGAGCCGGTGAAGACGAGCTCCCGCGACTCCGCGCGGCTCTCGGACGCCGGGAAGAAATCGACGTCGACACCGGTCGGCACGACGTGGACGGGACTGCGGGTCGCATTCGGGTAAAGGTGCGCGAACGTCTGCCGGTCGGTCGTGGAGACCGCGAGCACGGCGTCGAAGCGCGCGAGCACGCGCGACTCGAGGCGGAGCATCCGTCGGTGCTGCGTTCGGTACAGCATCCGGAGCAGCGGGCTCGCAGCGGTCTCCGCGTGGCGCCGCCAGATCTCCGACTCGACGTTGTGCGTGAAGAGCACGGCCGGGCACGGCAGCGTCTCGCGCAGGTTCACCGCCGGCACGAGGAAATCGCAGACGACCAGGTCGAACGGCTCCGACGAGAGCAGCGCGTCGACACGGCGGCGGTACGCGCGCGATCGATATTTGCCCACGGCGTACGGCAGCGGATCGAGCAGATGCCGTGCCGCGTCGAGCCAGAAGCGCGGGGATCCTTTCGGCGGATCGCGGCGGACGATCGTCTCGACGCGGTGCGCGACCTCGCGCATGCCGGTGACGTGCGCCGCCGGGGTGTCCGGATCGGCGAACGAGACGTAGGTGATCTGATGGCGCCGCGCCAGGTGGCGCATCAGGTGCCACGTGCGCAGCCGGCCGCCCTTGTCAAGCGGCAGCAGCAGATCCGACTTCAGCCACAGCAGCCGCATGGGCGAGCGTCTGGACTCCTTCCCGATCGATGAACGTGCGATACCAGAGTTCGAGGTTCAGCAGACTCCACAGGCGATCGCCGCCGTTGGTCCGGCCGGCGGCATGGTCGCGCAACAGCGCGTCGACCGCCGTCGCGTCGATGAGGCCGCGCTCGCGAGAGCGGCGATCGAGCAGCACGTCGCGGACGACCGCGTTCCACGACTGGCGCGCCCAGCGATCGAACGGGACGGGAAACCCCATCTTCGGCCGGTTCAGAATCGATGCGGGCAGCATCCCTTCCATCGACTCGCGCAGGATACGCTTGGTCGTCCAGCCGGCGAGCTTCCAGCGATCCGGCAGCGGCGCGGCGAACTCGACCAGCTTGTGATCGAGGAAGGGCACCCGGCTCTCGATCGACGTCGCCATGCTCATCTGGTCCTGCTTCATCAGCAGCTCGACGAGGTACGTCTTGATGTCGGCGTACAACAGACGATCGAGCAGCGTGCTGGAACCGTTCAGCGCGTTGAAGTACGCGAGCGGCGCGCTGTACGCGTTGGCGTCCGTGGCGAGGTCGCGGAGACCGGGCGCGAGCAGCCGCTGCTGATCCGCGAGGCGAATCGCGGCGAAGTTGTCGAGGAACATCGCGGCCGGGCCGCGTTCCATCGCGAGGAACGAGCGGCGCGCGTAACGGCCAACGCGGCCCGGGAGGTTCGGCACGATGTGTCGTGCGATCGATCGACGCAGACCGCGGGGCAGCAGGCGCTCGTACACGGCGCCCGCGCGCCAGTTCCACGTCGCTCGCGGGTACTTGCCGTAACCCGCGAGCAGCTCGTCGCTGCCCTCACCGGTCAGCACCACCTTCACGTGCCGGCGCGCGAGCGCCGAGACGAAGAAGAGCGGCACGCTCGACGGATGGGCGATCGGCTCGTCCTCGTGCCATACGAGCCGCGGCAGCGCGCCGAAGAAGTCGCGATCGTCGATCACGATCTCGTGCGAGTCCGCGTGAATTGCCTGCGCCACTTCGCGCGCGTACGCCAGCTCGTTGTACGCACGGTCCTTGAACGCGACGGAAAACGTCTGCAGCGGCCGATCGATCTGCCGCGCCATGATCGCGGCGATCGCGCTGCTGTCGATCCCTCCCGACAGGAACATGCCGAGCGGCACGTCGCTCATCAGCCGCAGCCGGACGGACTCCTCGAGCAGCGCGCGGAATTCCGAAACGACCTCGTGGCTGATGGCCGATGGCTGATGGCTGACAGCTGATGGCTGGTGGCCGATGGCTGATGGCTGCCGCGTCGGGACATCCCAGTACTGCTTCGTCGTGACGCGGCCGTGCTCGAAGACAAGGAGATGGCCGGGGAGGAGCTTGTGGATGCCCCGGAAGAGCGTATCGGATCCCGACGTGTACCGTGTGCTCAGGACCTCCGGCAGCGCCGGCTCGTTCGCCTCGGGCCGAATCAGGTCGCTCGCGAAGAGCGCTTTGATCTCCGACGCGAACAGCAGCGCGTCGCCCGCGCGGCACCAGTAGAGCGGCTTGATGCCAAGCCGATCGCGTACGAGCAGCAATCGCTGCTTCGGGGTATCCCAGATCGCGAACGCGAACATGCCGCGGAAACGGTGCACGCATCCGTCGCCCCATTGCTCGTACGCGTGAACGATCGTTTCCGTGTCGCACTTCGTGCGGTACGTGTGTCCGTGCGCTTCGAGCGTCCGGCGTATGTCGCTGTGGTTGTAGATCTCGCCGTTGTAGGTGACCCAGATTTCGCCCGTCTCGTTCGCCAGCGGCTGCTGGCCGGCGCTCAGGTCGACAATGCTGAGGCGGCGATGCGCCAGGGCGGCGTGGCCGTCGATGTGCAGCCCCGCTTCGTCCGGGCCGCGGTGCGCGAGGATATCGCGCATCTGAATCGCGCGAGGCTCAGCGTCGGGCGCAAGGCGCGTCGTCGAAACAATTCCGGCAATTCCACACATTCGGGGGCGCCGTCGGCCGCGACTGGTTGAGCAAGCGAAGTGCCACGCTGAGGTTTTGGCCGTCGCCCGCGAAACGGACGCTGCCGCGTGCGGTGTGTGAAAAAGATCGGCACTGTAGAGAATCGCGTTACGTCGATCGCTCGCGCACGCGGAAGCACAATGCCGCGAATCGGCAAATTGCCGTGGCATCTCGCTTGCTGAGTTGGGAGGCGAGCTGAAGTGTCAGCACCGAGCCGTCCCGCGCGCATGGTGTGGCCGAACGGGAAGACGTTCGCCTTCACCGTCTTCGACGATCCCGATTCGCAGAGCTACGAAGCGGGCCGACGCGTCTATTCATTCCTGCTCGAGCTGGGTTTTCGCACGACGCGCGGCGTCTGGCCGTCCGGCGCCGTGCGACTGCCGAACTCGCCGGGCGAGACGTGCGAGAACCCGCGGTACCGCGCGCACACCGCTGAACTGGAGTCGCTGGGCTTCGAGGCGGGGTATCACCACACGACCAGGCACTCGTCGACGCGCGAGGAGATCATCCGCGGCCTCGACAGCTTTCGCGCGTATTTCGGACACGATCCCTCGTCGATGGCGAATCACTACAACGCCGAAGCCATCTACTGGGGCCGCGCGCGCCTGTCGCCGCCGATGCGGACGCTGTACACGGTCGCCACGCTCGGGCGCACGAACGGCCACTACTTCGGCCACGTCGAAGGCCATCCGTCGTTCTGGGGCGACGTGTGCCGCGAGCGGATTCGCTACTGCCGGAACTTCGTGTACGCCGACGTGAACACCCTTGCCGCGTGTCCGTGGATGCCGTACCACGATCCGGCGAAGCCGTACGTGCCGGCGTGGTACGCGTCGAGCGAAGGATCCAACGTGACGCGGTTCGTGAACACGCTGTCGGAAGCCAATCAGGATCGGCTCGAGGCCGACGGCGGCGCCTGCATCATGTACACGCATTTCGGCCACGGCTTCGTCGAGAACGGCGCGCTCCACCCGCGATTCACGGTGCTGATGGAACGTCTGAGTGCGAAGAACGGCTGGTTCGTGCCGGTGACGACGCTGCTCGATTACCTGCGGCGGCAGCGAAGCGATATGACGATCGCGGGCCGGCAGCGCCAGGCGCTCGAGCGGCGCTGGCTGTGGGAAAAGATCTGGCGCGGGACGTCATGAGCTTCGAATTCCGCCTGTTGCCGCCTGCCGGGATTCCGTGGGCCTCGCTCGACACGTTCGACGATCGCGTCGTGTTCCAGACGCGCGAGTGGCTCCACTTCATCGCCGAGACGCAGCGCGCCACGCCGGTCGTCGCCGAGATTCGCGACGGCCGTCAGATTGCGGGCTATTTTTCCGGCCTCGTCGTCCGCAAGCTCGGTCTCCGGATTCTCGGCAGCTCGTTCCCGGGGTGGACGACGCCGTACATCGGGTTCAACGTGCGGCCCGAGTACTCGCGGGGGGAGATGCTCGGACCGCTGGCGGAGTGGGCGTTCCGCGAGCTGCGCTGCATGCACCTGGAAGTCTCGGATCTGCGTTTCGCGGCGGGCGACGGGCGCGCGGCGCGGCTGCTCGACGCCGCCGCGTACGAGTCGTACAAGTCGGATCTGACGCGGACCGAGGACGATCTGTTTAAGAGCATGGAGCCGGCCTGCCGCCGTTGCATCCGCAAAGCGGAGAAGAGCGGCGTCATCGTCGAGGAAGCGCGCGACCTCGCGTTCGCCGACGAGTACTACGAGCAGCTGAAGGACGTGTTCGCGAAGCAGGGCAAGGTCCCCACGTACACCGTCGAGCGCGTGCGTGCGCTCCTGCGCCATCTGCTGCCGACCGGCCGGCTCCTCGCGGTGCGCGCCCGTAACGCGGACGGACGCTGCATCGCCACCGGTCTCTATCCCGGCATGAACGATGTCGCGTTCTTCTGGGGCAACGCGAGCTGGCGCTCGGATCAGCAGATGCGCCCGAACGAGGCGCTTCATTGGTACGCGCTCCGGTACTGGAAGGCGCGCGGCGTGAAGCTGTTCGACTGGGGTGGAGGCGGCACCTATAAGGAAAAGTACGGCGTGATGCCGCACGTCGTGCCCTGGTTCTGCAAGTCGAAGTATCGCGTGCTCACGACCGTTCGGAACGAGGCGCGCTCGCTGTACTACAGAAGCCAGCGCCTGATCGGTCGGCTGCACGGCGTGACGCGCCAGCCGGCGCCGGTGGTCGTCGAGTAACGATCGAGCCTGGAGCGCGAAGGTTTTACTGGACCATGACAGTCACGAACGGACTCCCCACCGCGGGCATCGCCGGCAGGCAGCCATTCGCCTTGTCGTGGGCGCCTTCAGGAACGTTTCATCACGTCGGGTTCGTCGTGGCGTCCATCGAGGACTCCATCCGGAGCTTCGCCGAGACGATCGGCGGCGAATGGGATGGAGAGATCACTCGCGATCCGATCCAGTCCGTGCGGGTGGCGTTCCTGCGCGGCCGGTCGCTCTCGGATCCGCTCATCGAGCTCGTCGAGCCGGACGGCGACGACTCGCCGGTCGCGCGCTTTCTCAAGCGCGGCGGCGGACTTCATCACGTGTGCTACGAGACCGACGATCTGGATCGGCAACTCGACGAGAGCCGCGCGAAGGGCGGACTCATCACCAGCGCGCCGCAGCCAGCGGTTGCGTTCGGCGGCCGGCGCATCGCGTGGGTGTACACGAAGCAAAAGTTGCTGATCGAATACCTCGAAGCTGTCAGCCCTCAGCCGTCAGCTTTCAACAGCTGACAGCGACTGATAGCTGCGAGCCGAGAGCTGATGATTACTGTCCAGCAATACCGCGAAGAGCACGAGCCGGCGGTGCAGGCGTTCAACGATCGCTTGCAGGCGGGTGGAGCCGCGGCGGATCTCGTCTTCTATCCGTACGCCGTCCCGCGCTGGCTGGCGAAGTCCGACGGCTGCGACGTGTTCAACGAGTACTTCGTCGCGCTCGAAGACGATACCGTGCGGGGCGCGTACGCGCTGAAGTGTCAGAAGTTTCTGCTGCCCGACGGAAACGTCCGATCGATCGGCTACTACCATCACGTCCTGTCGGAAGGGATCGTGAATCGATCGTACGCGAGCGTCGGCGCGCTGCTGCTCAGGGACGCGATGATGCGCAGCTCGCTGCTGTATTGCCTCGGGATGGGCGGGTACGATCGGCCGCTGCCGAAGATGCTCGTCGGCCTCGAGTGGAAGCATTGCGCGATTCCGTTCTACTTCAGGATCGTCCGGCCGTTCCGCTTCCTGCGGGAGATGAACGCGCTGCGCTCCTCGAGGGCCCGGAGACTGCTCATGGATCTCGGCGCCTTCACCGGCGCCGGCTGGCTCGGATGGCGCGCGTGGCGGCTGCTGAGAGAGAAGTCCGCGCCGCCCACTCACTCAATGTCCGTTCGGACGAACGAGCCGTTCGGTGACTGGGCCGACTGTCTCTGGCACGAAACAAAGGGCGAGTACGGCTTCACGGCGGTCCGCGAGAGCCGGACGCTGGGGCGTCTCTATCATCCGGACGCGGCCGCTCATCTCGTTCGCGTGCGGGTTACGCACGCGACCGGCGACGCCGGCTGGGCCGTGGTCGGCGAGCGGCGAACAGACGCGAAGTACGGCGCGATGCGGGTCGGCTCGATCGTCGACTGCTGGGCGCGCCCGGGGGACGAGCCCGCGATCGTCAGCGCGGCGGTCGAGACGCTCGAGGATCGTGGCGTCGACTTGATTCTCACGAACCAGAGCCATCATCGCTGGCGCCGGGCGCTCGGGAGACGCGGCTTCCTGACGGCGCCGTCCACCTTCATCTTTGCCGCGTCGCCGAAGCTCGCGGCGCTGCTGGAGCCGTTCGAGACCACGGCGACACACATGCATTTCACGCGGGCCGATGGCGACGGCCTGCCGCGAAATTACTGATGACGCTGCGCGAGCTCTCGTATCACGTCCCTTATCACCACGAAATGTACGTCGTCGGCCTGACGCTGCTCGGGCGCAACCGCTGCGGGCTCGTGCGGTCGCTGCGCGAGAACGCGGAATACCGCCGGAAGCATCAGACGGCGATGGCCTCGATTCGCGCGCGGAGCCGCGTCGTCGAGAAGACGCCGGCCGGCCTGGTGCTCGTGGAGACGCCGTTCGGCGCGTACTGGATTCCCGACGGGATGGATCTCTTTTCACCGCTCGCCGAGCGCGCGATCGACCTCTACACGTCGGCCGATCACGCGGTTCAGCCGGACGACATCGTGCTGGACTGCGGCGCCAACGTCGGCGTCTTCGTCACCGAAGCGCTCGAGCGCGGCGCGGCGACCGTCGTCGCCATCGAGCCGTCGCCGCTGAACCTCGAGTGCCTGCGGCGGAACTTCGAAACGGAGATTGCCTCGGGTCGCGTGATCCTCGTCGATCGCGGCGTGTGGGACAAGGACGAGACGCTGCGCTTCGCGGTGTCGAGAAACTCCGTCCGCGACAGCTTCGTGCTCGACGCCGGCGACGCGATTCAGACGCTCGAGCTGCGCGTCACGACGATCGACACCTTGTGCCGCGAGCTGAGTCTCGCGCGCGTCGATTTCATCAAGATGGACATCGAGGGCGCCGAGCAGCCGGCGCTCGCCGGCGCGCAGGCCACGCTCGCGCGTCATCGCCCGCGTCTCAGCCTCGCCTCGTACCACAAGGCCGACGACTTCGAGCAGATTCCGCGCGTCGTCCGACGCGCGTGGCCGGGCTACAAGGTCGTGGAAGGGCCGTGCAAGTCGACGTTCGGGCACGTGCAGCCCGAGACGCTGTATTTTTCGGCGTGATCACGGTCCGCCTGAAGGCGGACGCTACGTACGGCTACGTCCGCACGACGCGGCGGTCGACGATCTCGGCGGCCTGACCGATCGTCCGCATCTCGTCCATCTCCTCCGGCGAGAGCTGGAATCCGAACCGCTCTTCGAGCGCCAGCACGAAGTTCAGGTGCTGAATCGAGTCCCAGTTCTCGAGGTTCTCGGTCGACGAGTCGGGTGTGATGGCGTCTTCGGCGACGCCGAACACGTCGGCCGCGATGCTTCTAACCTGCTGGAATGCCGTCGATATCAAGGGTCTTCTCCATCTGGAGGACGTTCAGCGAAATCCATTCGGGGCAGGCGATGGTGTGCTCGGCGAGGTCGAGCGCCCACACAGTCTCGTCGCCGTTTCGTGCGTCGAGTCGAAAGCCGTGCTGTGCGAAGAACGACGCTGCCGGCGCGTTCTTCTTCGTCGGGATGAATCGGCCGACCAGCCGTCGCCGGTTTCGCGCGCGCGCCGATTCGGCGAGCACCGACAGGAGGGCCGTCTCGACGGTGCGGCCGATCACGCGGCAGCTGAGGAGGAACGTGTCGATCTCGCAGTCGAGGCCCGAGTCCCGCGCGATCGCGACGCCGACGAGGCCGTGGTCGCCGTAGCGGTCGCGCACGCGCACCGAGAGCACCTGATGATCGAAACGCGCGGCCATGTCCGCGATCTGCTGCTCGCTGTAGCGGCGCGTGGTCACGTTGAACTGATTCGTCTTCTGCGTCAGCTGCGCGACGCGCGCGAGCGTGTGCGGCTGAACCGGCGCGATCTCGGCTTCCTGATGCAGGAAGCGATAGAAATCCTCCTTGGACGTGAACGTCTGCTCGGCCTGCGCGCGTTCCCGCTGCGCCGCGTACATTCCTGTGCGCTGGCTGTCCTCCGCGGACACCGTCACCCGCTCGAACACCGGGCAGTCGCGCAGCGCCGCCGCGTAGGTGAGCGGGTCGCCTGAGAGTTGAATCACCGTAACGTCCGGCAGCGCCGTGCGGATCTGCTCGCATTCGACGGGGCTGTCGTCCATGAACGCCAGCGCGTCGACACCGACGTTCAGCTCCTCCGCGAGCTCGCGCAGGTTCTGCGACTTGTCGTTCCAGTTGATTCGCGTCGCGGCGAAGTGCTCCGGCCGCAGCAGCATGCCCGGGTGATGCCGCAACACCTCCATCGCATCGTCCGGATTGTTCTTGCTGCAGATCGCGAGGAGGATGCCTTTCCGCGACAGGTCCAGCATCGCGCGCTGCACCGCCTGGAACGCGGCGCCCGGATACTCGGCACCGAGCCGGATGCCGCCGATGCCGTCTTCGCCGATGACGCCGCCCCATAGCGTGTTATCGAGATCGACGACCAGCGCCTTCGCGGTCTTTCCTGACAAAGGCACGAGAAACCGGATCCACTCGCGCGCGAGATCGATGAGGCGATCGGCGGCGACCGGCATGCGGGCGATGAGCCACTTGCGCGCGTCGGTCCAGCGCCCGCGACCGTGCCGCGCGACGAGTTCGTCGTAGTCGAGCACGTACACGCCGCGGTGCTCTGCGGCGAGCTGGCGAATTCGCTGATTGATCCGATCGATCGCCGCCGACTGTGCCTGGTTCGTCTGCGCGTCGAGCACGCCGAGGCTTGGCACGGCCGGGCGCTCCAGCGTGTGAACGATGAGGTGCGCGCGCGAATGCGACCGAAACGCCCGCACCGCATCCTCGATGTGGTGCGAGACGCGTGCGACCGCGGCGTCCACGGCGTCGGCGTCGAGGTCCGCGAACTCGCGCGTCAAATCGGGCGCGATGTCGGACGCGAGGACAGCCACGACGACGGCGTCGGGTGCGAAGCGATAAACGGAGCTTTCGGCGTCGAGCACTTCCTGGGCATAGGCATTGAAGTCGCCGACGTGGACGGTCAAATCGATCCCGAAGGTGAATGCCTCCGCGCGGAGCAGCGGCACCGCCGGCTCCACGGTAAACGACCGCAGGATCGCCACTCGATACGGTATGCAGCCGATCGCATCGCGTACTTTCTCGTATCGCGAGACGACGAAAGCGGCCGACGCGGGGCTCCGGTCGCTCGTCCACAGCTCGCGCAGTCGCCGCGATGCGGCGTGTGCGTCGGCTGCGGCGATCAGCCGATCGATATCGCTTCTCACGTCCACGTGCCGCTCATCTCGATGCCGACGCCGCGAGATCCACGAGCCAGCGCGGCACGAAGAATTCGGCGCGCGGCCGCGGGGAGGACGTGCAGGCAGCGCTCCCGCCAGGTCCGTTTTGCGCCGCCGCGATCGCGTCGAGGTCCGCGCCGAGATCCTTGCCGTCGGCGGCCGCGTTGTGGAACCGGCTCCTCGCGCTCAGGCGCGCGCTGCCCGCATCGAACCCGACGCCGTCCCAATCGTCGACCACCCACGTCCGCGCCGGGTACCGCGCTTCGAGCCGCGCGCGGTCGATCGCCTGATCGGTGTCGGCCGAGGTGTTCACCAGAACGTTTTGATCGTAGGTGTACGACGGAAAGTTGCGCGCCAGCGTCTTCTCGCCTTCGTCGACCCAGCCGATTCCGTAGTTCTTGCGTTCGACGATGTTGAACTTGAACGTCAGGCGAGGGTTCACGTCCGCGGGATCGGCCGGATCGACGATGCCCATGGGATTGCCGCGGGACGTGACGTGCGTGATGGCCAGATCCGTCACGCCGCCGAACACCCGAAACAGCTTGCCGCCGCCGCCCCATCGCGGTGATCCGATGTCCTCGAAGAGCACGTTCTCGAACTTGATGTGGTTCGCCTTCACCGGCATGATGGCGCCGCGGACGCCGGTCTCGGCCGCGTTGATCACGACGCCATGCGCCGCGCCGCGCACGATGTTGTGGCGGAACGTGACGTACTCGGTGACGCACCAGGGGCAGCCGCCGTCCTGATTCACGGACTTGAGCACGATGGACGCGCCGTCCTGTCCCGACGGCCACACGTTCTCGAACACGTTGCCTTCGACGAGCACGCGGCGCGCGTTCTTCAGCTCGAACGCGTTCTTCACCGGCACGCCCGACGTGCGCCAGGACAGCCGCTTCGTCGACAGGTTCCGCCGGATTTCGATATCCGACGGTACGAGGTTGGGGATCGTCGGATCGCTCCCGCCGAACAGGATGTTCTCGCTTGCCGCTTCGAGGAAGTTGTCGACGATCTTGTACGGGCCGGGACCGAGCGAGCCGCCGAGCGACTGCGAATCGCTGTTCGCGTCGTGGAAGTTGTCGACGTACGACTCGATCACGGCCAGCCGCGCGCCGTGCAGCACGACGGCGCGGCGGAAGTTGCCGCTGTCGTTGCCGTGCAGGTAGCTGCGATCGATCACGATGTCCGACGAGCCGTTTCGCAGCTCGATCAGGTTCGTCAGCTGCGTCAGCGATGGATCGCCGCCGATGTCGAGGCCGATCAGCCGGTAGCCGCGCGCGCCGGGCTCCGTGATGAACGCCGGCACGTTGTTCGAGATCGCGCGGATCTGCGGCATCTCGCCGGCCTGCGACTTGTTCACTCGCGTGTTCGACGGAATCGCGCCGCTCTCGTCGAACGCCGCGCTCGCGGATCGGACGATCACCCACTGGTTCGCCGGGATCGATCGATTGCGGAGGACGAAGCTGCCTTCCGGCGCGGACGGACGGAACGGCGCGCCCGGCGCGAGCGCGATGACGTCGCCGGCCGTCGCCGTATCGAGCGCGCGCTGAAACTCCGCGCCATTCGACACGGCAACTCGCCGTCCAATCGCGACCGGCACGGGCGTGCAGAACGTCGTGACGTGGTACGGATCGCGCGGAACGGCGACATCCGGCTGGACGGTCCAGGTGGCGAGAACAAGCGCTACGACGATTCTGCCGGGCATGAGTCCAAGGTCAGCAAGCGGCCTGCCACTCGACCGCGAGCGGCCGGCGTCGATGCAGTTCCGATAGATATAAGGATTCGAAAGACTTCACCATGCGATCGAACGAGTACCGCGCGCGGACGTCGGCCGACGCGCGAGCACCGATCGCGGTCGCGAGGTCCGGATCGGCCATCAGGCGGCACACCGCATCGGCGAGCGATCGCGGGTCACCCGGCGGCACCAGCGAACCGGTTCGTCCTTCCTCGACGACTTCACGCAGCGCGTCGATCCGTGACGCAACGACCGGAAGTCCCGCGGCCATCGCTTCCAGCACCGCGTTGGGAAACGCTTCGGACTGGGAAGGCAGCACGAAGATATCGGCATCCTCCAGCCGCTGCGCCACGTCCGAGTCGTGGCCGAAGAACACGAACGCGCCCGAGACGCCGCGCGCGGCGGCGCGGCGTTCGAGCCGCGCGCGTTCGGGGCCGTCGCCGACGAGATGAAAGCGCGCATCGGGGAAGCGCGAAAGGACCTGCGGAGCCGCCTCGATGAGCACGTCGTGGCGTTTCTCGGGACGCAGGTTCGCGACGACGATCACCGTTCGTGGCGACCGGCGAGCTGTCCTCGTCTGAAACGCCCTCGCATCGAGACCGTTCGGCACGACGACGATCTTCCGGCTGCCGATACCTTCGCGCCGGAGACGCGCGGCCGCGGCCCGCGAATTCGCGACGATCGTGGTTGCGCACGTGTAGGCGAGCCGCTGGACGCCGATAGCCCACAACGGCTTGTTCGGGTTCACCTCGCGCCGCGAGCCGATTCGTACCGGCACCCCCGCCAGCGCGGCGCCCGGCAGCGCGAAGACGTTCGACGGCGTTTCCGTCGCCTGGACGATGGCGACGCGCCGCTGGCGACACCAGGCCGCAAACGCACGCAGCTGGCCGCGCGTTTCACGGTCCATGAAGCTGCGGATCGGGAACTCGGTGACGGACGCCGCGGACTCGGCGACGCGATGAAACCATTCCCCGCGCGCGCGAAAACAGGCGACGTGAACGGTCCAGCGCGCCGGGTCGAGCCGTCTGATCAACTCGATCATCTGACGCTCGGTCCCGCCGGGATCGAACGTACGCATGACGATCGCGATCGGTGTCGCCGCCATCCGAGCGATACCACGACCGTGCAAAGCCGGGGCCTGCTCAGGTGCGCGGGAAAGTCGGTTACACCTCAGCTGGCGCGCGCTTCCGAAGAAGCCGCGTACTCATTTGCGGAAGCGCGGCTCCCACGCGCTTGCGACAAGAGTACGAACCGCTCCATTTAGAGAATCGGTTCCGGCGAAATCCTCGGCGCGACTATTGCTGAGTGCGCGACGGCGAAACACGACTGTAGGCCGGGTCCTTCGGATCCGGCGAGCGGAGAACTGCGATGAACGGCTCAGCAATGGTGTCGCGGCGGCGTGAATGGGAACTCGCCGAGATCGAGCGGAGCGCGGAGGAAGCGCTCCAGACGCCGGACGATCTCCTGCGCGCGGACGAGCGCAACCTCGCGCGCTACCTCAACCCGCCGCGCGACACGGAGTATCCGCTCGAGTACGTCTTCTCGCTGCTCGGCGACGTGCGCGGCCGCACGGTGCTCGACTACGGCTGCGGTTCGGGTGAAAACACGATCGCGCTCGTCAAGCGAGGCGCCGCGGCGATTGCCGTCGACATCTCGCCGCACCTCGTCCGCCTGGCCGAACGCCGGCTCGCGTTGAACGGCCTCGCCGGCGCCGCGCGGTTCATCGTCGCATCGGGTCACGATCTGCCGCTCGAACGGGAATCGGTCGACGTCGTCATCGGCGTCGCGATTCTGCATCACCTCGATCTGAAGGCGGCGGCGCGGGAAGTGCACCGCGTGCTGCGGCCCGGCGGCCGCGCGATCTTCAAGGAACCGGTCCGCGACTCGCGGCTCGTGCGCGCCGTCCGCGCGGCCATCCCCTACCGTCGAGACGACGTCTCGCCGTTCGAGCGGCCGCTGACATCATCCGAGCTGGACGAGTTCGCGTCGCCCTTCCGCGGCCGCACGACCCGCGCGTTTCTGCTGCCGTTCCTGAACGTGATTCACGCGGTCCCGGCGTTGAAGTCCACGATCCCGGGCGCGTACCGACTCGACCGCGCGATCCTGGCGCACGCGCCGTGGCTCACGCCGTATGCCGGCATCCGGGTCGTCGAGCTGACGAAGTAGCGGCGTCGACATACTGCCGGTGCCAGCATTCGAAGACGAGCAGCTGCCACAGCCGCAGATCGTGATTGCGCCTGCCTGACAGGTGCTCGTCGACCAGCCGCCGGACGAACGACGGCTGGAAGTACCCGCGCTGCAGCGTGGCCGGCGACAGCAGCACATCGGCGAACAGATCGCGCAGTTTGCCGCGGAACCAGACGTTCAGCGGCACGCCGAATCCCTGCTTGGGCCGCTCGAGAATCTCCCGGGGCAGCAGCGTCGCGGCGACCTGCTTGAGCACGTGCTTGCGGCGGCCGCCGCGGATCTTGAAATGCGCCGGAAGGGAAGTCGCGAGCTCGATCACGTCGTTGTCGAGCAGCGGCACGCGGGATTCGATCGAGTGCGCCATGCTCATCCGATCCACTTTCGTGAGCACGTCCTCTGGCAGATAGGTCTCGCCGTCGAAGCGCATCATCTGGCTCGGCCACGGCAGGTTCGCGTAGCGCTCGAACCGCGCCGCCGCGCGCATTTCCGGATCGACCGCGGACAGCTGCCGCGTCACCTCCGCCGTCAGCAACGCGTCCTTTTCGTCGGCGCTGAAGAAACGAATCGAGTCGAGATACCGGCCCCGCTCGTCGCGCGCGACGTGACGGAGAAAGTTCTTGCCGCGTGTGCCGTGCGGCAGCCGGGCGCTCGCGGCTGCCGCCACGGTCCGCAGCGCGCGCGGACTGTAGCGATCGAACGCGACGACGCGCGGATGCGGAAGATAGCGATCGTAGCCGCCGAACAGCTCGTCGCCGCCGTCGCCCGACAGGACGACCGTGACGTGGCGCCGCGCCATCTCGGAGACGTACCACGTCGGAATGGCGGACGAATCGGCGAACGGCTCGTCGAAGTGTGAGACGAGGCGGTCGAGGATCGAGATCGCATCGGGCCTGACGACGAGCTCGTGATGATCGGTGTCGAAGTGTCGAGCCACCCGGCGTGCGTGGTCGAGCTCGTCGAACGCCGGCTCGTCGAAGCCAATGGAGAACGTCTTGACCCGCGATCCCGACGCTTCCGCCATCAGCCCGACGACCAGGCTCGAATCGATGCCGCCGGAGAGAAACGCGCCAAGCGGCACGTCGCTGACGAGATGCGATCGGACGGCGTCGCCGAGCGCCGCCCGCAACTGGTCGACCGCATCGGCTTCCGAGCCCCGGAATGACTCCACGTCCGACTGCCGCCAGTACTGCTCGATCTGAATGCGACCGTCCTGCCAGACCAGGAGGTGGCCGGGCGGCAGCTTGCGAACGTGACGGAAGATCGATGCACCCGGCGGCGTGTACAGAAACGACAGATAGTGATCGAGTGCGTCGAGGTCGAGGTCGCGCGGCACGTCGATCGATTCGAGCAGCGACTTGATCTCCGATCCGAAGTACAGCCGCCGATCGATCTCGGCGTAGTACATCGGCTTGATCCCGATCCGGTCGCGCGCGATCAGCAGCGACCGCGACCGGCTGTCCCACAGCGCGAGCCCGAACATCCCGCGCAGCCGGACGATGGCGTTCGTGCCCCATTGCTCGTACGCGTGCACGATCGTCTCGGTGTCGCTGGACGTGTAGAAGCGGTGTCCGCATTCTTCGAGCTCGCGGCGGAGCTCGCGGAAGTTGTAGATCTCACCGTTGAAGACGATCCAGACACGTCGATCCTCGTTGTGCATCGGCTGGCTGCCTGTCGACAGGTCGATGATGCTCAACCGGCGCATCCCGAGCGCAACGCCACGGTCGACCAGGACGCCCTCGTCGTCCGGTCCGCGATGGCGAATCACGCCGCACATCCGGTGAATCAGGTCGCGCGACTCGTCAATCGGGCCGCCGTTGTCCAGAGGCTCTACAAAGCCGGCGATACCGCACATGTGAACGCATCCTTGTTGGTCAGGTCGTCGACCCGCAGCGCGGGGACCACGCGTCCCCACGACAACCGCGATCCTCGACGGCCGGCGTGCCGCACGAACGATCCGTCGACGATCGCGACCCTCGTCAGCGCGCCATCCGCCGAGAGGCGCGCGCACAACATCGCGGCGTCGGTCTCGAGCTCGCCGAGCCGCCACGTCGCCGGCGTCGTGCCGCTCGACTGGCCGGCGGGCTCGGCGAACAACACGTACTCGCTCGAGCGCGATCGCGGCACGCGGACCGCCGTGCCGTGCGCGAGCGACCCGGCGACGGTCCACAGCGGCAGGACGTCCGCGCCCAGAACCGGATCGAGCGGGTTCAGATCGAAGACGCTGACGATCCATATCGGCGCCTCCGATCGTTCCGCCATGCGCAGCGTCGTCGTCGGCTCGCGGCGGCCGTAAATCGGCGACCACCAGCCGAGCGCGGCGTACTCGTCGCCGGTGAACCGCTCGATGCGGCCGCGAGGAACGACGAACGTGATCCGATCCGACGCCGTGCTCAGCATCGCCGACTGACCGTTGACGTCGACGTTCCAGTCGGGCGACAGGTGCCAGTGCACGGCCGCCGTACAGTCGCCCGTGCCGTCGACGAAATCGGCGACGACCAGGAGCTCGCCGTGCAGCGAGAGCACGCGCCTCCGGTGCACGAACGGTGCGTAGCCATCGTGTGCACCGTCGAAGTAGTCGAGGCCCGCTGTGGTCCGCCAGCGATGGACCGTCGTGTTCGCCGTTCGACGCCAGTGGAACGGTCCGTCCGGTTCGGACTGCGAGACGCCGTTCAGCTCCAGGGTGTTGTGCAACGCCGTCGAGCGCATCCGATCGCGCAGGACCGGGTCGATGGTGTAAACGGCGGTGCCCGGGTCGATCAGCAACGGCGCCGGACCGATCGACAACGTCAGCGACAACGCATCCGCGTGCGCGTGTCCGCCGTTCTGATAGCCGTGCGCGCCCCCGTCGATGACGAGATGGTCGCCCGCGTCGGACCGCGAGATGTAATAACCAGTGTCGGGAAGCGCGCCGGACAATGTCGTCGCGCGCCGCACACCGGGGTCGGTGTGCCGATCGTTCCGGCCGTCGAGCGACCGCGTCCGCGCCCCGTCGAACATCGGATGCGCGAGCATCCAGAGCGTCTCCTCGGGAGACGGGCCGATTTGCAGCTCGGGACGGTCCACGAGCGTGGCCGCCAGCGCCAGGCTGTCGCGGATGTCGTCGAGATGGCGGCCGGCAATCGGCAGCAGCATGCCGCCGTCGTCGTCGCCGATGTTCGGAAGCCGGCCCGCGTCGTTCGCGAGCAGCCGCGCCGCCGATGCGAGCCGGCCGACCGTCGCCTCGAATGCGGCTGCGATCGGATCGTCGGTGATGCACGCGATCGCCAGCGCGAGCAGATAGAAATCGAGCGTGTACCGGTGGTAATGCATCGATCGCTCGGCGTGGCCGCCGTCGATCGCGATCTGACGCGACATCTGGGTGACGAGAATCTCCCGCCCCAGCCGCGCGCGGCGGCCGCTCGCGGCGAGCTCCGGCAGCGCGCGGCCGGCAACGTAGAGCGCAAGCGCTTCGCCGAGCAGGTGGGTGTTCGGGCTGAAGTAGTAGGACAGGTTCCGCTCGATCTGCGTCAGTTGACGATCGAGTCCTGTCAGCAGATCGACGAGCCACGGCGACGCCGCCCGCTCGTCCGAGTCGTCGTTCGGATCGACGAACAGCTCGATCGCCCAGATCCACGAGAGCGCGCGGAACGCCAGCTCCAGCATGCTCGCCCAATTGATTCCGAGGAGCGGCGGATTGGCGTCGAGCCACCGGGTGAGCTCGATGAGCACCCGATTGCGATACTCCCGGTTGCCCGTCAACCAGTACGCGCGGCCCAGCGCCAACCAGTGCTGATGTCGATTCAGCTCCCAGATGATTTTGTGGTCGCCGCACGCGGGATCAAGATACGGAACGGCCGACCAGAATCGGCGTGGCGCCCGCCGGCGGTAAACGGGGTCGTAGTGCCAGTCGATGTCAGGCTCGCCCAACGCGCGCGCGCCGGCTTCGGAGAAGACCAGACCCGAGTATCCAAGGAGATCGTATTGCCCGCGCAGCAGCCGGTCGCCACGTTCTCGAGCGTCGCCCGACGCATTCGGGAACGATCGCGTGATCCGATCGACGACCGCCGTCTTCATGCCGGGCGCGACGACGAACCGCGGGCGGCGAGTGGCGAAGTGCCGCGTCAGCGCCGTCTGTGCTGCGTCCCATCGCCCATGCGCCACCTCCGCGCGAACGGAGCGTAAGGCAGCATCATCAGATAAGGCCGGCAACAGGTTCCGCCGATCCCAGCGAGAACCCGCGACTGCCGTGCGGCAACGATCGACGACGATGTGTGCGGTGGCGCGCGCACGCCACCCGGCTTCTGCGGGCGACAACCTCGCGATGCGCGACAGCCGATCCCTCATGACGTCCGGCTGTTGACGGCGGGAGCCTGGCTCGTTCGCGCGAGCATGGCGCCGCGGTACGCGTCGAGCCACTGCATTCGAACAACCGGCCACTGATATCGCTGGCAGGTCAGGTGCGCGGCGGACGCCAGCTGCCGCGCCCGATCCGGATCGGCGAGCAGCCGCAGGACGCAGTCGGCCAGCGCCTGATGATCGCCGACCGGCGCGAGCAGGCCGTGCGTGCCGTCCTGAAGAATGGTCGGAACGCCTCCGGCGTTCGTCGACACGAGCGGCAAACCGCTGGCAAATGCTTCGAGTACCGACAGCGGCATGTTGTCGATATCGGGGCTCTGAAGGTAGATGTCGTGCTCGGCGTAGCAGCGATGGATGCTGTCCGGATCCACGCGGCCGGCGAACTCCACGCCCGTCAGGCCGAGGTCTGCCGCGAGCTGGCGAAGCGGGCGTTCCTCGCCGCCGGCGCCAACGATCGTCAGCGTCGCGTCAGGCCGCGCGTCCTGAATCAGCCGGAACGCGCGCAGCGTGCAGGCCACGTTGTAGGGATACGTCAGGTTTCGCGTCGACAGGATCCGCGGACGCAGCGGCTCGCGTTCGCGATACGCGAACCGTGCGCCGTCGACGACGTTCGGCACGATGGCGGCGTCGAGGCCGTGCTCGCGGAAGACGTCGGCGAGAAACGCGGACGGCACGACGATTCGTTCGACCGAACGCAGGACCGCCCGCGCGAGCCGCGATCGACGCAAGTGATCCGCCGCTTCGCCGCTGTGATAGTTCAGGACGACCGGACGGTTGAAGGCGCGGGCGACGACGATGGCCGGCAGCGCCGACAGCACGAACGCGGAGTACGAAGCCGAGAACACGTGAACGACGTCGGCCTTCGGAATCTCGCGAAGCAGAAGCGGCCAGTACGTCAGCTGCGTCACGACGGTCCGGACGTACTTGATCCTGAGCGCGAAGCGGAGCGGATGAACCGGCGGCGGATTGATCGGCACCAGCCACGCGTCGACGTCTGAATCGTTGCGCCACGCGTCGACCAGCCGGCCTGCGAGAACGGCATGGCCACCGAGAATCCCGAACGTCGGCGCGACGATGGCGACCTGAAGCGCACGTGTCGAACGGAGCGGGTGGGCCGACATGATCAGTCGCGCTCGATCGCAGCGGTGCCGGCGCGCATCGCGGCCACGTACGGTGGGACAACGTAATTCATGTACTGCAGCGGATCGCCGGTCACACCGTCCGCCGCTGCGCGAGCGAGGTTGTACGCTTCGCGCGCCGTCACGTAGTGCAGCACGTAGCGGCGGCCGTCGTTGTAGCGCTGCTCGAGGGCCGACAGCGTGGCGTCGAACGTCGGTCCCAGCACGACTTCTTCGTCGTCGGTGGTGCTGATGCCGTGGCCGAAGACCTTGATGAACACCCAGTCGGGCCGTTCGGGGACGTGGACGTTCGCCCTCATCCACCGATCCACGCGCGCCGCCGACCCCGGCTTCGGCGGATGGATGTTCCCGTCGTCGAGATCGAGAAAGAGACGCGAGACGTTGAGCGACGGCGCGAACACCAGCGGCCCCTGAAAGATGACGAGATCCGCGGATCCGTCTCGAATGGCCGACAGCGGGAACACGTGCCGGTACGACTTTGGTGAGTCGTCGTCTTTCGCGGCGTAGATGTTGTTGACCGACGGTGGCTGTGAATGTTCGTAGACGCTGGGAAACGTGTAATCCGCGAAGCATCCGAGCTCTCGCAGGAGGCGCAGCTCCGCGTTGACGCCGCACATCACCGGACCGAGGCTGCTGTCCAGCCCCCAGTTGCCGTGGATGAACGCAAAGCGCGTTTGGCCGCCCGTCGTCCTGAGAAAGCCGTAGCGTTGCAGCGACTGAATCGACGCGCCGAGCTTCTCCCGCAGCATGCGCACGGTGTCGTAGTCGTGATGGAAGTGGAGCTCGACCTCGCCGAGCCCCGCGGCCGTCATGTCGCGCAGCGCGTCGAGCACCGCCGGCTCGTCCTGCTCGGCCGGATAGAAGAACGTGTGCTGCGGGACGCGGCCGCTGCTGTCGCGATGCCGCGAGGCGAGCGCTCGATACCGGGCGGCCCAGCGAATGACGCGCGCCGCGGATCGATCCGGCTCGAAGTGATCGGTGAACAGGAAGAAGACGTGCATCGGCCGATCGTTCACGGCCGGCGCCGGCGTCAGCGACCACTGGAGGTAGCCGGGCAGAAAGACGTAGTACTTTCTGACGTAGATGCGCGTCACCGTCGCCACGGCGTAGAGCGTCGAGATCGCGACGAGCAGCGCGTGAAAAAGCGTGCGCCACGCGACGCGCGGTCTCGAGGAGACCATGACCCGAGCGCTCGCGAACGCGGCCGGCCACGCAAGCCTGGGCGTCGTCAGCTCGTTTGCCATCGCCAGGTCCGCAGGCCGCGCTTCAGGTGGTACAACGTGGTGAGCAGCGGACCCGCGTGCCGCGCGAGCGCCGCGGCGACGCCGGTCCGCAGGCTTGGCCGTCGCGTCTGGAGCGCCGCCAGCGATTTCGCCGCCCCCGCGGCGTCGCCTCGTTGAAGCGCGTCACGGACCCTGGCTGCGTCGAGCTCCGCTTCGAAATAGGCGATCTTGTTCTCGACCAGGTCGCGCTCCGGTCGTTCCGCGCACAGCACCTGCATCTTTCGCGCGACGCGAAGCACACCTTCGAGCATCCTGACCGAGTCGGCCGAGAGGCTGTCGTCACGGCGGCGGTACCAGGCGAGCGGCTCGTCGTTGCGGAAGAACCTGAAGCCCGCGAGCGCCGCGCGCAGCCAGAAGTCGTAGTCCTCGTTCCCGCGCAGCGTTTCGTCGAAGCCGCCGATGGTGTCGAGGACGCGACGCCGGAAGACGGTCATGACGAACACCGCTTCCTCGTCCGAGATGATTGCGGCGAGATCCGGCACCGGCCGGGAGTCCGGCGACGGGCGGACCGTGCGTCCGTGCCGGCGGCTGCCGAGATAGCGGCCGTTGCCCGTTACGAGATCGATCTCCGGCCGCGACGCGAAGACCGCCATCTGGCGTTCGAGGAATTCGCGCTCCCAGATGTCGTCGGCATCGAGCAGCGCGAGGAACTCGCCGGACGCGATTTGCACCGCCGCATTTCTCGCCGCCGACGGTCCGCCGTTCGGGATCGTGACGGTGCGCACGCGTCGGGGATCGGATCGGCGAACATCCTCCGCGACATCGGCCGTGCGATCGGTCGACCCGTCGTTCGCAATGATGAGCTCGACGCGCTCGTAGGTCTGGTGGAGCGCCGAGTACGCCGCATCGGCGACGAACTGATCGACGTTGTAGGCCGGCATGATCACGCTGACGGTTGGCAACACGTTCGGACGGCCTCTCTCTCTGGATCGCTCGCGGTAACCTCAGCGGTGACGACTTGGAAGGGGAGTGCTCATTTAGAGAAACGCGCCGCCCTCGGGAAATCTGCGGCGTCGCCGGATGGTCGGCGGTTTTCCACGTTGGCTCAGCCAAGCAGAAAGCGTTCCGGGCCGAGCTGTTTTCCCGGCGCGCGCGCCGCGTTCGACGGCCGGGGAATGGCAATTGCAGAGCATGGCTCGAACGTGCCCGCCGCAGAATCTCGAACCCACAGCCTGACCGCTCGAACTTCGTGGCTGGTCATCGGCAAGACCGTCGCGTTCGCCTTCACGATTGCGATTCCGATGCTGCTCGTGCGGCGGATGCCGCAGCACGAGTTCGGCCTCTACAAGCAGATCTTTCTCATCATCAACAGCGCGGTCACGCTGCTGCCGCTCGGCTTCGGCATGAGCGCGTTCTACTTCCTGCCGCGTGACGAGCGCCATCGCGCGCACACCGTGTTCAACATCGTCTGGATCACCACGGCGGTTGCGGCGCTCTTCGCCGCAACGCTCCTGCTGTTTCCGGGACTGCTGGTGCGGCTGTTCAAGGAACCGGAGGCCATGGCCTTCTCGCCGTGGATTGCGGTTCTGAGCGTGCTCCTGGTCGTGGGCTCGTTGATCGAAGTCGTGATTGTCGCCAACGAGGAGATTCGTCTGGCGGCCGTCGTGATGCTGCTGATTCAGATCTCGCGCGTCATTCTAATGACCGGCGCTGCCGCGCTCAGCGGCACGATTCACGCCGTCCTCGTCGCCGCCACAGCACAGGGGATCGTGCAGGTCGTCGCGCTGCTCGTGTACGTGTCCAGCCGTTTCCCCGGTTTCTGGAGCGCCTTCGATGGCGCGTTCCTGCGGCGGCAGATTGGCTACGCGCTGCCGTTCACCGTGGCCGGCGTCCTCTATTCGCTCGAGACCGACCTGCACAACTACTTCGTCTCGAACCGCTTCGGGGCCGCGACGTACGCGATCTACTCGATCGGCTGCTTTCAGCTGCCGTTGTTCGCGATCCTCGCGCAGTCGGTCGGCTCTGTCATGATTCCGCGCTTCAGCGCGCTGCAGCGCGAAGGCAACCTGCGCGAGATCGTCTTCCTCACGGCGCGCGCGATGCGCAAGCTGTCGCTCGTGTATTTCCCCGGCTACGCTTTTCTCCTGGTCATGCGCAGGGAATTCATCTCGGCGTTGTTCACCGATCGCTATCTCGCCAGCGTACCGATCTTCGCGTGGAACCTGACGCTCATCCCGTTCGGCATCTTCGTGCTCGATCCAGTCTTCCGCGCGTTCTCGGAACATCGTCATTTCCAGATGAAGCTCCACGCGGTGATGCTCGCCTGCTTCGCGGTCCTGCTGCCGCTGGCCGTGGCGCGATTCGGCCTCGTGGGCGCGATCGCCGTCGTCGTCGTGCTCGCGTGCGTGTCGCTCGTTGCCGGATTGGTGAAGGTGATCGCGATTCTGGACGTCGGCGTGACGGATATTCATCTGTTGACCGACGTGGGCAGGGTCGGGTTCGCCGCTGTGACAGCGGCCGTCGCGACAGCGTTTGCGCGCCCGCTGACGCTGGGACTGCCGCCGCTCGTGGCGCTCGCGGTGTGTGGTGTCTGCTTCGGCGTCGTCTACGCCGCTGCGGTCGCCGCTGCCGGCGTCGTGAGCGCGGACGAACGCGCGCTCCTCGCGAATTACATCCGGCGATTCACTGGCCGGTGGCGGCGGCCGCTGGAGCCGACGGCTGTGGCGGTCGGAGACCGCGTCGGCGGCTGATGGTGCCGCGCACGTAGCCGGCCAGCTCCCACAGCGAAAGCTCGCTCGTGAATGCTTCCGGTGTATTCGCGCGACCGCTGACGGCCGATGCGAGCAGGAACGGAATCGCACGCGCGGCGGTGCCGAGCAGATAACGCGGCACGCCGAGAACGTGCGCCGCCGGCTGCGGATGCATCGAATCGGCTTTCGCCTGCGCGACGGAACGGTTGAAGACCCACTCGCGGTGAAACCGTTTGGTCAGCCGCGCTGGCGGGATGTAGTGATAGATGATCAGCTCCGGCAGGTAGTACCCGCACGCGTCGATCGCCATCAATCGCTGAAAGAAATCGACGTCTTCGCATCCCGTGCCCGGCTTGAAGCCGATACGACCCAGCTCGGGGTGGTACCACCCGACGGATCGGCCCACTGCCGCGCGCACGACGGTGTTGCCGCCGCACATGACGCCCCAGAAGTCCCTTCCGTACCGAAGGCGTCGGTCGCCCGGCTCCATCCACCCGATTGCGCCACGATATTTCGGCGGAAGCCAGCGCGGCGGCGGCGCGCCCCAGCGCGGCAAATACGGGCCCGAAATGAAGTCGACCTCCGGATCGCGAAACATGCGGTCGACGACGAGAAACCAGGTCGTGTCGATCTCTTCGTCGTCGTCGAGAATCCCCACCAGCTCGGCATTGACGGCGGCGAGCCCGGTGTTCAACGCGGCGGATCGGCTGAGGACCGGCTCGAATCGATATTCAATCGGCCGATTCCATTCGGCCCGCGCGCGCTCAACGACGTCGCGCGTGTCGTCCGTCGAATTGTTGTCCACGATGATGACGCGGAACTCGAAGCCGTCGGGAGTCTGTGCCGCTTTGAGACTCGCGAGCAAGCGGGGCAGCAGAGCGGCGCGGTTATGTGTGGGGACGACGATGTCGATGGTCATGGCGGATCGAATCCGCCATACGGACGAGCAAGCGGCGTGCCGGCGGTCGAAACGCGCGTCGACCGCCAGCCGTCGGGTTTACTGCAGCTTGACCAGGAACACGTCCTGCCGCGCGTTGACCTCGCGCGTGTCGCGGCCGAGCGTCTTCTCCCAGTTCGACGTGAACATCGCCCAGCGCCCGTTCGGTGAAATGACCGGCCGCGGCATATACCAGAAAGTATTCGTATCGCCGGCGCCGTTGTGGTTGTAGTCGCTCCGGTGATGCGCGAACCGCCACACGCGCGTCTCGACGCCGTCGGTGCGGATGGCGATGACCTCCTCGTCCCACTCGCGCCACGGGCTGGTGTTGCCGCCGTAGCGGAACATCGCCGCGATCATCGGCATCAGCTTGTCCGGCTGCGCATTGGCCCAGTTCGCATGGCTGCCGGCGTAGAAATCGAGCGGCGTCGGGTACGGCAGCACCAGCTCGCGCACCGTGTTCGGCGCATCGAGCGTACGCGCCACCCACTCCATTGAGTCGGCGTCGTCCGGGTTGTTGATCGTCATGGCGTAGCCCATTGCGCCGTGGCCGCCCGCGTGGACGCGGATTTCGGAGAACGTATCGGTGAGCGTGTCCCAGATGTAGTTCGGCGCCTTGCCGGCGGCAATCGCCGTGGCCGTCGCACCGAGGATCACGTAGCGGCCGGAGAGATCGATCGTGACGGCGTGCACGTAGAACCCGAGCAGGATGTTCGTCGGCCGGCCGTCGATCGTCGAGGCAAGCGTGTCGACCAGCTTCCGCGCGCCGAGGTTGCCGACCGGGAACCAGATCGCATAGCGATCCCAGTCCTGGCTGCCGCCCCCGAAGATGAACGTCATGTACTCAGTCCCGCTCGTCGCGCCTGTCTGCACGCCGCGAAGGTACGTGCGGCCGGCGTTGTCGACGCCGGGAACGATGTTGCGCGTGTCGGTGATGACCGAGTACAGGTCGGTCGCGAAGTTGTACTGCGTGACGACGGCGTGATCGTACTGAGTCGACGCGCCGTAGATGACGTCGGGATCGATGGAGCTGAACTGCGCCTCGCTGGCGAACGCCAGAATGCGGCCGCCGTCACCGGTACCAGGAATGCGCGATGCCGTCATGGCCGCCGGATCGAACGAGAACGGGATGACGGTGCCATCCGTGGCGGTGAGGCAGAATCGCGTCGAGGTCATGTTCCATGATCTGGGCGACGACAGCGTACGAAACGACGTGCCGGGTGCTGCAGGCCGCGTGTTGACGTCCGTGACGCGGAGCATCATCGATCCGAACGTCGGATCGCTGAACTTGTAGCCGGCCGCTCCGAGCGCGGGGAGCGGTGGTTTCACGCGCACGATGCGATCGGAGATCGCGGCGTACGCGGTTGGCGCGTCGCCGCTGGACGGCGCGGGGCCGGGCGGCGGTGGTGAAACGATGGGCGGCGGCGGGTTGTTCGATTTCGTCAGCTTGACGCGCTGCGGGCTGCTCGGCGCGTCGTTGAACTGCATGTAGTCGAAATTGCCGACGGCCACGACGCCGCGCGTGTCCATCACGAGCCGCGCGACCTGCGTGCCGGCGGCGAGCGTCACCGTCTTGCTGACAGTCACCCAGCTTTGCCAGCCGCCGGTGTCGGGCACGGTGAGTATTCCCGTGACGTTGACGCCGTTCATTTCCAGATGAAACGTGCCGCCCTGTCCGGCGGACGCGACGCGGAAGTCGATACGGTACTTACCCTGTTTGATGACAGTGACGGTGTAGCGCAGCCACTCGCCGGCGGAGACCCATCCGATGTTGTAGCCAGCGCTGTTCGCCTCGATGTCGACGTCCGTCGACCGGTACTGGCCGCCTGCGTTGCCCGGTGAGTCATCGTGATAGGCGTCACCCTCGGCGCCGTTGTCGAAATCCTCGTTCTGGATCGTTCCCGGAATCGCCATCGGAACGCCCGAGTACGGCGTCGATGCGCCGGCGGTCGTCGCGATCGCGAGAAAGACACAGGTCGTCCCGAGACCTGTGAAGACCGTCTTCACCATGGTTCGTCGTCTCCGGTTGTCGTGGATTGCGTAAGGCTTGGGGGCAGACCTTACGAACGGAGCAGGGGCAATGCGAATGCCACAGCGGAGCTAGCTGCGGACGGTCGAATCAGCCGCGTTTCTTCGGACCGTTTTCAGTCGCTGCGCGATTTTGCACGCGGCTCGAACGCCGATGTGCGCAACGATTCTGTGATCTCGCCCTCAGTATGGGCGACTCTCAGCTCTGCCGTTTTGAGGGCGTCGTCATGCCTGTTGCGCCGCGGCGGGTCCCGCGTCGCGAGACGCCGCGACCTCGCGTCCCGAGAGGAACAGGTTCGCGACGCCTTCGTACGAGACCGATTCGACGACCTGGAAGTGGCAGATCCCGCGAGTGAGCGCGACCCAGCGATGCGCCGCGGCGTCGATGACGTTGATCTCAATCGCGTACAGGCCGCGCGTCAGGTTGGCGTTGAAGGTGAAGGCGAACGTTCGCTTCTCGCCGGCACTCGCGCGGACGCCGGGCATGCCCACCGCGTCCGAGCTCGCGCCGTACACGTACAGGTCCTTCGTCAGATCCCAAATGACGACGCCGATTCTGGCGTCGTCGACGTCGGCGCGGAACGCGAGCATCACGTCGAGATGGAGAGTCGTGCCGGGTTCGACGTCGAACGCGCCCGCGTTGCCGATGGTTCCGAATTGACCGCGGCGCCTCAACGTCGCCGAGACCGTGACCTCGTCCTCTTCGCTCGTGCTCCGCAGACCGCCGCAGTAGGCGCCGATCACGTCGGCCGGCGGACCGATCCGCGCCGCCTGGCCGCCCTCGAGCAGCAGCACCGAGTTGCACAACTGGGCGACCGCCGGCAGATGATGCGACACGAACACGATCGACACGCCTTCCGATCGAAAGCGTTTCATCCGCGCGTGGCATTTTTCCTGGAACGCCAGGTCGCCGACCGACAGGACTTCGTCGATGAGCAGCACGTCGGGACTCAGGTGCGCGGCAATCGAGAAGCCGAGCCGCGCGTTCATCCCGCTCGAGTAGCGTTTGACGGGCGTGTCGATGAAGCGCTCGACTTCGGCGAAGGCGACGATCTCGTCGAAGCGCGCGGCGATCTCCGCGCGGCGCATCCCCATGATCGCGCCCTGCAGGTACACGTTCTCGCGGCCCGTCAGGTCCGGATGAAACCCGGCGGCGACTTCGATGAGGACGCCCGGCCGGCCGCGAACGGCGCACGCGCCGCGCGTCGGCTTTAGAATACGGTTGAGCAGCTTGAGGACCGTCGATTTGCCGGCGCCGTTGCGGCCGATGATGCCGAGCGCCTCGCCGGGGCGCACCTCGAAACTGACGTCCTGGAGAGCCCAGAACTCGCGGTCGGGGAGATCGAGCGTCGGCCGCGGCGCGCGGCCGCCGACCATGCGGCGGACCATCGCCGGAATGAAATCCCGCAGGCTGTCGTGACGTTCGCCGCGCGTGAACTTTTTCCAGACTCGATCGAAGACCACGCGCGACGACATGGGGCGTTCGGCTGGGGTGCAAGCGGTGAGCCACCGCGCGAACTGTTGTGTACGCCATCAATACAAGATGAAGCTGAACGGCCTACCACAACCGTGAAGCTGGTCAAAATGTCCGTGATCACAACTCAACAGTGATCGCCGATCCAACAGCGATCGAAGGATTTGGCTTATTTCCCGGTCGTTAGAAATTGATGGGGTGTAAAAGTTACTAAATGGATGAGTTGTGTTTCACAACGCTTACACATCACTTATCCACTCTTCAGTTGCTAACGCAAGTAAATTCAACACGTTAACTGATCTGGCTCCGGCTTTGCCCTAGGTCGCACGACGGTCGGGTCGCTCCCGACCGAGCCTTCCCCAAGGTCTTCAAACGCGGTCCTGTCGCCGAAGCGTGGCGCCCGTGAGTGCGCCGCCCCCCGGCGGAGTTCACCCGCTCCGTGAGCGACAGGTGTGTCCGCACTCCGACGGAGGAGAGATGGAAAAGCGTTCGGCGATCGGCCCCACCCTCAACGACCACACCAGACGCACGCACATGCGTCGGATTGCCACGACCTGGGCTTGCGCAGCGATGATCGCTGCCGTGTTCGGTTCGTCCCGCGCGATCCACGCCGCGCCATACGGTGGGTCACCTTACAGCGGATCGCCGATTACGGTCCCAGGGAGAATTCAGGCCGCGGATTTCGACAACGGCGGTGAAGGGGTCGCGTATCACGACAGCGGTCCAAATACCAACGCGGGCGGCGCGTACCGCTCGACAGGCGTCGATATCACGACGAGCAGCGAAGGCGGCTACACGATCGGCTGGATTGCCCCGGGCGAGTGGGTCAATTACACCGTCAACGTCGCGAGCAGCGGGACGTACAAGGTTCAGCTGCGCATCGCCGCGGCGGTCGCCGGCGGCGTTCTGCACGTCGGCTTCAACGGCAGCCCCGGATCGTGGACGGCGGTGAACATCCCGCTCACCGGCGGGTGGCAGACCTGGACGAGCGTCGAGGTGCCGTTGACGCTCACCGCCGGCGTCCAGCAGATGACGCTGCTGTTCGACATCGGCGGCTACAACATCAGCTACGTCGACGTCCTCTCGAGCGGCAGCGTCACGCCGGCCCCCGCGCCAGCGCCATCCGGTTCGACGCCATACAGCGGCAGCCCCGCGGCGATTCCTGGAACCATTCAGGCCGCCGACTACGACAACGGCGGCGAGGGCATCGCGTATCACGACAGCGGCCCGGACAACGCCGGCGGCGCCTACCGCGCAGGCGGGGTCGACCTCGCCGCAAGCACGGAAGGCGGCTACACGATCGGCTGGATCGTCGCCGGTGAGTGGACCAGATACACCGTCAACGTCGCGGCCGCTGGGTCGTATACAGCGCAGATTCGGGTGGCCGGCATGTCCGACGGCGGTCTGCACATCGGTCTGAGCGGCTCCGGGGCGTCGACGGCGGTCAGCATTCCCGCGACCGGCGGATGGCAAAGCTGGATGACCGTCAGCGTGCCGATGACGCTCGCGGCCGGCCAGCAGGTGATGACGCTGCAGTTCGACACCGGCGGATACAACGTCAGCTACGTGAGGTTCCTCACGGCGTCGACGTCAACGCCTCCGCCGACACCGGCACCCGCTCCGTCCGGCTCCGGGCCGGCGGCGCCGAACAGTCCCAACCCGCCGCCTGGCGTCCTGGGCGTGACGGTGAAGCCGAACCTGTCGTGGCAGGCGGGCGGCGCGACGTCGTACGACGTTTACCTCAGCACGTCGAATCCGCCGTCGCTGTACGTCTCGAACATCTCCGACTGGTGGTTCGGACCGCCCGGCTCGCTGTCGACCGGCACGACGTACTACTGGCAGATCGTTGCGAAGAACGGCGGCGGGTCGACGCCTGGTCCGGTCTGGTACTTCACGACCGAGGGCACATCGTCCACGCCGGCTCCGGCGCCCGCGCCCGCTCCGTCTCCGTCCGGGCCCGCAGCGCCGGCCAATCCGAATCCGCCCCCGGGCATCGCCGGTGTGACGGTGAAGCCGAACCTGACGTGGCAGGCGTCCGGCGCGACGTCATATGACGTCTACATCGGCACGACGAATCCACCGGCGCTGTCGGTCTCGAACATCACCGACTCCTGGTATGGACCGCCCGGGTCGCTGTCGAACGGCACCACGTACTACTGGCAGGTCGTCGCGAAGAACAGCGGCGGCTCGACCCAGGGTCCGATCTGGAACTTCAAGACCGAAGGGACGTCGTCAACCCCGGCACCCGCACCGGCGCCCGCACCGACGCCCCCACCATCGACGGGGAACAGGTTCCGGATGGCGACGTGGAACATCAACGCGGGCTTCGACGTGAACCACACCTACAACCTGCCGCAGCAGATGTCGTTCATCGCGGGGCAGGGCATCGACGTGCTGGTGCTGCAGGAGGTGCAGACCTGGGATGAGTACCAGCCGACGATCATTCCGGCGTTGCTGCAGCAGTACACCGGACAGACCTGGTACAACCTCTGGATCCCGACGCCCGGCTGCGCGACCGCAGGGTGTCTCGGCGAGATGATCCTGAGCCGCATTCCGATCTCCGCGACCAGCACCACGTTTCTCGCGCCCTCGAGTGCGGGACGCGCCCTGATCTACGTTGGCGGCGTGCCGATCAACGTCCTGACCACGCACCTCGAGTTTTACAACACGAGCCTCCGCACGCAGCAGCTGTACGACTTCATGTCGTTCGCGCGGAACTTCGGCGGACCGCGGCTCGCCGGCGGAGACTTCAACTCGTGGTGGGGCGAGTGGTGGATCCTGCAGATGGAGTCCGAGTACCACGACACGTGGTTCGACGTGACGCACGTGCAGGACGGCGCCTATACGACGGGCGCGGTGCGATTCGACTACATCTTCCGTTCGTTCGACGGCGACTGGCGCGTGACGCCGACCAATGCCTTCGTGATCGGAACGTCGCTGTCGGATCACCGGCCGTTCGTGGGCGATTTCACAGTTCAGTAACAGCGGGACACACGGGGCAGGCGCTCTCCTGGGCGCCTGCCCATCCCATCCTCGACAGATCACCCATCTCGATCTCAAGCATGGCGATTGCATGAGCTCGACTCGTGCTCGAGCGTGTTCTTCGTCGCGCCGTCGGTCCGGATCGGATGAGTCAGCTCAAGGCGTTCGCCGCCGGCACGCGAGCGCACCCGCGCCTGGCCATGGGGTTCGCGCGCGCATCGGCGACCAGCGCGCTGCGGCAGATCGATCCGACCGATCCGCGGACGTGGGAGTTCTGCGGGTTCAGCCAGAACGGCGAGGACGGCATCATCGACTACCTCTGCAGCCGGTTGATGAACGCGAATCGCTACTTCGTCGAGATTGGCGCCGGCGACGGCCTCGAGAACAACACCACGTGGCTCGCGCTCGCGAAACGGTACGGCGGCCTGATGATCGACGGCCAGCCCGGCAAGATCGCCGAGTGTGCGCAAGCGTTGAACCGCCTCAACTGGGCGCTCGACTTCGCGTGCGTGCTGGTGAACCGTCAGACCATCGGTGAAGTCGAGCGGCGTGCGATTCTTCGAAATCCCGACGTGTTCTCGCTCGACATCGACAGCATCGATTACCACGTCGCCCACGCGCTGCTCGAGCGCGGCTTCCGGCCGAAGATTCTCGTCGTCGAGTACAACTCGGTGTTCGGACCGGATCGCGGCGTGACCGTGCCCTACAAGGACGAATTCAACCGTCACAGCGAGCATCCGAGCGGCTATTACTACGGCGCGTCGGTGACGGCATGGCGCCGGCTGCTCGAGCCGGCCGGGTATCAGTTCGTCACGGTGGAGCAGAATGGCCTGAACGCGTTCTTCGTCGATCGATCCGAGTTCTCACCGGCGTTCCTGAACGGCATCCGCGGCGAGGCGTATCGGGAGAACATCGTTCACCGGCAGGAATCGCGCAGCGGCTGGCGCGGGCAGTTCGAGCAGATCCAGCACCTGCCCCTCGTGGAAGTCGAAGCCGAAGTCTTGCGTGCGCTATAGGTCGCCGCGTCGAATCGAGTCGATCAGGTAGTCGCACGATCTCGCCGCAATTGCCATCATCGTCAGCGTCGGATTCTGCACGCCCTGCGAGACGAAGCAGGAGCCGTCCATCACGAACAGATTCCTGGCGTCCCAGCTCTGACAGAAGCCGTTGAGGACCGACGACTTCGAATCGCCGCCCATCCGCGCGGTGCCGACTTCGTGGCTCGCGAGGCCCGGCGCGCACAGCTCGCTCGTCGTCCGGGTCGTTTCGAATCCGGCGGCGCGGAACATCTCACGGCACGCTTCGACCTCGTCGCGCGCCATCGCGAGCTCGTTGTCACGATGCGCGCATGCGATGCGGGCGATAGGCATGCCCCAGGTGTCAGTACGATTGGGGTCGAGCGTCACGCGATTGTCGGCGTGCGGGAGCATCTCGCCGAACGCCGTCAGCGCGCACGTCCGCCAGCACGTGAATACCTGGATGCCGTAGCCGCGCACGAACCGGCGATCGGCTGTGCTGACGTTCCGGAAGCGCGGCACGTACGCCCAGGTCGCGGTCGCGCTGAGCTCGTCGTCTCGGAGCGGCATCGTCGCGACCATTCCGGTCAGCAGCGTGTGGTCCATCAGATAGCGTCCAAGCGTCCCCGACGAATTGGCGAGACCGTCGGGATGCTGGCGCGTCGCTGAGGCGAGGAGCAGCCGCGCGGATTCGATCGAGGACGCGCAGAGGACGACGACTCTGGCGCGGACGTCGCGCGATCGGCGGGTCAGTCGATCGACGAACGAGACGCCGCAGACGTTTGCGGTGTTCGGATCGACGAGCAAGCGTGTGACGATGGCGTTCGAGCGCAGCGTGCAGGTCCGCGTCGCGAGGGCGTCGGCGATCGCCATGCGATTGTTCGCGGTGCGTCCGGGGATCACGCGCCGGTCTTTCCACGTCCGGGCAACCGCTGCTTCGAGCCTGCGCGCGCCGGGACTCATCTGAGCCGCGCCCGCCATGATCGAATCAGGCAGATGCGCGATGCCGTTCGGTTCGCCCTGCACGCCGATCCAGCGTTCTATGCGCTCGTAGTACGGCTCCAGATCCGCGCACGAGATCGGCCACGCCGCGCTCGCGCCATCGCGATCGCCGGCCGTGAAGTCCAGCTCGGACATCCGGTAGAACTGACGCGCGTGGCCGCGCACGACCATCCGGCCACCGACGTGCCGACTCCGAATCCACGCAAACGGCCGCTCTCCTTCGGTCGCGTACGGATGATCTACGTCGTCGACGAAGGCGTGTGGATCCGTCGGCCATGACGAGCAGCTCGATTGCACGGGCTGCCGGATGATGGCGCGCGGGTCGTGCTCGACCCGATAGCCGAGCCTCCGGCGCACATCGTCGTACTGCCGGAGCGTCTCCCGACGACGCCGGCCGGGTCCTGCCTCGAGGACCAGCACGCGAAGTCCGGCTTCGCTCAGCGCTTTCGCCGCGTAGCCACCGGTCGGTCCCGAGCCGACTATCGCGACGTCGTAGATGTCATGCCGTCCTGGCATCGTCATGCGTTCACCGCAACGCGCTCACGAGCGTCCGGCGCGGGTCGGCCGTACTGCTGCTGAAGCCACACGGCACTTCGCCGCACTCCCTCCGCGAACGAGACGGGCGGCACGTATCCGAGCAGCCGGCGTGCCTTGTCATTCGGCAGCTTCCACTCGCACCGATGCAACTCGACGATCTCGGTCGTGACGGCCGGCCCTTCCAGATGCGGGCCGGGTCCTACCGCCTCCGCTCGCTCGACAACCTCGCCGGAGGCGCGAAGGCGGTCGGACCCGGCGACGCCGCGACGCGCTCGGAGAGCGAGTCGATACGTGCCCTTCAGCGCGCGCTTCAGATGAGCGGGCACTCGCGGAATGATCGACTGCCCGAGCTCGGACGTGCGAATCGGCTCGACGTAGAGCTGCCGGAACGTCGGCGCGACGGCGGGCGGACTGAAGCTCGGCACGCGCTGAAAATCGAACGCGAGCGCGGCCGCCATCGGCTGCCACAGGTCGCGCCACGTGACCGTCTCGTCGTCGCCGACCAGGAACGCTTCGCCATCGACGTTCGGCGCGACGAGCGCGAGCCGGATTGCGTGCGCCAGGTTGTCGACGTAGATCGTGTTGCAGATGCCGCGTCCGCCGTCGACGACGTAGGCGCTGCCGTCGTGCAGCGCGGACGCGAATCCATCGACCCACCGGGATCGCGGTCCGAACACGATCGTCGGCCGGAGCGTGACGACTTCGACCGTGCCCCGCGCGCGCAGACGGAGCAGCTTGCGCTCGGCCCGAACTTTGGCGTTGTTGTATGGAAACGCGTGTCGAACGTGGAGCGGACTACTCTCGACGGTCCCGGCCCGGGGCGCCTGGCCGTGCACGACGCCGGTGCTGATGTA
>Ga0114129_10000670_pt1 | contig 43062 bp, 42 predicted proteins | sample RhiMetdeltSRZDD1_FD_80071 | JGI IMG/M metagenome (GOLD analysis project Ga0114129, IMG submission 80071) | Populus rhizosphere microbial communities from Tennessee, USA - Rhizosphere MetaG P. deltoides SRZDD1 (version 2) (version 2) | ecosystem: Host-associated > Plants > Roots > Rhizosphere >...
GCCGCTGAAGATCCGGTGGGCGCTCCCCGAAGTTGGAACGCGCATCGCGGTCATCGGTCATCCGCAGATCACGTTCACGCCGACGATCGTCACGATCGCGGCGTTCACGACGATGCCCACTGGCGAGAAGATGATCATGCCAGGCGTGATCATCGACGTCGACCACGACAGGCTCACCTACGAGTGCTGGACCATGGCGGGCGCCGCGGGCGGGCCGATCGTCGATCTCGCGACGGGCGAGGTGATCGGCATCCACCATAGCGGTAAGTACGAAGGCGGCGCGAAGAAGATCGGATGGGGCACCCCCGTCATCGCTATCGAAGCGCTGCTGAACACGCCGGTTTAGCGTCCGTGCCTCCGTCCTGGTGAGAACGGGCTTTATCGATCACGCCGCGAATCGCGTCGGTCACCATGTCGGGCTGTTGCCCGTGGATGTAGTGGCCGCTCTTCTCGGCGATGAGCTGGACTCCTTGCGGCGAGAGCCTGGCGAGGTCGCCCTGAAGTTCCCTCCACGTCGATTCGATCTCCAACATGCGCGCCGGGTCGATACCGGGCAAGGGGTCCTTTCCGTGCGGATCGCGTCCGCGTTTGCTTCAAGCGCTCGCCGAAGGCCCGCCACGTCCAAGGGGATGGCCTGGAGTTCTCCTGGACGTAGCTCGTCCAGTAGGGCTCGGCGTCTTTCGCCGAGGCTTTCGTCTGCGATGGCCTCGATCTCGGAACTGCTGTATCCGTCGAGCGGCAGAAAGGTTCCGCGATCGAGATCGATTGACGAGACCTGCCGCCTGTCCGAGGAAACCAAAGACGGTGGCTGACCTACGGTCCGTCGCACGGTGTATCGTGGTTGTCCATCGTCACCGGCGGTGGTGAGGTGGAGGACGGCTGATCCGAGGTTTGCGCGGATGAGGTCCGCGCGCGCCTTGGTCGCGTTGCTGGAGCCGCCTACTCCAACGCGAATGGCCTCGGCGAGCGTTGACTTGCCGCTTCCGCGAGGGCCAATGATGCATACGAGACGCGGTGGCAACCGCAACGCGAGTCCCGCCAGGAACCGCTAACCTCGATCGACTCCAGATACCACTTCGGCAAGGCCGCCCCTATGGGTCAACTATTCGCGAGGTAATCAACAGCATGTTCGCGGCTGCGTGGTCGTACAACGTCCCGCGCTCCGCTGACGGTTCATTATCTGCTGGCACGGTCATCTACGGCTCAGCGAGCGCCGTTCGGGCCGTATCGGTGGGAAGGAACATCCGATGGGGCCAGTGTGACGCGGTGATCGTCGCGAAGTCGTACTTGGCGTAGAACCGCTCGGCCTCGTCGTCCTTCGCGTCAACGATGATGCCGAGGCAGCCGATCACGTCGGCTGCGCCGACCACGCGGGCGAGCGCATCGATTAGAAGCTGCTCGCCGAGCCCGCGGCCGCGGGCGCGCTGATCGACGGCCAGCCGGCCGATCAGGGCGACAGGCATCGGGTACTTGGGCAGGGTCTTGCGCACCGCAGTTGCGACGTCGGCCGACGCCACCAGGGCCATGCTCAACGTATAGAACCCGAGCACGGACGGCAGCCCCTGGGCCAGCTCATCGGCGGAGCGCGTGGCGCGCGAAGTAGTCGTCGAGGGGGTGTTTGCCGCACCGAAAGCCGCAAGCCGGATCCTCGGGAGCGATCGGGCGGGTTGCGTGCTGTCGGTCCGGCGGATCAGTCATCGTCGATGGCGTTTTGCGGCCGCCTTCAGCGCGGAGCCGGGCTTGGCCGGAGCGGCCAGCATGTCACGCATCTTTGCCAGGGCAGGCTCAGGCAAATCTAGCTTTTCCGGCTTGAGCGCCCACTCGAGAGCGGCCAAGGTGGGCGTCACCAGTTCGCACGTCGTTTGGGCGTTCTGCGGGTCGACCGTCATCAGGCGCCGGCCGCGGCGGACCTCGAGCACAGCCTTCACGAAGAGCGAAAGCGCCTCGTCGATGATCTGACTGCGGCTCAGGCCGAGTTCGTCGGCGAGCTTCTGCACGGCGGTGCCACGGCTATCCGGAATCGTCGCTTCAAGCCTCATAGGACATACACCCTCGTCCCTCAAATCTGAGGGATATCTGAGGATATCCCATCGCGCGAGAGCCGCCAAACGCGCCGCTCTCGCGTGTGTGATACGTGTGTGTTGAACGGTTTTTTATACGGTCCGGCGTTTCAGGCGTTTCTTGATTCCGCGCAACTTGCGGGCCGTCAACAGACCCTCGATATTCCAGTGGATCTCGGGCGAATGGAGCGCAACGTGCAAGTGGAGTCGTGGCGCGGCCGGCCGGCGCTCAGGCCCCGAGAGGTGGACCGCTCGACCGGCGGAGTTCGACGCGCAACGCTATCACTGACGCTGTGCTTTGTTGGACGCCAGGGCGGCGGGGCATCACATTCGGCTCTGCGCGGGCCGGAAGCCGTCGCGAGCGGCGTCGTGCGCTCGCTCTGGGTGCCCGCGCCTGAGACCAGGCCGAAGTATGGGTCTTCGTGGCCGCCGGAATCCTCAGACCGCCACGCCCACCGGCTGCGCGAGACGTGCGCCGTCGGTCAAGATCGAAAAGCGTACCGGATCCCATGCACGAGTTGCGGAGGGACCGGCCTCGCGCACGCAACCCGCCCGTCGCCCCAGCGCCCAGCCAGGAGTCCCGCCGCCGTGAGCATCCGGGTTCACACCGAATCGCTCCCTGCATGAGTTACGCTCTCTCTTCACGAGAAAAGGACGAGGCGGATGGGCGGTGACGTCAGCCGCGTCCCTGGGGGGTACCAATGGCGGGAAGCGGCACACTCCGGTGGAGAATGGCCGTCCTGGCGACGGCGAGCGCTTCTGTCGTCGCCTGCGGCTCGGCGTCCGACTCGCCGACGGCCAACGACCCGCTCACGCCGACCCCGTGCCGGACAGGCGTCCTGATCTCGGGCTACCGGGCGCGAAGCGAGACGGCGCCTGCCGCTGCTTTCTTGTTCAGGGATGGTCGACCGCAGAGCCTGCCTTTGCCGCTGGACGCCGCGGACCCCGTCAGCGCGGCCCTTCGGACGACCGGCGTGGTCGGGACTTGTTCCGACGTCTACGTGTCCGGAGATTACGCCTTCGCGGACCCGTGGGCCCGAGACGCTCCCGCTGGTTTCTGGAGGAACGGCGTCTGGACGCCGCTCACCGAGGCAGGCGTCAGCGCCGCGCAGACGGCGGGAATGGCATTGAGCGCCGGAGAAGTGTTCGTCGGCGGGAGCGTCGGCGGTCAGGAAGTGTTCTGGAAGAACGGTATCATCACCCGGCTCCCGCGAGACCCGGTCCTGTTCAACAACCATGCCTCCGGCATAGCCTTGTCCGGACAAGACGTCTACGTCACCAGTCTCTACTCATCCGGGTCTCCGTCCTACGTGAAGAACCTCGAAAGGGTCGACCTGCCGCTGCCGACGAAATTCGGCGGCGCGCACATCAGGGCCATCGCGCTCTCGGGGACGGACGTCTATATCGCAGGGATCGGCTATCCCCGTGACGATCCCGCGGCGCGCGCGGTGATGTACTGGACGAACGGTGTCAGGACGGATCTGGCCGAGGCTCGCTCCAGTTACCTCGGAGTGCTGGACATCGAAGTGGCCGGCGGCGACGTGTACGTTGCCGGATACCATCCCCTCGACTCCACTCACTCAACCGGCTGCTACTGGAAGAACGGACAGCGGATCGATGTCCCGTCGCTCGTCGCGGTGTCGCGTATCGCGGTCCGCGGAAGGGACGTCCACCTGATCGGCAATGCTCCCGCGGCCAACGGTGGGAGGCCGACGTACATTCTCAACGGCGCTGAGACGGTCCTCATGGACGATCCCAGGGTCCGCGTATCGGGTCTCTACGTCGAGTAGCGTCATCGATGTCTTCTGCCGTCTTTACTGCGGTGAAACTGGGCGGCTGCCGACGTGCGCGCGGCTCCGGCCGGTTCCTCGGCTGCGATCGGGCGTCTTGCGTGCGGTTGGTCCGGCGGATCAGTTATCGTACGTATCGGCTGAACACGTAGGATCTGACGGTGAGCCGGGAAGGTAGGCTCGGCCGATTCCCGCGTGACGTTTCCGGCGTTTCTTGACTCCGCGCAAGTTCCTCAGCCAGTTCGACGTGAAGAGGTGCCCTGCTGTTCCTCATCCGGGGATGACCGATAAAATGGCGGCGTGTCGCCCTCGGAGATCGCGTTCTGGACACGGCTGACGGCGCGGATCTCCGTCGCGCTCTACTCGCTGGCGCTCGGCGGCTTCGCGGTGGCCGCCGCCCGCGGGCGCGAGCCGCGGGCGCCGCAGACAACCCTGCAGTCCTTCCTCCTCTCGCACACGATCCACTTCGGGTTCGTGGCGTGGCTGACGGTCGCGACCGCCGGCGAGAACATCGCGCGGCGTGGTGGCTGGCTCTTGATCTCCGTCGTCGGCGTGGCCTTCTACGTCGCGAGCTTCGCCATGCTCTTCGGCCTCGGGCAGCGTCGCCGATCGGCTCTGGTGGGCGCGACTGTCGTCTGGCTCATGTTCGTGGGCACCTACGCCGGCAGGATCCCTCGGGATGTGGTCTTCGCCCTGCCCGTCGGAGCGGCATCCCTGGCGCTCGGCGCCTACCTCTTCGGACCGAGACGCCCGGCGGAGGTGTGATGGCACCCCAGGAGACGACCAGGACGCTCGCCGAGGAGCTGGCCGCGCTCTTCGCGCGCGACCTCACCCGGCTCGCGCAGCAGCTTCGCGCGTTTCCCGACACGGCCGCGGTCTGGACGCTGGCGCCCGGGGTGGCCAACGCGGCCGGAACCCTGGCGCTTCATCTGGAGGGCAACCTCCGCGAATACGTGGGCCGCCAGCTCGGTGGAGTCGAGTACCGCCGCGATCGGCCGCGGGAGTTCAGCGCGCGCGGCCTCGAGCGGGACGAGCTCATCGACCGGGTGGAAGCGGTGCGCGAGATGGTCCGGGGTGTCGTCGGCGCGCTCACCCCGGCCGTCCTCGACGCGCCCTATCCCGAGCCGTACGACGGCGCGCTCCTCTCGACGCGCCAGTTCCTCATCCACCTCGCGGGCCACCTGAACTATCACCTGGGGCAGGTCGACTACCTGCGCCGCGTCACCACCGGCGCCGGCGCGATTCCTCTGGCCACCCTTTGAGCTGATCCTGTGTCTGTTCTCGAGCCGTCGAGATGGCGCAGAACGGTGCTAGTTCACGCGCTTGTAGACCACCGGCGGGTCTTCCACCGCCTTGGCGATTTCCGCGGCAGACGCCCCGTTTTCGACATAGGTCTCGCTCCGCTCGAACGAATCGGGCGCGGTGAAACGCAGCCAGAACGAGTGCTGGTGCGATTTGTCTTTCATCTTCACGTTCGTGCCGCCGCGATACTCGAACACGAGCTTACCTTTGTCTCGGCTGGGCACGAGCTGCAGAGTCGGCGCGTTGCCTTGCGGGCAATAGTGCGTGGCGATCAGCGCGTCGTCGTCGAGACTGTAGATGGTCATCGACTCGCGCGTGGGTGACAGCGTCCACGTCTCCACCAGCGCGGAATCGCCTGCGGTGAGCTTGTATGTGACAGTGTGTGACCTCCCGTTGCTGAAGGTCCCCTGCCAGGTGCCGACGAGCGCGTGCAGCTGTTTGAACGAGGCTTCCGCCTCGTTGTCGGGTGCCGCGCCGGCTGGTACGACGAAGGGCGCGGGCTTCACCAGCCGGTAGCTCACGAACGCGACCCGCCGGCTGTCCGGCGACCACGAGGGGACGTTGATCGTCCCCTGGCCGCCGAAGAGGCGCGCGAGCACGCGCGGCGCGCCGCCCGCCGCTGGCATGATCCGCAGCGCGACCTCCTTGTTCGGCGGATGTCCCTCCACGGCGGCGTCGAACGAGACGAATACGAGAAAGCGCCCGTCGGGCGAGGGATGCGCGAACCAATCGCCGTAGGCCTCGTCGAAGGTGAGCTGGCGCTGGTCGCTTCCGTCGGCGTTCATCTGCCAGAGGCGCATGTGGCCGGTGCGCACCGAGTTGAAGTAGAGGGTGCGGCCGTCGGGCGAGTAGTCGGGGCCGTCGTCGAGCCCGGGCGCGGTCGTGAGGCGGCGCTCCTCCTTCGACATCGCCGCGTCGGCCGCGATCGTGTAGATGTCGTATTCGCCGTTGCGCGCCGCGCAGTAGGCGAGCGTCTTGCCATCCGGCGACCACCCGTGCCAGTACGACGGACCGAGCGCGGTGACCTGGCGCGGCTCTCCACCCGCCGCCGGCACGATCGAGATGACCGACTGGTCCGCGGGGGAATGGCTGATGGCCAGGAGCGTCCCGTCGGGCGAGAGGCCGTGGTCGTTGTTGAGTCGCCGCGCCGCACCGGTGTCCACGGGCCGCGGCGTTCCGCCCGTGCGCGGCAGCGCGTAGAGCCGGCCGTCGCGATTGAAGAAGAACGTGCTTCCATCGCGCGACCAGTTCGGCGCCTCGAAGTGGCCGCGCTCGGTGTAGACGGTCTCGCGCTCGCCGGTTTCGATGTCGATGACCTCGAGTGTGCTCTCGAGCACGCGTTCCTCGGCGCCGGCCGTGCCCAGGCCTTCGAGCGCCACGTTCGAGAAGATCGCGGTGGTCGAGCGCTCGGCGTCGTGCGAGCAGGCGCCGAGGCCGACGTAGACCGGATCGCCGAGCCCCACCAGGACCGCGCCCACGATCTGGAAGGGCTGGCCTTTGCGGGCCACGAGCAGCGTGAAGAGATCGCCGGTCCGCTCGAGCCGCACCGTGGCCGGCGACTTCACCGGCGACCGGATCTCGAGCGTGGGCCCGCCCTTGACGAGGCGGTATTGCAGCGAGACGAGGCCGTCCGCGTGCACGATCGCGTCGGCGTAGGGTGCGTCCGCCTCGAGCCCCTGGCGGACGACCCAGCCCGCCTTGCGGTGCTCTCCACCGTCGCTCGAGGGAAAACGCACCGCCGAGGTCAGGCGGAGGTCCCCGGAGAGCCGCTTCCACGCGTAGAAGAACGCGTCGCGGTCGGCCCACATGTTGTGGCCGCTGCCGGCGACGGTGTATTCGCCGGCGGCCGGGTCGTAGCGGACCGAGCCCGGGTGTTTCACGTCGCCGACGTCGGTCGTGCCGTCGAAGAGGTCCGGCCTCTCCGCGGCCTTCGCCGTCGCCGCTGCCAAGAGCAGGCCGAGGGTGGCCAGCCGTGTCCGTCGCGTTCGATTCATCGGGGGCCTCGCGGGCGCCCACGCTAACACTTCCCGGCCACGCTCGGCGCTACCTCATCGAGGGTGGCCGCGACCCCTACTTACTGTACGGCGCTGTCCAGATCGTTTGGGGGATATTCGGGGATATCTGATTTGACCGCGCTTGGTACTAGTAGAACGTTTTAGTTGCGGTGTCCCTCCCTACCCGATCGAGTGATGCGACTGGGCGTGAGTCCGCAAATAGTGGCCCCATCAGAGAACTCTTGATTTGCGAGGGAGGGGACGCCGATGCGTATGAGGCTGTCGTGGCTGGCGCTGGGGCTCGCGTTGTGGCCTGCGTTCGCCGACGCTCAGAAGATCACGGGGACGATCCGCGGCACCGTGACCGATCCGAGCCAGGCTGTCGTAGCGGACGCGAAGGTGACACTGAAGGAAGAAGAGACCGGCTTCACGCGGTCGACCACGACCAATGCGGTCGGCAACTATCAGTTCGCCGAGCTGCCGGTCGGGGTCTATCGTGTCGAGGTCGAGGCACAGGGCTTCCGCACGGCGTCCCAGACGAAGATCGTCCTGAACGTCGCCGCCATCCGCGCGGTGGACTTCGAGCTCGTCACCGGGGCGGTGACAGAGGCGGTGACGGTCGAGGCGAACGCCGTCCAGGTGCAGACGATGGGCGGCGAGGTCTCCGGCCTCGTCACCGGCACCCAGGCGCGCGAGCTGCCGCTGAACGGCCGCAACTTCATGCAGTTGACGATGCTCATGCCCGGGGTGAACGCGACCGAGGCCCTGAACGTCCGCGACAAGGGCCTCTCCGGCGGCTCGGACATGTCCGTCAGCGGCGGAAGCACGACCTCGAACCTCTGGATGGTCGACGGCGCCAGCAACAATGACGTGGGCTCGAACCGCACGATCCTGGTCTATCCCTCGATCGACTCGATCGCCGAGTTCAAGATCCAGCGCAACAACTACGGCGCCGAGTTCGGGCAGGCCGGCGGCGCGCAGGTCAACCTCGTGACCCGCGGCGGCACCAATGAGTGGCACGGCAGCGCGTACTACTACGCGCGCCGCGACGAGCTGAACTCCAGCGACTACTTCCTGAAGCAGGCCGGCCGCTCCAAGCCCCAGCTCAAGTGGGATGACTACGGCGCCACCGTGGGCGGCCCCATCCTCAAGGACAAGCTGCACTTCTTCTTCTCCCAGGAGTGGAACAAGGACAAGCGCTCCACCACGCGCCAGGCCTTCGTGCCCACCCTGGCCGAGCGCCAGGGCGACTTCAGCGGATCCCGCCTGACCGGCTGCACGCCTCCGATCCCGGTGGACCCGCTCACGGGCCAGCCGTTCCCGGGCAACAGGATCCCGTCCGACCGCCTGAGCCCTGCGGGCCTGGCCATGCTCAGGCTCTACTCCGAGCCCAACGAGACGCCGAGCAGCGGGTGCAACAACTGGGTCCAGGCCGTCAACACGCCGGTGGATTGGCGACAGGAGAGCGGCCGTCTCGACTGGACGGTCAACAACACGACCCGCATCATGCTGCGCTACACGCAGGACAGTTGGAAGGCCGACACGAACAACTGGGGCGACGACCCGTTCCCGGTGGTGGGGTCCCTGTGGAACCAGCCCGGCAAGTCCCTCGTCGCGCAGCTCAACAAGAACATCGGGGCGAGCTCGGTCAACACCCTGAGCTTCTCGTACTCGATGAACAAGATCGAGGTCACACGCGGCGGCGAGAATCCGGATCTGGTCGCCGAGATCAGCCGACTGGTACCTACGACGTTCGCGGCCTCCGACAAGGCGCAGGCCGGCGCGGCCCAGCCCGGCTTCTCCGGGGGCGCCCCGTACCCCAACCTCCTGAACCAGGCCCCGTGGGTCAACAACCAGGACCTGTTCATCCTGAAGGACGACTACTCGGCCGTGTTCGGCAAACACTTCGTCAAGGCCGGCGTGCTGGCGAGCTACAACAAGAAGAACGAGCAGCCGCGCAACACGACCGACGAATCGGTCACTTTCGGCGGCCTGGCCGGCTACGTGAGCCCCGGCGGCGTGTACACCGCGGGCACCGTCACCGGCAACCCGATCGCCGACCTGCTCCTCAAGGGCACGGTCTACAACTCCTCCGAGCTGCAGAGGAACCAGGCCGTGCTCGTGCGCTGGCGCGACCTCGAGGGCTACCTCGCCGACTCGTACCGCGTGAGCTCGCGCTTGACCGCGGACTTCGGCGTGCGGCTCTCCCGCTTGACCACGGCGTACATGGCCGACGACCGCTGGGGCAGCTTCAATCGGAACGCGGTCGATCCCGCGCTGGGCAACAGCCCCTGCAACGGCGTGCTCTACGTGCCCGGCAAGAACCCGTGCGCGGCGGCCGGCCTCCGCGGCGGATCGGACGGCCCGAACCGGCAGCTCCAGCCGCAGAAGTCGATCCTCATCGCGCCCCGCCTCGGCTTCGCCTGGGACATGGAGGGACAGGGCAAGAGCGTGGTGCGCGGCGGCGCCGGCCTCTTCTACAGCCGCGAGCGCGTGAGCCCGTCCCTCGGCATGGGCGGCACCCCGCCGTTCTCCGGCACCACCACCGTGCTGCGGACCACCGACTCCGCGGCCGTCGTCTCCGGCCTGACCTCCGTCGGCTTCGGCGCGCCGGGCACCGGTTGGGACCAGCGTGCCGCCAATCCGCACAACTGGCAGTGGAACCTCACCTACCAGCGCGAGCTGCGGCGCAATATGACCCTCGAAGTGGCCTACGTCGGCAGCAAGGGCATGGACCTTTCGGGCAACACGAACGTCAACCAGGTGCCGTCGTCCGACAACAACGGCAACGGCGTCTCGGACCGCCTGGATTTCGCGCGCACGGGCAACGCCGCCCTGCGGCCGCTCGCCGGCATCGCCGGCATCGGCAACGCCAACGTCGTGCAGTGGGAGCGCACTCGCAGCTCGATCTACCACTCGCTGCAGACGCAGTTCATCAGCCGGTTCGGCCGCTCCAGCCTGCAGGCGTCCTACACGTGGGCGAAGGCCCTGGGCACCGATCCGCTGAGCAGCGCGGACAGCGGCCTCAGCGACGTCCTCACCTGGACGGACAACGAGAACCACGACCTCGATCGCGGCCGCGCCCTCGTGGATCGAACCCACGTCTTCAACGCGAACCTCATCCTGGCCCTCCCCGCCCTCCAGGATAAATCGGCGGCCATGAGGACCATTCTCGGCGACTGGCAGGTCACCACGATCGTGTCGGCGGCCTCCGGTTATCCCCTCACGGTCTACACGGGGACGGTCCCCGGCATCAACGCCACCGCCGGCGTGGCCGGCACGGGACACGCGAGCATCCAGCGGCCCAACATCGTGCCCGGCGTGGACTGCCACGCCAACGGGAGTCCCCGGGAGCAGTGGCTGAACCCCGCCGCTTGGACCCTGAACGGCTATCAGATCGGCACCACCGGCAACAGCGGGCGCGGCGTCTGCACCGGCCCGTCGCTCTTCCAGGCAGACATGTCTCTGGCCAAGAATTTCGCCGTGAAGGGCCGGGCCAAGCTGCAGTTGCGCGTGGAGGTCTTCAACGTGTTCGACCGCGTCAACCTCAGCGCGAACGGCATCAACAACCGCTACAACCCGAGCAACGTCGTGTTCGACACGGGCAGCGGCAGCACGGCGACCACCATCGTGAGCGCTAGCCCCAACGCGAACTTCGGACGGATCGTCAACGTCCGCGATCCGCGGCAGGTGCAGCTCGGCCTGCGTCTGAGCTTCTAGCCGACGCCGTTCGTCGGAGGACCGGCTGCGGGCCTCGGCCCGCAGCCGGTGTCGCATGCCGAGCCGGACTGGGCGGCGGGCCTCGAGCCGGCCTACATCGAAGGCGCGTTCGAACGGGCGCTCCGCGGAGAGGGTGGGATCGCCGCGGAGATCAAGAGCATTCCCCTCACGATCGAGGCCGACGATGCCGAGATCCCCATGCGCTTGATGGCCTCTTCGACGCTGGTGCCCGGCTTGCGGCGGCGCGTCGTCGACGGCGTGCTGCGCGGCGCCGATGTCGTCCTCACCGTCGACGGCGTCGATGTTCCGATTCGACGTACCGCGATCGCGGAGGCGCTCCTGGGGGCGCCCGTCGTATTGGCCCCAAAATCCGCCGCGCGTGATCGACGTCACGCGCGGCGGGCGGCGAATGTGCGATCAACGAATGAGGGCGTCTCGCACGTCCGGTTCCGATCCTGATTCATCGTCGGCGCACATCGAAGGAGGCACCGCATGGCTACGTCCGCACTTCTTTCCGTGGAGGGCGCCCGCGAGGCGAGGACGTCGGCGAGCGCGACAGCGGACGAAGCGCGATCGCGCTCCGTGGTGATCTTCTCCGCCTCCGCTCTGTCCGCCGATCTGCGCAGCACGATCCTGGGGCGGGAGGACGTGGAATGCCGGGAGGCGTGGACCGCGGCCGAGGCCATGGCCCTCATACAGGCCGGGCGGCCGGACCTGCTGGTCGTCGACGCGCGCGCGCCGGAGGCGGAGAAGCTCGTGGCAGCGGTGCGGACGAATCCGGTGACCCGGCCGATGTCCATCGTCGTCGCCGCCGCGGGCGACTTCGACCCGAGCGACCTTCACTTCATGGTCGCCGGCGCGAATGCCATGCTTCGCCCGCCGGCCGGTCCCGAATGGGACGAGCGCCTCACCACGCTGCTAAACGTGCCGCCGCGTCGTGAGGCGCGCCTGGCCGTCCTCGTGCAATACCAGGTGGCGATCTACGAAGCTGTCCAGAGCGTGGGCGGCACCGCCCTCAACGTCAGCGAGAACGGCCTGCTTCTGGAGACGGACGTGCCGATCCCGGTGGGTGTGGACGTCGACCTCCGAATCCACCTGGGCGACGGCCGGCCGACCCCGCTGGTGGGATGCGGCCAGCTCGTGCGCCACGAGGCGGCGCGGCGCAGCGGAGTCCGGTTCTACGGCCTCGAGCACGACGGCATGGCACGCCTTCGGCATTTCGTCCGACGACACTGAGCCTCGGCCTCGCCCTGGGGAACCCGACTACTTCGCCGTGATCCCGAACGACCGCAAGGCTTCGACGATGCCGTCGTCGACCCGGATCGGCTCGTCCCACGTGTCCCAGGTTTCCGGCGAGGGCACGAGTCGCGCGGGGGGGACGCGGACGACGTCGAGATCCTCGAGCACGAGGGTGACCTTCCCCTCCGCGTCCCGGCCGATCGTGACGTGGACGATGTCCTCGACGCGCGCCGCGAACGCGGTGTCCTTGGGACGCTCGGGAATCCACTCAATGTCCGCCATCGTCGAGCACCTCCCCACCCCTCGCGGCCGTCGACTGTGCCCATGTGCGTACAGACGATACGGAAGCTCGCGTGGAGTCTCTATCCGTGTGGTCCGGTATTCAGTGCTGAATGAATACGTAGGCGTGGAACGGCGCGGGTTCACGGGGACTACAATCGGCCGGTGGACAGCCTCCATACGGCCAACGAGCGTCGCGAGCAGGAGATGTTGCGGGCCGTCTTCGACAGCATCCCGGTGATGATCTCGGTGTACGACGCCTCGGGCCGGCTGCAGCACGCCAACCGTGCCTGGGAGGAGACGCTGGGCTGGTCCCTCCGCGAGGCCCAGGAGGTCGACATCCTGGCCCAGGCGTATCCCGATCCGGCGCAGCGGGCCGAGGTCCGCGACTTCATGCGGCAGGCCGACGGGCGCTGGGCCGACTTCACACTGCGCACGCGGGAAGGACGGACCCTCGACGCCTCCTGGACGCGTATCGCGTTGTCCGACGGCTCCAGCATCGGCTTCGGCCTCGACATCACCGAGCGCAAGCGCGTGGAGAGGGCGCTCACCGACTCGCAGGCCCTCTTTTCTCACGTGTTCCAGGCCTGCCCGGTCGCCCTCGGCCTGTCGACAGTGGCCGGCGGCCGCATCCTCGACGTGAACCCGGCGTGGCTCGAGCTGTTCGGGTTCACGCGCGACGAGGTCGTCGGCCGGACGAACGCCGAGCTGAACATCACCGAGCCGGCGGTGCGCCCGGTGGTGGTGGAGCGCATCCGCCGCGAGGGCGTCCTGCGCAACGTCGAGGTGCGGGCTCGGCGGAAATCCGGGGAACGACTCGACCTCATCGTGTCGGCGGTGCCGGTGGACACCGCGGGCCAGGAGCCGGCGGCCGTCACCGCGGTCTCGGACGTCACCGAGCGCGATCGCCTTCTCCAGAGCGAGAGCGCGGCCCGCGGCCAGGCCGAAGCCGCCCTCGCGCGGCTGCGCGCCTTGCAAGCGATCACCGATCCGGCCCTCGTCCACCTCGGCCTGGACGATCTGTTGCGCGAGCTGCTCGCGCGGCTGAGGGAGGCCCTGGGGGCCGATCGCGCCGGGTTGTCGCTGGTGGATGACGAGCACCGAACACTGTACACACGCGCGGTCGACGGCATGCCGCTGGAGGCGGTGGCGGGCGTACGCGTGCCCTTGGGCAAGGGCGTCACCGGGCGGATCGCGGCCGAGGGGCGTCCGCTCATCGTCCACGACATGGGCGCCGTGGACCTGTCCGGGGTCGAAGGGGCGCCGCCGCCGGGTGTCTTGCCGGAGGTTCGCTCGGTGGCAGGTGCCCCGCTGCACCTCGGCGGCAAGGTGATCGGCGTGGTGACGGTGGCGTCCGGCAAGCCGGCGCAGTTCACCGAGGATCAGTTGACGCTGCTGCTGCTCGTCGCCGACCGTGTCGCACCCGCGATCGAACGGAGCCGCCTGGTGGAAACGGTCCGGGCCGGAGAGGAGCGGCTCAAGGTGCTTTCCCGGCGCCTCATGATGGCCCAGGAGGAAGAGAGGCGGCGCCTGGCCATCGAGCTGCACGACGAGCTCGGGCAGGTGCTGACCGCGGTCAAGATCACTCTGGACTCGACGGAGGATTCCGCGCTTCCGGCTTCGGTGACGGCGCGGCTCAAGGCGGCGACCGAGGGTGTGGATCAGGCCATGCAGCGCGTGCGTGATCTCGCCCTCGACCTGCGGCCCTCCGTGCTCGATGACCTGGGCCTGCCCGCCGCGCTGCGCTGGTACGCGGATCGGTTCGCGAAGAACACGCAGGTCGAGGTCCACGTCTCCATCGACGCCGTCCCCGACCTGGAGCCGGAGGTGGAGACCGCCTGTTTCCGCGTGACGCAGGAGGCGCTCACCAACGTCGCGCGCCACGCTCGGGCCCGGCAGGTCTGGCTCGACCTGCATCTGCTCGCGGAGGGGCTGGAGCTCCGGATCCGCGACGACGGCATCGGCTTCGACGGTGCGGCCGCTCGCGCCCGCGCCACGCGCGGCGGATCGCTGGGCGTCCTGGGAATGGAAGAGCGCGTCTCCCTGGCCGGCGGTGAGCTCGTGCTGATGACGCGGCCCGGCGGCGGGACCGAGGTCATCGTCCGATTGCCGATGGCGGACAACCGGCGGAGCCGGCGATGAAGTCGATCCGCGTGCTCCTCGCCGACGACCATGTCCTCGTGCGGGCAGGCATCCGCGGCCTCCTGGAGCGCCTGGCCGGCGTGGAGGTCGTAGGCGAAGCGGGCGACGGACACGAGGTCATCCAGCTGGCGGAGACCCTGCGGCCGGACGTGGTGTTGCTCGACGTCGGCATGCCGGGCCTCAACGGCCTGGAGGTCGCCGGGCGGCTGGCCGCTCGCGACGCGTCGGTGCGCGTCGTCATCCTGTCGATGCACACCTCCGAGGAGTACGTGCTTCGCGCCCTCCGCGCCGGGTGTGCCGGCTACCTCTTGAAAGCGTCGGCCGTCTCCGAGCTCGAGGTGGCCGTCCGCGCGGTGTCGCGCGGGGAGACGTACTTGAGCCCCGCGGTGTCGAAGCGGGTGGTGGACGACTACGTGCACTGGGCGGGCGGCGCCGCCGATCCCTTGGATGCGCTGACGCCCCGGCAGCGCGAGGTCCTGCAACTCGCGGCGGAAGGGCATTCCAACAAGGAGATCGCCCAGCGGCTGGGGCTCAGCCTGCGGACGGTGGAGACACACCGCGCTCAGCTCATGGAGCGCCTCGACCTGCACGACGTGGCGGGCCTGGTGCGGTTCGCCGTGAGGGTGGGGCTGGTCACGCCGGACGGGCAGTAGCCCTCGTCGGAGGATAATTCCCGGCGCCCATGCGCCTGCCGAGCTGGAAACGCCTCGTCGCCCTCTACAAGGGCTTCGCCCTCCTCCTGCTCAACACCCTCGTGTTGGCGTCCGCCGTCGGCATCGGCGCCGGGCTGTGGATCCAATATGGTCCAGGCCCCGGACGCAGCCCTCTCGAACGGCAAGGGGACGCGCTCCTCCAGCTCTATCCCGGCAAGAGCCGAAGCGAAGTCGCTGCTCTCCTCGACGAGACCTACTCCCGCTACTTCGAGTACGAGCCGTTCACCGGCCTCAAGGAGCGGGCGTACCACGGCCGCTACGTCCGCGTGGACGAGGCCGGCTTCCGCCACGGCAAGAACCAGGGCCCCTGGCCGCCCGTTCCCGGCCACTTCAACGTGTTCGTGCTCGGAGGGTCCACTGCCTTCGGCTACGGCGTCGCCGACGACGAGACGGTGGCGAGCTTCCTGCAGGAGGCCCTGTCCGGCCGCACGGCGCGGCCCGCGCGCGTGTACAACTTCGCGCGAGGGACGTACTACTCGTCGCAGGAGAGGGCCCTCTTCCTCCAGCTCTTGTTGGCGGACCATCGTCCCGACCTCGCTGTCTTCATCGACGGCCTGAACGAGTTCCACTCGATCCGTGACGAGCCGAGCCACACGCGCACGCTGCGCCGGTTCATGGACGAGTACGCGGCGGTGCGGGAGTCACCCTTCGCGCGCTTGTACGCGCCGTTCCGTGCCTTCCGCAGGAACTTTCCTGACGAGCCTCCTTCGACCGATCCCGCCCTGGCCGATCGCCTGATCGTGCGGTACGAGCGCAACAAGAAGATCATCGAGTCGTCGGCGGCCGCCTTCGGTGTCCCGGTGGCCTTCGTGTGGCAGCCGACGTCGGTCTACAAGTACGACACGCGGCGGCATCCGCTGTGGGACAAGGTGAAGGGGCAGCCGCTCCCGGGGATCGGCTCCGCGCGGATGGAGGCACGCCGCCGCGAGCAGCCCTTCGGCCGCGAGTTCATCTGGGCGGCGGACATCCAGGACGGCGTGCCCGATCCGTTGTACGTCGGGGGCGTGCACTACGCGCCCAACCTCGCCCGCGCGCTCGCGCGCTTCATTGCCGATGCCCTCGTCGAGCGCGGCCTCCTCCACGAAGCGAACCGCTGACACGCGGCGGGCGTGCGGCGACCTGTTTTCCGGAAGAAATGCCGGACGTCATCGCCGAGGAAGCGCGCGTTGTGGCGGTGGAGCCCGATCCTATCGACTATCCGATGTCAGGCACTGAAGTGCCGCTCGAGAGGATCGAAGGGTTCAGTGGCGGCTCGCGGAAGACTGGAGAGACGCCCGAGAGCCTGACGCGAAACACGTGAATTGACGGTGAATTATCTGGCAGGAGTCGTTCGGCGGTCCTAGCTTCGAGCTCAAGACGCTTGGCAACCACACTGAGCTGGGGGGTGCCGGATGAGTTTGATCCGACAAATCTTGACGGCGTTGTTTCCACCCCCTCCCGTCCTGCGCCCGGCGATCTGCAAGCCAAACACGAGGCAACCACGCAAGGAGGGGTGCCGATGAGGTTCAGAGGGGTGGTACGAGGGCTGTTCGCCGTGCTCGCGCTGTCTCCCGCGGCCGGTTGGACGCAAGACGTGAGAGAGATCACGGGGGATGGCGATGTGGTGGCGGCCAGCTCTTATCAGAATGAGCCGCCGGATCTGGTGAACCCGCCGGAGAACGGGCTCGACAACGACATCAGCACGCGCTGGTCCGCCGAGGGGGACAACGAGTGGCTGCGGGTGGATCTGGGGATCAGCCGGCCCGTGTCGGGCGTCCACGTGGCGGTCTACAACGGCAACGCGCGGCAGGCGATCTTCGACGTACAGGTCTCGGACGACGGTACGAGCTGGACCAACGTCCTCACCAACGTCTACAGCAGCGGCACCACCGACCAGGAGGAGGCCTACGTCTTCACGGAGGTGTCGGCGCGGTACGTGCGGTACCTCGGCCATATGAACACCGTGAACGCGTGGAACTCCGTGACGGAGTTCTGCGTGCTCGCCCCGAATCCGGAGGACGTGGCTCTCGAGGGAGAGAGCCTGGAGGTGCTCGACTCGTCGGGCGACAACGCCCACGTCGACAATCACAGCGGGGCCAGCGGCGGTCAGGTGTTCATCATGGATTCGAACCAGGTGGGGGACTACGTCGAGTTCAAGATCCCGAACCTGCCCGCGGGCGTCTACAACGTGGTGCTCGGCCTCAAGAGCTACTGGACGCGCGGGATCATCCAGGCCTCGATCGGCGACGTCGGCGGTCCCCTCACGAACCTGGGCGACGCCACGGACCTCTACGAGGAGACGGCCTTCGCCGACCTCAACCTCGGCGCGTGGAAGGCGAGCACGACGGGGGACAAGGTCCTCCGGCTCCAGGTGGTGGATAGGAATCCGGACAGCAACAGCCCGGGTCATACCCTGTCGCTCGACTACGTCCGGTTCGAGTGAGGAGGCCGGAAATGACCCGAGCATTCCATCCATTTCGCCGGCCTACCGCCGGAAGGAGAGCTGCCATGAGTAAGGGCATCCAGAGCTCGTGCGCGCTGCTGTTCGCGGTGGCGCTGGTCGCACCGTCCGCGGCTTCGGCCTCGGTCATCTTCTCCAACACGGGCAACCTCAGCGGCTGGAGCTCGCTCTGGCAGGAGAACGGCCACTGCAGCCTCACCCAGGTGAGCAGTCCCGTCTACAAGGGCAGCACCGCCGTGCGCGCCCGCTGCATCTACGCCTCGTCGTACAGCGGGCGCTATCACGGCGAGATGCGCAAGTCCGGCATGGCCCAGCGCAACCAGGACCGCTACTACGGCTTCACCTTCTACATCCCGAGCAACTGGCAGAACGTACAACAGGGCTTCAACATCCAGCAGTTCATCGGCAACGCCAGCGGATGTTCGGGCGGGCAGCCCACGACGATGACGGCGCTGCGCTACGGCGACGACCTCGTCACCCGCATCGTGACCGGCCCCAGCGCCTGCCAGCGCACGAACACGAACTACACCGTGGTGACGAGCGTCAGCAAGGGCACCTGGCACCGCGTCACCTTCCGCGGCAAGTGGAAGTCCGACAACACCGGTGTCTACCAGTTCTGGTACGACGGCAGCTCGAAGCTCAACAAGACCAACACCAAGACCTGGCCGGCGGACGACTACTCGCTGAACCTGGCCGTGGGCAACTACTCGAACGCCTGGCACGACGACGACAGGATGGAGGGGACCCAGAGCACGCGCGACATCTTCGTCGACCACATCCGCGTGGCCACGACATACGCCGAGGCGGACCCCGCCGGCTGGTGAGATAGCCGGTCGGGCCGCACCCGCCGCCGCCGCTCGGGCATCGGCGGCGGCTTTTTTCGAAGGTTATAGTTGATATGGTTATAATAGTCATGTAGACTACTTTCATGGCGCTCCTGCGCGTGCCGTCGGTCGGGTATCTCGTCTGGCACCTTTCCATCCAGTGGCGCGTCGCCGTCGATCGGGCGCTGGCGCCGCTGGGCCTGACCCACGCCCACTACTCGCTGCTGGCCTCGCTGTACGCCCTCTCGCGCGGAGGGGCCCGGCCGAGCCAGCGGGAGCTGGCCGCCTTCACCGGCCTCGAGGCCATGTACATCTCGAAGCTCGTACGGGCGCTGGAGGCCGCGAAGCGGCTGCGGCGGCGCGATCATCCGGACGACCCGCGCGCGTTCCAGCTCGAGCTGACGCCGTCGGGCGAGGCGCTGGCCCAAAACGCCGCCGAGGTGGTGCGCGAGCTCTACGACCAGCTGCTGGCGCCGATCGGCGGGCGCACCGGCAAACGCGCGGCCCACCTGATGGGAGTGCTCGAGGCGCTCCTCGACCACGCACGGGATGATCGCCGCAAGAGGAGGACCACATGACGCTCGAAGGAAAAGTCGCACTGGTCGCCGGGGCCACCCGCGGCGCCGGCCGAGGGATTGCCGTCGAGCTCGGCGAGGCCGGGGCCACCGTCTACGTGACGGGACGAACCACCCGCGATCGCCAGTCCGAGTACGCGCGGCCGGAGACGATCGAAGAGACGGCGGAGCTCGTCTCGAAAGCCGGAGGCACGGGCATCGCGGTCCCGGTCGATCACCTCGTGGCGGAGGAGGTCCAGGCGCTCGTGGGTCGCATCCGCGCCGAGCGCGGACGTCTCGACGTGCTCGTCAACGACATCTGGGGCGGCGAGAAGCTCAAGCAGTGGAACAAGCCGGTCTGGGAGCACGACCTGGATCGTGGCCTCCGGCTGCTCCGGCTCGGTGTCGAGACGCACCTCATCACCGCGCACTACGCCCTCCCGCTGCTGATCGAGCGGCCGGGCGGCCTCCTCGTCGAGGTCACGGACGGCACTGCCGAGTACAACGCCGACCACTACCGGATCTCGCCCTTCTACGACCTGGCCAAGGTGGCGGTGATCCGCATGGCGTGGGCCCATTCGAAAGACCTGGCTCCTCACGGTGCCACGTCGGTGGCGATCACGCCGGGCTGGCTTCGGTCGGAGATGATGCTGGAGGCGTACCAGGTGACGGAAGAGAACTGGCGCGACGCCACCGCCAAGTCGCCGCATTTCGCGATCTCGGAGACGCCTCTTTTCGTCGGACGCGCCGTCGCCGCGTTGGCCGCGGATCCGCAGCGGGCGCGATGGAACGGCCAGTCGCTCTCGAGCGGCGGGCTGGCTCAGGTCTACGGTTTCACCGACGTGGATGGCTCGCGTCCCGACGCCTGGCGGTATCTCGTCGAGGTGCAGGAAGCGGGGAAGCCGGCCGATGCGAACGGTTATCGCTGACTTCACCGCGTCCTGGTACGGCCCTTGCTACGACAGCAGTGGACGACGCCGTATTGCGTCCTTCAAGGAGCGACAACAATGGTGGCAGCCGACGACTGGACGCCGGGACGGATCTTGCCCCCACGCGAGCCGCGCACCATCCCCGTTTCGATCCGGATGCCGCGCGAGCTCTACGAGCAGCTCGGCCTGTATTCGAAGCGGGTGGGGGCGGCCAGAACATATCTGATCGTCGAATGCCTGCGCCGCATGCTGGCCGCGAACGGGATCAAGAGACCCGCCCGCGGCGCTCGCGCGCGAGCGCGGAGCCGGGCCCCGCGGGCGAAGAAATAGCCTCTTCTCACGTACGACAGAACGTATATACGTCCGCCATTCCTCGTTGACTTCGCCGGTTGCGGTGGCCCACGATAGATGTTGTGGCGCGGGTCGACGTGCGGTTTTCCGACGGCGAGAACGACGGCAAGAAGGCCTCGGGGGGAGCGCAGCCCCCGCCTGAGGGAGTGGCCGGCGCCGCGTCGTTCCACGCCCTCGTCATCGATGACGCCGAAGACGCGCGCTACATCTACCAGCACTATTTCGAGTTCTGTGGCCTGCGGGTGACCACCGCCTCCGACGGCGCCGCCGCGCTGGTGGCGGTGGCGCGTGAGCGTCCCGACGTGATCGTGCTCGACCTCGCCATGCCGAAGATCACGGGCTGGGAGGTGCTCGAGCGCTTGCGGTCGGAGCCGGGAACGCGAGCGATCCCCGTGGTCGTCGTCAGCGGCCAGCAGGAGCGCACGAGCGCCATCGTCGCCGGCGCCGATGCCTACTGTGAGAAGCCGTGCCTTCCCGACCAGGTCCTCTCCGAGGCCCGGCGCGTCTTGCGCCGCGCCCGCGAGAAGAGCGGCGGCCTTCCGCCGGAATAACTCAGTTCTTGGCGCCTGGGCGCGGCGGCGGAGCGGCGGGGCCCTGGTGGACCGGCCCCCGGCGGATCGTGCGGGGTGCGTTGGCGCAGCGGTAGTGGTACAGGTCTTCTTCACTCAGCGCGATGCGGCCGGACGGCAGCTCCGCCGACTCGGCCAGGGCCTTCAGGAGCGCCTGGTAGCAGATGTCCGGCCCGTCCTGATATCGCGCGTGCCGCCCGGCGAACGCGTCGTGGGAGATCACGAAGACGAAGGTCCTGGGGAGTCCGGCGAGGGACTTGAGCTGGAGCGAATACTCGCGCGCCAGACCGGTGTTGACGAAGCCGACGTACTCGATACGCACGGGAGACGTCATGAGTGGGTCACGAGTGGCATGGATGAACCTCTATCGGGCCGAAGACTAGGGTGACGTCATAGGGATGGCCGGCTCAGTCGCGCACGATCACGCTCAACAGGGAGCTGTTCACTTGCAGCCCGCCGCTGTCGTACTCCACGAACCCCAGCTCCCGAAAGCGGTTCATGAAGAAGCTGACCCGCGAGCGCGTGGTGCCGACCATGGAGGCCAGAGTCTCCTGGCTGATCCTCGGAACGACGATCTCTCGCTTCGATTCCTTGCCGAAATGGGAGAGGAGCAGGAGCACACGCGCCAGGCGCTTCTCGCTGGAATTGAAGAGCTGGTCGACCAGGTCTTCCTCGATCCGCACGTTGCGGGAAAGGACGTAGGCGGTGAACAGCTCCGCGAACTCGGGCTCGCGGTGCAGCAGGCCGATCATGGTCTTCTTGTCGATGCGCACGATGCGGGTGACCTGGACCGCGCTCGCGCTGGCCATCCGCACCGGCTGCCCGGCCAGGCAGCCCTCGCCGAAGAAGGTGCCCGGACCGAGCATGGCGATGACCGCGGATTTGCCTCCGGAGGAGACGACAGTCAGCTTCACCTGGCCGCTCTCCAGGAAGTAGACGGCGTCCGCCGCATCTCCTTGCGCGAATACGATCTGTCGGCCCCGATAGGATCGGCTGGCCTTTCCGTCCTTGATCCGATCCAGGAACGCGATCGGGTCGAAATCCTTCGCAACGGGGGCGACGGTGGCGACAGTTCGTGGCATTGAGGGGGAGCTCCCCAAGGGCGAGAGCAATCCCCATTGTAGACCGGATCGTCGGGCCCTCCCGGGCGTCGCCGTTTCGTGCGTCCATCGTCACCGCCCGTCCTCCGGGAGGAGCGCCGCTCGCTCCCCCGGTGTCAGGCGAGCCCGGTCGCAGTAGCCGTACCCGCTGGCGCACGCCTCGCGGTTGCGTCGTCGCTCGGCGGCGGCGGCGAGACCCGCCTCCGCGGGGGAGAGCCGGGAGCTGTCGCATGGGGCGCGGCCGTGCCTGCGATCGTCCCGATTGCGCGCCGTCAGGGACACGACCACGTATCTCGGGAGTGTCGAGGCCATCAGGCATCATCTCGTGCCCGGACGCCCGAGGCTGTCCCCCTTTGCTCAGTCGGCAACAGTGAGCGGAAAGGGACAGACAAATGGTGCGCGAGACGGCTAGCGTGGAAGTGGACGAAGTGTGTCTGGTTTCGAGAGAGCGAATGATACTCATTCCTATCGCAAGAGTGGCCGTGGTCGCGGGTCTCGCGATCGCGGCCGGTGCCGGCTGCGCCACCTGGCACGGCGGCGAGAACGACGCCGGAGCGCGGGTGGTCGGCGGACGCCTGCGGCCCACCATCACGCGCGGCGAGATGGGGCCGAGCGCTCGCCGGGCCATCCATTCGGCAGTGGTGGGAGGATCCGGTGGTGCCACCATCGCGCAGAGCATGGACCTGCAGGCGGAGGACCTCGCCAACGACCTGAGGTTCGCCCGAGTCTGGCGCGTGGGGGAGGGCATCGCGATCGTCCTCGACTCGGGATTGCTGTTCGACTTGGAGTCCTCGGCCCTCGTCCTCGATGCCGACGACGGTCTGCACGGGCTCGTACAGAGCCTCCGCGGCGAGACCCGGACGCACGTGTTGGTCCTGGGTCATACCGACTCGTTCGCCGCCGACTCCTACAACCAGGCGCTCTCCGAGCGGCGCGGGCAGGCCGTCGCCGCGTACCTTCGCGCGCAGGGCATCGATGCGTCCCGCCTCGTGATGCGCGGCCGCGGCTCCCGCGAGCCGATCGCTTCCAATGAAACCAGCCGCGGGAGGCTGGAGAACCGGCGCATCGAAGTGGCGATCTACGCCGACGACGACTGGCGCCGGTCGGCCCGGTGACGCTGTCCCGGCGGCTCGAAGATTATCTGCGCCGGCAAGGGGTTCGGTACGTCGAGCACCTCAGTCAACCCGCGGACCGGGGCATGGCCAAGGTCATCGCGCTGAAAGACCGCAAGGGTGACTGGATCATCGCGGTGCTCCCGGCGCTGCTGAACATCGATCTCGAGGCCCTCGCCGTGGCCTCGGGCACGAGCCGTCTCCGGACGGTGTCGGAGCGCGACACCGTGCGGCGATTCGGGCCGGAGCCGCCGGTGCCATTCGCGGACCTGGCGGGCGTGCCCGTTTACGTGGACCACGCGTTCGCCGGCTGGTCGCACATCTATTTCGAGACCGACGACCATGCCGGCGTGGTCGGCATCCGCGTCCGCGACTACGTGCGTTTGGCCCGACCTTCGGTCGGCCGATTCGCGCGCTCGGCCTAGGACGCTCCCGCCGTCGGTCGACGGCCGCTCAATCGTGGAGGACCACGGTGAGCAGCCCGCTGTGCACGGTGAGCCCGTGGGTGTCGTAGTCGACGAACCCCATCCGGCGGAAGCGGTTCATGAAGGAGCTCACCCTCGAGCGCGTGGTGCCGATCATCGAGGCGAGGGTGTCCTGGGTCATCTTCGGGATCACCACCTCGGGCTCAGGTGTCTTTCCGAAGTGTGCCAGCAACAGGAGGACCCGGGCCAGCCGCTTCTCGCTGGAGCTGAAGAGCTGGTCGATGAGGTCTTCCTCGATCCGAACGTTGCGCGTCACGAGATAGGCGGTGAAACGCTCGGCGAACTCGGGCTCTCGATGCAGGAGGCCGACCATGGTTTGTTTGCGGACACGCACCACCGTCGCCGGCTGGAGCGCGCGCGCGGTCGACATCCGCACGGCCTGGCCGGCCAGGCATCCCTCGCCGAAGAACGTCCCGCGGCCGAGGATGCCGATGACGGCCTCGTGGCCGCGCGCGGACACGACGGTCAGCTTTACCTTCCCGCTCTGGAGGTAGAACACCGCGTCGGCGGTGTCTCCCTGTGCGAAGACCCCCTGGTCCTTGCGGTAATCGCGTCTCGACTTGCCGCTCGTGATCCTGGCCAGCAAAGACGACGGCGTGAAGGTGAGGACCGGGTTCGGACTCACGGCGGTCGTCCTTGTCACGCCATTCACTCTAGCCGTCGGGAAAGGGCCACTCTGCTCAGAAGCGCTCATTCGTGAGCCTTCCCCATTGAGCAGTCTTGAGCAGACGCGCCGCCGCGGAGTTTGGTAGCGTGCCCTCGACGTCAAGGCGCACAAAGGAGCCGTCCATGAATCGGAATATCGACTTGTCGAAGCACTCCGCACTGTTGGTCTTCGTGGCGGGAGGGTTGGCGGGAGTTGCCGCCGCGCTGCTCTTCGCACCCCAGTCTGGTTCAAAGAGCCGCGGTGCCATCCGCCGGCGGATCCGCGAAGGTCTCGAGCGCGGACGCCGGGCGGGAGCCCGAGTGGCGGCCAAGGGCGGGGCGATACTCGCGGGCCTGGAGGATCGGAAGGGCCGCGTCGTCTCCTAGACGGCCGTTTCCCAGTCCTTGCCGATGAAGGTGATCACCATGTCGACCTGATACTCGTGGATGGCGCCGGCCACGACCCGTTCGCGCCGTCCCCTCATCCAGAGACAACGCACGTCCTGCACGGTTTTGTCCAGGGCGGCGATCCCACGCTTGATCGCGTCCTCGACGCTCGTAGGCGAGCTCCCCTGGATCTCGGCAACCTGTCCGGGTGTCACCTGGTCCTCCTCAGTTCTTCTTCGTCTCGCGCACACGTGCGGCGCTCACGATGGGGGCCGCCGCCGGCAGCGGTACGGGCCGGCGGTGATGCCGCTTGAGCATCATCACCGCGAGGGCACTCAGCAGGACCACCGCGGTCAGGGCGACCACCGGGTATCCGCCCATCACGACGGCCACGACCGCCAGGCCCGCGCCGACGATCCGCAGCGAGCTCATTTTCGGGCGCGTCGGGTTTTGGGCGCGGGGATGCTCAGCATGCGGAGCAGGGCGACCCCGGCCACCGCGCCGATGGCGCCGATCACCAGGCCCACGGACATCGCCTGGGTAACACCGAGCAGCGTGTCCACGCAGATGTTGGCGGTCAGGGCCCCCACGCTGCCGGCGGCGACGTTGGCGAGGGCGCCGAGATCACTGCTTCCGTTGATCAGCCGGCTCGCCAGCCAGCCGAGGATCCCACCGAGGACGATCGTCACCAAGAGACTCATGGCCTCGATGGTGACAGGCCCGCCGCCTGCCGTCTGAGCAGAATTGACCGGCCGCGGGCCTGGCCGTCAGCGTGCTCGCACGACCAGCGTGCGCGCCACACCCGGCCGCGGGTGTGGCCACTTCAGGACGGCGCGCCAGACGACTCCCTGGAGCGCGTCGCCGCGGCGCGCGGACCCATACCAGGCGCTGGCGTCCTGGCCGGCCGCTTCCAGGTGGCGGCCGTAGACGAAATCGAGGGCGGCGCGCATCTCGGGGCCGAGACGCCAGTCGTCGCCTTGCGCCGTCCGGTCGCGTGCCTGCTGGCGGAGCTCGGCCGGGGCCAGACCCACGTGGAGCGCCACCACGCGGAAGAGCGCGTCCGCGAGCTCGGGATCACCGACGCGATCGTACTCGGCGCCCAGCAGCAGGGCGACGATCGGCGCCAACTGGCGCCGCGGCTCCGGCCCGAGCTTTCGGCACTCGGCCCAGGCGGCGGCGGGATCGCGGCCGGCGAGCTGCTGCACCGTCGTCACCGCCTTGAGGGACGCATCGGAAATCGTCCGCACGCGCTCGTCGCCGACGTCTTCCGCCAGCGTCGACATCCACACCCGGAAGTCCGGCTGTCCGCGCTGGGTGGCGACCTTGTCGATGAACGTCGCCGGCGGCCCGGGAGCGGTCACGCCGGTGAGGCGTGCCAGTTGCGCGTAGGCGACGGCCAGCGTCCAGTCGATGGATTTCGGATGTTTCGCCGTGTATCGCGCGACGCTGTCCGCCGCCTCCTGGGCGCGGCCCGCGGCCACGAGGCAGCGCGCGTGGTCGTCGAGATAGCGGTGGTACTCCGGATCCTCGTCCAGGGCCACTGCCTCGAACAGCGCCGCCGCCGCCGGGAAATCGCCGCGATGGGCCTGAAGCATGGCCAAGGCCCGGCGCGCGAGCCCGTGCTTCGGCTCCCGCGCCAGGGCGTCGTGGAGGAGGGCGAGCGCGGTCTCCGCGGCCTCCACGCGGGCGAGCAGCGCGGCATTCTGCACCGAGCGGTCCGCTTCGTAGGCGGCGCGATAGCGGGCCCGGGTTTCCCCGGCGCGGCCGAGGAGGCGCTCCCAATACTGGACCGAGCGATGGGCGCCAACATTGGCGGCGTCCGCCTCCACGCGCCGGCGGGCGAGATTGAGCGACGCCTCCCATCCGCGGACGCCGGAGAGGAGCGCCTCGAATCGGCCGGCGGCGTCCTCGTCCTCCGGCTGCACGGCGGCGATCTGCCGTACGAGCTGGAGGGCCTCGAGGCGCCGCGAGTTCTCGTCGAGATAGGCGACTGTCGCCTTCCAGCCGCCGGGCGCCGTCCGCAACACGCTGCGCACCACGTACGAGGTGCCCTCCTTCATCGAGATCGTCGACGGCGGCTCCTCGAACACGTGGTCGATGCCGCTCAACACGGACAGCCTCTTCCCGCCGTGGAAGGTGAACGAAGGAGCGGGCCCGCCGGTGCCTTTCTGCGAGTAGTAGATCGTCTCGGTGTATAGCGGCGCCGCGCCGGCCACGTTGTAGAGGACGACGTCTGCGCGGGGGATCACGATCGGCTCCTCCTCGACGGTGCCGCGCGGCGTCGTCGTCCGCACGCGGCGCGCGCCGGCCAGCACCCACACCGGGGTACGGCCGCCCGCCGGGAGGTTCTCTCGCCGTCCCCCGATCTCGACCTGCACCGGCACGCCGAGGCCGTTCACGAGCCAGACCTCCTGCCAGGCCACGGCCCGGATGAGCCAGGCGATTCCGCCGGCGACGATGACGGCGAGGGCGAGGAGGAGCAGCCGGTCGCGAAGGCTTCGAGGGGCGCGTGTCGAAGGCATGATCGTTCCTACCGGTAGGGCGAGACGCGCGCCGCCCGGAATCCCGCCTCCTGTGCCGCCGCGCGGACGTCCGCCTGCACCGCTTCCAGGCCCAGTCGGACGCTGAGATCGCGGCCGAGCTCGTCGAAGGCGCGCGTGGCCTGCCAGGAGCACGCCGTCACCGGACCGAGGTTGCCCGCCAGCGGGAGTGCCATCTCGTCGGCGGGCTCGCTCGACGCCGACCACTGGAAGCGCTCCGTGCCCGCCACCAACGAGGCGTCCCAGCGGAGGCGCACGGCGGGGACCGTGAACGCGGGCGCCACGAAGGAAGCCGGCTGCGGCTCGACGTGTACGGTGACGGCCAGACGCCCCGCGGCACCGCCGGCGGCGGGCTCCAGGCGCAAGGCGTCACCGATGCCCGCGCGGTCGAAGACGGCCTGCAGCGCCGTGCGCACGGCTATCCCGCGCGAAGCGAGCGCGAGCTTGCCGAACGAGTCCGCCACCACCGGATCGAGCGGCTGGCCTTCCGCGGTTCGTCCTTCGAAGACGAAGGTCATGCGGGGATCGGCGCTGCGGCGGCTGGCGGCCAGGGCGGCGAGCATCGCGGCGCGAGCGGGGGCTTGCGCGTGGGCGACCTGCTGGTACTCGGCTTCGGCGGCGGCGAACCGGCGCGCGATCTGCTCGTCCGCCTGCCGCGCCCGCTCACCACCCGGATTCGCCGCTTTGTAGGCCTGGTAGCCGGCGACCGTGTTCGCAGTGAGGGCCGACGACCACTTGGCGAGGTCGGCGGCCCGCCGCTGGAGGGGGATGAGGCCGACCGTCACGAGCGCCGCCGCCGCTGCCGCCCCGGCGGCCAGGCGCAGATCACGCGCGCCGACGCGCTGGCGCAGGGTCTTCGGCTTCAGCAGGAGGGCGCGGGGGATGAGGTCGGCTCCGGGCGTGGCATCCATGAATCCCTGGTCCATCAGCTCCAGGAGGTGGCGCCGCGTGGTGAGAAGGTAGTCGGCCCACGACTGTGCGTACTGCTCGTTCGAGATCGACATCGAGAACTTCTTGTCCTCGAACCGCACTTCGACCTGGGTGTGGGTGTAGGCACCGTTCGTCGTGTGGCGCACGAGGCGCACGTCGCGGAGGTTCACGAGCGGCCACGCCACCAGGCTCAGGGGGCGCACTTCGAGCAGATAGAGAGGATGGATCGTGGTGTAGGCCGGCATGGTGCTGCGCGCGACCGCCGCCAGCCAGCGCGTGGTGAAGACGAGGGCGACGAAGGCCGCGCCCAGGAAAGCGAACGCTATCACGAGGCCGCCCTTGGACCACGGCTCGGCCCCGCCCGTCACCACCCCGAACGTCGTGAAGGCGGCGGCGGCGAGGGACAACAGGAACGCCCCCACGCACGGTCCCCAGCGCGATCGGCCGATGGCGGGCGAGTTCCCGCCGATCGCGGCCGCGGCCAGCTCCTCGCGCGAGGCGGGCGGCAGGTCCAGGACGTCGATGCGTACGCGGTACGGATACGGGTGCTCGGCGATGCTGTCCGGATTGAGGCGAAGGCAGCGGGCGAGGACGGCGTTGCCGCCCTCGTAGTCCTCGTGGAGGACCAGCGCGGTGGCGAGGCCGGTGAGCTGCGACGACACGTACAGCCGGAATTCCCGGTCGGGGTCGGCCAGGCTGCGCGCGACGACGGCGTCGAGCTGTTCCATGGCCTCCTTCCGCTGCAGCCGGCGCAGCAGCTCGACCTGTTTCAGCTCGAGGGCGAGACGTCCGGCATCGGCTTCCTTGTGGCGAGAGAGGCCGTCGGCGATCTGCGCCAGCGCGCCGTCGAGCTTTCCCATGTTCGACAGCAGGCTGGCGAGGGCGAACACCGGCTCCAGCTCGTCGGGCGCCAGCTCGCGCGCCTTGGCGAAGCACTGGCGTGCGGACGCGGTGTGGTCGAGACCTCGATGCGCGTAGCCCGCTCGCAGATGATGGTGGAAATCCTGAGGCCGGCTCGCGATCAGGGCCTCGAACTGCTCCTTCGCCTTGTCGAACGTGCCCGTGCGCAGATAGGACAGGCCGAGCAGCTCGCGGGCGGGAACCACGTCGGGATGGCCTTGCAGCAGATGCGCGAAGCGCGCCTGCGCCTCCGGCTCCTTCCCCGCCTTCACGTCCTGGATCGCCGCCTGCATGGCCTCCGCGACGTCCTCGCCGTACTCGCGATAGTCGGGATCGACGGCGTCGTACCGTGCGCGCGCGACGGGATCGGAAAGCGTCTCGTAGGCGGCCCGGATCTGCTTGAACTCCTCGGGATGCGTCTCGGGCGGGAACCGTCGCACGAGGCTGAAGTATGCCTTCTTGATCGCGCGCTCGTCCGCGCCGCGCTCGAGGCCGAGGCGGTGATAGTGGTTGGGGACGGCCGTCTCGTCGTTCATGCGGGTTCCAGCAGGGCCTCGGCGAGGGCCTCCGGCACCGAGTCGGCGTACACGATCTCGAGGCGCTGCGTCACCTCCGCCGGCAGGTCGCGGGCGTCGAAGAGATTGCGGCGCGGCAGGATCACGCGGCGGATGCCGTGCAGGGTGGCGGCCACGAGTTTCTCGTGGATCCCGCCCACCGCCTTCACCGCGCCGTGCAGCGTGACCTCGCCCGACGCCGCCAGCAGCGGCCGCAGCGGACGGCGCGTGTAGGCGGAGACGGCGGCCAGGGCCAGGGCGAGGCCGGCGGAGGGACCGTCCTTGGCGAACTCCATGTCGTCATAGTGATAGTGCAGGTCGCGATCCGCGGAGCCGTCCGCGATCCCGAGCTCGGCAGCACGGGCCTTCACGTACGAGAACGCCACCTTGGCCGACTCGCGCCCCACGTCGCCGACGTTTCCCGTGATCTGCAGCTCGCCGCGACCCGGCACCACCACGGCCTCCAGCATCGACACGATGCCTCCGTACGGATTCCATCCCAGCGCGCCGAGGCGTCCCACCGGGCGCGCCGACTCCTCCGCGCGACGCCGCCCTGTGCGATGGGCGGCGAGCCGCGCCGCCGCCGGACCGGTGGCGTCGTCGCGGGCGGCCTCGATGTAGGCGGTCTCGGCCTCGGCGTCGCGGCCGCACGCGGCCAGCGCATCCGCGCGCAGGACGCGGGCCGACGCCCGCTTCGGATCCGCCGCCCGCGCACGCTCGGCCGCGGCCAGGGCGCCCACTCCATCTCCGCGCACGAGGCGGCGCTCGCCGAGGCGATCCCACGCCACCGCCAGCTCCGGCCAGGCCTCGACGCAACGTTCGAGCGCCTTCTCCGACCGCTCGGCATCACCGTCGGCGAGGGCGATCTCGGCGCGGATGAAGTCGGCCACCGGTCCCGGCGGCGCGGTGACGAGAGCGCGCTTGACCGCGGCCACGTCGCTCCCGCGCAGGGCCGCGCTCGCGGCCTGGAGGCCCGAGGGCTCGAGGCGGTCCCGCAGGGGCTCCGCGGCCAGCGCCTCGCGGGCGCGGCCGAGGAGGAACTCGCGGCCCCGCAGCGCCGGATCGAGGGCGGCCTCGCGCGGGCCGGGCAGGCTCTCGAGGGCCGAGACCAGCCGCGCATCGCCGGGCTCCCGGCGCGCGGCCTCTTCGAGATGGCGCCGGGCGGAGGCGACGTTCCCACGGCGCGCGTAGCCGGCGGCGAGCCGCAGGCGCCGCTCCGTGCCCTCCGGCTCGAGCACGGCGGCCGCTTCGAGCTGCAGCAGCGCGTCGTCGATGCGGCCGGCGCCCTCGAGGACCTCCGCCAGCGTGTCGCGCAGCGACGCGTCGGTGGGCTGCCGCTGCACGGCCTCGCGCATCACGCGCTCGGCGACGGCGAGACGGTTGTCGCGCGCGTACGCGCGGACCAGCAGGCGCCGCGCATTGCCGTGATCGGGGGCGATGGCCAGCGCCTTCTCGAGCTGCCGCGCCGCCGCGGGGAGAAGGCCGTCTCCGTAGAGCGCCTCGCCCAGGGCGAACCGCGCCTCCGCGTCTTCCGGATGGAGGACGACACGGCGCTTCAGATCGTGGAGGAGCGGGGCCGTCATTCGTCGAGCTCGAAGAGGGCGTCGGTCAGGGCGACGTCCAGCTGCGCCAACGCGGCGGCGTCGCCACGGGTGCGTGCCGTCCTCACCTGCTCCACGAGGTCGGCGATGCGCGCGTGCTTGTCGGCGGAGAGTGCTAAGAGCCGCGCCTGCGCCGCCGCCACGAGATCGTCGAGCGAGTCCGGGGCGGTGGCGGGCGGGACCGGGGCGTGGCTCACCGGCGCATTCGTGGCCGCGTTCGTCGCCGGATTCGTCGCGGCGCTCCACTCGCGGGCCAGCCTCTCCCGCGCCGCGACGCGATCGGTGTCGGACAGGCGCTGGGGGCTGCGATCCACCACGAGGTCGGCCTCTTTCCCCGTCGACACCACCTTCGTGGTCACCCGCAGGATCCCGTTCACGTCGTAGGTGAAGGTGACCGCGACCTTCTCGGCGCCGCTCGGGCCGGCGGGGATGCCGTCGACGGTGTACTGGTCGAGGAAGACGTTGTTGCGCACGAGGCGCGACTCACCCTGGAAGACCTTGATGTCCACCTGGCGCTGGTTGTCGGAGGTCGTCGAGTAGACCTCCGTGCGCGAGACCGGGATCGTGCAGTTGCGCGGGATGATCGGCGAGAAGACCCCGTCCAGGCGCTGGCGGCCGGCCTGCGTCTGCACCTCGACGCCGAGGGTGAAGGGCGCCACGTCCGTGATCATGATCCCGTGGTGGGTCGACAAGGCGCCGGTCTTGAGGGCGGCCTGCAGCGCCGCCCCCAGCGCCACCGCCTCGTCGGGGTGCACGCCGTGGCGCGGCTCCTTGCCGAAGAGATCGGCCACCAGCGTGCGCACGAGCGGCGTGCGCGAGGCGCCGCCGACGAGGACGACGTCGCTGATGGCCTTCACGTCGAGGCGCGCGTCGGAGAGCGCCGTCCGCACCGGCTCGAGAGTCGCGCGGACGAGAGGCGCGATCAGCTCCTCGAGCTGGGCGCGGGAGAGATCCACCTCGAGATCGGCCGGCTCGCCGCCGCGAGTGGCCAGGCTGGGGATGTGGACGGTGGTGGTGCGGGCCGCGGACAGCTCGCAGCGTGCGCGCTCGGCGGCGGCCTTGAGCCGCGCCATCGCCCGCGGGTCGGCGCGCACGTCGAGGCCGCGCTCCCGGGCGAAGCCGGCGGCCAGCCACTCCACGACGGCGGCGTCGAAGTCGGAGCCGCCCAGCCGGTTGTTGCCGCTCGAGGACTTTACGTCGAGGACGCCCTCGAACATCTCCAGCACGGAGACGTCGAGGGTGCCGCCGCCCAGGTCGAAGACGACGACGTGCTGCTCCTTGTCGAGATGATCCAGGCCGTAGGCGAGGGCGGCCGCCGTCGGCTCGTTCAGGATGCGCTCGACGCGCAGGCCGGCCAGCTCGCCCGCATCCTTGGTGGCCTGCCGCTGCGCGTCGGTGAAGTACGCGGGCACGGTGATCACCGCCTCGTCGATCGCGTGTCCGAAGAACCGCTCGCCGTCGTCGGCGAGCGACCGTAGGATGAGGGCGGCGATCTCGGTGGGTGTGTACTCGCGCCCGTCGAGGCGTACCCTCTGGCCGCTGCCCATCAAGCGTTTCGACTCGGCGACAGTGCACTCGGGCGCGGAGGTCAGGCGATGCCGCGCGCTGGTGCCGACGATCAGGCCGCCGTGTCGATCGACGCCGACGACGGAAGGCGTCATGCGCTCGCCGGCGCGGTTCGGAATGATCTCGGGGCGGCCCGAGTTGACGTAGGCCAGGAGGGAGTTGGTGGTACCCAGGTCGATCCCGACTGTGCGAGACATGGCCTCGACTGCCGATGCTAGGAGCGCGCTGGGCTCGCGTCAAATGCCCGTTCCTCAGATTACTTTGTTGGCGGATATGAAGCCGCGTATGCCCAAGATGCACGGCCTCGTCGTGAACGGTCATGCGCTTTGTGCATACATGGAGCTTGCGAACGGGGGGCTAATCGGATATATTCGGCGTATCACTCAACGCTATCTCGCCTGAGAAGACGTCCACAAAGAGCCTCACCACCCCTAAGAGGGGAAACATAATCTCCAGGTTCCCAGAGGGCGCCCACCGGGCGCCCTCGCTATTTGTGGTAGACGTAACCCCTCATGGAAAACGATCCGTACCTCTGGCTGGAGGAAGTCGAGGGTGAGCGCGCGCTCGATTGGGTGCGGGAGCGCAATGCGCGCACGCTGGCGCGGCTCACCGCCGACCCTCGACACGCGGCCACCGAGAAGACGATCCACGACATCGTCCACGCCACCGACCGCATCCCGCTGCCGGCTCTTTACGGAGGCCACGTCTACAACTTCTGGCAGGACGAGACGAACGTGCGCGGCGTGTGGCGGCGGACGACGCTCGAGTCCTACCGCGCGGGGAATCCTGCCTGGGACGTGATCGTGGACGTGGACGAGCTCGCGCGCCGCGAGGACGAGAACTGGGTGTGGAAGGACGCGTCCTCGCTGCCGCCGTCGTACGACCGCTGCCTCGTCCACCTCTCGCGCGGCGGGAAGGACGCGGTGGTCGTGCGCGAGCTCGACCTCACGCGCCGCGAGTTCGTCGACGGCGGCTTCACGCTGCCGGAGGCGAAGTCCGACGTCGCCTGGATCGATCGCGACAGCGTCTTCGTCGGCACCGACTTCGGTCCCGGCTCGATGACGGAGTCCGGCTACCCGCGGCAAGTGAAGGTGTGGAAGCGCGGCACGCCGCTCGCAAGCGCGACCCTGGTCTTCGAAGGCGACGTGAAGGACGTGGCGGTCTCCGGCGGCACCTGGTTCCGGCCGGAAGGCAACGTCTCCGTCATCACCCGCGCCCTCGATTTCTTCCGGCAGGAATCCTTCTTGTATCGCGAAGGCCGGCCGCTCGAGCGCCTGCCCATCCCCGACGATGCCCGTGTGCAGCGGCTCTTCTGCGGGCGCCTCTTCGTGTTGTTGCGCTCCGACTGGACGCCGGGCGCCCGCGCGTTCCCTGCGGGCTCGGTGGTGGCGCTGCCGATGGATGCGCTCGCCGATGCGGCACGGATCGAGCTCGTGATGGCGTCGACGGAGCGCGCCTCGATCCAGGGCGTGGGGGCCACCCGCAGCGCGCTCTACGCGTCGGTGGTCGAGGACGTGAAGGGGCGCATCGTCGAGCTCTTGCGCTCGGACGACGGCCGATGGGAGGGCGTGCCACAGCCGTACCCCGACCACGGCGTCGTCGGCTTCCTCTCCGCGGACGATTTCTCCGACGAGTCGATCCTGTACTACTCGAGCTTCCTCGTCCCTACGAGCGTGTATCACCACCGCCACGGTGAGGCGCCGGCGGTGCTGCGCCGGGCGCCGGAGCGGTTCGACGCGCAGGGCGAGATCGTCGAGCAAGCGTTTGCCACGAGCGCCGACGGCACGCGCATTCCCTACTTCGTCGTGCGGCCGGAGACGTTGCCCGAGGCGGGTGCGCCCACGCTCCTCGACGGCTACGGCGGCTTCGAGGTCTCGCTCACGCCGTACTACCTCGCCCACGCCGGAAAGGTGTGGCTCGAGCAGGGCGGCGTGTACGTGCAGGCGAACCTGCGCGGCGGCGCCGAGTACGGGCCGCGCTGGCACCAGGCGGCGCTCAAGGAGAATCGACCGAAGGTGTTCGAGGACCTGATCGCCGTGGCGGAGGCTCTCGTCGCGCGCGGGATCACCACCCCCCGCCGCCTCGCCATCACCGGCGGCAGCAACGGCGGCCTGACCGTCGGTGCCGCCATGATCCGCCGGCCGGATCTCTTCGCGGCCGTGCTCTGCGAAGTGCCGCTGCTCGACATGCTGCGCTACACGAAGCTGCTGGCGGGGGCGAGCTGGGCGGCGGAGTACGGCGATCCCGACGACCCCGCGATGCGCGAGATCATTCGTTCGTATTCGCCGTATCAGAACCTCGCCCCTGACCGGAAGTACCCGGAAGTCTTCTTCCTGACCTCGACGAAGGACGACCGCGTGCATCCCGGCCACGCCCGCAAGATGGCGGCGCGGATGGAGGAGATGGGGCACCCCTACCTGTACTTCGAGAACATCGAGGGCGGCCACGGCGCCGCCGCGAACCTCGAGCAATACGTCCGCCGGCGCGCCCTCATCACCGTCTTCCTGTATCAAAAGCTGATGGATCTCCAGTGAGGGACCTGCGGTGGGCATGACCGTCGAGGACGCGTTCAAGATCTGCGAGCAGCGGGCCCGCGCCCACTACGAGAACTTCCCGGTGGGCCTCTTCGTGCCGAAGGAGAAGCAGCCGTACGTGCACGCGCTGTATGCGTACGCGCGGGCCGCCGACGACTTCGCCGACGAGCCCATGTACGAAGGCATGCGGGCGGAGAAGCTGGACCAGTGGGAGGCGCGCCTGCACGGTGCGTACGAAGGCCGCGCGGAGGATCCGATCTTCATCGCGCTGGCGGAGACGGTGCGGCGGCTCGAGATCCCGAAGAGCCTGCTGCTCGACCTGCTGTCCGCTTTCCGCCAGGACACCGTGAAGCGCCGCTACGACACCTGGGACGAGCTCGTCGACTACTGCCGGCGTTCCGCCGATCCCGTCGGGCGTTTGGTGCTCATCGTGTTCGGCTACCACGATCCGCAGCTCGAGTCGTGGTCGGATGCGATCTGCACCGGCCTTCAACTCGCCAACCATTGGCAGGACGTGGCCATCGACCTGCGCAAGGACCGCATCTACATCCCGCGCGAGATCTCCGATGCGTTCGGCGTGAAGGAGTGGGACCTGAACGCGCGCCGCGCCGACCTGCCGTTCCAGAAGATGATGGCGGAGCTCGTCTCCCGCGCCCGTGCGTTGTTCACGCGGGGACGGCCGCTCTGCGATCGGGTGGGGCGCGACCTGCGCTTCGAGATGCGGCTCACGTGGCTCGGGGGCTCGGGGATCCTGGACGGCATCGAGGCGGCGGGGTACGACGTCTTTCGCCGCCGGCCGAAGTACGGCCTGGCCGGCAAGCTCGGCCTCGCCTGGCGGGCGTGGCGGTGGAAGGCGGGCGCGGCCGCCGGGTAGGACGCCGCCCCTAGGCCGGCCGAGGCACTCGTTCCGGAACGAGTCAGCGCCAGGTGTGCCGCCGTCCGGCTTTACAAATCTTTACCCTCGCGACGAACGCCGGAAACAGCCGGCTCCCACACTCGTCTTCGGAGGCGCACGAGGCGCCGCCGATAGACAAGGAGCCGACACGATGAAGATTCGAATCCTGGTTGCATCCGTTCTCGGGTTGGGCGTGGCCGCCGGCGGGCTCGCCTGGGCCGGCCACCGCGGCCTGGGGCCGCTGGCCTCGATGGGGGGCCACGGCCATTTCGGCGCGCGCTTCGCGCGCCTGCACGTCGACATGGTCGTGGAGCGGGCGCTGCGGGTGGCGGAGGCGACGCCCGAGCAGCGGCAGAAGATCGACGCCATCGTCGAGAAGGCGTTCGCCGATCACGCCCGCTACGGCGATCAGCACCGCGCGATGCACGGGCAGGCGCTGGAGATCCTCTCCGCCGACGTGATCGACCGCAGCCGGCTGGAGGAGCTGCGGGCCCGGCATCTGCAGATCGCCCAGCAGGGGTCACGGCAGCTCGTGACCGTTCTCGCCGACATCGCCGAGGTGCTGACGCCCGAGCAGCGGCAGAAGCTGGCCGCCCACGCGAAGGCGCTGCACGAGTAACTTCTCACGCTCGAGAGTGGCGCGCAGAGCGTCACTCTCGAGCGCGGGGCAATAATGGCGTCATGGCGGAGCGCATCCTCATCATCGACGACGACAGGAAGCTGGCGGAAATGCTCGTCGAGTATCTGAGCGCGCGCGGGTACCAGGCCGAGTGGCGCGGTGATGCAGGGACGGGTACCGCTCGCTTGCGCGATCACGGCGCGGACGCCGTGGTGCTCGACGTGATGCTGCCCGATGCCGATGGTTTCGAGGTGTGCCGCCGGCTCCGCGCCGAATCCGACGTGCCCATCCTCATGCTCACGGCCCGCGGCGAGCCCACGGACCGCATCGTCGGGCTCGAGCTCGGCGCCGACGACTACCTGCCCAAGCCCTTCGACCCGCGCGAGCTGCTGGCGCGACTGCGCGCCGTTCTTCGGCGCCGCACGGCGCCCGCGCCGTCGTGCCTGCGGTTCGGTCGTCTGGAAATCGACGTCGACGCGCGCGTCGTGCGTGTGGGCGGCGAGCCGCGCCCGCTCACGTCGTACCAGTTCGACCTGCTCTTGGCCCTCGCGCGAAGCGCCGGCCGCGCCTTGTCGCGGGACGCGCTGATGGAGCACGTGAAGGGCGAGAGCCTCGAGGCCTTCGACCGCTCGATCGACGTGCACGTTTCGCGCATCCGCGCCGCCATCGAGGACGATCCCCGGCACCCGAAGCGGATCCTCACGCTGCGCGGCGTCGGCTATCTCTTCACGCGCTCCTCCGAGGCGGACGCGGCGGTCGTCGAGGAGGAGGACGGGGACGAGGACGCCCGATGACCTGGCGGCTGCACCATCGCATCTACGTCTCGCTGCTGCTCCTCGCGTTGCTCAGCGTGGTGGGCACCGCCCTCGTCAGCCACGCGCTTCCCGACGGGCGGTTCGAGAGCCCGTACTCCTCGCGGGTCATGGCCGAGGCCGAGCACATGGCTCGCGTTCTCGACGGCCAGACGGAGACGTCGTCGCCGCCGGCCCTCGCCGAGCTGGCCGAGGGCTTGCGCGTGCACGCGGCGGTGATCGACAGCGAAGGCCGCATCGTGACCTCGACCGTTCGGCCGGTCCCGCGCGTGTCGGCCGCGCGCCTGCCGCGTCCCGGCGACCGCCCGCGCTGGATCGGCACTTCGCGAGGGCCGGCCCTCGCCGTCGCCCTCGCCGACGGCCGCACCCTCGCCGTCTGGGCACGATGGAATCATCACGGCCTGCTCGCCATCCTCGGAGTGTTTTTCGGCCTGCTCGCCCTGGGTTCCATTCCCCTCGCCCGTGGCCTGACGCGGCGGCTCGCCGTCCTGGAGCGCGCGTTCGTGGCGCTGGGGGCGGGCCGCCTCTCGACGCGGGTCGCGGTCCAGGGCGGTGACGAAGTGGCACAGCTCGCGCAGCGATTCAACGCGTCCGCGGCGCGCATCGAACGTCTGGTGGAGGCCCAACGCCATGCGCTGCGCGGGGCGTCGCACGAGCTGCGCTCACCCTTGGCCCGCATTCGCCTGGCTCTCGAGCTGATCCGCGACGCCGGCGGCCCCGACGTGGCCGGGCGTGTGGCCGATGCCACGCAGGACGTGGCGGAGCTGGACGCCCTCGTCGACGACCTGCTGCTGGCCAGCCGGATCGAGGCCGAGCATCAGCTGGCCGCGCCCGAGCGCTTGGATCTGGCGGAGCTGGCCGCGGAGGAGGGGCGTCGCGCCGGTGCCCGACTGGAGGTCGCGCCGTCGCCGATCGTCGGCGATCCGCGGCTGCTGCGGCGGCTCGTGCGCAACCTTGTTGATAACGCCGTCCGCCATGGGGGTGGGGCGGAGGTCACGGTGGGGGTGGCGCCGGTGGTGGAAAGCGGGAGGCCGCGCACGGCCGGGCCCGCGGTGGGCGGTGGTGTCGGCGGCGCCGCCGCCTCCGGCGCTGGCTCGGGAGACGCTGGCTCCGGAAACGCTGGTGATGGGGGAGTCGGCGTGCGGCTGTGGGTTGCGGATCGTGGCCCGGGCGTGGCGGCTGAAGACCGCGAGCGGATCTTCGCCCCCTTCCATCGCGCCGTTCGCATGCCCGAATCGCCCTCGGGCGTGGGGCTTGGGTTGTCACTGGTGCGACAGATCGCGGAGCTTCACGGCGGCCACGTCGAGTGTCGCGATCGCGAAGGCGGCGGGGCGTGGTTCGAGGTGACGTTGCCGGCGTCACCGGCCGCGGGTCGCGAGCCATAGGGTTCGCCGAGCCAGCATCCGTCGAGCGAGCCATCCGTCGAGCGAGCGGCGCGGAGGTCCTTCCGCAACGAGTCGCTGTTGGCGTCGATAGCGGTGTGAATTTATCGGGCGTCATATTTAATCGGACCCGATCTGGTAGTTTGAGTGATAGTAATTGACTATGAATACCATCACTTTCGTTGTTCCCCAAGCGCTCTCGGACGACGAGATTCTTTCGCGCGTGGCCGGCCTCGCCGGCCGTGAGCGAGGTGCCACCGCGGAGCTGGTCGCCCATCTTGCCGAGCTCGAAACGCGCCGCCTTCATCTCCGCGCCGGCTATTCTTCGATGTTCGCGTACTGCCACGGTGCACTGTCCCTCACCGATCACGAGGCTTTCAACCGGATCGAGGCAGCCCGCGCCGCGCGGCGCTTTCCCGTGATCCTCGAAATGCTCGTGGGGGGCGCTGTGAACCTCACTACGGTCCGGCTGCTCGCACCGCACCTGACGCCGGAGAATCACGCGGAGGTCCTCGAGTCGGCCCGTGGTTTGCGGAAGGGGCAGGTCGAGGAGCTGGTCGCGCGCCTCGCGCCGAAGCCAGATGTGCCCGCCTCCGTGCGAAAGCTGCCGGCGCCCCGGCACTGCGCCACGGCGCCCGTGGCGCAGATCCCGTTTGTCGCGGCCGACGCCGCGAGCTCCGCGCTCGCCGCCGATACGCAGGCCGTTTCGGTTTCGTCTGCGCCAATGAGTCCGGATGCGCGGACGGCTCCGGACATGCCCGCGCTCCTGCCGATGCCGGCTTCCGCAGTCGCACCCTCAGCTGCACCCGCACCCTCAGCCGCACCTGCACCTGCACCCGTACCGGTGCCCGCACGCAGGACGACTGTCAGTGCCCTGTCACCGGATCGCTACAAGCTGCAGCTCACCATCAGCGGCGACACGCTCGAAAAGCTGCGCCTCGCCAAGGATCTGCTGCGGCACGCGGAGCCCGGCGGCGACGAGGCGGCGGTCGTCGATCGCGCGTTGACACTGCTTCTGGCCGACCTGGCGAAGAAGAAGTTCGCGGCTACGGACCGGCCACGCCGGTCGGCCGGCGTCGCGCCGGGTTCGCGCGAGGTGTCGGCGGAGGTCAAGCGAACCGTATGGGTGCGCGATCTGGGCCGCTGCGCGTACGTCGGCTCGACGGGACACCGATGCAACGCTCGCGGTTGGCTCGAGTTCCACCACGTGAAGCCGCATGTGGAGGGCGGACCGCCCACCGTCGACAACATCGAGCTCCGGTGCCGGGCGCACAACGGCTACGAGTGGGAGCTGCGGTCCACCGCCGTCCGCATACAGGAGGTCGCGTGGCACGAGCGACAGTGGGCCGCGGAACAGCGAGGGAGGTCGGGCGCGCGCGGCGTTCCATGAGGTCGTTCTGGAACGAGTAGAGCCCGGCCGTCCGTCAGGGGCGCCGGAGTACGGTGCGGGTTCGGGTGGATCAGGGATCAGGGATCAGGGATCAGGGATCAGGGATCAGGGATCAGGCGGCCGTCGCGCAATGAAGATCTCGTCGGAATCGCGTGGGCTTCCGCTGGCGGCCGGGTCGATGGGGTCGACGCGGTCAATGGGGTCGTCGTTCGGTCGCGTCGAGGACGTGATGCGGAAGCCGGCGGACTCCAGCAGGCAGAGCCACGTCTCCCGTGGGAAGAGACCCCACACGTGGCGGTCGTGGAGAGCCCGTACCTCGCGGCCGTCCTCGCGCAGGACGTAGGCGAAGTCGGAGAGGGCGGTGGCGTCGGTTGGATCGGGGTCCCAAGTCCATTCGAGATACCGGATCGCGCGGCCGGGGCCGTCGTGGCCCCCGTGGCTGGTCGAGGGCTCGAAGGTCTCGCGGAAGTAGTCGGGGGCGAAGACGGCGGCGCCGCCCGGGCGGCAGTGAACGAAGGCGGTTTCGATGGCCAGGCGCAGGTCGTCCTCCGTCGTCATATACATGACGGCGTCGTGGACGAAGACGGCGTCGAACAAGCGGCCGAGCCGCAGCGTGCGCATGTCTCCCACGATGTGCTCGCACTCGGGGTTGATCTGCCGGCTCGCGTCCAACATGTCCGGCGACAGGTCGCTGAGGGTGCAGGCGAAGTCGCGCTTGAGGTGGGACGCATTGCACCCGGCTCCGGCTCCGAGCTCGAGGAGCGTGGGGTGTCGGTCGCCGGAGAGCGGCGGGTCGGGGAGCGTCCGATCGGACAACGGCCGATCGGACAACGGCGCACCCGAGGGCGGAGGCGCGTCGGCCTCGTGCGCCAACGCATCCAGCAGCGCCGCGCGATAGGCGGCGGCTTCGGCCGTGTACTCGGAAGGCGCGCTCAGCAGGTGGAACCAGCCGGCGAGGTCGGTGTACAGACGGGGCAGGCTCATCGGAAACACCATCGACGGCCTGCCCCGCAATATTCCCGAGCTCCGGCGGGCCGGCGCCCGCGGGATTGCTGGGACGCGACCCAACACGAGCGGACGGTCCCGCGTGATGGGTGGCTGCTCCGTACGACGTCGTCTACCTCATCTGCTCGTACAGGATCAGGAACGCGCCGAGGCCGTGCATGTCGTTGGTCGCCCGCGTGCGGGCGATGTAGTACGAATAGCTGCCGACGTCGGTGCCCACGCAGATGTCCCGCAGGTTCGTGCGCCCGTCGCTGCCCAGCGAGATCTTGCCGAGCACACCCTGGAAGCCCCGCTGCGCCGCCGTGATGTAGCTCGGGTCGACGTAGCCGCGCTGCACCGCCCGGGAGATCACGTACGTGTGCATCGACGAGCACGACGTCTCCGTCCAGTTGTCGGTGCGCGTGCCCTTGTCCATCACCTGGAACCACCGGCCGGTGGCGGGGTCCTGATAGCGGATGAGGCCGGAGACGTGGCTCTGCAGGTTCGCCAACGTCGCCGCGCGGCGCGGGTGCGTGGCGGGCATGATCTCGAGGACGTCGATGAGCGCCATTCCGTACCAGCCGGCGGCGCGACACCAGTGCTCGGCGGAATGGTTCGCGGGCGGCGTCGACCAGCTCGTGCTGCTGTCCTCGTCGTACGCGTGGAACGGGAGGCCGTTCGACGTGTTCTTGAGGTGCGAGCCATAGACGGCGAACTGCTTGCCCGTCTCCTCGTCCGCGTAGGCCGCCTCGCCGACGGTCTGGCCGTAGCGCGCGAGGAACGGAAGCACCATGAAGGTGCCGTCCGCCCACAGCTCGCCGCGCATGGTGCTGCTCGACTGGTGGAGGAAGCCGCCGTCGGAGGTGCGTGGGTACGTCTTCAGACGGTTGCGGACGTTCTGGGCGCAGATCCGATACTTGGACTGGCCCGTCTCGCGGTACATGGCAATGCAGAGGTTGCCGGGCAGCATGTTGTCGAGGCGGGGGATGGAGGTGTCGATCGTCCCGCTGCTGTTCACGTGGGAGTCGACCCAGTTCTTCACGTAGTTGAAGTGCCGGACGTCGTGCGTTCGCTGCCAGACGAGGTACTGCCCCCACAGGTACAGCGCGCGCGAGTACTCCCAGGTGCCGAGGCCCGTGGGCTTGCGCGCCATCGTCGACTCGACCATCTCGAGTCCCCAATCGGTCCCGCCCGGTGTCGGTGTGGGCCCTGGGGTGGGCGTGGGCCTCGGAGTCGGAGTGGGTGACGTGGTGCCGTCGCTCACATCGAGCCGGTCCAGGTTCGGCGGACCGTTGGAGGTGATGCCCGTGGTGCGCACGGTGCTGGTGCCGGCGGGGAGCGCGACAGTCGCCGACTGCGTGCGCCACGTCGTCCAGGCGCCGGTCGGAACGAACGTGAGGCTCGAGACCACGACCACGCCGTTCACGCGGATCTCCATCGGTCGCTCGGCGGTGGTGCCGTTCGCGAAGCGCCAGGTCAGGGTCGCGCTCACCGCATCGGGCACCGCCACCGTGCAGGGCGCGATTCACGGCTGCCCGATGGTCGTCATCTACAAGCTCTCGCCGATGACCTACCGGTTGGGCAAGCCGTTCGTGAAAGTGAACACGTACGCGATGGCCAATCTGATCGCCGGGCAGCGTCTGGTGCCGGAGCTGATTCAGGAGGGCTGCACGCCGGCGCGCATCGTCGAAGAGACGGTGTCGCTTGCCGACGATCGCGC
>Ga0114129_10000671_pt1 | contig 43009 bp, 37 predicted proteins | sample RhiMetdeltSRZDD1_FD_80071 | JGI IMG/M metagenome (GOLD analysis project Ga0114129, IMG submission 80071) | Populus rhizosphere microbial communities from Tennessee, USA - Rhizosphere MetaG P. deltoides SRZDD1 (version 2) (version 2) | ecosystem: Host-associated > Plants > Roots > Rhizosphere >...
CTGAGACGAGCTGCAGCTGTCCTGGTCGCGGCGCTGGCGTGCACCGCGACCGCGCTCGGCGTGCCGTCGGCGCGGGCGGACACCGTGTACAGGAACGGCTCGGTCTACGCCCGCGTCGGAGCCACTGCGATCGAGCTCGGCAACCCGCTCGTGGTGAGGCGCTGGACGACGTCGGCGTTTCGGACCGCAGAGCTCACCGACCGGCGCGGTGGCGGGCGGCTGTGGAGCGCCGGCTCGCCGGACTTCTCGCTCACGCTCGACGGGCTCGGGCTGGACAGCACCGCGTTCAGCGTCGGCTCGGCGGGCGTGACCAACCTCCCCCGGGGCGGGCTGCGGGTGACGATGCGGCTCTCACCGCCGCTGGGGCTCCCCGGACTCTCCGTCACCCGCATCGCCGAGACGTATCCGGGCGTAGCCGGTTTCCGCACTCAGATAGCGATCGACTCCTCGGCGCCGGTGGCGCTCTCCCGCGTAAGGCTCGACGAGGTCATGCCGGCCGCAGCCGTGACGCCGACGCTGCATTCCTTCCGCGCCGGAGGCGACTGGCGGGAGCCGGACTGGCCGGGTCCCCCGTTCGCGATCGGCGACCCGCATCCGGGCGACTGGCGCGACACGCACAGCGCCGCCGCGGGGCAGCCGCTCGAGGGTCCTGGTGAGTGGCTCTCGCTCGCCGACGGCGACCGCACCGCGTTCATGGTCATGGAGCGGAACGACCTCCCCTCCTCCCGCGGAGACTACGACGGCCACTCCGGCGCCGCCGTGGTCGACTTCTCGCGCGACATCCTGAGCCTGGGGCCGTTCGAGGAGCAGATCCACCTCGAGAATCCCGGCCCGGGCCCCGGTCGCACGCGCGTCATACGCCCGGGCGAGCCGCTCGCGCTGCCGCCGGTCTTCGTCGGCTTCGGCAGGAATGACGGCGACGAGCCGTGGCAATTTCACAAATACCTGACGGAGGACCGGCTCCTCCCGTACGAGCACAGCGTCACGTTCAACTCGAACGGAGTCGACGACAACCGCATCTCGACGGGCGCGAAGGACGACACGGACTTCGCCGCGGTGCAGCAGATCGCGCCGATCGCACGGCGCATGGGCGTCGACACCTTCATCCTCGACGACGGCTGGCAGGCCCGTTCAGGCGATTGGCAGCCCGACTCGCCCGATTTTCCCGAGCCGCGCTGGGACGGCACCCCCGACTCGAAGTTCCGCCCGCGCTTCCCGGACTCCGAGTTTCGCGCGGTGCGCGACGCGATTGCGCCGATGAAGCTCGGGCTGTGGATGAGTCCGACCTTCTTCAACCCCTCCTCGCAAACGTTCGCCCAGCACCCGGAGTGGGAGTGCAGGCCGATCGGAGACGGGCTTGTGGCCCAGAACGAGGCCGATCCCGGCAGCGGCTCGAACGAAGCCGGCCTCGGCCCGTGGGGACCCGCGGCGCTTCCGCACGTGGAGGGCCGGATTCGCGACGCGATCACGAACTGGGGAGTGCGTTACTTCAAGTTCGACTTCCTGGTCTGGCTCGATTGCCTCGAGGGGCCGGACGGCGCGCGCGACTTCTACGAGTTCCATGATGCGTTCTTGGCGATGCTCGACCGGCTGCGCGCCGCCTACCCCGACGTCACATTCCAGATCGACGAGACGAACGACTACCGCCTGTTCCCGTTCGAGTCGGTCACGCGCGGCCCGACCTGGTTCCAGAACGGCGGCCCCTCCGTGGACCGCATGCTGCACAACCTCTGGGACCTCAGCCCGTACATCCCGGCGTTCGCGCTCGGCCAGAACGCGCTCGCGGACCAGGACTTCGCGCGCTACCCCGTCGACACGCTGATCGCGGCGGCGCTGCTCTCGCACATCACGTTCTTCAGCGATCTGCGCCGGCTGCCCGACTCGGTGATCGATCGCGTCGGCGTGTGGACCGCCTTCTACAAGCAGTACCGCGACCTGTTCGGCGGCGTCGTCTACCCGTTGCTCGGCGATCCGCTCGAGCGGGGATGGACAGCGCTCCAGTCCTGGGACCCCGAACGCGGCGCCGGGGCGCTGCTCGCCTTCCGCCAGGGCGCCGCCGACAGCGAGCATCGGATCGCACTGGAAAACGTGCCTGCCGGACGGCGGTTCGAGCTGCGCTCCGGACCCGATGGGGCCGTGCTCGGCACCTTCACCTCCGATCAGCTGCGGACGGGGCTCGACGTCAGCATTCCGGAGGCCGAGGGCGCGCGCGTGCTGCTGATCCAGCCCGCCTCGTAGCTGGTCAGGGAACGAAGACTCCCTGGCGAAGGAAGAGCGTGTTCCCGTCGGTCTGCGCGTCGCCGTCGGTGCCCCCGTCGTAGACCTCGACCGGACCCAGCTGCCAGATCGCGCGGTGTCCAGCCGAGACGGCGCCTGGGATCAGCGCATTCGCGGTTGTGGCCAGCGCGCACGCGGAACCTATCGCCTGATCCGTGGCCGTGGCGGTGCACGGAACTGTCGCGCTGAACGGAGTGTCGAGCGTCGTCGCGGAATCGGTGAGGGCAGGGCCGTTGTAATCGTCGGTGATCCGTAGCCTGGTGACGGCTTGCAGTTCTCCCGTGTAATCGCTCCCCGACGCAGAGTTCGCCGGGCCGCACGCAGTCTCACCCGGCAGGCACCGCACATCCGTAACCGAAGCATGAATCCGCACGTCGCCGGCCGCGCAAGCCGAGCTGACGCAGACTCGCAGCCCGACGGTCCCCACCATTCTCGATCCGGCGCCGTTCGCGTCCGGCGTGCCGACCGTGACATTCCCCGACGCCTGCTCGGGCGGAGCGCATGACTGGTAGCTGAGCGGCGCGCCATGACTGCGATTGGGGGAGCGACACCGGTTGAAGGCCGGCACCAGTGACAGCTCCACCGGCGTGGCGCCGCGCGCGCGGACGTAGCCGGGCGGGGCGGGCATTCCGCCGGGCAGCTGGCGGAACGCCACGGTGTCGAGGTAGATATTCCGATCGCAGGTGCCGGTCACGAGGTTGTTGTCGAACTCCACCTTGATCGCGTGCGTGCCGGCCGCGCCTTCAGTGCCGGTGTCGATCGGCAGCGTGTAGTCGGCGAGTGCCGTCGTGGCCACGTCAATCGAGTGTGCCGGGAAGCCGTCGATTGAAACGATCGCGGTGGGGGAGCCATCGCATTGGTCTCCTCTCATCCGCAGGGTGACCTGGTCGGCCGTCGCAGCGGTCGAATACTGCTTGACGGCATAGCTCGGTGACTTCCGGAAGCTGATCGTGTTGCCGCCGCTCGCGCTCGAGTCGGCGATGTTCCGGATCGCGACGCCGTCGTTCGGCGTCGGTGACATCGTTTCCCCCTCGAACCAAACCTGTGGCCGGTACATCGCCGTCAGGGTCGTATCCGTAGAAGGGATCGTGATGTCGTGCGCGCGCGCGCCGCCGTCGGACCAGCCCGAAAACTCGTACGTGGTTCCGCCCGAGACGAACGTGGGCGCAGCCGAGATCGACGAGACGAAACCGACCGCCGAGGACTCGACCACGGGCGCGGCGGTGGTGGTGCCGGCGTAGGTGACCGGTGCGCCGGCCGGGGAGCTCGCGAGCGTCAACGACACGGCCCGCGGGTAGATGTCGATCACGCGGGACGCGCGGCGCCCGGCCGAATCGGTCGCGATCAGCGTGATGCGGTAGTGCGCGTCGGCGTCGTGATCGCTCGCGGCGGTGAAGCTCACTGGCGACCCGGTGAGGCCCGTCAGGTCGTGCGTGTGGGAGTTGTGGATCAGCGAAACCTGCCACTGAAGCGCGCTTCCGGACAGCGTGCCGTCCTGCGCGTCGGTGGCAGACCCGCGTAGCTCGATCCGGCCTCCGATCACGAACTCGGATCCGTTTACGGGAGACTCGATCGAAACCGTGGGAGGGCTGTTGCCCACCGATACGTGTGCCGTCGCTGTCGCGCTCGCGCCCTTGTTGTCGGTGACCGTGAGATGCGCGTCGAATTCGCCGGAGCTCTGGTATCGGTGCGTGACGTCCCGCACCGTGCCGTGCGGCGTGCCGTCGCCGAAGTCCCAGTCGTAGGTGACCGGGTCCCCGTCGGGGTCGTTTGATCCGGCCCCGCTGAAGCTGACGTCGAGCGGGGCCGGGCCGAAGTTGGGTGACGCTGCGGCCTGCGCGATCGGAGTGCGATTGGACGGCGTGTACACGATCCGCTTCACCGAGCCCGTTCCCGGCGTCGCGTCGCCGAAGTCGGCGTAGTAGAGCTCGTTACCGGGACCGAGCTCGAGGTCGACGACGGGGGTTCCTGTTGCGAACCCGACCACGCCCGACACATGACCCTGCGCGTCGACCTGCAACCGCTTGATGAAAGCGTTCACGTAGTCGGCGAAGAAGATGTCGCCCGTGTAGTCGCCCGGGTACGTGCCGCCGGGGTACAGCGGCCCGCCCACGACGGCTGCCTGGTAGTTGTTCGATTGGTCGTGCGCGTAGTCGTAGTCGGACGGAGTGTCGGCCTGGGGCGTGCCCTCCTTGGCGTACTCGGCCGAGCATCCGGCCAGGTCCTTGTAGCCCGAGGTGTGAAACGGGCCCTCGTAGCAAGGCCATCCGTAGTTTCGGCCCGGAGCGGACATGAGGTCGATCTCCTCGTGCTCCTCCCACCCCACGTCGCCGACCACCGGCCCGGCGCCCTGGCGAAGGGTGAACCGGAACGGGTTGCGCATGCCCTTCGCGTAAAGCTTGGTGCACACGTGCGTGAGATCGTTGTCGGCCGGGCAGAAAGGGTGGCCCGGCAGCCCACGCCCGTTGCGGTCGATGTGAATGATCTTTCCGGCGAGGCTCTCCTCGTTGTAGGTGCGAAGCGCCATCGGATCGACCTTCGACCAGTCGGACGCGTCGCCGTTACCGATCCAGAGCGTGCCGTCGGGCGCCGACCGCACCGTGCCGATCGCGTGGGAGTCCATGTCCGACGGAATGCAATCGACGTTGTTCGCGGGTGCCGGGCACGGCGGCGTCGAGATGCTGCCGAGGATCACGGTCTCGGGCGAGGCGGTGTTGTCGGGATTGACGGTCACGCGCGTCAACCGCGACGTGCGCGCGAGGCCGCTCGGCTCGGGCGTCGGGTTGTAGACGTACAGCAGGTAGAGCCAGTGGTTGTTCGCGAAGTCGCTGTCGGTGGCGATCCCCAGCAGGCCGCGATCGGCGACGCCGTAGACGTGGCTCGAGATGTCAAGCAGCTGGACGACCGTGTTGTCAGCGTTCAGGACGCGCACGATCCCCTTCTTCTCCGCGATGAACATGCGCCCGTCCGGCGCGAACGCGATCGCCGTCGGTAGCGAGAGGCCGGAGACGAGCGTCCGCTCCTCGAATCCCGTCGGCAGCGTCGCGGCGCCGGCGGTGCCCGCGGCCAAGACCAGCGCCGTTACGAATCCCCCCAGCGCGGCCGTCGTCAAACCCCTCAGCCGCATCCTGGAACCAAGCTATCTGTGCTGATCGGCTCCGGTCAAGCGAATCTCGCGAGCAGCCTCGCGGCGAGTCCTGAATCGGGCCCAAACACGATCGCTGTCCGCAGTCCGGTCCCCGCCAGCGCGATCGTTCCGCCCCGACTCGACCACAGGCGCACGGACCCGCGCCGGCCGAGCGCTCGCCCACGTAGTCCGCGCTCGAAAGCCGCCGCCAGAGCCGCCTCGCCGGCGCGGCGGTCCGCCGCCGTGTCCCAGGCCAGCGCCATGGCGCCCACGTCGCCGGACACGCACGGCGCGACGCAATCGCCCTTGCGCCGTCGCTCGAACAGTTCGAACCGCCCGCCGCCCCACCCCGCGGCAGCGCCTGAGTTCGGCCTGCGGCCGACGATCTTGAAGATCTCGCGCAGGTCGTCCTCGCCGACGCTGGACGACGCCATGCGCTGCCATGCCGGGCCGAGCTCGCGGCCGAGGTCCGGCATCCGGATCGGCACGGCACGCTCGTCGATCGCGTACTTGTCGGGGTGCAGCACCTGCTCAGCGGTCACCGGCCGCCGGAAGCGGATCACATTGTCAAGCGCCTTCCAGCTGCCGCCATCCGGCCGGAACGCCTCGACGAAGTTCACGCCCTGCTCGTACGGGAAGAGCAAGGTGTCCTCCACGTAGCGCGGGAGCTTGGTCTCGTCGCCCGATGCGGCCTCGAACAGCGCCAGCGCGTCGCTGATGCCGAAGTACCGCACCGCGTATTCGGCCATCACGACGGTCGCGGTTCCCTCCGCGAGCGCGCTCCTGGCGAGCGCGGCGTCGTCGGTCGAGCCACCCGCGCGCAGGCCGAAGCGCTGGTCCTCGAGCGCGTGCGTGAGCTCGTGCGCGAGCGTGATCTCGAGCAACGGCCGGTTCGCGTGCCGGTCACGTATGACCACGAGCCGCTTCCGGCGATCGTCGTAGAAGCCGAGCACCTGCTCCCCTTCGATCGCGCTGAACGCCTTTGCCAGCGAGTCCCGCGGCTGCAGCAGCCCCAGCAGCTTCAATGCCTCCGCGTCGGCCGCACGTGTGCTGTCCCGTTGATCCTTGGCGCCGGCTTCCTGCTCCAGCCGGATCGCTTCACTGCGGCCCACGAAGAGCGGCCGGACTGCATGCTCGAACCGCAGGCCCCTGATCCGCTCGACGCGGCGAGCGATGCGCGCGACCTCCGCGGCGGTGAGCGAGGCCGGCGGCACCGCGGCGGGCTTGGCGCGTGGCTCGCGATAGGGCTCCTGGCCGTCGAGTACCAGCGCCACGGCGATCACCCCGATCACCGCGGCCGCCACTCCGCGTTCGAATGGGCTCAGCTTCAGCGCAGCGCCTTGCGGACCGCGTCCTCGAGCTCGGTGACGCTGAACGCGCCCTGCAGCTGCGCCGCGACCCTGCCGCGACGGTTGATCGTGAACAGGAAGGGCTCGTTGCAGACCACCGACTTGCCCCGCTGTGAGCAAAGCCCCCATGCGGGGATCTGCGGACGCACTCCCTTGTTCGGGTTGTTGTCCTTGTAGATCTCCATGTGGATGAAGTCGGCGCGGTCGCCGTACTCGGACTTCACCTGCTCGGTCACGTCCGTGACCGGCCCGCATACGCGGCTCTGGCACAGCGCCGGCGTCGCGAACAGCAACACCACGGGCCGCTTGCGTTTCAACGCGTCAACCAGATCGACGCTGTGCATGTCGTCGGGCGGGACACGGGTGTCGATCGATTTGACGTTCCCGTGGGCCGACACGACCGTGGGAGTGTGGACGGAGATCGCCTTGTCGCCCGGGCCCGGGAGGGCGTCGTCGGGAGCGACCATCAGCTGCGCCGGCGAGGTCGCGACCAGCTTCCGGTCCAGTCTCGCGACCGCGGATACGAGGTACGAGCCGGCCCGCGGAAAGCTCACCTGCGAGACGTACACGGACTGCGCCGCATTCGAGTCCTGGGCGGTGGTCTGGCTTATGAATGGCGGCTTCACCGTGATCGGCTCGAACCTGGCCGGGTACGGTCCGCGAACCGGCTCGTCGAGCCCCCGCGCCACATAGATGCTCACCTCGAGATCGCCGATTTGTCGATTACCGCGGTCGAACAGCGCGAATCCAAAGCGGTTTCTGCCCGGCACGATCACCGGCGTGCTCTGCGCAAGCGCCGGTCCTTGGAGCATGTTGCCGATCAGGGCACGGAAGCTGCGGCCGGACGGCTGCGGAAAGTTGGCGACCCGTGCCAGCGTCGGCGTCTGGTTGGCGTTCGGATCCGAGTCGTTTCCGCCGCATCCGGCGGCCGTTGCGGCCAGCGTCAATGCTCCTGCCGCCAAGGGGATGCGTAGCCATTTCGATGCCCTCCAGGCGAGTCCCATCCCACGCGGACGGTAGCGAAGGCCGGAGTGGGACATGCCGATTGGCATATCGTTCCGCCGATGAGGCTTCCGCTTGCGAGCCGCCTCGAGACCGCCGTGGTCCTGACACAGCGTGGCCTCGTTCGACCCGTGCGCCCGGACCGGCTTCTGCAGATGGCGCTCGCCTTTCGCCGATGGGGCGTGAGCGTCGCGGCCGCCTATGCCGTCAACGCCATCTCCCGGGCCGACCAGGCCGCGATCGTTGATGACGACGGAACGTTCACCTACGCAGAGATCGAGCGCCGAACCAACGCACTCGCGAACGAACTGGCGCGTATAGGCCTCGGCGAGCACGACCGGCTCGCGATTCTGTGCCGAAACGAGCTCGCGTTCGTCGAGTCGATCGTGGCCGCGGCGAAGCTCGGCGCCGACGCGCTGCCCCTGAACACCTCGTTCGCTGCCGAGGAGCTCAAGAAGGTGGTCGCGCGGGAGAAGCCGCCCCTGCTGATCCACGACGCGGAATTCGATTCGATCGTCAGCTCTGCCCGGCTCGGTCCCTCGATTACGCGCGTCGTCGCCTCCGGCGAGGAGCAGAGCGGCACCGACACGCTCGACGCGCTCATCGAGCGCGGCCAGGACGAGCCTCCGAAGGGCCCGGCCGAGGAGGGCCGCACGGTGATCCTCACGTCCGGCACCACGGGTACGCCGAAGGGCGCCCGGCTCGCGCGGCCGGACGGGCTCGAGCCGCTGGCGCAGCTGTTGAAGGTGGTCCCGATCCACGCCGGCTCGGCCTACCTGATCCCGGCTCCGCTGTTCCACGCCCACGGGTACGGGCAGCTGGTGCTCGGCGCATCGCTGGGCTGCACGGTCGTGCTTCCGCGCCGCTTCGATCCCGAGCACACGCTGGCGCTGATCGAACGCCACCGCGTCGAGTCGCTCGCCGCGGTGCCGCTGATGCTGAAGCGCATCATGGACCTGCCGCCGGCGACCCGGCGCGGGTACGACACGAGCTCGCTGAACGCGGTCGTGTGCAGCGGCTCGTCTCTCGATCCCGGGCTCGCGCGGTCATTCATGGACGAGTTCGGCCCTGTGATCTACAACCTGTACGGCTCCACGGAGATGGCCTGGGCGACGATCGCCTCGCCCCAGGACCTGCTCCAGGCGCCGGGCACCGTGGGGCGTCCGCCTCCCCACACTCGTGTCACGATCCTGGGCGACGACGGCAAGCCCCTGCCGCCGGGCCAGACCGGACGGATCTTCGTCGGCCACGAGATGCTGTTCGAGGGCTACACCGACGGCCGGCCCGGGCGCGAGCGCATCGACGGCATGCTGACCGCGGGCGACCTGGGCCATATCGACACGGACGGGCGCCTGTTCGTCGACACGCGCGAGGACGACATGATCATCTCGGGTGGCGAGAACCTCTATCCGAGCGAGATCGAGGACGCGCTCCGCGCCCACCCGCAGGTGGCGGACGTCGCCGTCGTGGGCGCGAAGGATCCGGACTTCGGGGAGCGGCCGGTCGCGTTCGTCGTCCCCACTCCGGGCAGTGGCCTGGAGGCGGCCGAGATCGACCGGTTTGCGCGCGAGAAGCTCGCCAGGTTCAAGGTGCCCCGGGACGTCGTGATCATCGACGAGCTGCCCCGGAATGCGCTCGGCAAGGTCCTTCGTAGAGAATTGCATCCGCCCACCCACGAGGGAAGGAGACAGGTTGGCTGACAAGGCGGCGTTGATCACAGGCGGCTCCAGCGGCATCGGGCTCGCGGTCGCGCGCGCGCTCGGCGAGGACGGCTACGGCGTGACGATCGCGGCGCGGCGGCCCGACAAGCTCGAGCAGGCAGCCACACAGCTGCGCGATGCCGGCCTCGACGTCCTTCACATAGCGGCGAACATGGTCGAGGAAGACGACATCAAGCGCATGCTCGAGGCACACCGCGAGCGCTTCGGGCGGTTGGACGTGCTGATGAACAACGCGGGGCTCGGCATCGGCGGCCTGATCGAGGCGGCCGAGACGAAGAAGCTCGACATGCAGCTGGACGTCAACCTGCGCGCCGTGTACCTGACGACCCGCGACGCGATCCCGCTGTTGAAGGAGGCGGCCAAGTCGGCCGTGAACGGGGGCGCGATGATCGTGAACACGGCCTCGATCGCGGGCAAGCAGCCGCAGGGTTGGCTTGCCGCGTACTCCGCCACGAAGGCGGCCGTGATCGCGCTCACCGAGGCGACGGGCAAGGAGCTGGCCAACGACGGCGTGCGCTGCACCGCGATCTGCCCCGGCTTCGTCGACACGCCGATGACCGACTGGGCACGCGGCCAGGGGGTCCCCGGCGAGGAGATGATCCGTCCCGAGGACATCGCCGAGATCGTGCGGTGCCTCCTACGTCTCTCGCCCGCGGCGATCGTGCCCGAGGTGATGATCGTGCGCCCGCAGGAACTGGCGAGCGGCGCCACGCCTTAGCGCCGTACGGCATGCGCCTGCAGTTTTGCCCGTATAGAGAGCACAAACGCAAAACTCGACGGCCAGCGGTGCTCGAGTCTGCAGTTGTGCCCCCTCGGCACCCGCCGACCCGGCCCATACCGATCCCCTTAGTGCCGGTTTTAGATTTTGGGAGCGCCTAGCGCCCGGCGAGCTCTTCTTCGCGCTCTGCTTCGCGTTCCTCGGCCGGGTCCTCGCCGCCTCGGCCGTGCAGTTGCCGCAGCGCAGTGGCGACCGCCTCGCGGTAGCCGTCCCAGCGGCGGAACGGGCGCAGCCACGCCCCGCCCTGTGGCCGCTCGGGCAGGTTCGACGGCGGCGCGGCTGACGCCGATCCGCTGCCAAGCGCAGCCACCTCGGCCCGCATCTCCTCCTCGCGCCAGATGCTGGCCTCGATCTGCGCGATCAGAGTACGCACCTCGCGCTCGCTCGCCTTGCGCGCACGGCGCCCGGCGCCGGTGAAACGGTCCCAGGCGCGGGCGAAGCTGCGGAAGTCGGTGCGGCCGCCGCAGCGATGCGCGGCCAGCATCGGGCAGACGCCGCCGCTCCGGTCGCTGTAGGCGCCCACGATGATCCGGTCGTAACGCTGAAGGCCCTGAAGCATCGCCACACGCGTGTCATACGGCAGGCAGTCGACTACGTGCCGGAGCCGCTCGGTGTCTCTGCGCATCGCTCTCCCGATCATTCCCATCCCGGATAAGCTGCCCGCCGCGGGCGATCTAATCGTACCCGTGCTCACTGTTGTATCGGACCAGCGGGGGTTTTCAAGGTTGGCGACAGAGACGTTTCACCAGGACGGGGCATGAAGCTCGGTCTATTCGCCGGCTACTGGGGGATGGGCCTCTCCGGCGAGGAGCAGCTCGAGATGGCGCAGGAGGCCGACAAGCTCGGCTACGACTCGATCTGGGCTGCGGAGGCCTACGGCTCGGACGCCGCGACCGTGCTCGCCTGGATGGCAGCGCACGTGGAGCGGGCCAAGCTCGCATCGGGGATCTTCCAGATGCCCGCGCGCACACCCGCGATGACAGCGATGACAGCTGCGACGCTGGACAACATGACGAACGGCCGGTTCATCCTGGGCCTGGGAATCTCGGGGCCGCAGGTGGTCGAGGGCTGGCACGGGCAGCCGTTCGACAAGCCGCTCGCCCGCGCACGTGAGTACGTCGAGATCGTGCGCAAGGCGCTCGCCCGCGAGACGCTCACCTACGACGGCGAGTTCTACAAGCTGCCCCGCCCCGGAGGTCCCGGGAAGCCGCTCAAGCTGATCATCAAGCCCGTGCAGGAGAAGATTCCGATTTACCTGGCCGCGATCGGGCCGAAGAACACCGCGCTCGCGGCCGAGATCGCCGACGGCTGGCTGCCGACCCTCTTTGCTCCCGAGCACGTGGACGTCTTCCGGCCCTCGCTCGAGGAGGGGGCCGCGCGAAGCGGCCGCTCGCTCGACGATCTCGAGATCACCCCGCAGGTCTCGGTCGGCATCTATGACGACGTCGCGCATGCGCGCAATTTCATGCGGCCGTACCTGGCCCTCTACATCGGGGGCATGGGCTCCCGCGAGCGGAACTTCTACAACCAGCTCGTCACCCGTTACGGCTACGGCGACGCCGCCAAGGAGGTGCAGGAGCTCTATCTCTCGGGACGGCAGGCAGAGGCGATGGCGGCGATCCCGGACGAGCTGATCGACAAAGTCGCGCTCACGGGCTCAAAGGAGGCGGTCGCGGAGCGAATCGACGCATATCGCGACGCGGGCGTGAAGACGCTGCTCGTGACTCCGGCGGCCGCGTCCCAGCAGGACCGGCTGCGGATGATCAGGGACCTGGCCGAAATCGCTGCCTGAAGAGCGTCTGCGCATACTCATCGGCGCGTTCGGCGATCCGGGCCACGCGTTCCCGGCGATCGCGGTCGGCAAGGAGCTCGTGCGGCGCGGCCACGAGGTGACGCTCGAGACATGGACGCGGTGGCAGGAGGATGTCGAACGCGAAGGAATGCGGTTCGCGCCGGCGCCTGAGTATCAGGTGTTCCCCACCCGCGAGCGCCCGCTCAAGCCCTATGCGGCTGCGGCGCGCGCGGCGCTCGAGACCCGGCCCCTGATCGGCCAGCTCCAACCGGACGTGGTCGTGAACGACGTGCTCACCCTGGCGCCTGCGCTCGCCGCCGAGCTCGAGGGCCGGCCTCGCGCAACGCTCGTCCCGCATTTCTATCCGCCCGCCGGGGACGGCGTGCCGGCCTACGGGCTCGGCGCGATGCCCGCTCGCTCGCGACTGGGCCGCGCGGTCTGGAGGCTGGCCTCCGGCCCGCTCGGCAAGGGCGTCGAGCGAGGCCGCCGCGAGCTGAACGAAACAAGGCGCCGCGTCGGGCTTCCGGGGCTGGAGCGCTCGCACGGCGGCATCAGCGACGGGCTGTGCCTGGTCGCCACGTTCCCGCAGCTCGAGTACCCGCGCGCGTGGCCGGACGGCGTCCATGTGACCGGCCCGGTCGCCTGGGAGCCGCCGACCGAGCCGGTCGAGATACCGAACGGCGACGGTCCGCTCGTGCTTGTCGCGCCGAGCACCTCGCAGGACCGCGAGGAGCGGCTCCTGCGCGCGGCGCTTGCGGGCCTCGCGACGCTGCCCGTGCGCGTGCTTGCCGCACGCAACCGTCATCCGGCCCGGCCGGGCGCCCCGTGGCGCGCGCCCGTGCCGGCCAACGCACGGCTCGTCGACTGGGTCTCCTACTCGCAGGTGATGCCGCGCTCGGACATCGTCGTCTGCCACGGCGGCCACGGCACGATGGTGCGCGCGTTGGCGGCGGGCGCGGCCGTGGTGACCGTGCCGGCCTCCGGCGACATGGCCGAGAACGGCGTGCGTGCCCAGTGGGCGGGGGCGGGGCTCAACCTACCCGCACGGTTCCTCTCCCCCGCCACGCTTCGCTGGGCCGTGCAGTCGGTGATCGAGCGCCCGAAACTCGTCGCCCGGGCCCGCGAGCTGAGCGCGTGGGCCGCGAAAAACGACGGCCCCGTGAACGCCGCGGTGCTCCTCGAACGCTTTGCTACTCGAGCTTCCCGATCTTGAAGATCTTGGTGCCGCAGTCGGGACAGAACCCCTGGATCGCAGGCCGGCCGTTCTTCATGGTGACCTGCTTCGGGTCCTTGATCTCGACCTTCTTCTTCTCTTTCACGCAGTAACCCTCGGGCACTGGCCTCACCTCGCTTGGTGTGCCGCACGGCGCCGAGCAGCCATTCTCGGCGTCCTGACGGCGTTGGTTACGAGGCGAACGTAGTGCATTTCCCGGACAAACAGCACCCCGGGGGCCTCGAAATCAGGGCACAAACAGCCCTTGACGCGCAAAAACGGTGTTGTCGGAGGTCGATCCGATTCCGTCCGGGCCGCCGTCGTAGACCTCCACCGGACCGAGCCCCCAGATCGCACGGTCGCCCTCCCGAATGGCATTCGGGACAACCCCATCGATCGTGGTCGCGACCGAACAGGTCGCCCCCACGGACGCGTCGGCGGTGCCGGAGCAGGCGACATCCACGGACATCGGCAAGCGTTCGACGCCCGCCCGCTTACGGGACGACGACGGTGAAGCCGACCGCGTTCGGCGACGGCCCGGCCGTCACGACCGCGAGCTCGCCCGCGGCGCAGGAGCCGCCGCTCGAGTCGACCGTCGCAAAGAGGGTGCCTGCCGTGCCCGTGGAGAGGCCGAGGTCGACCGTCACCGCCGGAGAAGTGGCGGCCACGTCGATCGAGTCGTCGAACGTGAGACCGTAGAGGTCGTCCGCGGGCCGGCTCACGCCGGTGAGGCCGGCAGAGCGCCCGCCCGCGATCGCCGGTCCGGCGGGCGTGATGGTTCCGTACGCGCGCACGAGCCCACGTGGTCCCTGCGGGCCGGTGGCTCCGGGCGGTCCCTGAGCTCCGGGCGCCCCGTCTGTGCCCGCAGCCCCCGTCGGCCCCGCCGGGCCGGTGGGTCCCTTCTGCCCGCCCTCACCGTCGGCGCCCGGCGCTCCGTCGAGACCCTCGGAGCCCCGCGCACCGGGCGGGCCCGCTGGGCCGGGCTTCTTGGTGAAGGCGAGCGCATGATTCGCGTTGTTGTCGGCGCGCTTCGCCAAGCGCAGCGCCTGTTCGGCGAGCCTCAAGACCTTGGCCGGCGTCACGCTCTGCATCCCGAAAGCAGGTGCGACCGAGCCCGCGACGAGCAGCGCGGCGCACGTCAACGCGCATAACCGCAGCAGCCGCCGCCGGGCGATGAGACGCATGGTGTCCTCCGTGACAGGGGAATGGCCAAGAGCCGGCCCGGGGCCGGACCTAAGCGAATATAGACGCGGTCACCCGGATCGCGCTACCGGAGTTCAGACGTAGCCCGCGCGGCGAAACCAGCCGATGAGCATCACGAGCGGCACCATGAGACCTCCGATTCCCAATGCCAGGAAGGCGCCGTAGGTATCGATGTGCTTCACCAGCCATGCGAAGTTCTGCCCGAAGAAGCCGGTCACGAAGCTCAGCGGGAGGAAGATCGTGGCGATGATCGTGAGCTGCTTCATGACCTGGTTCAAGCGGTTCGAGACGGTCGACAGATAAACGTCCATCGCGCTCGTCAGCAGATCGCGATACGTGTCGATCTGATCGGAGATCCGCAGCAGATGGTCGTAGACGTCACGGAAGTAGTCGTGGGTGGAGGGCTCGAGCCCGGGCAGTGTCGTGATGTCGTCGATCGCCCGGGCGAACATGTCGCGCTGCGGACCCACGACGCGGCGAAGGTTTACCAGGTCGCGCTTCAGCCCGAAGATCCGCTGAAGCTGCTCGTCGGTCGGCTGCTTGATGATGTCGGCCTCGATCGCGTCGATGTCCTCGTCCATGCTCGAGACAACGGGGAAGAAGGAGTCGGTCAGGGCGTCGAAGACCTTGTAGAGCACGAACTGCTCGCCGCGCTTGCCGACCTGCTCGAGCGAGGAACGCACCTCGTTTAGCTCATCACACCGCATCCCACGATCGATCGACACGACATACGAGCCGCTCACGAACAGGTGCACCTCGGTGAGCTTCACTCCATCGGGGTCGAGCCTGGCCCCGTAGAAGACCACGAAGACGTAGTCGCCGAAGGTCTCCAGCTTCGGGCGCTGGCCGAACTTGCGGGTGTCCTCGATCGCGAGCGGGTGAAACCGGAAGATCTCGCCGAGCTCGGTGATCTGGTCGTCGATGGGGTGCTCGAGGTCCAGCCAGAAGAACTCGTCCCGGCGCAGCAAATCCTCGATCTGCGCCCGGTCCAGCGATGTTAGGACTCGCACGACGCGAAGCTACCGCCTGAGGAGGACAGCGGTCGCACATCCCAAGGCCGCCCCGCGAGGGAAACGGCGCGGATGCCCTGGGAGATCATCCGCGCCGCCGGTGCTTCGAGGCCCGACGCGCCTCGAACGCTCGATGCGAAGCGTATGCCTGAAACGCGAGCCGTGCCACTGCTGTCCCATTTCAGAATGGGGACATTCGCGCAGTTTGCACACAAAAAAACGGCGGCGCGACCACCCAGGGCCAGACGCGCCGCCGCGCGTCGAGGTGCCTCGACGTGCCCGTTGGGCGTGCCGTCGAACGTAAACGGAAGCGGACGCCGGCGCTAGTTAGTTCTATGCAAGGAGCGCCTAAAAGATTTCGGCCGGCTAGCCGAAGACGTTCCCGATCTGGGTCAGCTCGGGGAGCCCTTCGATGTAGGCGACGGTGGTCGGATTGACCGTTACCGCAATGTCGCCGGTGCCGAGGTCCCGCCTGAGGCTCGCGTACCCCGAGCCGTAGGCTGCGCTCAGCATCTCCTGGACGGCATCGTGCTGCTCGAGCACGATGATCTCATGGCCGCTTTGGAATACGAGCTTTGTCGCCACCTCGATGCCTCCACCCTCTCTGTCGGCATCGAAGGCCGATGTCTCAAATCTTGGGGTGAAGATGCCCCTGAGCGGCAGGCGGGATACTGCGCGGGCGATGTCGCAGGAGAACGTCGAGGCCCTGCGCGGTGTCCGAATCCCGCTCGTACCTGAAGCGAGGGAGCACCGCAGTCTGGATGAACGAATCCTCGTCCGCTTCCCTGCCCTTGCCCGTCTGTTGGCCGCCGCGTGGGCGCGACTGCCGCACCACTCGCGATTGCGCCGAGCGATGCTTGCGCGCTCTGTACGACGGGGATACGCGGCGCTCAATCGGCGCGACTTCGCCTTCGTCTTTACTTCGCTTGATCCCGAGATGGTCTACCACCCGCGCGCGGACGAACCCGACCCGAGCCCGCACGTCGGTCGCGATGCGTACGAGCGGCTCACTTACGGATTCTTTGAGTCGTTCTCCGAAGTCACGTTCGAGGTGCTGGAGGTGATCGACGCCGGCGACCTTGTGATCACTTCGACGGTGCTGCACGCGGTGCTGCACGGGCAGGGAAGCGCCAGCGGCGCTGGCGTTAGCGATACGTACGTCTTCGTCTTCAAGTCGCGCGATGGGCTGGTCGTGGAGGGCTGGGAGTACAGGACGAAACAGGAAGCCCTCGAAGCCCTGGGCCTCTCGGAGTAGGCGATGTCGCAGGAGAACGTGGAGGTTATGCGGCGCCTCGTCGCCTTGGTTGACCAAGGAGACGACTGGCCGGATGACTTGCTTCCACCGGATTTCGTTCTCGACTTCTCGCGGCGTCTGCTGAACCCGGTCGTTGTGCGTGGTCGCGACAAGGTGCGTGCCTTCGTTGAAAGCGAGGGGCAGATGTGGGAAGGGGACCACCTCAGCTACGAGCCGAAAGAGTTGATCGACGCAGGCGACAAGGTGCTCGCGCTCGTTCGGGTAAGCGGTCGGGGGAAGGCGAGCGGCGTCGAGGTCGAGGCTTATACCTGGAGCGTGTGGACGTTCCGCGACGGCAAGCCCGTCGAGTGGACGTACTTCGGCGATGACCGAGCATCGGCCCTCGAAGCCGTGGGGCTGCCGGAGTAGGACAAAACCCCCGCCGTAGCAGGGGTTCCGTGAAGCTCGGGGGGCGGGACTCGAACCCGCAACCTACTGGTTAACAGCCAGCCGCTCTGCCGGTTGAGCTACCCCCGACGGTCGGCGGTTGACTCTAGCAGTGGCGCCCGGCCGGATTGGCGGCGGCCCGGCCCTTTGGCGGTTTCAGAGCCTCTCAGTCCCTCAAGGACTCCTGCAGGGCACGCGCCATGCGAAAGGCCTGCAGGCGGCGGAGCGTCTTGATCTCCATCTGGCGGATGCGCTCCCGCGTCACGCCGAACTCGTGCCCGACCTGCTCGAGCGTCATCGGCTCCTGTCCGCTCAGGCCATAGCGGAGCTCGATGATCTTGCGCTCGCGCTCGGGGAGGCCGGCAAGCGTGCGCGCGAGGTCCTCCTTCATGAGCTTCTCCGCCGCGATCGCCTCGGGCTGCTGGGTCGGGTCGTCCTCGATGAAGTCGGCGAGTGAGGCGTCCGTGTCTCCCATGGGCGCCTCCAGCGAAACGGTCTCCCGGGCAAGCTTCAGCAGCTCCTCGACCTTGTACGGCGGGAGGTCGAGCTCGCGCCCGATCTCCGCCGGCGTGGGCTCGTGCCCGAGGTCCTGGAGCAGTTGGCGCTGGGTACGCGTGACGCGGTTGATCGCATCGACCATGTGCACCGGGATCCGGATCGTGCGCGCCTGGTCGGCGATCGCGCGGGAGACGGCCTGGCGGATCCACCAGGTCGCGTATGTGGAGAACTTGAAGCCCTTGCGGTAGTCGAACTTCTCGACCGCCCGGATCAGGCCGAGATTGCCTTCCTGGATCAGGTCGAGCAGGTTGAGGCCACGGCCCATGTAGCGCTTGGCGACCGACACGACGAGGCGGAGGTTTGCCTCGATCAGGGCATTCTTGGCGTTCTGGTCGCCCATCTCGATCAGCTTGGCGAGCCGGACCTCGTCCTTGGCGCTCAGCAGCGAGACGCCGCCGATCTCCTTCAAATAGGTACGGACCGAGTCGGTGCTCGTGCTGGATTCGGAGCGCTCGCGCCCGTCGAATCCAGGATCGTCGAATTGGTAAGCGCGTTCGGCCGGGCTCAAGCGCCTTCGCTCCCGACCGTGGCCTCTTCAGCCGTCAGCTTTGCGATCGTCGCCGTGACCCGGCTGCGCTCTTGCGACAGCTCCCACTGTCGCTCGAGGTCCTCTTCGTCGGCAGCACGCTTGATCTGAGTCTCAAGCTTGCGCTGCTCGAGCTGGAGGAAGCCGATCTCGAGCCCCGTCTGGTTGACGGGTTCGCTCGAGGCCCGGACAACGATCTCGCCGACGGCCTTCGCGAGGACCTGGTCCTCGCCTCTGAGACCGACAGTCGGAGAGTCGAAGTGCTCGATGATCCAATCGCGCACGCGGCCAAGCACGTCCGAGGAGAGGTGCTCGTCCGAGATGCGCTCCAGATACTCGCGACCGCGCTCGCCACTCGAGACGCACATCGCGAGGAACTTCCGCTCCGCCCGCTCACCCCTGGCCACCGCGCCGGCCTCGGCCGGACGGGGGTGCTGGGCCTGCCGCTCGAAGCGCGGGCCCTGGAGAAGCGGCGTCAGATGGTGCTCCGAGAGCTGAAGCCTGTCCGCAACCCGGCGGACCTGCTCGTCGCGCTCGGCGGAGGGACCGATCCCGGCGAACACCGGCCGAAGACCGGCGATCAGCCGATCCTTGGCGGCCGCCGAGCTCATGTCGGCACCCTCCATCACGCTCTCAACCTGGAACTGCAAGAACGAGATCGCCTCCCCTGCTTTGGTTGCGAAGCTGTCCGGACCTTCCTCCAGCAGGAGGTCACATGGGTCCTTATCGTCCGGCAGCCGCACGACCTTGAGGTCGAGGCCCCGGCCTGCAGCGGCGCGCTGCACCCGCAACATCGCCTCCTGGCCGGAGCGGTCGGCGTCGAACGCCAGCAGCACCACCCGCGCGAGGCGGGCGAGCTCGGCGACCTGCTCCTCGGTGAGCGCCGTGCCCATCGAGGCGACCACGTTCTCGATCCCGCCCTGGTGGAGCGCGATCACGTCCGTGTATCCCTCGACGACGATCACCTGGCCCTCGCGCGTCGCGGAGCTGCGCGCGAGGTCGAGGCCGAAGAGCGACCTGCCCTTCCGGTAGATCGCCGTCTCGGAGGTATTGACGTATTTGGGGCGCTGGCCTTCACGCGTGGCGCGTGCGCCGAAGCCGAGCACGCGGCCGCGCGCATCGCGCAACGGAAACATGATGCGGGCACGAAAGCGGTCGTAGAGGCCGCCCTGCCGGCCGCGCTGGGCGAGCCCTGCGCCGAGCAGCTCGCGCTCCGTGAACCCGGACCGCAGCGCACTCGTCAGCACGCGGTCCCACGCGCTCGGGGCGTAGCCGACCCCGTAGCGCTCGAGCGCCTCGCGGCCGAGGCCGCGAGCTTCGAGGTAGGCACGCGCCTTCGCGGCCTCGTCGGACTCCCACAGGTACCTGGCATAGAAGTCGCCGGTCTTGCGAAGCAGCTCCTGGAGCCGGTCGCGCTCGCGCCGGCGCTCGGCTTCGCGCGGGTCGGCGCTCTCCATTCCCAGCTCGACCCCGTACCGGTCCGCCAGCTGCTCGACCGCGTCGCGGAACTCGAGGCCGTCCTTCTCCTGCAGGAACGTGAACACGTCGCCGCCCACCTGGCAGCCGAAGCAGTAGTAGAGCTTCTCCATCGGGTCGACGGAGAAGGAGGGCGTGCGCTCGTCGTGGAACGGGCAGAGACCCGTGAAGCGCGCTCCCTGGCGGCGCAGCTCCGTGTAGCCCTGGATCACCTCGACGATGTCGGCGGCCGTGCGGACCTGCTCGATCGACTCGCTGGAGATCCTGCTCAATGCCGAAACTCTCTTGGCACCGTCAGCTCCTCGAACGCGCGGATGCAGAAGCGGTCCGTCATGCCCGCGATGTAGTCGGTGACGCGCGTGGACAGGTCATCCGTGTCGGTCGCCGCCACCGACTCGACGGCCTCCGGATGGTCCATGTGGTGCTCGAAGAGCGTCTCGATCACGCCCGTCACCCGGTCCTGCTCGCGCAGAGCCCCGGCGCCCAGGTACACGCGGTCGAACATGAACCGGCGAAGCCGGCTCATCGCGCCGCCCACCGTCTCGCTCTGGACGATGTCCTCCGCCTCGCGAGAGTGCTCCACCAGGTCGTGCACGAGCAGGTCGATACGCTCGCTCCCGGTGCTGCCCAGGATCGCGATCTCCTCGCGCGGCAGGTCCTCCTCGGCCAGCACGCCGGCCCGGAGCGCATCGTCGATGTCATGGTTGATGTAGGCGATGCGGTCGACCAGGCGCACGATCTTCCCTTCCAGCGTGGCGGGGTCGCCCGGTCCCGTGTGGTGAAGGATCCCGTCGCGCACCGGCTCCGTCAGATTCAGGCCGCGGCCGTCGCGCTCGAGCCGATCGACCACACGCAGCGATTGCTCGTTGTGCCGGAAGCGACGGCCGAAGCGCGTGTGCAGGACGACGTCCAGTGCCTGCTCGCCCGTGTGGCCGAAGGGCGGATGCCCGAGGTCGTGGCCGTAGCCGATCGCCTCGGTCAGATCCTCGTTCAGGCGCAGGGCGCGGGCAACCGTCCGCGAGATGCCGCACGCTTCGAGCGTATGAGTGAGGCGAGTGCGGTAGTGATCGCCTTCCGGAGCGATGAAGACCTGCGTCTTGTGCCCCAGCCGCCGGAAGCTCTTGGAGTGGACGATGCGGTCACGATCGCGCTGAAAGGGCGTGCGCAGACGGCACGCCTCCTCCTGTTTGGCGCGGCGCGCCGGATACGATGGAGTGGCGAGCGGCGAGAGCTGCTCCGCCTCCAGCGCGCGCACCCGGGCCTCGAAAGACGAGGCGACGTTGCCATCGGCGAGCGCGTGATCCAGGTCTGCCGCGTGCGCTTCCATCAGGCGATTGTGGCACGGAACACGGCGCCGGCTCGGCGCGCATGACGCACATCACGACGCTTTCGAGCACCTTCGGAGATGAATGACGGAGAACTGATCCTCATCACAGGCGCGCTGCTGGCCGGCGGGTTGATCGCCTCGTTCCTGGCGACGCGCATGCGCGTGCCCGCGCTCGTCCTGTTTCTCGGCATCGGGATGCTGGTCGGGTCCGACGGTACCGGCTGGATCGACTTCAGCAACTACGAGCTGGCGCGGACCGTGGGCATCATCGCGCTCGCCCTGATCCTGTTCGAGGGCGGCCTGACGGCCGGCTTCGAGGAGATCAGGCCGGTCCTGCGCCCGGCGCTCAGCCTTGCCTTCCTGGGCACGCTCGGGACCGCCCTGATCGCCGGGCTCACGGCCTCGTGGCTATTCCACTTCTCCACGCTCGAGGGTCTCCTGCTCGGATCGATCCTCGCCGCCACGGACGGCGCGGCGATCTTCTCGGTGCTGCGCGGCTCGACGCTCGAACGGCGGCTCGCACGCACACTCGAAGGCGAGGCCGGCCTCAACGACCCCGTCGCAGTGCTGCTCGTGCTCGGCTTCATCGACTGGATCCAGAAGCCCGGCTACGGCGTGATGGACATGCTCGGCCTGTTCGCGCAGCAGCTCGGGATCGGACTGCTGGTGGGCCTCGTGGTCGGACGCCTGGGCGTGGAAGCCTTCCGCCGCGCACAGCTGGCCAGCTCCGGGCTGTATCCGGTGGCCTCGCTCACGATCGCGGCGCTCGCCTTCGGCGCTGCCGACGTCCTGAACGGCTCGGGCTTCCTCGCTGTTTACCTCGCGGGACTGAGCCTGGGCAGCGCGCGGATCCCGGCGCGGCGGACCATTGCGGCGTTCCATGAAGGGCTTGCATGGGTCGCCCAGATCGGGATGTTCTTCGTGCTCGGGCTGCTCGTGTTCCCGCACCGGCTCGGCGGCGTCGCGTTCGAGGGAACGGTGGTCGCGCTCGTGCTGGTGTTCGTGGCCCGGCCGGTGGCCGTGTTCGTGGCGACCGCCCTGGAGCGGTTCACGCTTGCCGAAAGACTCGCACTCGGCTGGGCTGGGCTGCGCGGGGCGGTGCCGGTCGTGCTTGCGATCTTTCCGGTGCTCGCCGGCGTTCCGCACAGCCAGGAGTTCTTCAACATCGTGTTCTTCACGGTATTGCTCTCGACGCTCCTGCAGGGCTCGACGTTCGAGCCGCTCGCGGACCGCCTCGGCGTGACGACGACCGAGCCCGCGGTGCCGCGACCGCTGGCCGAGACGGGCACGATCCGGGGGCTCGGCGCCGAGGTGGTGGAGTTCCCCGTCGTCGCCGACGACGCGATTGCGGGCTGCTTCGTGCGCGAGCTCGAGCTGCCCCGCGACGCGCTGCTGAACGTGATCGTGCGCGGCGATGAGGCGATCCCCCCGCGCGGGTCGACGAGGATCGAGGCCGGCGACCGCCTGCACCTGCTGATCCGCCACGAGATCGCCCACGGCATGACCCCGCTCATGGAGCGCTGGCGCGCCGGCCCGATCGGGGCTCCCATGCCGGCGCGGCGCTCGATCCGCGCACATCGAGCGGTGTTCACGGTGAAGCCGTACGAAGCCGTGGGGAGCATCACACACCCCACGCATATCGAGGGGATCGAGGTAGCCGCGCACCTACGCACCAGGCGTGACGTGCCCGGTGCGCTGGTGCTGCTCGTGGACGGCCGCTACGCAATCACGGGACCGCTGCTCGCCCTGGGGCCGCCAAGCCTGCTCCAGCGCCACGTGCGCCAGCAGCTCCACCGGGCCGAGTCGGACCAGGAGCGTGCCTGGTGGCAGGAGGTGGCGGGCGTCCTCACCTCGTCTTCGATCTCGTAAGGAACTCGTAGAGGGCGACGGTCTCGTCGGCGTTGCGGCTCCAGGAGAAGCACTCCGCGGCGGTCCGGCGTGCGGCCTCGCCGAGCCGGTTGCGCTCCTCTTCATCGCCCACGAGCCGAGCGATCGCGCGGGTAATCGCGCTCACGTCGCCGGGCGGCACCAGCACCATCCCCTCTCCTGCCGCCGCGATGTCCTCCGCGCCGGTGCCCGCGCCGCCGATCGCGGGCAGCCCCGCGGCCATCGCCTCCACATGCGCGACCCCGAACGCGTCGTGGACGCTCGGCATCACGTGCACGTGGCAGCGTGCGAGCTCGGCGAGCGCGTCCTCGTGCGGCATCACGCCGAGAAAATCGACTCGATCTCTCACGCCAAGCTCGCCCGCGAGCTTTGCCAGGCCCCGCCGGTCAGGGCCTTTTCCGATCAGCACGTACCGCAGCCCTGGACGCCGGCCGGTCAGCGCGGAAAGCGCGCGGATCACGTTCGCCTGGTTCTTGTGAGGCTCGAGGTGCGCGACCGTCACGAGCGTGATGTCCCGATGTCGCTCTGCGGGCGCGGGCGGTGGGTCCGCGCCCGGATGAATCACGCGGAGCTTCGCCAGCGGGCCGCTTATGTGCTCGATGCCCCGCTTCGTGATCTCGCTGTTGGCGATCACCGCGTCTGCGGCGCGCAGCACCCGGGCGACGACCTCCCGGCCGCGTGCGCTGCGGGCAGCGGTAAATGAGAGGTCGCCTCCGTGCACCGATACCACGAGTGGTACGTCGGGATTTCGCCGGACCCACGTCAGCGCAGCGTCCCCCGCCGGCACCGCGTAGTGCGCGTGCACGAGATCGGGCGGCGGCCCAGCATCGAGCGCGCGACGCACGGACCGTGCCGCCCAGCGGCCCCAGGTCGCGTAGCTCAAGGGCCGGGGAGGTGAGAAGAAGCGCGCGTAGCGCACCGGAACGTCATCGAGAACGGTCGGGTCGAGCGGATCGACGAATCTGCGCGCCCAGTTCACGAGCGGGCCGGGGTTGGGCAGCGCGCGCACGTCGTTGCGTGACGGCAACGGGCGATCGAGCGCGACGACCCGGACTGCCACACCGCGCTCTTGCGCGCCGACGGCCTGGCGGTGCGCCCAGATCCCCCAGGCCGGATCGGAGAGCCGCGGGTAATACTCCGCCACGACCGCGACGCGCATCCGCCCGCTCGCTACTCGCCCAGCGCGGCCTGCGCCGCCGCGACGCGCGCGGCCGGCACCCGGTACGGGGAGCAGCTCACGTAGTCGAGCCCGATGCGGTGGAAGAACCCGATGCTGTCGGGCTCCCCGCCGTGCTCGCCGCAGATGCCGAGCTTGATCTCCGGATTCGCCGACCGTCCTTTCTCGACCGCGATCTCGATCAGTCCGCCGACGCCGGGCACGTCGAGCGTCTCGAACGGGCTCCGGTCGATGATGCGGCGCTCCAGGTAGCGCGGCAGGAAGTGCCGTTCTGCATCGTCGCGCGAGAGGCCCATGCCGGTCTGGGTGAGGTCGTTGGTCCCGAAGCTGAAGAAGTCGGCGTGCCGGGCGATCCGGTCCGCCACCAGGCATGCGCGCGGCAGCTCGATCATGGTGCCGACCTTGACCGCGAGCCCGCCACCGCTCTCGGCAACCACGCGGTCGATGTCCGTGCGCAGGACGTCCAGCTCGCGCTCCCAGTCCACCAGCGGGATCATGATCTCGACCTCGGGCGCCTTGCCCTCTCGATCCTGCACCGCGCGCGCGGCGCGCAGAATCGCGCGCACCTGCATCTCGTAGATCTCCGGGTAGAGGATGCCGAGCCGGCAGCCGCGCGTCCCCAGCATGGGGTTGGCTTCCTCCAGCTCTTCAAGCCGCTCGAGCTCCTCCTCGGTCTCCAGCTCCTCGCGCCTAGGCAGGAACTCGTGAAGCGGCGGATCGAGCAGCCGGATCGTGACCGGCAGTCCCGCCATCGCCTCGAAGAGGCCCTCGAAGTCCCCTTGCTGGAGCGGCAGCAGCTCATCCAGCGCCGCTCGCCGGGTTTGCTGGTCGCCGGCCATGATCATCGCCCGCACCTTCGTGACCCGGTCGGCCTCCTGGAACATGTGCTCGGTCCGGCAGAGGCCGATCCCCTCGGCGCCGAAGCCGCGGGCGCGCGTCGCGTCCTCCGGGTTGTCCGCGTTGGCGCGCACCCCGAGCGTGCGGAACTCGTCGGCCCAGGCGAGGATTGTGTCGAACTCGGCCTCGATCCGGGGCGGCACGAGCGGAACGTCATCGGTCGTGACTTCCCCCGTCGTGCCGTTGATCGCGATCAGGTCGCCGCCATGGAGCACGCGACCGTCGATCGAGACGGTGCGGGACTGATCATCGATCTGGAGCTCCGAGGCGCCGGCGACGCAGGGACGGCCCATGCCACGGGCGACCAGCGCGGCGTGTGACGCCTTGCCGCCCTCGGAGGTCAGGATGCCCTTCGCCGCGTGGAAGCCGGCCACATCGTCAGCCTCCGTGAACTGCCGCACGAGGATCGCGGCCTCCTTGCGGGCGGCGCTCGCCTTTGCCTCCGCGGCGGTGAACACGATTGCGCCTTTTGCGGCCCCGGGGGAGGCCGGCACGCCGCGCGCAAGCACCCTGTATTCGTGAGCAGGGTCGAAGGTCGGATGCATGAGTGCATCGAGCTTGCCGGCCTCGATGCGGCCGAGCGCCTCCTCCCTCGTGATGAGGCCCTCGCTGACCATGTCCACCGCCACGCGCACGGCCGCCTGAGCAGGCCGCTTCGCGCTGCGCGTCTGCAGCATGTAGAGCGTCCCCTCCTCGATCGTGAACTCGACGTCCTGCATGTCGCGGTAGTGATGTTCGAGCGTGCGCATGATCGCGAGCAGATCCTCGTACACCGCCGGCATCAGCTGTCCCAGCTCGGCCAGTTCGTGCGTGTTGCGGACGCCGGACACGACATCCTCGCCCTGGGCGTTCTGGAGGAAGTCGCCGGACGGCTCAGGCGCGCCCGTGGTCTCGTCACGGCTGAACGCGACCCCCGACGCGGAAGTGTCGCCCTTGTTGCCGAACACCATCTGCTGCACGTTCACGGCCGTTCCCCAGTCGTCGGGAATCTGGTTCAGCCTGCGGTACTCGACCGCGCGCTCCCCGTTCCACGAGTCGAACACGGCCTGGATCGCACCGCGTAGCTGCTCCCGCGGGTCCTGCGGGAACTCTTCACCGCTCTCGCTGCGGAAGATGCGCTTGAACTCGTCCGTGAGCTGTCGCAGCTCCTCCGCGCCGAGCTCCGTGTCGAGTCGCACTCCTTGCGCTTGCTTGATCGCGTCGATTGCCGCCTCATAACGCTCGCCCGGGATGCCCCACACGACGTTGCCGAACATCTGGAGGAACCTGCGGTAGGAGTCCCGGCCGAAGCGCTCGTTCGACGTCTTCGCGATCAGCCCCGCGACCGACTCGTCGTTCAAGCCGAGATTCAAGATCGTGTCCATCATCCCGGGCATGGACTCGCGCGCGCCCGAGCGCACGGACACGAGCAGCGGATCCTGGTGCTCGCCCAGCCGCTTGCCCGTCTGCTGCTCGAGGCGTGCCAGCGCGTCCAGGACCTGCTCCACGAGACCCTCCGGGAATACGCCTTCGTTCGCCAGGTACGCGACGCACGCCTCGGTCGTGATCGTGAACCCCGAGGGCACGCGTACCGGCGGCCCGATGCGCGTCATCTCCGCGATCCCTGCGCCCTTGCCGCCGAGAAGCTCGCGCATTTCGCGTGAGCCCTCCGAGAATTCGTAGACGTACTTTGTGCCGGCGGCGGTCGTCGCGCTCAAGGCTGCGATCGATTCTAAGTGCCGAGTTGTCTCACGCGACGCTTCGGAGCCGCACGTGCGCGTGGTGCTCGAGCGTCTCCGTCACGACGCGGTCGACCTGGGCGAGCACCGGTGGCGCGGGCGGCACGTCGCGGAGCGGCGAGCCGAGGGCGGAGACCATGAAAGCGAGCGAGGCCGAATCGAGCGCGAACCCGCCCGCGGACGGGCACTCCGGGCACACGACGCCGCCGAGCGAGGCGGCGAAGGAAAGGCCGCGGCCATCCACTTCGGCGCCGCACGCCGCACAGGCGGCGAGCTCCGGTACGAAGCCCGCCGCGAGGAGCAGCTTCAGACGGAAGGCAAGCTGGTTCGCCGGCCCCGCCGCGTGCGCGTCGGAGTCCAGCAGCTGGAGCTCGTGGCACAGGAGGTTGTACGCCGCTGGATTCGCGTCCTGCTCGCCGAACAGCCGATGCACCGTCTCGCAGGCAGCGCCGGCCGCGTGGAGGGAAGCGCCGCGCGAACGCAAGCGCGGGTACCACTCGACCGCCTCCGCCTGGGTCACGGTGTCGAGATCGCCGCGGCCTTCGTAGAGGACGAGTCGCAGGCGAAAGAACGGCTCGAGCCGGCCGCCGAAGCGCGACTTCGTGCGTCGCACGCCCTTCACGACCGCGCCCACGCGACCGTGCGTGGACGTATAGAGGTGGATGATCCGATCCGCCTCACGCAGCCGAAACGAGCGCAACACGATCGCTTCGGTCTTGTAATAACCAGCCACAGAACGTCTTTCCCCGCCTTTAGACGTGTCTTTAGACTTTGCCGGACCGTCCGGATGGATCAGCGAAACGGAAAGCCAGAGATCACGGTCTACACGACCGATCCCTGCGCCCGATGCATCCGGGCCAAGGACCTGCTGGCGCTCCGTCGCCTCGAGTTCGTCGAGGTCAACCTCGCAAAGGATCCGGTCGGCCGCCGCCGCCTCGCGGAGTTCACGGGATTCATGACCTTCCCCCAGATCGTGATCGACGGCCAACCGATCGGCGGGTTCGCCGAGCTCCAAGAGGCCGACGAGCGGGGTCTGCTCGAGCAGCTCGCGGCCTAGTCGCCGTTTGAGCCCGCCGGGCCGCCCACCGCCCGCACCACCACGAACCACCGCCCAGCGTGCAGCACCTCGCCGCCGCCGAGCTCGTCGGCGAGGCTTTCCGCGGTGAAGAACCGCTTGTAGACGCGATAGGTCGTGCCGTCCGCGAGCGCGCGCACCGGCCAGCCCTCCGGCTCGACTCCGTCCCGGAGTGCGGCATCGACCACCACGAGCTCACCGGCGACGCGGCGCGCCTCGGCCAGGAACGCCTCGCGCTCCTCCGGCAGCAGGTGGCCGTAGAAATGGCTCGTGAAGACGCGGTCGTACTCGCTGTCGGCGAACGGCAACGGCACCGCGTCGCCCCTCACGAGCCGGACGCCCGGGGCGCGCTCCGCCGCGACCGCGAGCATCGTCTCACTCTGGTCCAGTCCGGTGACTTCGCCTCGGAGACGGCGTGTCAGGAAACCCGTGCCGCAGGCCACGTCGAGCACGCGCGCGGGACTGAGCCCGCTTGCAACCTGGACGAGCGCCTCCACCTCTTCAGCCCAGCCCGGACGGCTGCGCTGCGCGAATTCGCCCTTCCCGAGCCACCAGTCGTCGTAGCCGGGCGCGCGCCGGTGGTAGTAGGCGCGCATCTCCGGGCCGATCACCCCCGGCGGCATCACAGGTCCTCCAGCGCGGGAATGCCGCCCAGCGACGTGGCCTTCAGGCAGGCATCGCGAATCGCCTCCGTGGTCAGCGCCGCGCCCACCACGCCCACGATCACCGGATCCACCGTGGGAGCGGTGCCGCTCGCGAGGGTGAAGACGACATCCCCGTCGAAGGCCGTGTGCACCGGGTCGACGGCCCGGGCCATGCCGGCGTGCGCCATCTTGGAGACAATCCCGCATTCGGCCTTCGTCAGCGCCGCGTCGGTCATCAGGCAGACGAGCGTCGTGTTCTCGGTCAGCTCCCCGATCCGGTAGCGCGGAGGCTCGATCAGGCGCGTGCGCAGCTGCTGCGTCGTGCCTATGAACGTTCCGTCGTCGCCGCGCGTGCCCGCCATGATCGACCCGGCCTCGCCGATCACGTCGCCGAAGGCGTTCACGACGGCGAGCGCGGTGAGCTTCGCGCCGTGCGGGAGGTGTTGCTCCGCGAGTCCGACTCCGGCCTTGACCGCGAACTCGCGGCCCCGGAGCTTCCCGACGGCGGCGCCCGTGCCAGCCCCGACGCTGCCGAGCTCCGGCTCGCTGCTTGCCGCCTCGCAGGCGGCCTCTCCGTCCGCTGGTCCCGGCCGCCGGTTCGGGTCTCCGGTGATCAGGTCATAGATGACCGCGGCCGGCACCAACGGGACCAGCCCGCCGGGCGTTTCGTAGCCGCGCCCCTCGTGCTCGAGCCAGGCCATCACGCCGTCCGCCGCACCCAGCCCGAAGGCGCTCCCACCGGTCAGCAGCACCGCGTGGATGCGGGCGGCGTTCGCGAGCGGATCGAGCAGATCGATCTCGCGGGTCCCCGGGCCCCCACCGCGGACGTCCGCGGATGCCACCGCGCCGTCCGGCGGAGGCAGCACCACGGTGCACCCGGTGACCGCGTCGCGCTCGGTCCAATGACCGACGGCGAAGCCGTCCGGGAAGCTCACGGACGCGCGACCCGCCGGGCGCGCGGAGCCGGCTGGCAGTGACGGCAGACATACGTGCCACGGCCCGCGGCCACCATCTTCGCGACCGGCCGGCCGCAGCGCACGCACGGCTCGCCCTCGCGCAGGTGGATCAGGAACTCGTCCTGCATGGAGCCGCGCGCGCCGTCCGCGTCGCGGTAGTTGTCGATCGAGGCGCCCTGGCGCGCGATCCCCGCCTGCAGCGCCTCGACGATGCCCGTGTGAAGACGCTCGATCTCGTTGCGCCGCAACCGCCCGGCCGGTCGCAGCGGATGGATGCGCGCGCGGAAGAGCGCCTCGTCGGCGTAGATGTTCCCGACGCCGGCGACTCGCCGCTGGTCGAGCAGGAACGCCTTCACGGGCGCCTTTCGCCCGCGGGCGGCGCGCGCCAGCACCTCCGGCGTGAACGTATCGTCCAGCGGCTCCGGGCCGACGCGCTCGCCGAGATACGCGTCCAGCTCCTCACGGCCATCGACCACGACGCCGGTGCCGAACCGGCGCTGGTCGACGAACAGCAGCCGGTTGCCGTCGTCGAGCACCAGGCGCACGCGCAGGTGCGCGCGGCCGGGTTCGTCGTCTGGCTTGGCGACCCACAGGAAGTTGCCCGTCATACGCAGGTGCATCACGAGGAAGCGCTCGTCCTCCAGCTCCATCACCAGGTACTTGCCGCGCCGGCCGAGCGCAACGATGCGCTCTCCGCGCAAGTCGCGCTCGACGTCCTCGGGCGAACGCGGGGCGCACCACAGCGGATCGAAGACCTCCGCCTCGACGATCGTCCGCCCACGCACGCGCGGCGCCAGCTGGTTGCGGATCGTCTCTACCTCGGGGAGCTCGGGCACTCCCTAAGCGTAGTTAGGCGCGCTGTGCGCGCGGGTGAGCCTTGAAGTACGCGTCCTTCAGGTGCTCGCTGGAGAGGTGCGTGTACAGCTGCGTGGTCGAGACGTCCGCGTGACCCAGCATCTCCTGCACGGAGCGCAGATCGCACCCGCCGGCGAGCAGGTGCGTGGCGAAGCTGTGCCGCAGCGTGTGCGGGCTCATCTTCCCCCCCAGCCCCGCCGTGCGGGCGTGGCGATCGATCACCTTGTAGAGGCCCTGTCGCGTGAGGCCGCCTCCGCGGAAGTTCACGAACAGTCGCGACTGCTCGCGCGTACCGACGAGCGCCGGCCGGCCGCGTCGCAGATAGACCTCGACCGCCTTCACGGCCTCGCGGCCGATCGGGACGATGCGTTCCTTCGACCCCTTGCCGAGCACGCGCGCCACGCCGTCGCGCAGGTCGAGGTGCTGAGGCTCGAGCGTGATCGCCTCGGACGCTCGCAGCCCGCACGCGTACATGAGCTCCAGCAACGCCCGGTCGCGAAGCGCGATCGGGTCGGTGCCCTTCGGTTGGTCCAGCAGACGCTGCACCTCGGCGCGGCCCAGCACGTGCGGCAGCTTTTGGCTCTTTCGCGGCGTCGCAAGGCCGGCGGTCGGGTCCGACTCGCGCACACCCTCGCGGCGCAGGTGCTTGTAGAAGGTGCGAAGGGCGGCGGCCTTCCGCTGGATGGTGGCGGTCGCCGCAGGCCCATTCTCGCCCTTCCCCACCGCCAGGGCAGTCAGGAAGTCTCCGACGTCGCGAGGGATGGCGTGCTCGGCCGTCGTTCCGCGCTCATCCAGGAAGGCGCCGAACTGCAGCAGGTCCGAGCGATACGACTGCAGTGTGTTCTGCGACACGCCCCGCTCGAGCTCCATGTACGCGAGGAAATCGAGCATGAGGCCTTCGAACGTGCCCGTGGCGATGGTCACGGGACCGGTTTCTCCCCGGCGGGCCGCGCTCCTCTTACCTCACAAGTTCGGTAGCTCGAATGCGCGGAACCAGAGCAGCGTCACGAGGCTCTTGCTGTCGCGACACTCTCGGATCAGGTCGTCGAGCCGTGCGAGCGGCTCGGTCACGATCTCGATGCGCTCCTCCTCCTCGGCGTCGAGCGGATCATCGGTCAGGTCGGTCGCGAAGTAGGCGTGGATCACCTCGTCGGTGAACCCCGGGCTCGCGTAGAAGCTGGTGAGGAACTTCCAGCCGGCAGCCGACTTGCCGATCTCCTCCCGGAGCTCGCGCTGGGCGGTCTCGAGCGCTTCGCCGCCGTTCAGCTTGCCCGCCGGAAGCTCGAGCAGGCTCTGCTCGCCGACGGCCTCGCGCGGCTGGCGCACGAACCAGATCCGCTCACCGTCATAGGGAAGCATCACCACCGCGCCCGGATGCTCCACCACCTCGCGCTCCGCGACCTCGCCGTCGTCGTGGCGAAACCGCTTGATCTTCACGGTCCCGATGTGGCCCTTCCAGATCTGCTCTTCCCCGACCTGCTCGAAGCTCAACCCGCTCCTCCTTTCGCGAGCGCCGCGCCGCCGGCGAGGCCCGCGAGAAAGAATTCGCGGTCCTCGGCGGCCGAGCGGCCCATGGTCATGGCCGGCAGCCCACTCTCCACATAGGGCTCGAGCAGGCCCTCCACATCCACCTCGACCGCCTCGTGGCCGGCGCCGGCAAGCGCCTCCCGCAGCGCGGCCGTCCCCTCCCCGTCCCCGGCGGGCACCGCCACCTCCACCGGCCGCAGCAGGAGCTCCAGCACGGTCGCGGTGTGATGGCTGAGGCCGCGGTGACGTTCCCGGCGGTCCGCCGAGGACAGCCTCGGCGCGAGCACCACGCGGCAGCCGAGCGACAGGGCGGCGTGGGCGCTCGATAGCGCGGCGAGCCCACCGTGGCCGAGCGCCGAGGCCGATCCGAGGATCCCCGGACCGGGCCCGACGAGGGCGAAGTCCCAGCCCAGGCGCCTCGCACCCGCGTCGAGGCCGCCCTCGAGGGTGATCGCGTCGTGGCCGCCGCCGAAGCTCGGCCCCGCGGTCACGTGATCCGCTACCAGGTCCCGCTGGAGCAGCTCCGCCACCACGTCGGAGAGAGCACCCGGAAGCGCGCCGCCGCTGGTCTGCACATATCCCACCCGCGCGCTCGGAGCATGCGCGTGGAGCGCAAACGCCGCGCAGGGGAGCTGGCCGTGGAGCGCGAGCACGCCGACCGGCATCGCAAGCGGCCGCTCGAGACGCTCGAGTCCCTCCTCGACGGGCGCCACCGCGTGCTGTAGGGACGTGTAGTTGAGCTTCATGACGTGCGCATCGTGCACGTCACCCGCGCCCTCGCGCAAGGGGCCTGCATGGACGATGTCAAAACCGCCGCTGCCCAATCCGAGGTCGGCGGCCTCGACGTTCACGATCACCTCGTCGCCCGGAGCGAGCGGCCCGGTCAGGCTGGGATAGGCGACCGCCGCGCGAATCTCCGCGCCGACCTCGACCGTGAGGCGGATGATCCGCCCGTCCGCCTCGTCGATGGAGACGACCCGGCCGCCCCGCAGCTTCAACAAGCGGTCAAACCTCCGCGGCTCTGACCAACAGGCGTCGCGTGACCGCGAGCATCGTGTCGAGGGCGGCCTCGCTCACGCGCTCGTCGGGCGTGTGGTTGGCCTCGGTTCCATTCGCCATGTTCAGGCATCGAAAGCCCTTGGCGGCGAACGCGTTGGCGTCGCTCCCGCCACCCGTCACCTTGTGGACGGGGGTCACACCGCAATCGCGCAGTGCCGCCTCCGCGGCCGCCACGGCCGGGTCCGCGGCGGGGATGCGGTACGCACGGAACTGCTCTTCGACCGACACGTCGACGTCCGTTTCGGTGGCGCTCGCCGCCCACGTCAGGGTGTCGACCATCTCACGCATGCCCGCCGTCGCCTTCGCGTCATCGAGGCTACGCACCTCGGCTTCCAGACGGCAGCGCTCGGCCACCACATTGGTCGCGGTCCCACCTTCGATCAGGCCGACGTTGGCTGTCGTCTCGTCATCGAGGCGACCGAGCTTCATCGCCTCGATCGCCTTGGCGGCCGCCGCGATCGCGTTGCGCCCGTCCTCCGGGCGAAGCCCGGAGTGCGCGGCCCGGCCGAGGAAGTCACCGATCACGCGGTAGTACGTCGGCGCCGCCATGATCAGCTCGCCGATCGGCGAGGCGTGGTCGAAGACGTACCCGAAGTCGGACTGGAGGCGCCCGGTGTCGAAGGCGTGGGCGCCACGCAGGCCGATCTCCTCGCAGGTCGTGAACACAAGCTCCACGCCCACCGGTGGCGGTGCCGACGCGCCGTCCCGCGCGATCTCCAGCAGCACCGCGATCGCGGCCTTGTTGTCTGCGCCGAGAATCGCCTCCCGCCGGTTGCGCAGCACGCCATCGACGAGCTCCACCTCGATCCCGTCGGCGACCGGAACGGTGTCGACGTGTGCGCACAGCATCACCGAGCGATGCGCGGCCGGGCTCGCGATGCGCGTGAACAGGTTGCCGCATGCGGCACCCGTCTCCGTGGCGGTGGTGTCCTCGTCGACGGTGAGACCGAGCGCCTCGAGCTCGGACCGGACGTAGCTCGCCGCGCCGGCCTCCGCCCCGCTCGGGCTTTCGATCTCGCACAGGGACACGAACGTGTCCACGAGCCGGGACCGCTCGCCGGGACCCGTCAACGTCATTCGAGGACCCTAAGAGCCCCTAACAAAACACCCGCCATGCCTGACGCGCCTGCAAACCTTCGCCGTCCGGCGTCCTCGGTCGCCCGCATACCGCATGGGTATGCGGGCTCCCTGCGTCCTTGGACGACTCGATTTTCGGCACCTCAGGCACGCCGGGCATTTCGTTAGAGGCTCTAAGTTCTTGCCGGATCCGAGCCCTGGAACCGGCCCGAGCGCTCCTGCTCGGTGACCGGCTCGGCGACCGCCTCGCCCCCGCTCCGCTCGCGCGCGCGGGCAAGCGCGGCGCCCACGAACCCGCGAAACAGCGGCTCGGGACGGTTGGGGCGCGACTTGAACTCGGGGTGGTACTGGGACGCGACGAAGAACGGATGCTCGGGCAGCTCGATCACCTCGACGAGGCGGTCGTCCGGCGACGTGCCGCTGCACACCAGCCCCGCCTCCTCGAGCCGGCGCCGCAGAAGGTTGTTGACCTCGTAGCGGTGACGGTGGCGCTCATAGATGACCGGCTCGTCGTAGAGCTCGCGGGCGCGCGTGTCGGCGTGCAGCTTCACCGGGTCCGCGCCGAGCCGCATCGTGCCACCCATGTCGTCGACCTCCTTCTGCTCCGGCAGCAGGTCAACGACCGGATAGGGGGTCTCGCGATCGAACTCGGCCGAGTTCGCGCCTGCCAGGCCGACCACGTGCCGGGCGAAGTCAACGACCGCGAGCTGCATGCCGAGGCAGATGCCGAGGAACGGAATGCCGCGCTCGCGCGCGATTCGGGCGGCGTTGATCTTGCCCTCGATCCCGCGCACGCCGAAGCCGCCCGGGATCAGGATGCCGTCGGCGTCAACGAGCAACTCGGCGCCCTCCGCCTCCCCGAGCGTCTCAGAATCGGCCCAGAACACCTCGATGCGGGTGCCGTGGTGGAAACCCGCGTGACGCAGGGCCTCGACCACCGACATGTACGCGTCGGCGAGCTTCACGTACTTGCCCACCAGTGCAATCCGGACGGTTTCGCGCGCCGACGCGCCCCGCCGCACGATCTCCTCCCAATCACCGAGCTCGGGCGCCGGCGCCTCGAGGCCGAAGTGGTCGAGGATCAGGTCGTCCACACCCTCGGCCCTGAACATGAGCGGCACCTTGTAGATGTCGTCGACGTCGCGTGCCGAGATGACGGCGTCCACGGGGAGGCTTGCGAACAGTGCGATCTTCTCGCGGATGTCGCGCGAGAGCGCCTCCTCCGAGCGGCACACGACCATGTCCGGCTGGATGCCGATGCGCCGCAGCTCGTTCACCGAGTGCTGGGTGGGCTTGGTCTTCAGCTCCCCCGCGTGCCCGATGAACGGCACCAGCGTGAGGTGCACGAAGATGCAGCGGTCGCGCCCGAGCTCGCCCTGGAGCTGGCGGATCGCCTCCAGGAACGGAAGCGACTCGATGTCGCCCACGGTCCCACCGATCTCCGTGATCACGAAGTCGAGGTCCTGGGACTCGGCGACGAGCTTGACGCGATGCTTGATCTCGTCCGTGATGTGCGGGATCACCTGGACCGTGCCGCCCAGGAAGTCGCCGCGGCGCTCCTTGCGGATCACCGAGTAGTAGACGCCGCCCGCAGTCACGTTGGACGTCCGCGACGTGTTCTCGTCGGTGAAGCGCTCGTAGTGGCCGAGGTCGAGATCGGTCTCGGCGCCGTCCTCGGTGACGAACACCTCGCCGTGCTGGAACGGGCTCATCGTGCCGGGGTCGACGTTGATGTACGGGTCGAACTTCTGCATCTGGACCCGCATGCCGCGGCTCACGAGCAGGCGGCCGATGGAGGCCGCCGAGATGCCCTTGCCGAGCGACGACACGACGCCCCCCGTGACGAAGATGTAGCGAGGAGAGCGGTTCGAGCGGTCGGCCATCAGCTGGACCCCAAGGTACCTGCGTGTTCGGATGGCTGGTTCAAGTGGTGGCCGGAGGCGGGTCGCCTCCCGAGCGAGTCTAGACGACGAAGCAAAGCGTTCCGCTCGACGAGCGCGCTGATCGAGCGGAACTCCCCATAAAGGGTGAACATCGCGAGCAGCCCGAGGGCGATCGCCTCGCCCTTCGGCCCGAGCGCGACGATCAGCCAGAAGCCGGCCACCGCGCCCAGCACGTTCGAGCCGGTGTCCCCGAGCATCGCGCGCTCGCGCAGGTCGTAGGGAAGGAGCACGAGCGCCGGGCCGATGAACAGGCCGAGCGCGCGCAGCGCGTACGTATTCCACGACCCGAGCGTGAGAATCACTCCGAACGCGACGAACACCTTGCCCGCCCGACCCGGCCGCAGGTCGAGCAGGTTGAAGAAGTTCGTGCTGAGGGCGAGCACGCCCACGCCCACCAGGTAGGCGCTCACGGAGCGGCCCTGGTTGGAGAGCACGTAGAGCGCGAGGCCGAGCGTGCCGGCGGCCTTCAGCATGCCGGTGCTGAAGTGGCCGGCGACCGCCGCCCGCGCGTGGCCGCGGAGGCCCCGCGGCGCGCGCTGATCGATCTCCGCGCCCGCCGGGCGCCGGCCGCCGAGCAGGTCATCCAGCAGGCCGAGCACGGCTACGCCGATAACGAACACGAGCGCGGAACCCGCCTCGGGGGCAAGCGTGTCGGCGGCCGTGAACTCCTCGAGCGCGGCCAGCGGGCCGAGCGCGAGCACCGCCGCCAGCACGATCAGCATTCCGGAGGCCGCGGGCAGCACCCGCCCGCGGTAGTTCTGGCGGACCACGCCGGCGTGCGCGAGCCGCGCCAGCAGCGTAGGCGCGATCAGCGCCGCGAGCACGAACGAGAGGACGAGCGGGAGCCAGCGCACCGGTGACCTAGGGTCTTTGGGCGGTGCCCTGGTCGGGCGGCTTCGGAAGCAGGTGCTGCGCCGAGTCCTTGACGCCGAACTGGCCCGACGCTCCGTCCGCGAACACCCACACGAGCGCCGTCTTGCCCGCCGTCAGGTCGAGGTCGTCGACGCTGGCGACGCCCTGATCGGCGAGAAAGCCCGCCTGCGAGGGGTCGGCCTGTGTGGTCTCGGCACCGACGAGGCCGGCTTGCGTGTCCTTGAGTCCCTCCAGCAGGCCGGTCTCGAACTGGTCCTGGGCCTGCTTGTCGCGTCCGTCGAGGCCGTTCGCCTCGTGCACGTACACGACTCCGTCGAGCCCGCGGTACTCCCCGCGCGATCCAGAGAACAGATCGTGCCGCAGGCGACCCACGAGGCTGCCGCCGTTCACGAGCTGCCGGCCGATCCGGCGCCCGAAGCGCTGGAGCTGGTCCATGGACCGGTCGAGGCGCCCGAGCCCCGTTCCCTTCATCTCGGACGCGAGCCGGCCCAGCGGCAGCGGGGACTGGATCACGCTCACCGAGTCGACCGTCGCGCCCGCCGGCTCGATCGCGTCGCTCACCTGCCCGGCGTAACCGCCCGGCAGCCCTCCCATCGCCACGATGCCGACCCTCCATCCCGACAGGAGGTCCTTGACCAGCGGCTCGTACGTCTGCTGCTCGTACTCGTCGCGGATCGCGAGCTCGTGGCGAAGGCCCGAGTTCGTCGAGCGCGCGTCGTTCAGGTCGCCGCGAAGCGATTTCTCGAGGTTCTTGCTCGCGCCGGAGACAACGCCGTTTTCGCCGAGCGCGACCCCGAGCAGAACGCCGATCCCGAGCGCGAGGAACACCGCGCCCAGCGACATCGCGTGGTATCGGAAGCTGAACAAACGGGCTAGGTGCCCTGGAACAGCACCTGCAACTTCAGCCAGAGCAGGTCGAGCAGCCGCTCCATGGGTGGCGAGCTCAGCACCACGATCACCAGCGTGACGAGCGCCGCCAGCACGATCACGAGCATCAGGCGGCGGCTCGGCCCGGGCGGATAGAGGCGGCTGACTCCCTTGGTGTCGACCAGGATCTCGCCCACCCGGAGGCGGGTGAGGAAGGTCGAGGACATGCCTGCGCGGTCTTTGTCGAGGAACTCGATCAAGTTGAAATGCGAGCCGACGCTCACGATCAGGCGGGCGCCGCGCTCATATGCGAGCAGCATCGCGACGTCCTGGCTCGTGCCGGCCGCGGGCAACACCTTGTGCTCCAAGCCGAGGCGCTCGAGTCGCGCGCAGCCTGGCGCGCTGCCGTTCCTGTACGCGTGCACCACCAGCTCCGCCCCGCTACGCAGGACCTTGTCCGACGCGGAATCCATGTCGCCGATGATCAGATCCGGCTTCAGGCCGACCTCGAGCAGCGCGTCGCCGCCCCCATCCACGCCCACCAGTACGGGGCGCAGACCACTGAAGTAAGGCCTGATTGCGCGCAGGTCGCGCCGGTAGTCGGTGCCTCGCACGACGATCAGCACATGACGGTCGCGGAAATCGGTGCGCAGGTCGGGAATCTTCAGCTTGCCGACCACCACCTCGAGCTCGTCGCGGATGTGCGTGAGCGTGTTCTCGGCGAAGTCCTGGATCGCTTCGCCGATGCGCTCCAGCTGCTCACCCTGCACCGCGGCGAGCTCCTCCGGCGTCAGCACGGTTCCCTCCGCCACGACGCCGCGCGGCCCAATCACGGTGCCGCCTTGAACGATCACCATGTCGCCGTCGTTCAGCTTCTCGAACAGCGGCGCTCCCACCGCGTCGACCAGATGCACGCCCGCGCGCACCAGGATCAGGGGACCAGGGTTGGGGTAGCGGCGGCTGGTCGACGGTGCGACGTTCACGACGCCGCGCACGCCGCACTCGACCAGGTCCTCGGCCGCCATCCGGTCGAGGTTGCGGTGATCGACGATCGCGACGTCACCGGGGCCGATCCGCTTCACGAGGTCCTTCGTGCGTCTTCCCAGGCGAGCCTTGCCCCGGACCTCGAGCGGTGACCGCGCGAAGCTCTGGCGTCGCGGCGTCGCCTGCACCGGCTGCGGCGGGCGCGTTGTGGTGTTGGTAGCCATTCGCGGGCCTCGCCCTGCTTGAGGGCCGAGAAGTCCAGGATTCTACGCGGCTTGGAGCAGCCTTTCCGCGTGGCGGCGCGCGGCGAGGTCGTCCGAGTCGGCGCCGAGCATGCGGCACAGCTCAGCCACGACCTCGCGGCGCTCGAGGCGCTCGACCCGCGCGCGGCTCTCGCCGGACCCGGATTCCTTCACCACGCGGAAGTGGCGGCCCCCTTGCGAAGCGACTTGCGGCAGATGCGTGATGCACAGCGCCTGGCGCTCGCCCGCGAGGGCGCGCAGCTTCTCTCCCACGAGCCGCGCGGTCGCGCCGCCGAGGCCGGCGTCGACCTCGTCGAACACGACCGTGTTCGCTCCGGCGGCCCCGGCCGCGAGCGTCATCAGCGAAAGCATCACGCGCGACAGCTCGCCGCCGGAGGCGACCTCGCGCAGCGGCCCGGCCGGCACGCCGGGATTTGGCGCGACCAGGAACTCGACGTGGTCGGCGCCGGTGGCCGCGTACCGGTCGAGCTGCCCGTCGCCGCCGCCTGCGCGCGGCGTGACCTCGATCTCGAACCGCGCATCGTCCATCGCGACCTCCGCGAGCTCGGCCACCACCGCCTTGGCGAGACCGTTCGCGCCGCGCACGCGCGCTCGCGTCAACTCGGACGCATCGCGCTCGGCCGCGGCGCACGCGTCCGACAACTCCTGCTCCAGGCGCGCGGTCTCGGCACCCGCGTTCGCGAGCCGCTCTCGCTCGGCGCGGCAGCGATCGGCGTGCGCGAGCACGGAGGCGACCGAGCCGCCGTGCTTGCGCTCGAGCCGCGCATACAGATCCAGTCGCTCCTCGACCTGCGCGAGGCGCTCGGGGTCCGCCTCCAGCCCGCTGAGATAGCCGTGCACATCGCGGCCAAGGTCCTGCAGCTCGTAGAGCAGCGACCCGGCGCGCTCAGCGAGACCGCTGATCGAAGCGTCGTCGGCCGTTGCCCGCGCCAGCTCGGCCTCCACCCGCGCCAGCTGGGGGGCCGCCCCCACCGTTCCGTAGTCGTCCTCCTGCTCGATCGCCGCAGCGGCGGCGGCGGCCGCGGCGCGCAGGGTCTCCACCGATGCGAGGCGGGCGCGTTCGACCTCGAGCGCCGCCTTGTCCTCCTCGGCGGGCGCGACCGCGTCGATCTCCTGGATCTCGAACTCGAGCAGGTCGAGGTCACGATCGCGCATGCCGAGGCGGTCACCGAGCTCGGCGAGGTCGCGCGCGAGCGCCCGCGCGCGGCGTAGCTCCTGCTCGAAGCGGCCCCGCCGGGCGAGCTGCTCCTCGCCGCAGTAGGCGTCCAGGATCTCGAGCTGAGCGGAGGCGAGCACGAGCCGGCGATGTTCGTGCTGGCCGAAGAACGCGAGCAGGCGCGCACCGACGAGGGCAAGCTCGGCCGCGGTCACGGTGCGGCCCTGCAGATAAGCACGCGTGCGTCCGGCCGCGGTCACCCGGCGCGCCAGGACCAGCTCATCGGCGTCGAGCGGGAGCCGCTCCGTGAGCGCGGCCAGCTCGGGGTCGCCTGCGAGCGGCTCGACGCCGGTGAAGACGCCCTCGACGTACGCCTCCTCCGCGCCCGGCCGCACGATGTTGCGCCGCGGCTTGCCGCCGAGCAGCAGGTCGAGCGCGTGCGCGAGCATCGTCTTGCCGGCACCGGTCTCGCCCGTGATCACGTTCAGCCCGGGATCCAGGACGAGCTCAGCGCGCTCGATCAGGAGCAGGTTCTGGACGCGAAGCTCGGAGAGCACGGCATCCAGCTAACCATCCGGTCCCGACGTAGCCATGAAAAGGGGCGCCGTCTGGCACCCCCTTTCACCGTCGGGGCGTCCCCCTGGGTGGGCTACTTGACGACGATCGTTCCCCTCATGCCCGCGGCCTTGTGGCCGTCCACCGGGCAGTAGAACGCGTACTTCTTTCCCTTCCTCAGCCTCACGGTGACGCTCGTCGTGTGACCGGGCCCGATGTTCTTCGCCCGCTTCTCGAGGCCGTTGCCCTCGACCTCGAGGCCGTGCCTGAGACCCGAGCTGCTCGGGTTCGTCATCACGACCGTGACCCTGCCCGCATGAGCGGTCAGCTTCTTGGTGTTGAACCTCAGGGCGCCGCTCGCGCTCGCTTTCAGCGACAGCTTCTGTCCGCCCTTCGCGCTTCCCGTCGCCGTCAGGGCGAGCACGGTGACCAATGCGATCACGGCGATCGATCCCACGGCGAGTGCCGCCCGGCGACTTCGGAGCATCAGGACCTCCTTGGAGTGGCCATTCCGCTCCGAAGGATCCTCGCCCACGGCAGGGTGCGCAAGAGGACTTTGGTCGTAGGACCTTCGGCCCGTGATCCGCTATGCGCGCGGATGTCCGACGCCGTGGCGCTCGGCCCACAGCGCAGCCTGCGTGCGGTCCGAGACCCCGATCCTCTGGAAGATGCTCGTCATGTGAGCCTTGACCGTCTTCTCGCTGATGTCGAGGCGGCGGGCGATCAGCTTGTTGGAAAGGCCGGCGCGGACGAGCCCGAGGACATCGAGCTCTCGCTCCGTGAGGCCGCGGTCATCGCGCTCGCTCCGCGCGAGCAGAACCTCGCGTGCCGCCTTGGGAGAGAGCGGAGACTCGCCGCGCGCAGCCGCGCGGATCCCGCGAAAGAGCTCGTCCGGCTCGGCGTCCTTCAGGAGAAAGCCGATCGCGCCCGCGTCCAGCGCGTCCAGGATCCGCTCCCGGTCCGAGAACGAGGTCAGCACGACCACCTGCACCCCGGGATCCGCCCGCACGATCCGGCGGGTAGCCTCGATGCCGTCCAGCTCGGGCATCAGGAGATCCATCAGCACCACCCGCGGCCGGTGCTCGGCCGCCAGCGCGACCGCCTCCGCCCCGTCGGCGGCCGCCGCCACCAGCTCGATGTCCGCGACGTTGCCGAGCAAGTCCGCGAGTCCGGCCCGGACGAGGCTGTGATCTTCGGCGAGCAGTAGGCGGATCATGGGTGGCTCTGCAGCGGGACCTCCATCTCCACGCGCGTCCCCCGTCCGGGCACGGAGTCGACCGTGAGCCGACCGCCGGCCTCGGCCGCGAGATCGCCCAGCAGCTGGAGGCCGAGATGCCCTTCCTCCCTGCGCTCGGACAGTTCGTCCGGCGAAAAGCCCCGCCCGTCGTCCGCGACCACGAGCTCGACCGCCGCGCCGTTGCGCTTCACCTGCACGTCCACGCGGTGCGCGCCGGCGTGCACGAGCACGTTTCGAAGCGCCTCCTGGGCGCCGCGGAACACCTGCGCCTCGGCGGTCTCCGACAGGTCGAGACCCCCGTCCACCCTCAGGCTGGTGGCGAGCCCCCGCCGTTCGAACGGGGCCAGCACGTCGCGCAGGGCCGCCTCGAGACCGGCCTGGTGGAGGCTTGCCGGGTAGATCTCGACCAGCAGGGAGCGAAGCTCGCGCATGCTCTCACGCGTGTGCGTGGCCGCGTTGCGCAGAGCTTCCTCGACCGAGCGGTCGCCGTTCGAGGCGGCACGCGCGGCCGCCGCGGACAGCGAATACGAGACTCCAGCCAATTCCTGCACGACACCGTCGTGCAGGACGCGCGCGATCCGGCGCCGCTCGCTGTCGGACGCCTCGAGCGCCTTGCGCAGAAGCGTCTCCCGTTCGCGCTGCCCGGCTCGGAGGCGCTTGGCCATCGACCACGCGAGCGGCAACTGGAGCAGGCCGAGCACGAGCAGCGCGCCCAGCAGCGCCGGGGTGAAGGAGAGCCACAGGTGGCGCCCGCCCTCGTTGATCGAGCTGAACCGCTGATAGGCCTCGAACAGCAGCGGCTGCCCGTTCGAGGCATGGATCGGCATGTAGACCTCGAGCAGCTTGCCGTAGCCGCGCTCGAAGCGGTTCTCGCTTTCCTTCAGATCGCTCACGTCGGCGTCGATCTGATTCGTGCGCAGTGCGGCTCGCTGGCTCGAGCCGAGCGGATAGGTGGCGCCGAGCAGGCGCCGCTCGTCCGAGTACACGATGCGCCCCGCGCCGGTCCAGATCTTGATCCGGACGATCGGGTCACGCAGCACGCTCTGGCGGATCAGCCGGTCGAGCTGCCGGATCGCGTGCGGGTTGCCGCGCACCACCGCGCCGGTCACGCGCGGCTCGACGGTGCCACGTCCGACGAGGCGCGTCACCTGCTTTGCCTCGCGGATCGCCTCCGAAGTGCCGGTCCGGCGCATGATCGTCACGCCCACCGCCCCGAGCA
>Ga0114129_10000672_pt1 | contig 43000 bp, 66 predicted proteins | sample RhiMetdeltSRZDD1_FD_80071 | JGI IMG/M metagenome (GOLD analysis project Ga0114129, IMG submission 80071) | Populus rhizosphere microbial communities from Tennessee, USA - Rhizosphere MetaG P. deltoides SRZDD1 (version 2) (version 2) | ecosystem: Host-associated > Plants > Roots > Rhizosphere >...
AGGTAGCCCGGGACATGAAGGAAGTCGCTCTGTCGTTCGAGGGCTCCTCCGTGTTCATGGAAGACGTCCTGCGCTCCACCGATCGCTTCAGTGACGTTCAGGTCCAGATGCGGCTACTGGAGGAGAGGGCCGCTCGCAGCAGTACGGAAGTCGTCAAGCGGGATAGGCAGATCGTTTCCCTGAGACAGCGAGAGGCTGCGCTTTCCTACAAGCTCGAGGCCATCGAGATGAAGGCCCAGCTTGGGCCGCATCAGAAGATCCAGGAGAACAGGCAAGCCGCCGACATCCTGAAGAAAAAGGCTACCACTTCCGCAGAAGAGGCGGCCTCTGAAGCGAACCGCGTCGGCGGCGGATACGGTCCTGAAGTCAAGGCGCAACCCGAAAAGCTTCCCGAGTGGGCGAAGGCAGAGAAGCTCTCTGCGAAGGCCGAAGCCGTCCAGCGGGAGGCCAATCTCGGCGCGGTCGGCAAGAAGACCTTCGACAAAGGCATGAGGAAGCTGGACGACATGCGCCAGCGGATCGTGAATCTCACGAAGGAGCGGGACGTCATCCTACGGGATATCACCGATGACCTTGCCAAGAGCGGACGCCTCGAGCAGATGGTCCCAGGGCTCAAGCAGCAGGTAGACATCCTGCGTCCTGCCGTGGAACGTGCCAACGCCTTCGTAGGCGACTACCTCGCCTTGGATGGCTTTGAGCAGGGGGTGATGAGGCGCGTCATCCCCTTCTACCCATGGGCTAAGGCCATGTCCATGCTGGCCTTCAGGCTCCCGTTCATCGCTCCCGTCAAGACGTTCGCCTGGAATCGTTTCAGCGAACTCCTGGGGACGCTGACCCAGGACAAGGCACTCCCCGAGGACTTCAGGGGCCGCGTTCCCGTGGCGGTGCTCAAGGACGGCAAGACCGTATGGGTTAAGTTGACCTCCTACTCTCCTTTCGAGAGTCTGAAGACCTCCAGAGTGGCCGGTATCCCAGTGCCGCAGATGTTCAACGTTGTGGAACGTAACCCTTTCGTCTCCCTCGGCTTCAGGTTCTTCGGTGGGAAGACTATCTGGGACGCTTCCTCCGTCCCCTACGGTGAGCAGATGGTCAGCATCGGGGATGGGACGGTCCTGCGGGTCAAGCCGGATGGAAAGATCGAGCGGGAGATCCCGCAGACTCCGCTTGTCAGCGGCATGATGCACATGTTTCCCACGGTGCAGTTGATCGAGCAGGTTCTTCAGCCCTATTGGACGAACAAATACAACTGGGCTGGGATGCCGGAACCTGTCCTGAATCCTGACGGAAGCTACAAATACCCCCGTGAACTGTGGGACCGCCTTTCCGCTGCAGTCGGCGTCAATGCCATGACCCGAAAACGCGGCGAAGTCATCCAGTCCAGGCGCATCAAGGCCATGAAGAACTACAAAGAGATGGAGGCTCAGTACAAGCGGACCACGGATCCGGATGAACGGGAATTCATCAGGGAGGCGGCTAGGGATTACATTCGCCAGGAAGTACAAGGCGTGAGGCCGTAATGGCATCCAAGAAAGACAAACAGATTTCCACGTATGACGGATACCAAGTCCCAAACTGGGACATCCGTGGAGTCAACAAGGACGGGTATGCCACTCTTGTAGACTTCGACAAGGCATCTGCTTTCGTTGATCCATACCAGCTTGACGCGGTCATGCTTGGATTCAACAGGATCAGCATGGGACAGATCGTCCCTGGAGGAACATACGAGTTCGGAGGCGGCGGCCTCACGGCTCCAGGTATCCGATGGGCGGGGGATACGGATAGCGGGCTCGCGCTTCTGGCTGTTGGTGACATGGCGGGGGTCATCGGAGGTGCTAAAGTCACCGAATGGCTGGCCTCTGAGTTTAGGGTCAACTATCTCACGGCCGGAAGAGTGACGTTTGCCGGCGCAAGCGGCAAGCTGACGGATGACGCTGGCCTGACCTACGACTCAACCACGGACAAACTGACGATTGCCGGGACCAGCGGCTCACAGCTTTCCCTCGAGAATGCAGCGAATACCGCTACGCTCCTCTTGGATAGCTCCGGGGTCCTCACGATCACCACCTCCGGGAACTCCGTCAAGTTGCCCTACCTGACGGCTGGATCGGTGTTGTTCGCCGGGACCGGCGGGAAGATCAACCAGGACAACGCCAATTTCTTCTGGGACGATGCCAATAACAGACTTGGAATCGGCTGCACCGACCCGTTTGCAACGCTCGAGGTACGCCGCACCGGCACCCAACTCATTCTGTCAAAGGACGACAACAACGCGATCACCTTCTTGGGCAGCGGCACCGGCCTTGTCGTGAATGGCTACACGAATTTGGGCACCGGAGACACGAACTTCTACAACTTCCGTGGGGACTGCAGCCTCTTTACGGTGGAGCTGTCGGTCTACAACACGCATTCCAGCGGCGCAACATCCCACGCGATGCTTTCGGCTCAGACTTCAAGCGCAACTGCGGACGCCTACTCTCTCTACTACAACGGGGTTACTCTTTGGTCCACCGGCATGGATGGGACGGACAGCAAATTCAAGATCAGCAAGAACGCCACGCTCGGGACGAACGACTACTTCACCATCGACACGTCCGGGAACATCTTCTTCCCGACAGGGTACACGGCTGGATCCGTGCTCTACATCGGCTCCAGCGGGCAGGTGTCGCAAAACAATGCTTCGTTCTTCTGGGATAACGCGAGTACCTTTCTCACCGCCACCGGCACCGCTGGGAAGCAGCTTCGCCTTGCCTACGACAGCACCCATTACGTCGATTTCCTCCTGACGACCGGCTCCGGTGGGTACGACCAGTTCTTCCAGATCACCCCAAAGACGGCGGCGCTCCCGAACGCCTTCTGTGGCTGGAGGCTTCAGGGCTCGGACTTCTGTTTCAGCTATGAGGGCGATGACGTCAACGGCTTCGGCGTTCCGAACGTGACTATTCGTGGCCCCGCAAGCTCTGGGTACGCGGCAAGCGCGGGGCCCGGATTCAACCTACTCAACAACCTGTCGGCCGCGAACGCAAAGCTGTGGTCGATGTACCTTAACGACGCCGTACTGACGTTCGCTTGCGTCAACGACGCGAACAACGTTGCTACCAATTGGCTGACGGTGGCGCGGAGCGGTTCGACCGCAGGTTCCGTCAATTTCCCGACCTTCCTGAACCTTGGTGGATCAACGTTCGCCAGTGCCACCGGAAGCATCGGGGTTACCGGACAGGTGCTTGTCAAAGACGGCTCGGCAAGCTCCCCAGGATATGCCTTCGGAAATCTGTCCACCACCGGCTTCTACTGCATCCCAGCCTCCGGTGGTGACATCAACCTCACGATTGCCGGAACGACTTACGTTCGGTACCTCGGAAACGAGGTGCGTCTTTCTTCTGGCAATGCCGTCACTTGGGCAACAGGCGACCCCACGGCTACTGGGAGCGATCTGGGATTGTCGCGCATCGCCGCTCAGATTCTTGGTGTCAAGTCCGGATCGAACTCACAAGAGGTCAGAATTCATGGAGACGCCTCGAAATACTTGAGACTCGTCCATGATGGGACGGACGGGACCGTTGGGCCTTCCAGCGGCGATCTCATTCTTGCACCTACTGGCTCTGGCATCATCAGGCCGCCTACCGATGACGCTTATGTGCTGGGGACTTCTGCAAAGCGTTGGAACGCGGTGGTTGTTTCGGGTCGGGTTGACATCGGTGGCAGCAGCGCAGATCACTCCATCTCCGCAACTAGCGTGGTGTTCAACGAGCAGCAAGCAGACGTCGACTTCCGCATCGAAGGCGATTCGATCTCGCACCTGATCTTCACGGATGCGACGGCGACCACGGAGAACATTGCGCTTCTAGCTGCGGCTGCACCCAACTGGCAGACGATGGACAGGGGTGTTTTCATCGGGGACACATCGAATGCCCCGACCGGGAACCCCGCCAGCGGTGGTTTCCTGTACTCGAACGCCGGGGCCGGGGTGTGGCGAGGCAGCGGTGGCACCACGACGACGTTTGCGGCGGCCGGTCCTCACTGCGGCGAATGTGGAGCTGACTTCTGGCGTGTTTGCTGCGTGAACGAGCAGTGGGGCGCGGAGCTTCGGGAGTGCGGCTGGTGCGGCAAGGTCTACAAGAAGGGGCCAAAGACGTTCTTCCATCTGCTGACGGATCAGCAGAAATCCGAGGTGCTCAATGGTTGAAGTAACCACGGTCACCACGGTAAACGGCGGTAGCGGGACGATTCCCGTTGCCCAGCTCGGCACCGGCACCCCCACGGGCACCAAGTACCTCTGCGCTGATGGAACATGGAAGGTACCGCCTGGTGGTGGCGGCGGCTCCGCAGCGGTCACGGCAGTGACCATCACGGCCCCATACAACTCCCTGGAGTACAGCGAGACGGTCGCGGACGCCAACGTCACGACCTCAAGTTTGATCATCGCCTATATGGGACAGACCACGAGCAACGATGAGAACGAGCCTAGCATGGACACCCTGGCGGTAAGCGCGTCTTGCGAGGTTGACGGCAGCTTGATTCTGACGGTCGCGGGTGAGGCGGCTTTCGGAGGACCGATCAAGCTGAATTACTTGGTAGGAGGCTAGATGTTATGGCGATCCTGAAGGATGCCAGAGGCAATGAGTTTCTAGGGAGCTTGGATCAGATTACCGGCGGGACGATCACAGATGCCCGCCAAGGTACCGCTACCCTCGGAGCCTTGAACGCTGAAGCCGTCATGGACCTGAACGGTCATGCGGTGGCGGTGATTGATCTCCGTACAGCGGCCATGAATGCCACGCTGGTATTCGAGGCCACGGTAGACGGGACGAACTACTTCGGCCTTCCAGGCTTCAACATCATCACGGAAACCATGTTGGCAGCGGTCGTCGTCACCACGACTCACGCCGCTACCTACGTGGTTGGCGTCTCTGGCTTCCGCAGGGTTCGGGTCCGCGTCTCGGCGTACACCTCGGGGAACATCGTGGCGGCCATGAGGGGGAGTAGCTCGGACTTCGCCATTTACAATCGGCCAGTGCCTACCACGCTCCACGTGACGGCCACGGCTGCCGCGAATACCGCTGCAACCGCTACACTCCCGGCGGCTGGCGCTGGACTCTACCACTACATCACCAACATCACCCTAGTCAGGAACGCCACGGCAGCCTTGGCTGGAACGGCCACCCTGATCCACACGTCCACGAATCTCCCTGGCAACCCGGCCTGGAGCGTTGGGAATGCGATGGTTGCCGGGGGAACCCAGATCGACCTAGCTTACTCTCCGACAACGCCGCTCAAGTGCTTGGCAGCGAACACGAATACCACCGTCGTTATGGCTGCTGGGGGTGCGGCTGTGCTGAACCGTGTCAATGTCTCGTACTACGTGGGAGCTTAAATCATGAGTACCGACTTCACCGTTACGGAGGGCAAATGAGCGAGTTTACCAAGCAGGACTGGGCGCTGATCAACGACCTATGCAACGTCGCATGGGCGGCCGGCGCTGTGAAGAACCCCCAGATGGGCGGGGCTATCGAGCAGCTCCGGCAAAAGGTAGCTGCCAAGCTTGAGCCGCCGCCGCAGAACGGCAGACCCGAGGTGGTCAAGGCGGCGAGGGATGGGGGGAAGTGATGGCCCTGACCGAAGGGGACCGGATCTTCCTACAGACAGAGTTCAACCGTCTTCATGATCGCATCAACAAGACGGATTCGGACATCCACCATGTCAAGGAAGAGATCGGGATCCAAGTCGGGAAGCACGTTGAGGACAGACACAATATCTCAAAAACGTGGGGCATTATCGCGGCGGTCATCGCCACCTGCACCGGCCTGATGGAATTCATCAAGTGGGCGGTAAAAAAAGGGACTCAATAAGGAAATTTTTTCTCCATAAGTGAACGGGGGATTTATGCGGATCGTGCGTTGTGCGTTCCTGGCCGTCATGGTGATGGCCCTGTCGCTTCCCATGGTGGGTTGTGGGCCTCTGTTCGGCTACCACAAGGAAAAGAACCCGGATGGCACGGAGAGGGTCATCTACGATGGCCCTGGCCTCGCAGATAGGGCTCAGAGCCTTCTTGGGCTGCTCGGGCCATGGGGGATTGCGGCTGGCACGGCTCTTGGGTTGGCTTCCAAGGTCATCCGCCATAAGGAAATCATCGCCGCTGGTCAGAAGGATGATGATTACGATGGGATCCCGGATGACCAGCAAGCTCCTAAGCCGCCGGCTCCTCCTGTTTAGGATAATCTGTCGTGGTTTCCAGCCCCCGGCTAGGGCAAGTACGCTCTAGCTGTCTCCCCACTTTGGGTGTCCGCTTTCCACACTCTCCACAAGCAGTGGACATTGGGGCTGGGGACCGCGAATTCTCGTGCCTATACTTGCGGATGGAGTCCCTAAGATCAAGCAATAGGCGTTGAATCTCAGGATCTTCCCACTCCTCTTCGCGGGTCATTGTTCTTGAGTTTTGCGTACAGCCTTTACGATGACTTCAAAATCGTACTTCCACTGAGGTTCCCCCGTGATGAGTGGGAATGACCTCACGCGAACGTTGTCCTTCCCGTTGTTGATGTTGGTTGCCTCATCGAATACCCGCTGGCCGATCTCCTGAAGCACCTTGGCAAAACCGATTTGCTTGAAGAAGTGCTGCATGTCCTCCTTGGTCAGAGGAGGAGCGTTCGGGTCCTGAGGGATCTTGGACAGCCAATCTTCAGGTGTCGCCATATGTCAGGTTCCTACGCTCGTTTCGTGACCCTTGGAAGGTTCTTGTTGATCCACTTGCAGTAGCACTGCTGGCAATACATCCCGTCAAGCGTCGAATCTCCGATGGTGATGTTGATGTAGGATGTCACCACACCGCAAATAGGACAGTCGTACTCGTCTGCCTTGAACGTTAGCGGCGTGACGTTAGTGAATAGTGCCGCGTTGTCCTTGAAGGTGTACGATGCCTCACCATCGGTTAGCTTCCACTTCGGTTCCTCGGGCTTCTTCTCGTCGCTCACTTTTTACCTCCTGATTCGTCGGAAACACGCCAACCTTTTAGGCCCACGAGACAGAGCCCGGCAAGCTCGGGACCGATGTTTTCGCTAGCCGAGAGCGTGTCGTTCAGCCTCTTCCAGATGCGCTCCAGCGCCGCCCTGTACTGGTCGCGGTCCCTGACCAATGCGTCTACGCACGGCTGTCCGTTGCGGTCATCTTCACGAGTCGGGACCGAATGCTCGTGCTTGCAGTCGCCGCAAATAAAACTCATGCTTCCTCACTTGTGGTCACACCATTGACAGCAGCTCACCGCGACCGCCGGATTCAACACCCAGGCGCGGCAGCTTGCCAGCGAAAGCCCACACGTCCAGCAGACCATGGTACAATACTCCATTCCCAAACCTTCGGGCCCCTGTCTCCCACGAGCGGGGGCCCTATTAAAGAAATCCGCCTCTGTCGTTAATAAGGCGTCGAGCGTTCCCTACTTCGACGAAAATACTTCCCAAGCCTTCTGGAATACCGCCTCAACGCCCTTGGCTTCGGCGGCCCCGTAGTGGGTGAACCCGTTCGTGCAGTTCATCTCCACCCACCGCTTGCCGTGGGTATGCTGGTATCGGGCGCAGGCCCCGGCGATGTAGGCCGCCTTCAGGACGTCCTTCGGGACCTTCGGCATCTTCTTGGGCTTCTTCATCTAGTCCTCCAGACCCGCTGTATTGTTTTCGCAATTCTTGTCCGCTGAGCGGCGAGCTTCATCGAGCTTGGCGTGGAACCTATCGCGCCACTTCTCGGCAGCCTCTCGCCACCCCGCGTCCATCTTTGCCCAATTCCCGATACAGCCCTCTGGGCCAGCGGCAGAGACCAGGACCCAAGCATCGTACATCACGTCTACCTCTGCCTCCCTGATTGCGTTGGCAATGGCCATGGCGAATGGTGCGTCCATGGCTCGCTCTGAGAACTGGGGAAGGCACCACAACTGTGCGGCGCGATGCTCCGGCTTTAGATCCTCTGGCTGTTTCATTTAGCCACCACGCTTTCTATGCTGTAAAAAGAAGACCCTGAGCCAATCGGCCAGCGGCGACCTTGCAATACCTTTCCTCGATCTCGATACCAATTGCCTTACGGCCCTCAAGGCGGGCCGCTACAAGTGTGGACCCGGAGCCCATGAATGGATCAAGTACCATCTCACCTAGAATGCTTGAGGACTCAATGAGCTGCCGAAGAAGCTCGATTGGTTTCTCGGTAGGATGCCGCTCAGAGTCGGGGCGCTGCACCCTGATAACGCTTCCTCTCCTTAGCCTCGCCGCAAGGTTGCCCTTTCCCATGTCTCGGTGGGCCTTCGACGGGTAATAGGCGAGGAAGTTGATTACCTCATGCGCCGGCCCCCATGGGGACGATAGATCCCCAGGCCCCATGATTCCCTTGTCCCAGATCAACTCCGCTGCCTTCACTGGTAGTTTGGATACATCCAGCGGCCCGAAGACGTAGGCGTGGCGCTGATCTTGGAGACACTTTAGCGCAGATAAAATTGCGGTCACGATGTCGAGCGAGCCGTCATCCCCGATTATTGGGCCGTAGGCATCTTTTCTCCAGCCGCTCTCATAGGCAACTCCATATGGCGGGTCAGTAAGAAGGAGCTGGACCGATTTCTCTGGGAGCTGCGGGAGGATCTCTCGACAGTCCCCGTGATAGATTGTTATTCCGCCTTGGTCGAAATACGGCTTCATTTCTTCGGCTGTCCTGATTCGCTGGAAGTATTTGCGTGGTATCCGTCGCAGGAACAACGCCACTTGCCGTCATCAGTCCGGGCCGCGCATTCGTGGACGGATGGCTTCAGCGGGTCACCACAATGCCAATGACAATCCGCTCCGTGGCCGCATTCGCAAACAGGCATCGCCTTGAGAGTGGCCGTGACCTGCACGACGTAGTCGGCCATCGGATCATTTGCGCTGTCGTTCGTCATGCTACGCCTTCGCCTTTCTCTGCTGGTAGCAGCACTTCTCCCGGCAGATGCACTCCGGGGCCGCACAGCCGCGATGTTCGTAGGGAATCCGAGGCTGAAGCATCATCGTCCACCGCCCCCACCCGTGCCGATGCACCATCCGCTTCGGCAGGGTTTTCGTGAGTTCCACGGCCCAGACATGAAGGTTCTTGATTGCGCTGCGAAGCTGATCGACCGTCGTCCGGTTCGGTGCGTATCGGAACTTCTTGTAGCACCGATCAACGCAGTCCCACGCGCTGCCCGTGCCCACGATGTTGTACTTCAGGTCAGGTTTCTGCTTCATGGTATAGCTCGTCCGTACTCTCCAAAGTTTCAAGGGGCCCGGCTCGGAACCGGGACCCCTACGACAACACCCGACGGCCCGATCCACGGTAGGCAACCGCTTCCCGGCCGGTCGGCATAACTGTCACCAGCAAACAGCGCAGGACGACTCCCCGGCCGCGATCACTCCATTCTCGCAACGGTGCCCGGGAATCCACCGCCAGCCGCGCCACACGCGAAGCTGCTTCGACCAAGCGACGATCCGCCTCAACTCCTGCTGGTCGAGGTCGCGCCAGAAAACTGTCTTCGCCATAGCGTTCAATCCTGTACCTTGATCTTGACCCCAGCCCACGTCGGCCCGTGCTCGAAGGCGACCTCTATGTCATCGCGACACAGGATGCTCTTGACACCCTCAATGAACTTCGCCTCCGACCACCTATCGCCGGAAAGTTCCTGCACCAGCCACTTCAACTGGCGCTTCTGCCACGGCGTCACAACCAGATCGGGCTTCACCATTGCAATCAATCAGGATTAACACCAAAGTTCCCAAGATGGCCGCACACCGAGCACGGCATAGGCCCCGAGTGGCGGCAGGACTTCCTGGCCCGTCTCCAACTCCAGCGGTAGAGCCGGAACGAAATCGCGGCAACCCACATCCAAAAGCGAGTCATTTTGCTAAGTTCCACGCAGCAACTTCAGGAACTTGACCACAGCGGCCCCTTCTGGGTTCATCGCATCCGTTAGGTGGCCCACCCCGTTGAAGAGGGCCGTCAGGCAGAACACCGCGCACACCCCGAAGGCGAACCACGCCGCCCCCTCGTCCGCGTCCTTCTTGATCTTCGGGAAGCCAAAGAACCCGGCCATCATGAGCAGCACCATCAGGCTGAGTGACACGATTGAGTAGGTTACAGACTCTAGATAGACCGTCTTGACGAACGATGGCCAACTGTGATGCCCAAGCCTCTCGAGCAGGTCCACCGCCTGTTTGAATCCCTCGTCTTTCATTCAGTCCTTCCTTTCGTTTGTTTTCTGAAGGGCATTCCTGGCGATGGTCGGAGCCGCGCCGCCGTTCCCATAGTCGTAGTCCGCGATGATCTCCTCCAGCGCCGCCTTGTAGCGATCACGCTCCTCCTGCGTCTCGACGGCGGCCTCCAGGGCCTCGTTGCTCTTGTCGATGGCGGTATGGAGGAGTCGGATTTCAAGATCCTTCGCCGCCAACCGCTGACCGTATTCTTCAGGCGTCATGGAGCATCCGAAGCACGAACCTCGAACTCGTCAAGCTCCCACTCTTCGACACGAAACCGAAGCCTGGACTTGGGCTGGCGCATGTTCTTGTAGGCTTCCGCCTTCTCCCTGGTAGAGAAGACCGCCTCCGCGCCGCCCTCCTCGCCGTAGGACTCGTAGCAGGAGACAACCCAAACCATGGTCATGATTCACCCCTTCGGCGCTTCAACCACAGCATCCCGCCAATGCGCATCGCAGGTCTGACAGTCGCAGGGGCATAGCCCCTCCAGACTTCTCAGCCGGCGGCACTCTTCCGATTCGCAGTGTTCCATCGCAGTTTTCGATCAATTACGAATGGTCGTCAGGACCATGACCTTGGCTCTCAACTGGGCATTGTCGGCCTCGAGCAACTCGATCATCCTGGCCTGCCCATTGATCAGGGAATCTTTCCCCTCGATTTCCTTACGCTGGCCGTCCAGAAGGGCATCCTGGCACTTGATGACGTCTTCCATCTTCCGAATCAGCTCTTCGCTCATGGTTCCTCGCTAAAGCGAAAGTACTTTCCTCACGTCGGCCTCGAGCTGGCAATGCTCGCAGGATCCGTTACGGCAATCGACCTCACAGAAGGTCGACGCCGGGTACATGGTCAGCATCTTTTCCAGCGCTGCGCCCAGGCGTCCCATCTGAAGTTCCGCTTGCTTAAGAAGCGCGGCCACGTCTAAAAGCGTTGGCTGCATATGCTCCAAGCAGACCTTCCCCGTTCCGCATTTATCGGTGCATTGGTCGGCCGCTGACTGGAAAATAAGCCCAGTGTGCAGCCGCCCGTTTTCGTGTCGTGGAATCATTTTCACCTTTCGAGTCGTTACGACACGCTTTTCTTGAAAGCCCAGAAGGCCGCTTCCATGTCCCCGTAGGGGAAGCTGCCCTCGATCTCGTCGTCCGTGAAATGGATGATGGCGTACTGCATCTTGGACTGGAACCAGCGGGCCACCATCGCGTACCACTGACCGCCAGCCGACTGGCCCAACTTCCTGACCTCCCATCCGCCATCGAGCGTCAGCATCGCTACAGTCCTTTCAGTCGAATCAGTCTCGTGGTTTAAGGGCCAGCTTGCACGCCTCCAGAACGCCCGCCTTCCCAACCCTCGGGAAGTCATGGAGATTGAATCGCAAGTAGCTGCACGCCCCCCAAGGCAGGTCACCCGCCTCCGAGTCGCCCATTCCCGGCTTCCAGCCGTTCGCATAGACAGCTGGTCAGCCTTTCTTGCCAGTTGAATACTTCGTTGCGGAGCACAAGACGCCGTGCTTCTTGGTAAGCCTCTGGACTAGCCGAATCTTGTGGCTACCCCAGGTGCGGAAGTCTTCCGCCAACCGCTCAATCATGTTCATCTTCCGATCCTCCGATTCAATCCTTTGATTCGCGCACTTTGCTTCTTGCTAATCGTCTAAGTCACACCCACCCGGTGAATTTGGCGGGGTTCTTCCATACGTGGAAGCAGTCCCCGCAACAGTAGCCACACAGCCAGCCGGAGTGCCAGAATATGCCACCAGTACGAAAGTCTCTGTGTCCGCAGGTCATGCCTTCGCCTTGTTCACGCGGCTGTACGCCTTCTGGGCCTCGTTGCCGCCGTTGCTCTCCGCGATGGTCATGAGCATCTTCCCTTCGGCGGCGGTGATCCTGTCGTAGATCCTGACCGCATCCCCGCAGTTCATCTTCTGGAGCTTCTCGTGCCTTGCGAACTTCTCGCGGGACGAACGGGCACGGGCCCTGACTTGCCCGATGGTCGTGCTCCGCAGGATTGGGTTGATGAGCATCATCTCGTACACGTCGGTCGGTTTGTTCATTCGGTGTCTCCTTTCGGTAGTTTTCTCAGCGTCCTTCGTTGTGCCATGCCCCACAGCAGCACGGGCCAACCAACATGTCATGCCATCTCCAGCCGTCAAACCAATCCTTTACGATCCAGTTAGTCACGATTGTTCCTATCGCCACCCATCTGAGGCTTCGCTGCCTTAGCCGCATCTATGGTTTCTTGAATCGCTCTCTCAACCTCTTCCTCGAGAAGCCCGTTGATCATGTCGGTAGCCTCAGCCATGCTGTTTGGGAGCTTCCCTTTAAACCGGAGGCGGGCCCTCTCGAGAGCTTCCTTTGCTAGGAACCTTGCAATCTTCACTTACCAACCCCCTTAATTTTATTCTCGCACTCCGCTTCCGTTGCGTAGTGAGCCCAGAACATCGGAACGCCGCCCATCACCGCGTAGACGTTCCAGCCATCACCGACGCACTTGCGGATCTCGTACTCGCCCCCGCCACGCTTCACGGTGCGACACTGAACAGCCACGCCGTCAACCGTGTAGGCCGTGCGGTACTTGCTTTTGGGCGCGCAAATCGTCGTCATACTTTTCTCCTCACCAACCTCCACAACTCGCCTCATGCTATTCTATACGCCCCACGTCTCAAATAGTTTCAAATAATCTGAGAGATATAGCGAATTTTGGTGAAATAGTTCCTCCGTGAGCGTATAACTAGGTGGATGAACAAGAAGGACAAGAAGATGAGCACCGCCAAGGAATGGAAGACGGTTGGCGTTGAGGGTAAGTGGCTCGAGGAGCTTCGCAAGGAAGCAGACAAGAACCGCCGTAGCGCCCAGGAGATGCTCGGCCTTATTCTCGAGGAGCGATACACCGCTCCGAAGTAGTTTAATAGGCTCCCGCTCGTGAGAGAACGCCCACGGGAGCCAAGAGGAGACGTTGTAATCACGAGATGGCCCACGCCAAAAAGATCACAAGTCCAATCATGATCCCGATGAGCAGGAGCAGCATAAGGACCCGCTCGGGATCCCGGTAGGGCACTCCAGGGCCGTAGTAGGTTTTTGAGCCGTCGAAACGCCTCTTCATGGCTACCCCTCGATCTCGTACTGTTCCCCGTTAATGAGAACCGCGCTACCATCGCCTTTCGGCTGCTCTCGCGGCGGCTCTACGGGATTCAGGCGTTCAAGCGTGGCAACGATGGGCCCGGTTGGGGGCGTGGACGGTTCATCGCCAGCTCGTTCGATCAGCCTGAGGATCACTTCCTCGGAGAAATTGACGCGGAACTTCTCCACCAGATCCAGTACAAACCGGGCTCCCTTGTGGCTCATGGTGGTGGCCTTCTCGAGCATCTCCTGATCGTGGGTAGACCCTTTCTTTTCCACGCGGATCCACCCTTGGCGTGGTGGTGCGTCCTTCAACGGGTGCCGATGCTGGCACCCTTGGCACGGCTCTGCAAATAGGGCCTCCAGGCCCGTCTTCTGCTCCATCATCCAAACCATGGTCCAGACGGTGTTTCTGCACGATGGGCAGACTTCGGCTGGCTGAGATGCCTTCTGCTCTGCCTTGAGGCGGCTGTAGACCGCCCAGAACTGTCCAGGCATAGGGCGTTGTCCACGCCCCATGTTCTTGCAGATTTCGACGGTCACTTTCTCGAACAGGTAGGCGTCCATGGTGCCGATCGCTTCGTAGAGCGATTTCAGGTACCGCTCGAGATGTTCGATGTCCGCTGGGGTCTTCGGGGGCTGGGTGAAACTCAGCACCCTTGCCATTGAGGATCTAAACTGTTCGTTATTCATGGCTACCCCTTGAATTCAGAGAGAATCTGAGATATCGACTTCATGCCCGGAGGGGACTGGGTAGGTCGGAGAGGCTCCAGGACTTCCCAGAGCTTCCTACCCTTGCAAGCGGGTTGGTTGGATACCGCTTCCTCGCACTTCTGGGCGGAAACCCCAGAGTCGATGAACGCCTTGACCAGCCTTTGGCCGGCTGGGTGGGTGATGGGGAACCCGGGCCCACGATTCCAGGCTGAGACGATATGAGCCTCGACAGTCCCGTTCTTGCTGGTTCCCCCTACAACCCCCTCCGGAACGTGAACAGGAACATGAACGGGAACGTGAACGTGAACATCGGCCGATACGGCCGATTCGAGAATGCCAGTATCGGTCGATACTGCCTTTTCACAAACCTCAGTATCGGTCGATACTGGAGTGTCCTCATGCTTCGTATAAGTAGCGCAGTAGCAAAGACCTGGTGGCGGAGGTGGGAATTTCGACTTATTCTGGTGTTTTAGGTTCTTTTGGGCCTTGTTGTAGTCCTCATGTTCGTGGTAGACGATGTAAGCTTTGCCTTCCACGTCGTATCTGTGGATCAAACGAGCGTCCACAAGCTCGTCAAAGGCCCTGGCGATCTTAGTTTGGCTGTAAGTTGTAAGCGGCATGGCCTCTGCCCAAAACTTTTTGGGGGTTCCTGAGATCCGACCGACCATATCTGAGGCAGCCAACCCTTGTGCCCAGACCCGGTAGGCGAAATCAGAAAGCCCAGCCAGCTTTTCGCTGTCACGGATTGATTGATCTAGCGCCTTGTACATTCGTTTCCCCCTCAGCCTCAAACCCAACCATGATGCTCACTCTCTCGATGCCGGTATGCTGGATCCTGGTGGCGTGGATCTCACCGATTCCACGGTCACGTAGGAATAGGCTGTCCTCAACAGCCTTCTGGATGTTCGAAAGGTCTATACGAGCCTTCTTTTTCCACGCAACAGCGAGGCTCACCACGGCTCTATGGTTCTCTGGGATCTCCTCAGGAACCCCCGCTACGTCGGCCAATAGCCTCACCTTGCCCTTGAAAGCGACATACCGCTTGGCGGTATGGCTCCAAGGGCTTGCGTGGACAGGAAAGCCTACTAGCGGCTCTTCCACGGTGAACTGGTAGGTTTTCATGTTCCCCCTCCGTCTCTTGGGCGTTGGCTCACCCTGCCAGCCGCCCACGCCATCCCCGATCGCACGTCCCATTCTGCCTCTCCCCGAACTACAGCTCCCCCGGGCCAGTGCTACTTGAGCTTCTTGACCTCAACTCGGATGGACTCTTCGCCCTTTTTCACGTACTTAGACACGTCAGCCTCGGGCATCTCGCCCACCGCATCCCGGTAGGCTTGCTTCCAGTCGCACGAAACACGTCCCTGAACCTTCTTGAAGAAGGCCGCATAGTCGCCGGCCATGAGGGACTCTTGCCCTCTGCCAGCTTGAATCAACTCGCCCCTGAGCGCCTCTCTGCTGGCCTCCAGCGCAAGGATCTCCGTCTGGATCTCGTGGTAGCGGGCGAGCTTCTTGGAAAGCTCAATCCACGCGATGTCCTGCGTGAAGTGCTGCGCTGTAGGGTGTATGGGCTCCTCGATCTCGTACTCTTCGTGCTTACTCATTGGGCACCAGCCTGTGGCACAGGGGATACTCGCCCTTCATCTCGAGCTTGGCTCCTACCGCCTGTTCCTTCATGCCCTGGAGTTTGCTGATGGTGTCCTTGTCGTAGCAGTTCCACCACTTCTCGGAGTTGTCGTTGTGGATGAGCAGCACTCCGCGATAGGTATTGCCCTTCTTGTCCGTCTTCTCCTTGCTGTAGGCTTTCAGGACCACGACCTCGAGCCCCTCATCCGGGACTACGATGGGCTCGGACGCCTGAACGGAAGCGTCTGTGACTTCTGCGGGGACCCGATCTCCGTCTGATTCAGCTTGCGGAGGATGGAGCTTGGACTCGTTCGGGGCCAGTTTACGGGTGGTGAGTCTTTCGCCTTGCGGGATGGCCGCTTTGGCTTTCGGTTTCTGCTCATCGGTAGGAGTCTCCTGTCCAGCTTGGGCCATTTCCTCATGCGTGTAGAGCTTGGCGAGTTGCCTGGGGAATGCCTTGCGAAGCGCGAGAGCCTCCGCGCACTTCCCCAGCATGACGTGAGGCTTGCTCTGCCACATGAAGTCCTGATTCCGCTCTGAGGAAGGCTTGTACTCGCTCCAGCGGGCTGTAGCCGTGAAGGGGCACCGGATCCCTTGGACGATCTTGTAGACTGTCACCGTGGCCTGGAAGCCCTCGGTCTTGGGTTCCCCGCTGAACACCGGCTCATCGTTGCCGGCGTAGGCCCCGGAGTCCTCGGCCCTCGCCCGGAACAAGTCGATGGACGTGATGGCCGTATAGGTCCGACTCCCGTCCTTGGCCGTTCTCACGGTGGGATGGATCAGCCTGTCCAGGGGGTGGATGCCCTGCCGCTGGCAGTCATGCAGGAAGAGCTTCAGTTCGCTATCCTGACAGCCCTTGAAGATCGCGGACTTGATCGTTTCAATGTCCTCAGCCGTGAGCTTTGCTTCAGCTTCGGTGATGAGCGTTCCGCCATTCAGGGGTTTTGTTTGTGTAAGTTCCATCAGTCCACCTCACATTCGTTGACAACTTCCACGGCCTTGGACTCGCATTCGGGGCAGTGCTCCCCGGACTTGTAGGCCGCTACCAACATTCCGTTTTCGGTATCGAAGTCCGAAGGCCACTCGTGTTCGCAATCCTCGCAGCGGCACCAGAAGGCTTTAAGGGGCATGGGGCACCTCCGGGAAGAACATCTCACGGCAGGAAGGACAGATCCCGTGGCTGATGGGTCCGCGCCCGTAGTGCATCATGAAGCCGCACCACGCGCAGATCTCCATGTTCCGCTCGTCGCTGGCGACCGGTGGAACCGCCTGTTCCTCCGCAGCGACGATGGGGGTTGCGTTGACGGGATAAACTGTATTAGCCGTCAAGGCATCTCCTTTCTCGAGCCCGTTGAAGGCCACCGACCCCGTAGAAGTGTCCAAAGTGCTACCGATGAACACGGAGGCGGGATCGGCGGCTTTCGTCAGGCTCGTTTCGTCGTTCGTATTCATCGGTAGCAATCTCTTTCTACGCCATCCTGGAATCCATGTCAACGATAAAAAAAGGAATTGCGATAAATAGTTTCCACAGGCTGGATTGGCATTCACCCATACGAGGCGAGATATGGGGGTTTCCCTGATGCATGAGGAATTCAAAGCGAATTCAACAAACGTTCTTTTTCTTGTGGAACGCTTTTGGCATTCGGAGAATCCAGCGGCACTCCAGAAGGGGTCGGGAGGAAAAGGACGGTAGGATAGTTTTGCGACCGGGGAGCCGTCCGCTGATAGGGAGCGGACCGTGTCTCCTGAGACTAGGGCGGGAGAGCGGGGAGCGACAGACACCGCCGTACTGATCCAGGGATTCTCTAACTACCTCTCGGCGCTCCGTTCTGAGAAAACGGTCCGTGAATACATCAAGGATGTCCGGGCCTGGGCGGATTGGTGGGGCAAGCCGGTCGAGCTGTTCGATCAGGACGAGTGGGACGACTGGACGCACTACGAGACGGAGCGCGGCGTCAAGGCGTCGACCGTCAATCGCCACAGGGTAGCAATCAAGAGATTCTTCAAGTACCTTAGGCGGAAGAAGCTCATCACCCACGATCCCGCGAAGGACTGCGAAGCGATCTCTGCCCCCAAGCCGCTTCCCGTGTTTCTATTCGAGGATGAAGTCGCCCAGGTGTTCTCGAGGATCCGCAATCCACGCCAGCGGGCTATGGTGACGCTGCTCTACGAATGCGGCCTCAGGAACCGTGAAGTCAGGCTCTTAGACGTCCAGGATGTGGCCGGCGGATTCGTTCACGTCTACAACTCAAAGCGTGGGAATGAGCGGTACGTCCCGGTCAGCGATGAGGCGGAAACGGCGATCAGGGCCTACGTGGACAGTCGCCCAGAGGATAGCCCCTATCTCCTGGTGAGCGAACTAGGCAACCGCCTCCCTGAGCGAACAATTCAGAAGACCGTAGCCTCCCTCGCCAGAGGCATCCAAAAGCATGTAACGCCTCACACTTTGCGCCACTCGATCGCAACCCACCTGTACAACCGTGGAGTTGATCTCCGGGACATCCAGGAGTTTCTGGGCCATGAGTCGCTCGAAACCACCCGCAAATACGTCCATGTGGCAAAAGAAGCCCTGAGGCATCGTGTCTTAAAAGCTCATCCAAAGGCCGCAATGGCATCGCCAATCGACGCAAACGTTATCGGACGTAGCGACTCGAGCACAAGCGATTAAAACGCGGCAAATCGAAAATGGCATGCCTGTTTTGATGCAATGGGCTGTCTCTCACTATATATACATCACTCGAGCTTTTGAGTGGGCGTTTGCAAATTGCAACTATAGATGGACTGCGCTAGCAGGAGCGAAGCGATACCTTACTCGTCCCGTGAACCATTCGCATTTTGCAACTACTCCTCCAAACGAACATTAGCATTTTGCCTACGATTACTATTGACATGAAATCAACGTGAGGGTATATGGTTATCACATAAGCGCATAACAGAGCGTATCTGAGGGCTGCCCAAGTGGAGCAATCAGGCGACTCAGCGAATAGAAAATCTGTTTCCCCCTCTCTCCGCTCCCCTTGGCTTTCAGGGGGAGTCCTTTGACTACATACCTCATCACCGGCGGCACCGGCACTCTCGGCACAGCGTTGACGAAGCTGCTCCTCTCTCAAGGCCACAAAGTACGAGTGCTTGCGAGGAATGAACATGGGCACCAGAAGCTCGAAGCCCAAATCCCGCAGGAACAGAAACCGAGGCTTTCTAGCCTTGTTGGAGCTGTCGAAGATCTTCAACGTCTACGTCGTGCAATGTACTGTTGTGATTATGTCGTACACGCGGCAGCGCAGAAAGTAATTCCTCTGGCAGAGTACAACCCCGTGGAATGTGTCGGTACGAACATCACGGGCACCATGAACGTCATCAACGCTGCGATGGAATCTGGAGTGAAGAAAGCTGTCCTGGTGAGCACCGACAAGGCATCCGGGCCGGCCACCCTCTACGGAGGCACCAAGTTTGTAGCCGAGAGGCTGTGGCTCAATGCCAACCGGTACTCAGCAGGGAAGGAGCCGCACTTTGTTGCGGTGAGGTACGGGAACTGCTGGATGTCCCAGGGGTCTGTGATCCATGCTTGGATGAAACAGGCTCAGTACGGAGCGATCGAGATTACTGATCCTACCTGCACTCGCTTTCATCTGCTGATCTCTCAGGCTGTGGCCTTCGTGCTCGATGCTCTCCACAACGCGGAGCCTGGGGAACTGTGGGTTCCGCGCATCCCTTCCTACAGGCTTGGGGATCTCGCCCACGCCTTCCGACAGGTCTACAAGATGGACAAACAGCCCAGCATCATCGGCCTTCGCATGGCTGAGAAGCGGCATGAGTCGATGATCTCCGAGGATGAGTCCTCCAGCATCAAGAGGGAAGAGGATTTGCACTACATCCTTGAGCCTGGGGTGACGCACCGTAAGGGCGGCTTCTCCTACAACTCAGGCGCAAACGAGTGGAAGCTAAACGTGGAATCTCTCAAGGCGCTGATTGAGGAGTCGGTGAATGGGTAGGACGCTAGTCATCGCGGAGTGTGGCTCCTCCTGGGATTGCGACATCCAGAAGGCATTCCGCTTGATCGACGCTGCCAAGGAATGCGGAGCCGATGTCGCCAAATTCCAGTGGACCTCTAACGCTAAAGCCATGGCAGAGAGGCGCTTAGGTCCGAATGCCGCAGGACCGACGCAAATGTACAAGAGGTACCTGGAGTACCCCAAGGAGTGGCTGACGCGTCTGAAGGCACATTGCGACAGTGTTTCCATAGAGTTCATGTGTACGGTTTATCTCCCTCAGGACTTGGACTTCGTTTCTGGGCTGGCTCACCGTGGGAAGATCTCTGCCTTTGAGTCGGGCGACCATGAGCTGATCTCTGCTGCTCGGGCGAGATTCGATAGTCTGATCATCTCCGTCAATCCTGGCAAGCCGCTCCCGCCGCTCTACGATGTCGAGTTGCTTCACTGCATCAGCAAATACCCCACCACTCTCGAGGATCTAGGTCTAGGCCGCATAGACTTTAAGAACGTGATGAATGGCCTCTCCGATCACACAGCGAATGTCCTCACGGGCGCTGCTGCCGTAGCCGCTGGGGCGAAGATCGTGGAGGCTCATATCCGTCTGAGCGATACGCCCAAGGACAACCCAGACTATCCGCACTCTCACGAAGCCCCATGCCGCTGTGAATACAGCGACCTTCACGACTGCTTCAAGAAGTACGTCGAGAACATCAGGGAAGTGGAGCGCATGCTATGACTTGGCCTTCCTACTCTCCCACCTGTCGCGCAGCGGTGGATACGCTCCTCCGTGCCGGCGGCTCTCTCAGCGCCTATCGTGCGAATCCCTTGTTCCCCTCATGGACTGGACCTACGGAGGGTAGCTATGCCTGGAAGCTCGAAAGGGAGATTGAGAAGCGATTCAAGGTCAAGCATGCCATCGCGGTTAACTCTGGAACTGCAGCGTTACACTGTGGACTTACGGCTCTCGGGAAGCCTGCCTCTGGTAAAGAAGAGATTATCACTTCTCCTTACACCTTCTCAGCAACGGCGAGTGCGATCATTCTCGCGGGGTACACCCCTGTCTTCGCTGACGTTGACCCTCACACCTTCTGCATCACGAAAGAGACGGTGAAGCGTGTCATCACCAGACGAACCAAGGCCATCCTCCCCGTGTCTCTCTTCGGGGGCATGGCTGACGTGCATGGACTCCAGTCATTCGGACTGCCAGTTGTTGAGGACGCATGTCAGGCAGTGGGCGCAAGAGATTCTCGAGGCTTCTCAGGTACTGCTGGATTATGTGCGGCGTACAGCTTCAATGGTGGAAAGAATATCCCTGCTGGAGAGGCAGGAGCCCTCGTCACCAACGACGCCATCCTAGCCGAACGTGCCCGCCTCTTCATGAACCACGGGGAGAACTTCAATCGCAAGGAGATTGGAGTCAACTACAGAATCCAAGAGGTTGTCGCCTGCATAGCGTATCACGGGCTGCTTGAGTTGGAGGAGAGGAATCAGCGGCGAATTGCTCTGGCAAATAAGGTTACCTTTGAATGTCATTCAAGGGGTGTTGGCGCACACATCAACTTCCCAAGCCACCCTTATGAGGCTTGGCGCGATGATCACGTTTACTACGTGTATCCGTTCACTATTCTCCCAGCCAATGCTGAGCGCCGCGACCTCTTCATCAAGCGCATGAAGCGGAAGGGTATCTACGCCAGCGGCGGGTACCTGACTCCTCCACTCCACATGTTCAAAGCCTTCAAGCAGTACGCCCGTGGCCGGCTGCCTGTGGTGGAGGAGTTGTCCTTCAAAACCCTCTGCCTGATCAATGACCTTACACCGGATCGTCCCCTGTCCTGGGCTGAGTATGTGGCCAAGTCGATGAAGGAGTGCTTGCGGTGAAGTGCTTCGTCTCCGGTGGCGCTGGCGTGATCGGCAGGGAGCTTGTGTCCAGGCTCCTGCACAACGGCCATATGGTGGTCGTGGGCGATCTCCAGCCCAAGCCGGTGGAGTTCCCTCATACCCTGGAATACATCCACGGAGATCTGAATCAACTCTGCTTCGGCGTGGAGTGTGACGTGTTCTTCCACCTTGCAGCGACGTTCGACCGCTTGGCGGAAGGCCCGAACCACTGGGAGGAGAACTACCGCCACAACGTAGGGTTGTCCCATCACTTGCTGAACGTCATTCAAGCCAAGCGCATCGTGTTTGCTTCCAGCTACCTGATCGAGCCTGTTCCGCGCAACCTGACGGGAGCTGCCAAGCTTTACACGGAATGCGAGCTGGAGTTCCTCCATAAGCATCAGGGCCAGGATTCGGTCAGTGCCAGGATCTATCGCTCCTATGGCTGCGGCTCCAGGGATGTGATCTCACGTTGGATTCGGGCTGCTCTCAAGGGGGAGATGATCAGTGTCTACAACGAACAGACGGCCTTGGACTTCATCTACGCGGGAGATGTGGCGGAAGCTCTGGTCCGACTGGGAGAAAGCCGCGTCACGGGAATCATCCCCGTGGGTACAGGTGCCCCACGGATGGTCATGGATGTGGTGACGATCCTGCGCATGATGTTCCCCAAGCTGTCGATCGGCTGGATGCCGGATCAGCATGCCCTGGAAGTCTCCTGCTGTCACGTCGATCAGATGAAGAAGCACCTGGGATGGTTGCCGCCTACGACGCTCGAGGTAGGGATCCAGCGCATCATCGACTACGAGAAGAAGCGATGCGGGTAATCATCGCCATTCAAGCTCGGCTTGGATCATCCAGGCTACCCAACAAGGCGATGGTGGACATCTGGGGTGTTCCGCTGATCTCACGCATGATTCAGCGTCTCAGGGAAGTGAAAGGGGCTGATGGCGTCATAGTGGCCTGCCCCATCAAGGATGCGCCTGCGTTCAAGAAGCTCGGCCTCCGCGTGATCTCAGGGCCTGAACAGGATGTGTTGACCCGGATCATGAACGTGGTGGAGGAGACGGAGGCTACCAAGATCGTGAAGGTGGGAGCGGATTGTCCCTTTGTGCCCTTCGATCTCATAGACCTAGCCATTCAGGTTTCCAAAGACAAGGGGATCGTGCAGAACACCGTTCCTCGCACGTATCCCGATGGCTTTGACTTTGAAGTCTGGGATGCGGTGATGCTCTCGAGCTTGGACAAAGTCCTTGGGGGAGATCAGCGGGAATGGTTCACCTCCTGGGCACTGGAGCATTGCGAGTCCGTTCCCATCAAGGCGGGAGGAGATTTCTCGAGGTTTCGCCTCACGGTGGACTACCCGGAGGATCTAGAGGTAGCGAGGGCCTTGTACACCGATATGGGCAAGGAACAGTGGGGTTTCAGCCGCATCCTTGAGTGGTGCATCCAGAATCCAGAGATCATGAAGAAAAACGCCCACCGAGTCACCGATTTCGGAGCTAGACCGAAGTGAATGTGCTGATCTCCTCCGTCTCCCGCAAAGTCTCCCTCGCCAGGACGTTCAAGGATGCCTGTCGCAAGCGGGGTAGCTCCCTCATCGTCGGGGACATGAATCCCGACTGCGCCGGAATGTACGAGGGTGATGAGTCGGTCAAGCTCACCGCTCTCGACAGCGAAGCGTTCCGGCCAATCCTCAAGGCTGCCTGCCTCAAGTTCGGAGTCAAGCTCGTCATCCCTACCCGTGACGAGGAAGTGCTGGCCTTCGCGGAATGGAAGTACGAGTTCAGCACCCTTGGGATCCGGCTGCTCGCTCCTGATCTCGACACGGTCAAACTCTGTCGGGACAAGATCCTGTTCTCCGACTGGTGCTTGAAGCATGGATTTCAAGTGGCGCACATCTACAAGGACAACGAAAGCCTGTTCTTTCCTTCCTTCATGCGGTCAAGGCACGGTAAGGGTAGCTCCTCTGCTGTCAGGGTGAAGGACTACGACGACTACCGGCGTTATCTACGAATGTTCGGCCCGAACGATTCCATCACGCAGGAGTTCGTGAGAGCCCCTGAATACAGCGTTGACGTCTTCGCCAAGCACGATGGAACGGTGATCTCCGCTGTCCCGCGCCAAAGGGTGCAGATCGTGGCCGGCGAGTCGTGGTGGACCTGCACCGTCAAGAACGACACCCTCCAGGCTGAAGCTGTGAAGCTCGCCTATGCTCTCAGGCTGACGGGCCATGCGGTGCTCCAGTGCTTCGTGAGGGGCGATGAGATCCTCTGGATCGAGGTGAACCCTCGTTTCGGTGGTGCGTCTGCCCTCGCCTTCGAATCCGGCTGCAATAGTCCTGAGTGGCTGATGGATGAGGAGAAGTGTCCCGCACCCATCGCTCCCTACGAAGTCGGAGTGGCGATGCTCCGCTACACGCAGGATCGGTTTGTGAGGACTGCGAAATGAGCGTCTTCATGAAGGGCGAGAAGTGCGAGCTACGGGTACGCGAGGAGAACGAAGCGGAACTCCAACTCTATACCGAAGCCATCATGAGGGGCGACACGACCAAGTATCTGTTTACTGGCTCTACTCCGATGCGCTGGATTGATTCCGCTGCAGTGTGGAAGAAGGAGCGGGAAGCCGGGGACGTGCTCTTCGGGATCTGGGCTGGCGATGATGAGCACCACGACTTCTTCGTAGGCATCTGCGGCCTTCATGGACACCGGGATATCTACAAGTCCTGGGAGCTACGGATCCTGATCTTCGACAAGGGCGCTATCGGGAAGGGCATCGGAACAGAAGCCTGCTCAATGCTGGTGGACTACGCCTTCAATCGCCTGAACGCACATAGGGTGTGGTTGGGTGTGAACGCCGACAACGCGCCAGCCATCGCCTGCTACAAGAAAGTTGGCTTCAAGGAAGAGGGTCGCTTGAGGGATGAGATCTTCTACTACGGCAAGTACGTAGATGCTGTCCGTATGGGAATCTTGGAGAACGAATGGCGAAGCATCGCGCAATAATCATCGGCGCAGGCCGCATGGGCTCCGGATGGGGCCTGACAGAGAAGTCCCATTACTACGTCCATGCGAAGACGTACAAGGATCTTGCTGACCGCGTGGAACTGGTGGGATTCGTGGAGCCTGATAAAGACCGGGCAGCCTGGGCCGCTGAGAGGTGGAAGCTTCCTGCATTTTACTCTCTAGACATCATTCAGGAGGAAGAGGTAGACATCGTATCTGTCTGCACTCCTCCAGAGAATCACCCGCATACAGTTGACTGGCTGACTGAACATTGCGAGAGCGTCAAGGGAATCTGGGTTGAAAAACCATTCATGGTGAAGGGCGAATACTATCGGCAGCATCCGCCATTTATCCAAGTCAACTACTGCCGCCGCTTCGATCGCTTCCATCAGAAGACGAAGATCTTCCTGAAGGATGCCACGAAGATCCGCCTCGTCGTCATGGCGAAGAAGGATGTCCACACCGTCTGTCACATGACGGACCTTGCGCGGTGGTGGAATGCCGACAACTTCGATTACGTCGATACGCCTGACGAGCCCGGAGCGTATTTCCTGCGCTACAAACTGAAGGATCGTCTGTGGGCAGAGCAGACGTTTCCCAGCGGCGGTCTTGTGGGAGATGAGTTCATGAAGAACGCTTTGGCGAACCTGCTTGACGCAGTGGAAGGTAAGGCGGAACTTCTTTCGCCCCCGGAGAACGCCATCAAGAGCGAAGAATGGGCTAATCGCATTCTGGAGGGTAAAGCTTGAGCTTCCAATTCAGCAAGGTTCTGTTCCACATCGGGAATCCTCTTGAGGTGAAACCGCATTACAACCTTTCAATCATAGAGAAGTTCATCCAGAAGAACAGCGATTGGGCGCTCATCATCGTTCTCCGCACGGAAGAGGAGCGGACTCTTCTGGAGGAGAAGATGAAGGGGGTGAAGCTGCCGGAATACCATCCCGGCGGCTTTCTCTTTGTCTGGAAAGATGATGAAGAGCTGATGGACATGTTTTGTCGCGACCTTCATTTCTGCAACACTTGGAATGCCATGGGGCCGATCTGGTACAAATGCAAGGACAAAGGACACATCTTGTCCCAGACGCTTGAAGACCGCCTGGAGAAATGTACGGAATGCCAGGGAGAGCTTGAGGTTGTCGAACTCGAGAAGGAACGCGGAGAGAAGTTCGGGAAGATCCTTGAAAACGCCGTGCTGCTCATGAAGTTCGATACCCGGAGCGCGAAGATTCTTACAACCCAGGTGAATCCAACAGCGAATGTGATGCGGAACATGCCCATGGCGATCGGGTGTCCTGAGCATCCAGCCTTGCGGATGGAAGATTACGCAGGTATCGGCAAAGGCAAAGTGGCGGTTTGCGTATCCGCCGGCCCGTCCCTCAAGCATGCAATCCCGCATCTGAGGCGTCTGCAGGATCAGATCATCATCATCAGCGTAGCGCGGGTGTTCAAGCTGCTCAAGGATGCGGGAATCCGGCAGGATTACACTCTCAATTGCGAAATGTTCTCCTGGGACAGCGCCATCTTTGATGGTTTCACCAAGGAATTCGTGGGCGATACGGTCTTCCTCTATCCTCCCGTGTGCGCTCCGGATACGGTGGCGAAGTGGCCCGGTCAAAAGGTCTGCTGTTTCGATCTCAATGCCGCCGAGCTGATTGGAAATCGACTGGCCATGACGGGAGGGAACAGCGTCTCGCATCATATCTACAACTGGGCGGCTGAAATCCTGAAGTGCGATCGGGTGATTCTCGTAGGACAGGATCTTTCCTACACAGAGCCTACCGGGGAGACTCACGTTCTAGGCAGTCAGCCTGACAAATGGCCTGATGCCTGTAAAGCCGAGGATCTGAATCAGCAGAATGAAGCGTGGGATGAGTGTCAGACGCAGGATGGACCGTTTCATGGGGAAAAGGTTCATCGTCAGTCGATAGCGGTAGAGGCTGGAGGAATGATCCCTGTCGGGCCTGTTCTTGTGAGAACCTCACCCGCCTACATGCGCTTTAGGGATCTCATGGACATTCTGATCAAACGCCACAAGGTGAAGACGTACAACGCTTGTCCGAACGGGTTGAAGCTGAACCGCGCCGAGTACGTCAATCTCGAGAAGCTGGAGTCTGTCGCTCAGTGGGCTGTCCTTGGTAGCGGGAAATGAACGTTCTCTCGAGGGTGTCGCGGGCGATCTCTTCCTGCTCCCGGGTCATGTCGGGATTCATGGACCGCAGCTTCTCGAGTGCGGAGTCTAGGCGTTTCTTGGAGTTCATCGCATTCGTCTGTGCGATCAGCATTTCCCCTTGGACTTTCACCTTCGCAGCCTTGTACGCTCCGATCCAGAAGATGGCGAGGATAGGGACGGCGACGGCGAGGCCCACCACCAGGCCGGCGCAGAAAAACACGGCGTTCATCACGGTATCAGCATATACGCACGGGATTATTTCCGCAAGGCTTGACATCGTTCCCATTTGACTTTAAATTCTAGGTAACGGCGTACCTCTAGGCTACCCCTCACCGGGGAGCCGTGAAGCGACCGTCTGACGAGGTGCTATGTCAGACTCGCTCGAGGGGATGCCGGAATTCGGCAAGGAAGACAACATCCCTCTGGTGGTGCCGGATCTCACTCCCACCGAAAAGCCCCGCTGCACGGCCACAGCCAAGAGCGGTGCCCCATGCAAAGTCCCACCCCTGAAAGGCGAGCGGTATTGCCTGGGCCATGCGAAAGGACTTGCCCCGGAGCTGCGGGACAAATGGCGCAAGCTCTCCAAGGGCATCCCCCGCACGGAACGCACCGTGAGACGCAAGCTCCACCACTACACCCGCGACGATCTTCTTGGCTTCCTTTCCAGACGCTTGGATCTGGTGAAAGAGCGATTCGGCCAGATGGTGAATCCAGAAGTCGAAGAGATGATCTGCAACATCGTTCGGACTATGGTGGTGGTCCACAAGATGGAATCGGAGGCTGGTGAAGAGCGGCCCGCGATGCCCGCTCTTGAGTACGAGGTCAAAGAGCCTGATGCTCGCGCTGCTTCTTAGCGTCCTGACCATGCTTTCGCCGCTGAAGCTCAAGGAACACAAATTCCAAGAGCAGTTCAGGACGTCGGCATTTCATTACCGCATCTCGTCCTTCATCGGCGGTCTGCAGGCTGGGAAGACCATTGCCGGCGCGGATACCGTTCACTGGCTGCTCTACGGAAAGAAGCTGTCCGTTCCTGATCAGGCGACTCACTTCTATCCCGAAGTGTGGTTCCTGTCCAAGTCCTACACGCTGGCGGAAGCGATGTGGGACACCTTCTCCGCAAGGCATCTCGAATGCATCATTCCGGCTGATGAGTGCAGAAAATCCGGCCTCAGTCTGAAGGGTAACGTCCACTGGTTGCGTCCGAACGTCCCCGGAGGGAAGCCGATCAGGGTCCGTATCCGCACGGCGGCAGATCCTGAGAACCTCCGCGCCACCCCGAACGTCATCATCGCCTGGGCTGACGAGGTGGCGCACTGGAAGGAAGCGGCATGGCTCAACCTCCTGGGCCGAGGCATCGTGACGCCTACCAAATACCTCCTCACCACGACGCCGAAGGGGAAGAACTGGCTCTACCACGACGTCTATCAACCCGGCATCAGAGGGGAGGACAAGGAAATCCTCATCGTCCGTTGTCGCAGCCTGGACAACCCGTGGGCATCCAAGAAATACCTCGAGAAGCTGCGCAAGACCTTCGGCACAGCCTATGCGGATCAGGAACTCGAGGCGATGTTCACGGATCAGGTGGGCTACGTCTACCCGATGTTCGACCGCGAAAAGCACATGGTGGACGCTCCGAGTCAGGATCCGAAGTTCTACAGGCGTGTCATGGCGGCGGCGGATCCTGGGTTCCGTGATCCGTATTCCGTTGGCCTCTGGGGAGTCACGAAAGACGGCATCTGGTATCGCCTTCGGGAATTCTACAAGACGGGCGGCTCGACAACCCGCTGGATGCCGGAGTTCAAGCAGTATCAGAAGGAGTTGGAGCCGAAAGTCTGGTGGGTGGACAAGCGCAGGCCTAGCGACATTCAAGACTTGAGAGACGCGAAGCTGCCGGCACAGCGGAATCTCGACATCCACGCCGAAGACGATCGCCGCACTATCCCAGTCATGATCGACGTGGTCCGGGAGATGCTCCGTCAGGGACGGATCTTCATCGGCAGGGATCACGACTTCATGGCGGAAGAGTTCGAGAACTACCACTACCCGGATGAGGTCGAAGAACGCGAGAAGAACACCAACGACATCCCCGTGGACTGGAAGAACCACACGATGGATGAGATGCGCTACGGCCTCTGCAGCGAGGAAATCGAGTCGCTCCCTCCCCGCTACCGTCAGGGCGCATCCCAGACCCCGCAGCCTGTTGCTATGGGTTCAGCCGTGAAGAAAATCCCAACGATGGCCCAGTCTATTGCCGCTCAGGACGAACGCATGGACCGGGAGGACGAGCGCAACATGGGCGGGCAGCGCAACACGCATCCCCGGTGGCTTCTTAATCGCCTTCGCTCAAGAGGGAGGGTCTAGCTTTGCCGTGCTACATCTTCACTTGCCCGGGCCGGGAGCACGAAGGGGAGAGAACCTTCGAACAGTTTCTCCATGCGGTCCCGAAGCTGATCATTACCCAGATCGACTGTCCGACTTGCGGGGCTGTAGCCAAGCGCCAAATCGACAAGGAAATCAAAACCCAGTCCCTGATTGGGCAGACGCAGATTTCCCACTCTTCGACGGTCAAAGGCACCGTGGCGCACGATCTGGAGTACGCCTTCGGGAAGGTGAAGCAGAATCCGGATGGGAGCGCAGACCCGAACCATCGCCCGTTCACCACGACTGGCGAACTAGATAGGTTCATGAACGGCGCGAATGATCTGGGACCTCGAGTTCTAGGGGATGACGGACAGCCGCGCATGAAGTCCGATGGCACCTTCGTTCATGGCGGCGCAAAGCTGGTGAAGTACGGTCGGGGAGATGCGCCTTCAAGGAACGACGTCGCTCCCAGGAAGAAATATCGCAATGCCGCGCATGTGAGCATGAAAGAGGCCGGTGGATTCCCTGACACGAAGTCTTCCGGTTTGAGGGGATAAATGATTCCAGGTACGCCGACTGAAGTAAACATCCTGGGACGGAAAGACATGCCCGTCATGGGCGGCGTGGCTATGTCTGCCGGCGGCTTCGTCATCCCCGAGGAAGAGCAGCAGAAGCTCAGGTTCATCTCCCAGATGTTCCAGTCGGCGGCGGCCTTTCGTAGCCGGTATGACAAGCACTGGCCGCGTTTCTGGAACCTGTGGGAATCGAATCACTACTGGGGGAAGACGGTCTTTACCCTGACCCGCGCCGTCATCAACCAGATCTTCAGCGCCGTGGAAACCTACGTCGGCCACGTCTCCGACACCCTCACGCCTCCGAACGTGTATTCCCGGGACCTCAAGAACCGGGACAAGGCGAAGCTCATCACCAAGTGGCTGAAGACCGAATGGGATCGCAGCGGCGCAGAGTACGAGCTTCAGCATGTCGTCCGATCTGCGGCGGTTACTGGGGTCGGGTGGATCGAACTCCCTTGGGATTGGACCCTTTGGAACGGTCGCGGTGGCTGTGGCTTCGTCCCAAAGGACGAGCGGTTCATGTTCACGAACCCTCATTGTCGGGAGCTGTCGGAAGCCCTCTACGTCATCGAGGCTTCCAACGTCCCCCGCGAATTCGTAGAGAACGGCTGGGAGCGCGGGAAGCTCGTTCCTCCCGGAGTCTGGATGCCCCAGGTATCGAACTCCCGTATCTATACGGGCGGTTCTCCAGACATGGATGGCTTCGCTCAATTCCTGACCACGGACGGCAGTCAGTCCGGAGTGAGCACGCAGAACAACTCCGAAGGACAGGATTCCAAGCACCTTGTTACGCTCCTGAAATGCTGGATCCGGCAGAGTGACGGGAAGATGAAGTTCATCCCCGTCTCCAACGGCCTTCTCCTGAACCCTGAGAACGAGCAATCTCCCTATGAGGACGAGCAGTTCCCCTACGTCAAGCTCAACTTGATTCCCACCCTGGAATGCGGGTACGGCAGGTCGCTCGTGCAGTTCGTGGAAGGGCTGCAGGAAGTCTTGGACAACTCGCTTTCCTACATGCTGGACGTTCAGAGATTCACGGCGGATCCCATGCTCGCGGTAAGCGGAATCAATCTCGAGCAGGGACACATCATCGAGAACATGCCTGGAGCCATCCTGCCGGACAAGTCCCTCATGGCCGGCCAGGGCCAGGGGTATTACTGGCTCAACGGTCCTGGATTCAATCAGTCGTGGATGCAGATTCTGGAGTCCGTGGTGTCAGCCATGGATTCAGTCCTTGGCCGCGTGGACGTGCTCAAGGGTGAAAGACCCGCAGGCGTAAACACTCTGGGCGGCCTTGAGATCATCCGGGATGAAGCAAACGTCAGAGTCCGGAACCTGATGCGCTGGGTGAAGTCGGCGGTCAAGCAGTGCCATATCCTCATGCTCTCCAGGCTCAAGCAATTCGTCCACGACGAGCGGAGCATGAGGGTCACGAACAAGAAGGGCCGGGACGAGTATATCACCGTCAATCCCGTGGTCGGACAGAAGATCGACGGCCAGCCGGTGCAGGATCAGACCATCCCGGAAGACGCGGAGTTTGAATTTGACTTCGGGCCGGATGAACCCGGAGGCGAACAGGCGAAGCGCGAGTTTGTGCTAACGCTTGCTACTACTCCCGGAGAAGACGGCCTGCCTCTCGTGACCCGTCGCTGGGTGCTCGACAAGCTCGACGTGCAGGAGAAGGACGAACTCCTGCAGGAGATCGAGCAGCAGAAGGGAATGATGGCCCAGGCGCAGCAGGATGCGGAAGCCGCGAAGTCTGGAGCGGGGCAGGCTCAGGAAGATCCCATGAGCGCGATTTCCGCGCTCTTTGAATAGGAGGTTTCGGACATGGCTACACCGAAGAAGAGCGGCGGCTGGAGCAGCTCCATGGGCGGCACGAACTACAAGTGCAAGGGCGGCAAGGTTGCCATCACCGGCACGGAAGCCGGGAAGGGCACCGTCAGCGGCCTGCCTTCCACGGGCGGCGAGAAGAAGGGTCAGACGTTCATCCTTGGCGAAGGCGGGGGCCGTGGCATTCCCAGCAAGAAGTCCGGGAACACGACTTCCGATTGGGCTGCGAAGCACGACTAGGAGGTGATCTGTGGGTTTCAACTGGGGAGGCGTCGTCGGCCAGCTCACGGGCGGCCTCTACAATCCCAGCACCAAGAAGGAGAAAATGCCTGATCTCCCGGATGAGGAGGAGTATTCCCTTCAGAAAGTAGACGCCACCAAACAGGCAGGTGGAGGCCAGGTCAAGTACACCGAAGAGAAGATGATGCCGGTTAAGGCAGGTGGACTCCGCGCTTCGATTAACCCTTCAAGCAAAGAACCAGCCAAGAAGCTCGGTTCCGGCTTCAATAAAGCGTTCTCAAAGACCGGCGGAACCGCCGCCACCACGACCAAGAGTCCACTCAAGAGCACGGGGACACGTTCCGAGGCTGCGGCCTCGATGATGAATGAGAGCCCCTTCAGGAATAAGAGTTCATCCAGATAGAAGGACAATTATGGGAAAGAACAAGGGGATGGAGGTTCCGGAGAACAGGCAGAGCACCGTTCAGGCGGAACCGATCAAGAAGTCCACGAAGACGAGCGGAACGCGGGCGGCGGCGGCGATGAAGCTGCTCCAGTCTGCGGGTGAAAAGAAGTGAACCGTCCGCGTCCGCGAGTGACAGGAAGGCCGAATCCTGGGATTGTGGGCAAGGGTGAGAGCCCGGTTGGCAACTCTGCCAGAACAATCCCAAAGCCGTTGGCAGCCACTCGTTCCAAGGCCGCCGCACAGCTCTTGAGAACTACACAGAGGATTTGATATGGCATCGAAAATGAGCCCTCGCCGTTCTGCAGCGGAAGCCATGCTTGAAAAGATGGGCGGCATGCCCGGTGGTGGAGATGAGGAGATGGCCCCTGAACCGGATGCCGGACCTTCTCCCATGCCGGAAGAAGGCGCGCCCCCAATGCCCGAAGACGCCCAGATGGCCCCTCCCGAGGGAGATCAGGGGATGGATCTTGATTCCGCTCTGGCAGGCGTGGAGTCTGCCGTACAGGGACTTCCGGAGGACGCGGCCAAGGAGATCCGGACGCATCTTGAGGCCATCCGGGACATCGCTTCGGGCGGCGGTGGCGGCATGCCTGAGTCCGAAGGCTTGCCCCCGGCTGCCGAGGCTACTGCGCCTCCGGAAGCGCCGGATTCCGGATTGGAGAAGATGCCCCTGTGAGCAAACCGATCGACATCACCAAGATGAAAAAGGACGACACGATCATCGTCAAGGATGGTCGGCGCGGTCTTCTCAAGAATCTGTACATGAGTCCCACGGGGGTGATGGCGATCATCAAAACCGACATCGCAGGGCCGTGCGATCAGAACATCCCTGTGTCCGAGATCGAAGAACACCGAGAGAAAGGAACTTAGATGCCTCTCAACCTCAGTCAGCAGTACAAGGGGACCATTGTGGATCGCGTGTCCGAATGGGGTGAGGACGGCAAGGAACGGCCTCTCAACCCCATCCTGCGCGGGATGATCGTCAAGGTGGATGGAGATCCCGTCAGCGAGTCCGTCAAAGCCGTCTATGTATGCTTTGGCCCTGGAGAGAAGAAGGAAGTAGAGGCGCTGGCAGAGAAAATCAAGCCCGTCAAAGTCACGGTGAATGATACCACCGTCCTTGCCTTTCCCATCAAGGCGGCGGAACTGAATCAGGTGTGGGACCATGAATCCCGCCAGTCCCGGGAAGCTTGGAATCGTCTGTTCCGTTTCCCGACCAATGTAGGCGTCATTTTCGAGAACCGCAACGCCAGGGGCAGCAGGAAGCGCAAGACCCTGGACATGATGCAGCTTACTCCGAAACCGGAGGAAGGCCCCGTCAAGGACGAAGTGGACATCGAGACTCCTGAGCAGGAGGCGTAGCGCAGAGAACGCATAGAACGGCCTCAGACGCCTAGCTAGCGTCGGGCTTACCGGAACAGAAGAGCGGCAGTGAGGTGCCTCACCATCTCACTGTCGCTTTTTTTGTTCCTTGAAACTTTGTGTGTGGAGTGCCGGGGCTCCTGAAACCCGGCGAGCAACCCTGTTTCTAGCGGCAAAGGTGGGTTGATGGACGTGAACGGTATGGAAGGCGGCAATCCCGGCGGCGATTCGCTCTCCAACGACTTTGGGATGGGCTCTTTGGACCAGGGGGCCTCCGGCTCTCCCTCCGAAGTGACCAACCCTTTGCTTGGGGAATCCGATCCCGCGCAGGCTGCCGGACCTCAGTACAAGTTCGCCGGCAAGGAGTATCCGAATCAGGCTGCAGCGGAAGCGGCTTACAAGAAGCTCTACGGGACGTTCTCCGAGAGCCGTGGAATCCTGAACACCGTCAAGGAAGCTCTGAAAGATCCGGAGCTTCTCCAGGCGCTAAGTCAGGATCCCAAGTGGGAAGCCATTTTCGCCAAGCTTGGAATCGACGCCGCAGTGGGTCAGGAGCAGAATCAGGCTCCGGAAAGAGGCGATCAGACTCCGCAGCAGTTCGCGGAGCAAATGCACCAGTGGCAGGTCGAACGGGACGTGGACCGCATCGAGCGGGAAGAGTTCCGTTTCGAACGTGAGCTGGGGCGGCCTCTGACCATGGACGAGCGCCGCTCGACGCTCGACATCATCCGCAGAGCCGAAAGCCTGACCTTCAAGGAAGCCTACCAGCTTGCCAACCACGAACGGCTGCTCAAGGACGCGAGGACCGCTGGAACCGTCCCCCGACCGGGGAACGGTCGTCCCGCTCCTCCTCCTTCCAGGCTGCCGGGTCAGAAGGTGAGCACGCAGAAACCCGTGAACAAGATGTCGAACGCCGAGTGGAAGGAAAACCTCCGCACGGATCCGGACATGCGGGAGCTGCTGAGTCGCTAGGCAGGGAGACAACAAAGACGAACTGAGGAGTTCATACAATGGCTTTCTCCAGAGGCGTGCTGGATTCGCTTGGCAACAAGCACATCCGGCCCGTTCTGCAGGACTGGGTCTTCAAGGGAAACCCGATGACCTACATGCTCCTGCAGAACCATTCCATCACTCTCGACGGCGGCCGGGCCATCGTCCTTCCGGGCATCCTGAAGGAAGCGAACGCTGAACACTACAACCGTGGCGATCTGGCGACCCTGGAAGTCCAGGACGCTGAGAACAGCGCGGAAGCTCAGTGGGCGTGGCTGCGCGTGAACATCGCCCTTTACGAGACGGACATCGACAAGAACGAGGGCGAGACGGTCATCAACCTCCTGAATGCTGAGAAGCAGCGGGCGAAGGAGACGATGACGGAGACGATCTCCGACGTGATCTTCGGCTCGAACAGCTCGAACACGCTTCAGAGCCCCGGCCTGCAGGATCTGTACGGTGCCACTGGCACGTCGTACCTGGACCTCCTGGATACGGATCTCACGTCCCCTGCGACGTGGCTCACGCAGATCCTGTCTCCGCTTTCCAACAACGTCCTGACGCCTCACGATATGCGCCGGCTGCGCGGATCGGTGACTCGTGGCGGATCGAAGCCCAATCTCTTCGTGACGAACTTCCCGGTCTATAACAAGATCTGGACGTTCGCCCAGGATGACCAGCGTTTCGGCATGGAAAGCGCGGCGAATCTCGGCTTTGACACCATGCTGTTCGAGCGGTGCCCGATCGTCGCGGATGAGCATTCTCCGGGCTCCGGGTATACGAGCACGGACAACTGGCTCATGGCGCTCAACATGGATCACGTCAAGCTGGCGATCCATCGGAACAAGAACATGGCCATTCGGACTTATGACCCGCTGCCCCAGCAGGAAGCGTGGATCATGAAGATCCTGCTCGGCTACTCGTTCTACACCGACAATCGTCGCACGCATGCCGTGAACAAGACCATCGACCCGGCGGACTCGGCCTAGAACTAGAAACGTAGTGAGGTGTGAACGAAACGCAACTGAAGGAGAAATAAACAATGGGTCTTTCGACTTTCGGGGTGGTTTCTGCGGGGACTCTCACGGATACGTGGGATCCTGCTGCGGGAAGCACCAACATTGCACAGGGCGAGCTTGGCACGATCCAGGTGGCGCACCGTGGAGCCGGGCAGATCAGCTTCGTGAAGGTGGTTCAGATGTATGCCACCACGCGATGCTCGGTAGGCGACGTGCTCATGCACTCGACCGGATCGGCGGGTGGCGACATCGCTACGGTAGCCATCACCGCCCAGGAAGGGCAGATCCCCAAGGCCATCGCCGCCGCTTCGATCGCTTCGGGCCGTCGCGGCTACGGGGTCATCGGCGGCATTGCTACGGTGGTGACCAGCCAGATTTGCACGGTGGGCAATTACATGTCGGTTTCCGGATCGACGGCTGCAGCCATGACCAACGATCGCGGCTCCGGATTCGGGACGGCTACGCTTCCGTTGACGTCTTCCTTTGCCCTGGTGGCAAGGTCGAATCAGGCGGCAACGACCCTCTCGGTGGGCTCTTTCGTTCAGATTGCCATCCTCGGTCTGTGGGGATAGCGGCCAAGTGATTTCGGGGGCCGGGGGATTCAACCTCCCTCGGCCTCCTCTTTAGGGGGTGAATTCATGGATCTTATCCCTGCGGGCTATAGAGATGCCCCAAGAACCAAGGTCGCTATTTGCAGCGTGGCAACCATTTCCTCGAACTCTTTGGCGACGTCGGGCACAGGTCTTGTCCAAGTGCCGTTTTTTGCTTGGATTAGTGCAACGGTAGCGGGAGCCGGATTCGCTTGCTACAACGGCACCGGAGGATCCCTTCACTTTCGCGGAGTAACGGTTGCAGGTGTCCAAGAAGTTCGCTTCTGGACAAATCCCGGCGGTATGGCGCAAGGGAAAGGTCTTGTGGTAGAGACAACCGGCGTCGCTGGAATCAATGAATTCCATGTATACGCCGTCGTCATTCGCGGTGGCATTGGTTCCGCAGCTACTGATCAATAGCAGGAGGCCGTTTGAATGGCTACTGCAGGTAGCTTGATTCAGGATGTCCGGAGGATGTTCGGGGATCCTGACGGGGAGTTCATCAGCGATACCATCGGCCTAGAGTGGCTGACGATCGCACAGGAGCGGTTTTGTCAAACGGTTATGCCGATTGACGAGATCAAGGACTACACCATCACGGCACGGATCCAGCATCTGGATCTTCCGGCCAATGCGATGCCCGGTGGGATTACCCGCGTGGTGTGGCTCAAGGACATGACCCATGTCCTGGAGTCCCAAAGCCCAGCCGAGTTCGAGCGCATCATGGCCCAATGGCCCAATGGCATCGGGCGTCCCGTGTATTACACGGTCTTTCGCCGGCAGATCGTCGTCGGGCCTCAGTCGCCCAACAGTGACAGCGCCACGGCGCTTGGGAGCGGCGCTCTTGCCAGCACAGCTTCCACTATCAACCTGACCGCTGCCAGCGGGACGTTCCGGTCCCCCATCGGATACCTCTACAACCAGACGACTGGGGAAGTGGTCCGGTACGCCAGCCTGTCCACGACGCAGGTAGGAGTCGTTACCCGTGGCGTCCACGGCACTCCAGCGACTGCAGGCGTTTCCGGGGACCGCTGGATGCAGGTAGATCTCCAAGTCCATTACCGGGCGCTGGCAACGGCGGTAACGGCCACCACGTCCACGCCGGAAATCCCGGTGATGTTCCATCGGTACCTTCAGACCTACATGCTCTACAAGGCATGGCTGGCGAGAGGAGATGCCGGGAAAGCCCAGGTGATCTACAACGAGTTTGAAACGCTCGAGAAGGCGGCAAAGGAATCCGTGGGTCAGCGGATGCTGGAGCCCATGTCCATCAAGGATCGCAGGGGAAGGACTTTTAGAGGCGGGTATTGGTAGATGGGCGTTCTCGTCAGAGTCGGAGCGGAAGTCCTGAATGGCGGGGAGGTAAACTCCAAGCCGCCCCATGAGATCGGCTTGGCTGAAGGAGCTTCCGTCGTCAACTGCGATCCCCGGGAATACCGTGGAGCGAAGACTAGAAACGGACGGAGTACATTCGGCGGTACGAACGGCTCTGGAACCGGCGTCAAGGGCCTCCGGGCTTGGAGCCGCGATAGCGGGACCTCCTTCCTCATCTACAAGACTACGACGGTATTCTGGAGTGCCTCTTCGGGTGGCGTAGCCTCCATCGGGAGCGGTGGGACTGCCAGCGCATTCTTCCAAGGTGTTCCGCTCGACAACATCTTCGTCATCGTCGCGGATGGCATGACTCCTCAGTATTACGACGGCGGAACTACGGGATGGGCAGCCCTTGGCGGCTCTCCTCCCGCAGAAGCCAAGTACGCAGCAATCTACGTCTCCAAGGTATGGCTGGCCGGGAACGATGCCGCACCTCAGACGCTCTACTTCGGAGCCACCAACAACGCCCAACAGTACGATTCCGTAGCTGCCCCGAACGATGCCGGGAGTGTCACGTCCCAGGAAGGCGGCGGCGATACCATCCAGGGCCTCCGGGCTTGCCGGAAGTGGCTCTGCGTGTTCTACCGCTACTACACGGAGATCCTGATCGGGAATACGGTCTTCAACTTCGCCATCGACCGCTTGACGGATCACGGCTTGGTCAGCTCGACCGGCCATTGCGGCACGGGCGACGTGTGCTTCTTCGCTTCCGATGAATCGGTTTGGATGGTGGCCGGCGCGAGAGCTTCGGACATCACGACCTCCAAGATCCGGGAGTGGTATCGGAACATCTCTGACAAATCTAAAATCACGCTGCTCCTGAAAGGCGACCTCCTCCTGGTGGTGGACTACGGAAGCGGGACGGCTTACGCCTGCGACTACAAGACGCTTCGCTGGAGCCCCTGGACGGATCAGTATTGGGAGTGTGGGGACACGTCGAACAGTCAAGTCCTCTATGTCGGGCCGGCAGCATCCACTACCCAGATCTGGCAGCTCGACACGGGGTCTGCGGATTCGTCTTCCGCCATCGCGGCCTACTGGCGTACTGGAAACATTGGCTTCGGCTGGCCTGATGCTATCAAGAACGGTCGTGGCGTCATGCTGAACGCCCTCCCTGGGATGCCCAGTGTAGTGGTGACCTTCTACAAGAACGGCTCTGCGGTGGCATCCACGAAGACGCTTGTCTTTTCAAATGCCGGAGACTCAAACTGGCAGATGACAGGTCCCAAGAACGATCACCGGGGGCAGTACCTCTCCTACAAGTTCGCATGGAGCGGCCCAGGGACGCTCTACGGTTTCGCGAGCTACGGAGAAGTGACCGTGGACGAAGGGCAGATTCCGAACGAGGTGTAGCGGATGGGTATTTTCACTGGCATCGGCCTCGTCACGCCTGACGCGAGCAGGTACAAGAAGGCGATCCGCAGTCTGGAAAACAGACGGGCGAAAATGATGGTCATGAGCGCCCAGAACGCCATCAAACTACGAGAGAAGGAAGACCCGAGAGAGCAGGCTGGACTCAAGCAAACGGCATTCGCAAGGGGCATCGGCAAAAGCACGATCTACGACCAGGACAAAGAGCGCCTGGATCTGATCCAGTCTCAGCGCAATGCGATGCTCAAACAGCAGCTTGCGTATGCCAGGAAGTACAAGACCATGATCAAGAGGAAGCATCACTGGGAGAAGATCAGCCAGTATTACGAGATGATCGACGGAATCATTGGGCTTGCCAGCGGCGCTACCCATTCCTCTTCGGCAAGCTATGACGGTGGAGGCGAATTCGGCGGCGGCGGCGATTGGGGCGGCGGGCAGGGCGGCGACTTCAACTATGGAGGCGCTGGCTAATGATGCTTCTTCCAGCAAGGGCATGCGCTAGAGCAGCGGCACTCCTTTGCCTCGCTGCCGTCTGTCGGATGGCATTCCATGTCGCAAGCGTGGTAGTTCCGGTAGCAGGCGAAGAGTCCGCGCTCTCCATCCTTGCAGGTGGAGCACCCAACGCAGGACAGGATGAAGATGGTTGCGAGCGCAAGTTTCTTCATAGATTTCAAGTATAGCGGCAGGAATCGAAAAAATGGGATTTTTCAGTTTTCTTGAACAGGATGACCCGACGCTTCTTGACCCCAACAAAGGGCTCCCCAAGAAGCCTGATTTTGAAGACGACGAGGCCACGAACGCGGCGGATCAATCTGATCAGATCGGATCTCTGAAAGTCGAGAAGCCCTATACCCAGCGGCGTGGAGAGACTTCCTCCAAGGTCTTCCAAGTCGCGGACAAGATCATCGGCAAGTACGAGAAAATCGCGCCCTATGAATTGAGGGGCGCCGCAGAGCAGACCAAGCGGGAAGTCCGGGCTAATCCTGAGAACGCGGCGAAGGCGGTAGAGAAATTCTTTGAAACCGCCCAGAAGGTCAAGCCTCCACAGAGGCTGAACGATCCAGAGTACACCAAAGTGGTCGGCGGGGCTGACTTCTCGAAAATGCCGTCCCTCTATGACAATGATTTTTCTCTCCTTGAAAATAGCGTCCGCTCTCTCAGGACGATGAAGAGAGGCGCTGAAGAGACGGCCCTTTCTGGTGGGCTTGCTGAGACGGATCTAAAGAAGAACGTCTCGGAACTACAGAATCTGAAAGGCCAGCTTGATACGCTGACCAAGGATATTGCCACGGCGCAGGACACCATGCCGGAAGCGGTGTCCAAGTACGGAGAACTTCAGAACAAAAAGACTCTGGCAGACAAGCAGCAGAAAGCCGCCGCTCTGTCGGAGCACATCAGGCAGCTAGAGAAAGTGACCGGGCAGCCGCAGCCTGACGTCAACCAGGAGGTTCAAGGCCAGCCCGATACGGAAGTTTTTCCAGAGCCAACCCCTGGAATCGAGAAGCCGGTTACCCACTTCATGAAAGGGCTCGGCATCGACGAAGAGGAGCTGACCGGGAAGCTCCATAATGCCCTGAAAGCTGTAGGGATCCCGAAGGAGCAATGGAACGATCAGGTAGACCCTCGCGCTGGCCTGCTCCGCGTTCTGAGCGAACTCGACAAGAGCGGCATTCTTGCAAATTCCATCGCGCAGCAACTCACCAAGGCAAAGCAGGACGACGCGAATGATGCCGCCAAGAACCAAGGAGGGGATGAACTAGACGCGCAACGGCAGATGAACATGACTCGCCAGGAGATACAGAGCAGAGAACAGAGGATGCGTCAACTCTACTCCCAACTGAGGGAGTCTCCCTTCATGCATACGTGGCCCGGGATCATCCTCTACGTTCTGGTGGGAATGATCACCCAGAATCCCGCGTTCGCCGCCAAGCTGATCGGCGGGGTGGATGCTGGCGACCGGGCGCGGATCGGTAACGAGATCAAGGGTATCCAGTTTGAAATCAACCGCAGGGATAGGGATCTGGAGCATCAGGCGCGAGAGGCGCTGGCCGTGAGACAGGAGGCCAGCAGACGCCTCCAGCATGAGCGGGATCGGGATCAGGACTACGGGCGGGACCTCCAGAAGCTGTTCATCAATCACCAGCTCATCTTGGAGCGGGCAAAAGAGCGTAGCTCTCCGCAGATGCGGATGATCGTCTCCAAGATCGAAGGGGATTACAACCGCGTCGTTAGGCAGATGTCAGAAGCCGAGAAGATCATGAACAACAACTGGCTCGGAGACGACGATCCCAAGAAGGTTCGGGCCTCCAGAGAATATGACCAGTACAAGAAAGAGGCGAATTTCCTTGATCAGAAGCTCCGGTCGCTGACGGAGCAGCTTTCTCCCGGCACTTACACCGAGGCTGAGAAGTAGTGCCTGAACAGGAGAAGCGTCTTATCCCGGCTGGCCTGGAGCAGCAGGAAGCTCCCCCCGCGCCCATCACTCCAACGCCTCCGAAGGAGAAGCCAAAGAGCGTCTCCGGGTTCGTGGAAAACGCCATGAACGACGCGTGGGATCTGGCGAAGGGGTTGTTTGAGATCATCCCATCCACCTACAAAAGCTACCAGCAGAACCTTCCGAAGATCTGGAAGGGCAGGGATGCCATCACCCCGGGGATGCTTGGAGAGGCGGCGGTGGAGACGGCGAAGCAAGTAGGCGCTGCTGTTGCGGAACCTTACAAGAAGTACGGCGCGAGCGTGCTTTACCAGAAACCCGTCACGGTGGCGGGCGACGTCATCACCATCCTGACCCTTGGAGGCGGGAGCATCAAGAACGCCGGGAAGATCGCCAAGGCCGCCGGGATGGGGGAAAAGGCTGAACAGCTCATCAGGGCAGGGACCTTCTTGGAGGAGCTTCCTGCCCGTGCTGCCAGGGAAGGCATTGACCTCACGGCCAAGACCGCAACAGGCGGAAAACTAGACCTCGCCAAGCGTAGGGAATTCCTTGCCCTGAAAGGGGAGGAGCAGGGCCGCCGGATCCAGAAGATCGAAGGCGACGTCAATAGCGTCGTCAAGAAGATCGACGCCCTGAATCCCGCCGAAAAGGAAGTGTTCCACAAGGCCCGCACTCTGGGGGATGCTCCTGGGGTCGGGGTGGCGGATGAGTCTATTGCCCCGAAAGTAAGAGAAGCCCTGGACGCCTACGCTGAACTCGTCAACAAGGTCGATCCAGAGCTTGGAAACCACGGCATCACCGAATTCTACAAGAGCAGAGGCTTTCTCAATGCTGAGACGGCAGAGAACACCATCACCAAGAAGTTTGCGCTGGAAGCGTTCGGGGATGTATCGGAGGCGAACATTGCAAAGGCGAAGGAACTGATTGCGGCATCAAGACGAAAGCCCATCTATGGGCAGAACGTGTTTGTGGATGAGGTGGGCAAGACCCGTTCGGCGGATACGGTGCTGGACGATCTGATCACTGGCGGAAAAAAGATGCGGGAGGGCAAGGTAGCGCCTCTCGAGGCCATGAAGGGTGCCTCTGGATACACCAAGGACCCAAGCATCTACGTCCGGGAGATGATCAAGAACTTCCGAAACACGGAAGCGAAGGCTCGGCTTTCGGAGAGGCTTCTTGAGAATCCGCAGCTCATCAAAAGCTCAGGTCAGGCAGTGGACGCCGCGAAGTTCAGGGAAGCCATTCCGGAGGGCATCCACCGGAAGTATTACGAGGACCCTATCCGGGCTCAGGCGCTCAAGTCCATCACGGATCCCACTATCCAGCGGCTTCTGAAGTGGGAGTACCTCAAGAACAACTCGTCTCTGGTGAAACTCTACGACCGCATCCACGGACTCTTCGCCAAGAGCGCCACCATGTACAACCCGAAATGGGTCACGGGGAACGTGGTGGGGGACGCGGTGTTAGGTCTGCTCGCCGGGAGCGATTGGGTGGAGGGGGTGCGTCAACTGAAGCGCGGCAACATGCCAGCTCAGATCGGCGCAAAGAACGTCACGCTTTCGACGCAGGATATCCTAAAGCAGCCTGGACGTGTCTCCAGGGCAGTCAACTACCTCCCGGAGAAGGCCGCCGACGTGGCGGGATTTGTCGATCAGGCTACCCGGGCTGGGATCATCACAAAGAAG
>Ga0114129_10000675_pt1 | contig 42956 bp, 44 predicted proteins | sample RhiMetdeltSRZDD1_FD_80071 | JGI IMG/M metagenome (GOLD analysis project Ga0114129, IMG submission 80071) | Populus rhizosphere microbial communities from Tennessee, USA - Rhizosphere MetaG P. deltoides SRZDD1 (version 2) (version 2) | ecosystem: Host-associated > Plants > Roots > Rhizosphere >...
AGCAAAAGCGTGGATGGCTCGGGGACGGTCGGAGCGGCGACAGCCGTGATGTCGTCCACGTTCCACACATACTGACAATTCGGCTGGCTGCAGGAGCCCGCACCGACGACGATGGCCTGGCTGAAGCCCACCGGGTCGATGATGCCGAGGAAGTACGCGTCGCCGTCAGGTAAGAAGAGATCCGGGCCCCCGTTGGAAAGCCCTCCGATACCGGGGACGGCAAGACTGAAATCGTTCTGAACGTTCGCGTCGGGGGCGCCGATGATGTAGAGGCCAAGGGCCGTGATTGGACTGGCGAAGTCCATCGTGAAGAATTCGCCGTTGAGGAGCGTGCCGTCGACGGTGGTCACGCCGAGGTAATTCGACGGCGACGTCGTCCCGAAGTCGTTGCGGACCTCCAGTTGCGGCCCGAACGTATACGTGAACGTGATGGCACCCTGAGTACCAATCGCGGTGTGAGGCGACAGGCTGTCGAAGTTCAGGATCTGCGGCGGGCCTGACAGCGCGCCGAAAAATGGCCCCGCGCTCGTATAGGTTGTCGGACTCGCCTCGGCGACCGCCGACAAAAGCAACAGAGCAATGACCGCGAGTGCCCTCACTCGCCCCCGTCCGATAATGCGTTGCATTCGACTGCCTCCTGAAAGGCGTTAATCCCGTGACGGATAAATGCCAACGATGGCAATGCACCACTTCAGCCCGAGGTAGGGCGAGCGAAGGCTAAAGGGCTGGTTGCCTCCGGTGACGCCGATCGCGGCCGGTGACATCGGGACATCTTGCACGCCCGGCGGGGCGTACGTCTTCACCCGGTCTTGTTTCGCCCACACCATGTTGCCGGGGGTGAGCATGACCGGAAAGGAGTCGGTGCCCCACGCCTGGTGCGTGTGGGCAGGCATTTCGTTCACGCTGAGCGTGTGTGTCTCGCTGCCCGCGCTTTCGCCCTGCGAGATCGGGCTGAGACCGGGGCCCTGGCCGACATGAAGGGCAGTGCGCCCACGGAGATCAGGCAGCCCGAACGTCGTCACCCCATCGCCGCCATACATCGTGCCGAGCAGAGAGAAAAGCGCAGTGTTCTGCGAGATCGAAAGGATCTGCCCGTTTGCCTCGGCCCATCCCCGCGGACAGAAATTGGCTCCCGTGACCATCAGTTGGCCGATGAACGGCTCGGCTTGAGCCGAGGCAACGTTCGGCGAGACGGCCAGTCCGGCGAGCGTCAGAGCAGCGGCCAAAAAAAATACGCGTCGCATCGTCATACGCCTCCCATGATGTGTCGTGAGCATCCGCGTCCAATGAGCAGAGGCGCAGAAAGAGCAGGAATCGGACCAAAGGCGAATTCGCTGCGTTTCCAGCGGAAACGAAACGGCGACGCGACCGATTTATAAAACTCTCCGACGCACCCCAACGAGGGGCGCCGTTCGCTCAACTCTCTGTGGATCGCCGAATTTCGACAGCCGCGCGGATGTTCCGCGTGGTCAAGTTTTCCGACGCTCCTGCGCTAACGCAAAAAGATTGTCTTCCGAGACGCGTTCGCCTCTATGCTGTCGCCACGATGGACGCCTCAGAACGACCGAACGTAGGCGCCGAGTCGCGCGGCTTGCGAACGCGACGAGTCTTGTTCGTCGTGTCGCGCGAGCAGCCCGAGCGCTACGACTCGCTCACGCGCGCGTTCGGCGGTGACGACGACGTCCAGGTGATCTTCGACCGTCGCCGCTTCGAGCGCCGTCAAGCCGATGCCGTGCAGCTCGCCGAGCGCCGCCGAGACGAGCGGCGCTCGGGGGATCGCGAACGGACGCTGCGAACGATCGGCTGGGTGCGAATCCCGATGCGCGAGGACGCCCTCACGCGTCCATTCGACGTTCCTCGAGATCCAGCTCCCGCTCGAGATCCCGATAGACCTCGTCGGTAATCTCACCCTCGGCGCGTAGTCGCGCGAGGGCCTCGCGCTCGGCGTCGAGCACAGTACGACGGATCTCGCGATGCTCGATGAGCTCACGGTCGTCCCCGTCGGCCGACTCGGCGTGGCGCTGCGGGTCGACGTGCTCGGCGCGATGGCGATACGTCTCGCGCAGCTGCTCGAGCAGCGGCCGATGCCCAGGCCAGACGCGATCGAGCTCGACGATCCGCCCGAGCGCGGCTTCGACGAGCTGCTGGCGTGCCCGCCGCTCTTCGGCCCGTGTCTCGCCCTCGCCTCCCAGCCGTAGGCGGCGGATCAGCGCGGGCAGCGTGAGCCCTTGTCCGAGCAGTGTGACGACGACGACCGTCAGCGTCACGATGACGAGTGCATTCCGGGCTGGGAAGGGCACGCCCGCGCCCAGCGTCAGCGGCAGCGCCAGCGCGGCGGCGAGCGATACCACGCCGCGCATGCCCGCCCACGACAGCACGACCGCGCACGCGGACAGCCAGCGCCTATCCTCGCGTCCGCCGAGCAGCATCGGGGCGAGCACGGTAGCAAAGATGAACAGCGCGCGAACGACGACGAGGACGAGCGTGACGGCCAGCCCGATGCTGATCAGGCGCATCGCCAGCTCCGGTGTAAGCGCGCCGATCAGTCGCGGGACTTCGAGACCCATCGCGATGAAGACGAAGCCGTTCAGGAGGAAGCTGAGCGTTTCCCAGACGGCCCGACCGGTCAGCCGCGCGTCGGGCCCCATGATGCGAGAGCCGTGGTGGCCGAGGTACAGACCGGCCACCACCGTGGCGATCACGCCGGACGCGCCGAGTCGGTCGGCCGGCAAAAACGCCGCGTACGGCGTCAGCAGCGAGAGCGTCATCTCGACCGGCGTGTCTTGCAGACGTGTGCGGACCGCCGTGATCACCCAGCCGACGACAATGCCGATCACGATTCCGCCGAGCATGGCGCCGGCGAATAGCGGCACCGCCGTGCTCGCGGACAAGACGCCGCCCATCGCGGCCGTCAGCGCGATCCGGTACAGCGTGAGCGCGGTCGCGTCGTTCAGCAGGCTCTCGCCCTCGAGGATCGTGATGATTCGCCGCGGCACCGCGAGCCGTGAGGCGACGGCCGTCGCTGCGATGGCATCCGGTGGCGCGACGATGGCGCCGAGGGCGAGGGCCACCGGCCAGGTGATATCGGGAATGAGCAGCCGCGCGACGGCGGCGACGGCCGCGGCGCTCACGATGACCAGCGCGACGGCGAGCGAGCTGATGGTGCCGAGATTCGCCCGCAGTCCTCGGACGGGCGTGAAGTAAGCGGCGATATACAGAAGCGGTGGCAGCACGACGAGGAAGATGACCTCCGGGTCGATCTCCACGTGCGGAATGCCGGGCAGCATTCCGAGCAGGAGGCCGCCGATGACGAGAAAGATCGGGTAGGCGATCCCGAGCCGCCGCGCGACCGTCACGAGGGCGGCGACCGCGATCAACAGCGCCAGGATCAGCTCGGCGGTGTGCACGCTATCCCCGCGTGGCCTGGATTATAGTAGCGGCCGCCAGGCGGTCAGGCGAACTCTCATCTCGGAGGCGATCATGCGGACGGCGCTCGCGATGGTGGCAGCGGTCCTGATGACGACGGCGTGGTCGGCGGCGGCCCAGGAGCCGAAAGCGACCGGACGCAGCGCCGATGCAGCGAAGATCGCACGGGCGATGAGTGCCGCGCCGCCGGAGATATCACGCAAGGCGGCCATCATCGACTTCACCGCCGACGGAACGATCAAACAGCTCCGCGCGGGGACGAACGGCTGGGTCTGCATGACGGAAGCGAACGGCGCCCCGATGTGCCTCGACAAGGAGTGGCAGGGGTGGGCCGATGCGTTGATGGCAAAACAGGATCCGCAGATCAAGACCGTCGGCATCGCGTACATGCTCAAGGGCGACAAGGGCGCAAGCAACACCGACCCGTACGCCGAGAAGGCGACCCCCGACAACCAGTGGGTCGTAAGCGGGCCGCACGTGATGATCATCACGCCCGACACCGCATTGCTGGACTCGCTGCCGACCGATCCGAACAATGGCGGGCCGTGGGTGATGTGGAAGGGCACCAAGTACGCCCACATCATGGTGCCGACCGCGTCCATGCCGAAGCAGGCGACCACGAAGGCGCCCGCCAAGCCGGCCAGCAAGTAGTCGCTTCGCGTGCGGCGAAGCCGGCCTACGGCCGCAGGCGCTTGAAGAACAGCAGCTCGCGGTAGCCTTGCGGCAGGTTGTCGATGTGGCCGGACGGCGTGAAGCCCAGGGCCGTGTGCATCCGGATCGACGCGCCGTTCGTCTCCTCGGTGGACGAGAACACGCGCGGGCTCGGCGACATCTCCTCCACCGCGCGGAACAGCTCGCGGGCGACCCCGCGCTCGCGATGTTCCTTGTCCACCGCCACCAGCGACACGAACGTGCACTGGAAGAAATCGGTGCGGTAGGCGATCACGCCCACCACGTCACCATCGTCGGCGGCGACCAGCATGTGATGTCGGTCGAGATGTGAGCGGACGAATGGGCCCGCACGCTGCGGGCCGATCACCTCGGTGGCGAGCGTCATCACCGTGTTGAGATCGCCGCTGCCGGGTGGGCGGATCTCCATGCCGCCAGTCTACCGCCGGGCGTTCCACCGGAGACGTCTCCTGCTGGAGCGAGCCGGCGACGCCGGGTGAAGCCCGGCGGTCGCCGCAGGATCTGGTCTAGACGCGACGTCGTCGTCGCCACACGTTCCTGGCGACTCCGGCGACACCCGTTCCGATGAGAAGGAGCGTTGCGGGCTCCGGGACTGGTTGGGTGAATCCCTCCACCTGGTACGAAAATGTGCCGGAACCGGGCCCGAGGGTAACGCGCTCGACGTTCAGAAAGAAATTCGCACCCGGCGCGAGAACGACCTGAAATATCTGCGACGCACCACTTAAACCGCGATCGCCGAGGTAATTCGTGCTGATGTCCGTTGGATCGAAAGCCGTTGTGTAGCCCACGGCAAAGTTGTTGACCTCGCCCTCAGCGTTCGTGAACGTGATCTGCAGAAAATTCGTCGATCCGACATTGATCGGGCCGAAGAGAACGTGAGCATGCTGGTTTCCGGCGTCGAGAGTCCCTGGGTATGGCTTGGGAGACTCCCACGTAGCTTGGACACCATTGCGAAAGACACGACCGGTCTGCGTTGACTCAGCTCCGGTCCACGTGTACGTGCCTGAGTCGAGGACCACGGCAGAGGCGACCGACGGCGCGGTCGCCAGCACCAGCGCACCGACGAGCAAAGCGATCCGAGGCCTTTTCACAATAGTCCCCCTTCGTGTCGGTGAAATTGACGAACGGGCAGCACCGACAGCGTTGGACGACGCGAACGGCAAACGGAGTGCCAAACGCTAAGACGCGGATTCCGCGGGCGTGTCAGTCCGACAGGGAACTATCTGTTAGAAGGCGCGACACTCGCTACGATCCTTAAAAGCCGGTCACCTCTCGGCGCACGACGTCGTGCGCGCCCCGCAAGATCGTGTAGTGATTGCTGCCCGGCACGACGACCAGTCGGCGGCGCGGGATCGCGTGCGCCATCGCCTCGGCCTCCTCCTGCGTCATGAGGCAGTCGTCGGCCGTCAGCAATCCGTCGGGCGCGCGCAGGAGCAGCGCCGGCGCCTGCACTCGGTGGTGCCGTACCCACAGGCGCGTGCGCGATCCGCTGCATGCGCTAGTACGTCCCTGGTCGGATCTGCTTGTAGAGGTCCTTCAGCTTCTCGGCGGTGAAGTCGCGCGACTGACAGACGCCGATGATCTTTCGCTCGTCGGCCTCGATCTTCGCCACCGCCTCGGCGACCTGGCCCGCGATCTCCTTGGGAATCGACACGACGCCGTGCTGGTCGGCGTGGATCAGCTCGCCAGGCTTGACCCACAGGCCGCCGACCTTGACCGGCAGACCGAAGTCGACCATGTGCACGTACGCGTGCGACACCGACACGTGCGCGGCGGCGAACTGGAAGCCGAGCGCCTTCACCTCGTCGAGGTCGCGCACCGAGCCGTCCGTGACCACGCCGACGCAGCCGAGCGCCTTGTGGATGTTGGCCTGGACCTCGCCCCACTGAGCGCCCTGGCCCCGTGGCTCGTCGATGTCGTGCACGACGACCACGCGCGGCGCGGGAATTGTCTGCACGTAGTCCCACCACTCGAACGTGCTCGAGCGATGGCCCTGCAGCGGCTCGTGCTCGGCGCGGATGACGCATGGCACCGCGTAGCCGACCAGCGGGCCGAGCTCAGGGAACAGGCACTTGATCTCGGAGCTCATCTGCCCGACGTTGCGCGGGCGGATCTTGAACGTCTCGATGCCGTTGGCGATGCTCGGACTGCTGATCTTTCTCAGTGCGTCGATCACGTCAGCCTCCTTGGATGGTCAACCGCCGGCGCGCGCCGAGTCTCGCGCGGCTCAGATGGCGTTGCGTCGCTGCTGGACCAGTAGCGCGCGCAGCTCGTCGACCGCCGCGCGGACGGACTCGAGGTTCGGGTTCACCGCCAGCGCTTGCTCGAAGCGCTCGAGCGCCCGCGCGGGCTCGTCCAGACGCAGCCAGATCATGCCGTATCCGCTCAGCGCGCCGAAGTGCGAGGGGTTGCGCTTGAGTACCTCGTCGCAGTCGGCGGCTGACTTGCGGTACTCGCCGACGAGGTAATAGACCGTCGCGCGCTTGTTCCAGCCCTCGGCGAAATCCGGCCGCCGTCGAATCACCTCGCTGAACGTATCGATCGCGACCTCGAGCTGACCGTGCTGCAGCTCGGAGATGCCGGCCTGCAGCAGCACGTCGATTTCGTCGCTGCCCGAGCGGCTCCACACGTCCCACAGCGCGCGCTCGGCCAGCGCCCGCACGCCGGCATCCGAGTCGCGCAGCGCGGCGACGAGCGCCGGCACGTCCGCCATTGTCCCCGCCTCGGCCAGGGCGGCGGCGCCGCGCCGGCGCGCCTCGACATCGCCCCGGTTGGCGAGACCGGCCAGCGCGTCCTCGCGCGGCCCCGCGAGCACCGGCGACGCGGCCGACGCCACGAGCACCAGAAGCAGCAGAGCGACCCGCGCCGAGCGGCTCACGGCTTGTACGCCTCGTTGACTTCGGTCACAGCAAAGCCCGGCTCGCGGCCGCCACCCGGAACGTAGATCTGTCCGCCGATGGCCACGGCACCGATGCCGTGGCGCGGCGTCGGCATCGGCGCCTTGGCGATCCAGCGATCGCCGCTGGGCTCGTACATTTCGGTGGCTTCGAAGATTCGCAGCGGCGCCTCGCCGCCGAAGACGTAGATACGATCGCCGAGCACGGTGGCGGCGAGGCCGCCGCGGCCGCGCGGCAGCGGAACGCCCGTGCGCCACGCGTTGACCGCGGGATCGTAGACCTCGACGTTGGCGTACTGGTCGCCCATGAACGAGGAGCGTCCGCCGAGGGCCCACACACCGCCGCGGAACGCGACGGCCGCGAGGTGGTCGCGCGCGGTCGGCATCGCGTTCGCGGTCGTCCAGCGATCCGCCGCGGGATCGTAGACCTCGTGGGCGTTCAACGGACCCGCGGCGGCACCACCGATCGCGTGGATTTTGCCGCCCAGCTCGACCGCGGCCAGCGCGCCGCGCGCCGTCGGCATCGGCCGGCGCTTCTCCCAGGCGCTGCGCGCGGGGTCCCACTCCAGCACGCTGTCGAGTGCTTGCCAGCGCATCCGGCCGCCCGTGTAGCCGCCGAGCACGAAGAGGCGCTCGCCCACGGTGACCGCGGCGGCATGGTGCACCGCGACGGGCAACGATGGCTGCGGCGTCCACGCGTTCGTCGCCGGATCGTAGCTCTCGACCGTCGCGGTCGGCTCGGCGCCCGAGCCGAAACCGCCGATGACCCAAACATGTCCGCGCAGCGCGGCGACGGCGACTTCTTGCCGCGGCGTGGGAAGCGGCGCGAGCGACGCCCACGTGCCGGGCGTGGATATGTCCACCGGCGCCGTCGACGGCGTCGACGCACCGATGCAGCCCGCCAGGATCGCTCCCACCAGACCGGCGCGAAGGAGCCGGCGCGCGAGGCTCATGCGCGGCCCGTCAGCTGCAGAAACGCGGCCTCGTCGAGAATCGGCACGCCCAGCCGCCGCGCGTCGTCGGCCTTGCTCCCCGGCGCCTCGCCGACGACGACGTAGCTCGTTTTCTTGGATACGGAGCTGGTGACGCGCCCGCCCAGCCGCTCGATCAGCTCGCGCGCCGCCTCGCGCGTGAGCGAGCCCAGCGCGCCGGTGACGACGAACGTTTTGCCAGCAAGCGGCTGCGGGCGCTCGGCGTCGACTCCGGCCTGGGTCATGTCGACGCCGGCTTCGGCGAGCCGCCGAATGACGTCGCGATTGCTCTCGTCGTCGAAGAAGCGCCGGATCGACTGCGCCAGCTCGTCGCCGATGCCGCGGATCTCGTTGACCTCGGCCTCGCTCGCACGCTGCAGGCGGTCCATGCTTCCGAACTGGTTGGCGAGCAGCGTGGCCACGCGCTCGCCAACCATCGAGATGCCGAGCGCGTTGAGCAGCCGCGCCAGCCCGCGCGTCTTCGACGCGACAATCGCGGCAACGAGATTTTCCGCCGACTTCTCCGCGAACCGCTCGAGGTCGGCGACCTCCTCCACGGTGAGCGTGTAGAGATCGGCGAAGTCCTTGACGCGCTTGGCGTCGACGAGCTGCTCGACGACGGCCTCGCCCAGATGCTCGATGTCCATGGCGCGCCGCGAGCCGAAGTGACGCAGCCGCGCCTTGAGCTGCGCGGGACACGCCGCGTTCATGCAGCGCCAGTACGCCTCGCCCGGCAGCCGCGCGGCGGCGTGACCGCACACCGGACAGCGGTCGGGGAAGGTGTAGGGGACGGCATCGGCGGGCCGCTTGGACATGACGACCTGCACGACGTAAGGAATGACGTCGCCTGCACGCTCGATCAGCACGGTGTCGCCCACGCGTACGTCCTTGCGTCGGACCTCGTCCTCGTTGTGCAGGCTCACATTGCTGATCGTCACGCCGGCCAGCGCCACCGGGACCAGCTTGGCCACCGGCGTGAGCGTGCCGGTCTTGCCGACGTTCACCTCGATCGCCTGCACGGCCGTCGTTGCCTGCCGCGCAGCGAACTTGAAGGCGATCGCCCAACGCGGATGGTGTGTGGTGGAGCCCAGGCGCCACTGCTGCTCGAGCGAGTCGACCTTCACCACGGCGCCGTCCGCGTCATAGCCGAGCGTGTCGCGATCGGCCTCGAGCCGCCGGCAGTAATCGATGACGGTGTCGAGCGTGGTGCAGCGCTCCGTCAGTGGATTTGTCTTGAAGCCGGCCTCGCGCAACGCCGCCAGCGTGTCCCAGTACGTGCGAAAGCCGAGCTCGCGCCCCTCGCTCACGTGATAGAGGAAGATGTCGAGCGGCCGGCGCGCGGTGACGTTCGGATCCTTCTGGCGGACGGCCCCCGCGGCGGCGTTGCGCGGATTCGCAAATGCGCCTTCGCCGGATTCTTGAAGGCTCAGATTCAGTCGCTCGAAGTCGGCGCGCGGCATGAATACCTCGCCGCGCACTTCGAGCTCCGGCACGCCGCCGAGCGTGCCGCGCAGGACCATCGGCAGCGAGCGGATCGTTCGCAGGTTCGCCGTGATGTCCTCGCCCACGCGGCCGTCGCCGCGCGTGGCCCCGCGCACGAACCGACCGCGCTCGTACACCAGCGCAATGCCGAGCCCGTCGATCTTCGGCTCGCAGACGTACTCGAAGCGGCCACCGGGCAGCGCGCGGCCCAGGCGCGCCTCGAACTCGCGCAGGTCGTCGGGCGAGGTCGCGTTGTCGAGCGAGAGCATCGCCGCGCGATGCTCGACCGGCCGGAAGGCGTCGACCGGCTGGCCGGCCACGCGCTGCGTGGGGCTGTCGGGGCTGACCAGGTCGGGGAAGGCGGCTTCGAGCTCCTTGAGCTCGCGCATCAGCGCGTCGTACTCGGCGTCCGAGATCTCCGGCCGCACCTCGGCGTAGTAGAGGTAGTCGTGGTGGTGGATCTGCTCTCGCAGCTCGCTGATGCGCTGCAGAGCGTCAGCCCGCGTCATGGGGCCTCAGCATAGCACTTACGTTATAGTGCGGGTGATGCCCAAGGGTCCGTCGACGCAGCGCTCGCGCGTGGCGGCGACCACCGCCTCGACGCAGGACTATCTCGCCGCCATCTACGATCTCGCCGGCAGCGGCAAGCCCGTCATCGGCGCGCGCCTCGCCAAGCACATGTCGGTGTCCGCGCCGGCGGTGACCGAGGCGATGCATCGCATGGCGCGGGGCGGCTACGTCAAGATCGGTCACGGCAAGCACCTGACGCTCACGCCGAAAGGCCGGGAGATCGCCGAAGTCATGGCGCGCCGCCACCGGCTCCTCGAGCGCTGGCTGACCGACACGCTCGGCCTCAACTGGACCGACGCGCACGAGGAGGCGCACCGCCTCGAGCACGCGCTCTCGCCTCGGGTGGAGGACCGGCTCGCGGAGATGCTCGGCATGCCGAGCACGTGTCCGCACGGCAATCCGATCCCCGGCATGGCGCACGCGCCGCGCGTCGAGCCGTTTCCACTTGCGCAGGCGAAAGAAGGCACGACGGTCATCGTTGAGCGGATCACCGAGGAGGCCGAAGCGGACAAGAAGCTGCTCGAGTATCTCTGGCGCAACGAAGTCCGGCCTGGCCGCCGGCTGGAGATCGTCGAGGTGGCGCCGTGGGCCGGAACGATCACGGCACGCGGCGACGGCCCCACGATCGCGCTCGGCCTGCCCGCGGCCGCGAAAATCTGGGTCTACCGACCGACCGAAACATGAGGAGGAGGCGCTCATGAAGCTCTTCTTCTGGGGGTTGGTGGCGGTGGCAGCGGCTTACGTCGCGTACGGTGCGATGATGTCCGCCTGGCAGTACTTCCAGGTCTCCGGCGTCGTCGACGACGTCATGCAGCCGCGCTCGATCGCCGAGCTCGGATCGCCGCGCGCCGTCAAGCATCGGATCCTCCAGGGCACCGCGGAATCGGGCGTTCCGCTCGAGGACCGCGAGGTGAACGTCACTTCTGACAATCGCGTCTACACCGTGAACATCATCTGGTCGTTCCCCGTCATCATCTTCAAGGGCGAGCCCGTGCTGTCGATCCCGCTGTCGCTCAAGCGCTCCAAGCAGATCGCCGCCGCCTCGCCGCCTCCCGTCGGCAGACCCGTCGCGTCGACGTCGTCGCTCGCCGCGTAGACGCCCGCTCGGCGCGCCGCGAGGCATGAGGATTGAAAGAAGGAAGACGGGGCACTCATGCTTGAACCGCGACGCCGGCTGCCGATTGGCGCAGAAGCATTCTCGAAAGCGAGCGGCGGCGCGCACTTCCGCGTATGGGCGCCACATGCGCAGACGGTCGAGGTGTGGCTCGAGGACGGCTCAGCCACCACGCTGCAGCGCGAGCCCGCGGGGTACTTCTCGGGCATCGTCGCCGCAGCCACTTCTGGCACGCGATATCGCTATCGGCTTGATCGACGCGACGCCCGCGCGGATCCGGCATCACGGCGGCAGCCGGACGGCGTGCATGGGCCCTCGGAGGTCGTCGATCCAGGAAGTTTTCCATGGACTGACGCGGCGTGGCGAGGCATCACGCGCGCCGGTCGCGTCGTGTACGAACTACACGTCGGCACGTTCACGCGGGAGGGCACGTGGGCGGCCGCCGCGCGCGAGCTGCCCCGGCTCGCCGAGGACGGCATCAACGTCATCGAGATGATGCCGGTTGCGGAATTTCCTGGCGCCTTCGGCTGGGGCTACGACGGTGTGTTTCTGTTTGCGCCGACCCGGCTCTACGGCACGCCGGACGACTTGCGCGCCTTCGTGGATCGCGCGCACTCGGTCGGAATCGGCGTCATCCTGGACGTCGTCTACAACCACCTCGGACCCGACGGCTGCGTCCTGCGCCGCTACGCGCCCGAGTACTTCACCGACCGCTACGCCAACGAATGGGGCGACCCTCTCAACTTCGATGGAGAAAGTGCGGCACGCGTGCGCGAATTCTTCACCGCGAACGCGGCGTACTGGATCGACGAGTTCCACTTCGACGGCCTACGGGTGGACGCCACACAGCAGATGTTCGACGCCTCCACCGAGCACATCCTCGCCGGCATCACGCGCGCAGCGCGGGCGGCGGCCCCCGGGCGAGACATCTTCCTCGTCGCCGAGAACGAGCCGCAGCACGTTCGCCTGGCCCGCCCGCTCGAGTGCTCCGGCTATGGCTTCGATGCCCTCTGGAACGACGACTTCCATCACACCGCGCGCGTGGCCCTTACCGGCCGGCGCGAGGCCTACTACACGGACTACACGGGACGACCGCAAGAATTGGTCTCCGCGGTGAAGCACGGCTTTCTCTACCAGGGCCAGCACTACGCATGGCAGAAGAAGGCGCGCGGCACACCGACGCGCGGGGTGCCGCCGTCCGCGTTCGTCGCCTATCTGCAGAACCACGACCAGGTGGCCAACTCCGCGCGCGGCGAGCGCCTGCACGCGCTGAGCGCGCCGGGGTGCTGGCGGGCCCTCACCGCGCTGCTGCTGCTAGGGCCGGGCACGCCGATGCTCTTCCAGGGGCAGGAGTTCGCGGCGTCCGCGCCCTTCCTCTACTTCGCCGATCACCACGAGGAGCTCGCGCAGCTGGTGCGCAAAGGCCGCACCGAGTTCCTCACGCAGTTCCCGAGCATCGCGAGCGCCGAAGTGATCGAGACGCTGCCGGATCCGGGCGACCGCGCGACGTTCGAGCGTTGCAAGCTCGATTTCACGGAGCGCGAGCGGCACGCGGCGGCGTACGCGCTGCATCGCGACCTGCTGCGGCTTCGCCGCGAGGACGCGGTCTTCGCCGCGCAAGGTGCCCATGGGATCGATGGCGCGGTGCTCAGCAACGAGGCGTTCGTGCTGCGGTTCTTCGGCGAGCCTGATGACGATCGTTTGCTGCTGGTGAACCTCGGCGCGGACCTCGTCCTGGACGTCATGCCGGAGCCGTTGCTGGCGCCGCCGCTCGACAAGCGCTGGACGGTGTTGTGGTCCAGCGAGCATCCCCGGTACGGCGGTGGCGGAGTCGTGGCGCCGGCGGCAGCGGCCGCGTGGACGTTGCCGGGCCAGGCCGCCCTCGTGCTGCGGCCGCAGCGGGCGCTCGGGTGAGTCTCGAAGACCTCGTACGCCGCATCGAGTGGTCGTCGCTCTCCGGCGTGCAGACCGAGGAGCGGCTCACGCGCGAGTGGCTGGTGACCAATGGCCTCGGCGGTTACGCCTCGGGCACCGTCGCCGGCGTCACGACGCGGCGCTATCACGGTCTGCTCGTCGCCGCGCTGCCGGCGCCGCTCGGGCGCGTGACGATGTTCAATCACCTGACCGAGCGTTACCGCGCCGCCGACGGCACGATCTACGAGTTCGGCAACGAGGAGAGCGTCGGCGGCGAGCTCGGTCCGCACGCGGAGCACCTCACGGAATTTCGGCTCGAGGCCGGCCTGCCGGTATGGCGCTATGCCTTTGGCGACGCGATCGTCGAGCGTCGGCTGATGCTGCCGTATCTCCAGAACACCGTCCATGTGAGCTGGCGCGTGCTGCAGGGCGCCACGCCGCTGCGCCTCATGCTGCGTCCAGCGCTGCACTTCCGACTGCACGAGGCCCCGGTGTCGGCGGAGGTGGAGGGGACGTACACGGTGACGGCGACCGAGGACCGGTACGAGATCCAGGGGCCGCCGGCGCTACCCACGCTGCGCTTGCAGCTTCACGGCCCGCACCCATCGTTTACGCTCGACTCGCGGCGCATCGAGCAGGTCATCTACCGCGTGGAGCGCAGCCGCGGCTATGCCGACACCGGCACGCTCGTGAGCCCGGGCTACTTCCGCGTCACGCTGACGCCGGACGGCGAGGCCGCGCTGGTGGCCTCTACCGAGCCGTGGGAAGTGGTCACCGCGCTCACGCCGCAGGCCGCACGCGACGCCGAGCGCGAGCGGCGGCGCCGCCTCCTCGCCGCGGCACCGCCGGCGGCGCGCACGGGTGTGGCCGCGGAACTCGTGCTGGCCGCTGACCAGTTCGTGATCCGACCGTCGGGGCGCATCGCGGACGCCGCGCGCGCCCACGCGGCGGGCGACGAGGTGCGCACGGTCATCGCGGGCTACCACTGGTTTACCGACTGGGGCCGAGACACGATGATCTCGCTCGAAGGACTGACGCTCGCGACCGGTCGCCACCTCGAGGCGGGGTACCTCCTGCGCACGTTCGCGCACTACGTGCGCGACGGCCTCATCCCGAATCTCTTCCCGGAGGGCCGGAACGCCGGCGTCTACCACACCGCCGACGCAACGCTGTGGTTCTTCCATGCGCTCGACCGGTACGTCGACGTCACCGGCGATCGCGTGACGCTCGCGCTGCTGCTGCCGGTGCTCCGCGACGTGGTGAGCCATCATCTGCGCGGCACCCGCTTCGGGATCGGGGTCGACCCTGCGGATGGTCTGCTGCGGCAGGGGACCGCAGAGCTCCCGCTGACGTGGATGGACGCGAAGGTCGATGACTGGATCGTCACGCCGCGGCGCGGAAAGCCGGTCGAGATCAACGCCCTCTGGTACAACGCGCTGCGGCTGCTAGAGGCGTGGACGCGCGACGCCGACGGCGACGCCGCCGCCAAGCCGTACGGTGAGCTCGCCGCGCGCGCGGCCGACGCGTTCAACGCGCGATTCTGGTACGCGGCGGGCGGCTACTGCTACGACATCGTCGACGGCGAGCACGGCGACGATCCGGCGTGCCGCCCCAACCAGATTCTCGCCGTGGCGCTGCATCATCCCGTGCTGGACGCCGCGCGCTGGGAGCGGCTGGTGGATGTCGTGCGCGAGCGGTTGCTCACGCCGGTCGGACTGCGCTCGCTCTCCGCCGACCATCCGGATTACAAGTCGCGCTACTTCGGCGACCTGCGCGCCCGCGACGCGGCGTATCACCAGGGCACGGTGTGGGCGTGGCTCATCGGTCCGTTCGTCGACGCGTGGCGGCGCGTGCATCCGCACGACCGCGAGAGCGTCGTCGCTCGCTGGCGCGAAGGCTTTGCCGGGCACCTGAGTGAGGCGGGAGTCGGATCGATCAGCGAGATCTTCGACGCCGAACCGCCGTTCACGCCGCGCGGCTGCATCGCGCAGGCCTGGAGCGTCGCCGAAGTGCTGCGCGTGTGGCTGACGCGCTAGGCTAGTTCTGCGGCGTGCCTTGCGCGGGCCGTGCCGCCCGCGCCTCGGCGATCATCCGCTCCACGCGCGCGCGATCCTCACCGGCCGGTGTGACTTTCACGAAGCGCTCCCACGAGCGGATCGCGCCGGCCGTGTCCTTCTTCGCCTCGTAGAGCACCTGGCCGCGATAGAGCAAGGCCGGCGCATAGTCGGGCGCGAGCGTCAGGGCGCGATCGAAGAGCCCGAGCGCGCGGTCCACCATCTCGGGGCCATGCTCGCCGCGCGCGGCGACCGCGGCGATCAGCCCCATGTGCGTGAGCGCGTCGACGTTGTTGGGATCGCGCTTGAGCACGGCCTGGTAGGCGGCGATTGCCTCGCTGTAGCGGCCGGCGAAGAGACTCTCGCGCGCCGCCTGCAGCATGCCCTCGAGCATCTCGGGAGTGACGGGGCCGCGCGGCGCGTTCGCCGCCGACGGCGCATCAGCGCGCGGCGGCTCGAGCGAGGCGAGCGGACGCGAGCCCGGCGCCGGCGTGTCCGCCATGCGATCGGGCTCGGTGTAGCGCACGATGCCGACGCCCAGCCCGACGCCGAACACCAGCAACGCGACCGCGGCGGCGCCGAGCGCGGCGGGATGTCGCCAGCCGCGGGCGCCGGCGGTCGGCGTCGGCGCCGCCCGCGGGGGACCCGGCGTCGGGCCCAGCGCGTCGAGCGCGCGTAGCGTCTGCGCGGTCTCCGTTTCGTAGCGCGCGCGAAGGCCTGCGTAATCGGCGTCCGAGACATGCCCCGCGGCGTGCTCGAAGTCGAGCTCGCGCAGCGCGGTCAGCGCCACGCGTTTGGCCTCGAGCAGCTGCTCGCGCGCGTCGGGTGGCAGAGGCAGCAGCGCGGTGCCCCGCCCGCGCGCGCGCAGCAGCGGCCACAGCGTGAAGAGCGCGGCCGGCACGGCCAGCAGCAGCGCCACGAGAATCACTGCTCGGCCTCGAGCTCGCGCCGGATCCGCTCGCTCATCGCCGCGTCCACGGGCGGCGCGGCGGTGGCGACGCGAGGCCGGCGCGTCCACCGCCGAAGGAACACCGCGACGAGCGCCAGGCCGACCGCGAGCGCGGCCAGCGGAAATCCCCACACGAGCAGGTTGAATCCCGACCGCCGCGGCGCCAGCAGGATCCACTCGCCGTAGCGTGCGACGAAGTATTCGCGAACCTGCTCGGGCGTCTCACCGGCCTCGAGCCGTTCACGCACGATCGCGCGCATCTGGCCGGCCATCTCCGACGGTGAGTCGGCGACCGAGAGGTTCTGGCAGACCACACACCGCAGCTGCGCCGCCACGTCGTGGACGGTCTGCTCGGAGACGTGCGTGGCGTCCGCGGTACTCACGGATGCCAACACCGTGAGCACGATCACGAGCACGCGCGCGACGCTCAGTGGCACTTGCGTTGCACCCCTCCACGACGATTCCGGGCATCGAGGGAGGAGCCGATGAATGCCGACACGTTTCTGAGAAATCTCGTGACGGAGATCGAGCCGAACGCGACGGTCGTCGGCATCGAGGAGCGCGAGGGCGCCTATCACGTCAGCGTTGCCGGCACGACCGGCATCGTCGCCGATTGCGCGCTGCCGCGCGACGAGGTCGCGGCCGCGGAGCACGGCCACGAGGCGCGCCGTCGCGTGGCGAGCGTGCTCAAGCGCTGCGCTGACGACGTGGTCGCGCCCATTGGAGACGGACGAGCGTAAGCGCACGCGCGCTTCGGTCCTAAAGAAGCGGCTCGAGCTTGGCACGGATCACCGCGTCCGTCAGGGCACCGACGTGCTTGGAGCGAATGGTGCCGTCGCGCGCGACGAAGAACGTCTCCGGCACGCCGTAGACGCCGTACTCGACGGCGACCTTGCCTTGCGGATCGGGGGCGTTGGCGAACGTCAGACCGAAGCGCCGGATGAAGGTCTGCGCGGCCTCCGCCGTGTCCTGCATGTCGACACCGACCACGACGACACCGCGATCGGCGTACGTCTGCCACGTGCGCTGCAGCACCGGCGCCTCGTCGTAGCAGGCGGGGTTGCACCACGACGCCCAGAAGTTCAGCACGACGACCTTGCCGCGAAGTGCTGCGAGCGACACCGGCTTGCCGTCGAACGCGGTGAGAGCGAACGGCGCCGCCGGTCGGCCGACGAGTGGCGAGGGGATGTCGCGCGGGTTGGTGCGAAAGCCGTACGCCAGCAGCGCGACCACCGGCAGCACGGAGAGAGGCACCAACCAACGCATGAGCCGTCTCATACCGGCACCAGCACGGGCACGGGCGCCTTCCGCCGTTCGGGCACGAGCGCCAGCGCCGTGCCGAGCGTCAGGATGGCGCCGCCGATCCAGATCCACGAGACCAGGCGGTTGACCTGCAGGCGGACGGTGGCCTGCGAGCCGTCGCGCGCGAAGTCGCCGAGCACCAGATAGACGTCCTCGGTCAGCCCGAGACGATAGTCCACGTACGCGATCGGCGACTGCTCCTGTGGGTAGAACTTCTTCGCCGGCTGCAGCACCGCGGCCGTCGCATTGCCCTTCGTCACCGTGAACGTCCCGGTGACCTTGAAATGGTTGGACTCCTCGCTGGCGGCCAGGCCGTCGAAGCGCACGTGATAGCCGCCGAGCTCCGTCGACTCACCGCGGCGCAGCGTCCTCTCGGTTTGTACCGACCACGCCTGCGAGCCCGTGACGCCGACGGCGACCACGAGAATGCCGAGATGCACGGCAAAGCCCCCGTAGCGGCGATTGTGGCGCAGCAGCAGCCCGCCGAGCGCGCCGGGCAGGCGCTCGCCCGTGCGCAGCCGCGCGCGCGTCGCGCGGACGAGGTCCACCGCGATCGTTGCCGTCACGAACACGGCCAGCGCCAGCGCGAGCACGGCGAGCGACGAGCGGATGCCGACGAGCCGGAACACCGCCGCGGCGGCGATCCCAAGCGCGACGGGCCAGAGGAAGTTGCGCTTGAGGTTGTCCAGCGAGGCGCGTCGCCACGCGATGAGGGGGCCCACGCCCATGAGGAAGATGAGGCCGAGGAACAGCGGCACATTGACCTGATTGAAGAAGGGCGCGCCCACGCTGACCTTCACGCCGCGCACGGCCTCGGAGAGCAGCGGGAACACCGTCCCGAAAAACACGGTAAAGGCGGCGGCCACGAGCAGCACGTTGTTGAGCAGGAATGCCGACTCGCGTGAGACCACCGAGTCGAGCTCGCCCTGCGCGCCGAGCGCGTCCCAGCGCCACGCCAGCAACCCCAGCGCGAGCAGCAGCACCGCGGCCAGGAAGCTCAGGAAGAACACGCCGATCGAGCCCTGCGTGAACGCGTGGACCGACGCGATGACGCCGGAGCGGGTGAGGAAGGTCCCGAAGAGCGTCAGCGCGAACGTCATGATCACGAGCGCCAAATTCCAGAGTCGGAGCATCCGGCGGCGCTCCTGGATCATGACCGAGTGCAGGAACGCGGTGCCGGTGAGCCACGGCATGAAGGCCGCGTTCTCGACGGGATCCCACGCCCAGTAGCCGCCCCAGCCGAGTACGTGATAGCTCCACCAGCCGCCGATCAGCAGCCCGAGCGAGAGGAAATACCAGGCGGTGATCGTCCAGCCGCGCGTCGTCGTGATCCACGCGTCACCGACGCGGCCCGTGACCAGCGCGGCGATCGCGAACGCGAACGGAACGGTGAAGCCGGTGAAGCCGAGGTACAGCGCGATGGGATGCGTGATCATCCCGGAGTCTTCGAGCAGAGGGTTGAGCCCGCGCCCGTCCGCGGGCACCGGCGCGAGCCGCTGAAAGACCGGCGCCGGCAGGGTCATCACCAGGAGAAAGAACGCGAGCACGCCGAGCATGACCGACAGCACCCATGGGTACAGCTCGCGCGCATTGCGGCGGTGACGGAGCACGACGATCAGCGTGTAGACCGAGATCATCCACGCCCACAGCACGATCGAGCCCTCGAGCGCGCCCCACACGGCGGTGAGCCGGTAATAGAACGGCGTGCCGAGGTTCGTATTGTTGGCGACGTAGCGGACGGAAAAGTCGAACGACAAGAAGGACCAGGCCAGCAGCAGCAGGCACGCCGTGACGAGCGTGAAGACGCCGAGCGCCGCGTGCTGCGCGGATTCCACGAGTGCCACGCGGCCCGTGCGGCCGCCGACCGCCGCCGCGGCGCAGCCATAGATGGCGAGACCCAGCGCCACGATGAGGGCGCCGGCGCCGATCTCCGGCGTCACCGGTTGCCTCCGGACAGCGTCCGCATCAGTTCCTTGACGCCGGCCTGGCTCGTGTCGTGCGGCGCCGTGTATTCCTCCGAGTGCTTGGCCATGATGTGCGTCGCGCGGAAATAGCCGTCGGCGCTCCACGAGCCCTCGACGACGGCGCCGCGGCCCTCGCCGAAAAGGTCGGGCGGCGCGCCCTTGTGGCGCACGGGAACGCTCGCCTTGCCGTCGGACAGGGCGAAGGTCAGCGACAGCGTGCGCGGCTCCCAGCGCAGGGAGCCACGCTCGACCATGCCTCCCAGCCGATAGGCTTTGCCGGCGACGGGGGCACTGCCCAGCTCGGACGGCGTGACGAAGTAGACGGCGTATTGAGTGACGCCCGCGTAGATCATGTACGCGAGCGCTGCCGCGATGACCAGCCCGCCGACGAGGAACTTCGGTTTCATTGTAGCGAGTGCCGCGAGTCCGGATCGGGCCGTGGGTGGCCCGTTCTAGATGGTTCCTGGCTGCGTTCCGCGCTCAACCCGCTCCGCTCGGCGGTCGACCCGCTCCGCTCCGCGGTCAACCGGCTCCGGTCCGCGGTCGGTCGACTGCGGTTTGCGTTCGACCGTTCGCGCATCGTTACTTCACGCTCCTTCTTCGCCAGCCGCCGCCAATAGGCAAAGAGAACGGCCGCGGTGAGGGCGTACGCGGCGGCGACGAAGCTCCAGTTGTCCGGCATCACGGCACGGCCTCCGCCTCGGCGCGCAGCAGCCGCACCCGCCGCGCGACGAAGTACGCGTAGAGCAGCACGAACCCCAGAAGGTTCACGAGCAGCGGCCACAGAATCGACGCCGAGCCGGTGAAGCCGCCCGGCTTCATGAGCGAGGGCGGCTGGTGCAGGGTGCGCCACCAGTACACCGAGAAGTGCACGAGCGGGATGTCGAGCGCCGCCACGATACCGAGCACGGCGCAGTAGCGTGCGGCGCGCTCGGGGTCGTCGATCGTGCCGCGCAGCAGCAGGTAGCCGAGGTACATCACGAAGAGGATCGCGACGCTGGTGAGCCGCGCGTCCCACGTCCACCAGGTCCCCCACGTCGGCTTACCCCAGATCGACCCGGTAGCGATGCCGAGCCCCACGAATACCACGCCGACCTCGCCGGAAGCGTGCGCCAGCCGATCGGCGGCCGGGTCACGGCGCACGAGATAGAGGATCGAGGCGATCGCCAGCACGACGAACGCGACATAGGAGGCGAGGATCAGCGGCACGTGGACGTACATGATGCGCTGCACGTTGCCCTGAGTCACCTCGCGGGGCGCGACGACGAAGGCCATGAGCAGGCCGACGACAAGGGCGAGGGCCGTGAGCCAGCCGAGCGTCTTCACCACGTCAGCCCTCCAGCACCACGTCGAACGTGAGCAGGCTCACGACGACATAGACCGCGTCGGCGGCGACGAGTAGCTTCACCCAGTGCGCGACGGCGCCGAGGGGTTCTCCGAGGAGCAGCGCCTCCGTCGCCTTCACCGTCGCGAGCAGCACCGGCACCTGGACGGGCAGCAGGAGGACCGGAAACAGCAGCTCACGCGCGCGGACGTTGGCGGTCATCGCCGCGAACAGCGTGCCGACCGCGGCCAGGCCCAGCGTGCCGAGCAGCACGACCACGACCAGGCCCGGCAGCGCGCGCGAGAGGTCGATGTCGAAGAACACGACGAAGAGGCCGAGCACGAGCGCCTCGACGAGCAGCATCAGCAGCAGATTGCCGAGCAGCTTGCCCAGGTAGATGGCCGACTTGTCGCCGGGGGCGAGCAGCAGCCCTTCCCAGCAGTCGTGCTCGCGCTCGACGAGGAACGTGCGCCCCAGCGCCAGCAGCGCGCTGAGCACGAAGCCGAGCCAGAGCACGCCCGGCAGCACCGCGGCCAGCCGCTCACGGTCGGCGCCGAGCGTGAACTGGAAGACGAAGAGGAGAAGCAGCGAGAAGAAGACGAGCGCGTTCAGGGTCTCCTTCGAGCGCCGCTCGACCGCGAGGTCCTTCCACACGACGGCGAGGGCTCGCCGCGCGTAGCTCATAGGCCCTCCTCGGCGTGAGCGGCATAGAGCCGCTGCACGTCGTCGGGGCCGAGCGTGCCGCGCGCGGTGTCGAGCGCGATGCGGCCGCCCGCGAGCACCGCGAGGCGATCGGCGATGCCGAGCTCGCGGCCGAACGAGTGCGTGACCATCAGCAGCGCGGCGCCGGCGGCTTTCAGCGTCTCGAGTCGGCTCTCCAGCCACTTCTTCGCCCGCTGGTCGAGACCGGCGAACGGCTCGTCGAGCAGCAGCACCCGCGGCCGCGTGAGCATGACGCGGGCGAGCGAGAGCCGGCGTTTCATGCCCGCGGAGAACGTCCGCACGCGCGCGTCGGCGACGCGCTCGAGCCCGACGCCGCCCAGCGCGGCGCTGACATCGTCGGCGCCAACAGCCAGACCATTGAGCGTCGACCAGAAGCGCAGATTTTCCCGCGCGGTGAGATCGTCGTAGACCCAGGCGCCGTGCGCGACAACGCCCAACAGTGGGCGCACGGCCTCGGGCGCGCGGGCGACGTCGTGCCCGGCGATCGTCGCTGTGCCGCGCGTGGGACGCAGCAGCGTCGCGAGGATCTTCAGCAGCGTCGTCTTGCCGGCGCCGTTGGCGCCGAGCAGCGCGACGGCTTCGCCGCCGCGCACCTCGAGGCTGACACCGTCGAGGACGGGGACAAGACCGAAGACCTTGCGGACATCGATGACACGAATGACCGGCTCGAGACTCATCCGTCCAACCGACTGATTCTCGCGTGAGCCGCGAGGCCGGTCAAGGAAGCGCGGCCGTCAGCGCATGTTGCCGGTGTGCCCGAGCGAGTAGCGTCCCGGCTGCGGCCACACCGTGAGCCCGTGCGGCTCGTGGCCGACCGGGATCGTCTTCACGAGCTCACCGGTGGTCGTGTCGATGACGTAGACCACGCGGTCGTAGCGCCCCGACAGCCACAGGTATTTGCCGTCCACGCTCAGGTTGCCCATATCGGGGCTGCCGGCCTTCGGCAGCGTCCACGTCGCGACGACCGAGCGGGTCGCAAAGTCGACGACGGCCACGCTGCCCTCGCCGACGCCGGGCTTGCCGCCGATCTGCGAGAAGCCGCGGTTCGTGACATAGAGCTTGGTCGCGTCGCGGCTCGGGTAGAGCCCGTGCGGGCCCACGCCCGTCTTGATGAACCCGACGATCTTGAAGGCGTCGCCGTCGATCAGGTGCACGCCGCCCGCCTTGAGGTCGGCGACGTAGAAGATGCCGCCATCGGGACTCACGCGCACGTCCTGTGGGATGCCGCCGTTCGGCAGCGTGAGATAGCCGAGCACCTTTCGCGCGCGCCAGTCGATCTTCACCATGCGACTCGCGTACTCGCACGTCATGATCAGAATCTTGCCGTCGATCGAGAAGTCGCCGTGGTTGATGCCTCCGCACTTGGGCGCCGACACCGAGCCCTGCAGCGCGAACGTCTTCGGATCGCGGAAGTCGAGCCGCTTCATCGCCTCGGCAACGACGATCGCGGACTTGCCGTCCGGCGTGAAGTACATGTTGTACGGATCGTCGACGGCGATCTCCTTGCCGGGCTTGCCGGTCATGGGGTCGATCGGCGTCAGCGTCCCGTCCGTCCGGCCCTCGGCGTTGTTCGTGACCCACAGCGTCGTCATGTCCCACGACGGCACGACGTGCTGCGGGTTCCGGCCGACCTTGTAACGATCGATCACCTTGAACGTCGCAGGGTCGATGACGTGGACCTCGTGGGATTTCACGTTGGGCACGTAGACCCGCGTCGGGACGTTGGCGAGCGAGGGACTGAGCTTGTCGGCCAGGGTCTCGCTGTAGAGGTTGCCCGGATTCGTCACGGGCGGCATGCCGGGCACGGTCTCGATGCGCCCCGTGGCGCCCGAGCCGGCGACGGTCAGCGTGAGGGCCAGGACGAGCGTCACCGCGAGCACGCGCAGCCGAGTGGTCGAGTTCATGCGTCCTCTCTAACGACGGGTGGTGGAGTCCTTGATCGCCGCGATCGTGCGGCTGACGATGAGATCGACGCCGAGACGGCCAAGATCGGCGCTCGCACGGCGCGGGTCGCCTTCGACGCCCCTGTCCGCGCCCGCGGGCCGCTCGCCACGCAAGAGGCCGGGGCGCACGAGAGTCGGATCGATCGCGAGCGTGAGCGACGTATCAGGCAGCCCCGCGTGCCCTTCGACCTCGTCGGGGCCGAACCCGCGCGCCTTCAGCAGCTCACGCACGCCGCTGGTCGCCGCGCGGTAGTACTCCTCGATGGCGTGCGCGCGGACGGGACTGCCGCGCCATTCACGGTTCAGACGCGCGGCCACCGCCTTCTGCGCCGCCTGCGTCGAGCCGTGATCGCCCAGGAAGACGATGTCGCGAAAGCCGTGCAGCCTGAAGCTCTGCGCGGCGGATTCGAGTCCACGCTGGAACACGTCGTCGGGAACGGTGATCGTCCCGGGAAATCGCATGTGCCCGGTCGCCGGATGGAGCGCGCCCTCCGGCACGTACGCGATGACCGGCGCGACGAGCGCGTTGCCGAGCGCGCGCGCGATGCGCGCGGCCAGCGCCTTCACGCGCGCGTTGTGCTTGCCCAGCGCCATGTGCGGTCCGTTCTGCTCGGTGCCGCCGATCGGGACGATGATCGTCGTCGTTCCCGCCTGGATGGCGGCGCGCAGCTCCGTCCACGTGAGCTCTTCGAGAAAGAGGGTGTCCGGCGTCACGGGGGACTGCTGGGCTTCTGCCGGCACGACGACGAGCGTCACGAGACACAGCAGGGCCGCCCACAGCGGCACGAGGGTCAAGGGGCGGCGGGCGCCGCCCGGTGCGGCATCAGCCGAGCCGCATCGCGCGGAGTCGGGCGATCCGCTCCTCGGTCGACGGATGCGTGGAGAACAACCGGGCGAAGCTCTGCCCGGTCAGCGGATTCACGATGAACATGTGCGCCGTTGCTGGATTGGCCGGCAGCGGCTCGATGCGCGAGGCGACCTCGATCTTCTCGAGCGCCTTCGCCAGGCCGTACGTGCGGCCCGCCAGGCGCGCGCCGGTCGCGTCGGCCTGGAATTCGCGCGCACGCGACACGGCGAACTGCACGAGCATGGCGGCAATCGGCGCGAGGATCGCGAAGATCATCATGACGAGCGGGTTACTGCCGCCGTCCTCATCGTCGCGCGAGCGGCCGCCGAAGATGCTCGCCCACTGCGCCATGTGCGCCAAATAGGTGATGGCGCCGGCCAGCGTGGCGGCGATGGTCGAGATCAGGACGTCGCGGTTGGTCACGTGCGACAGCTCGTGCGCGAGCACGCCCTCGAGCTCGTCGTCGTCCAGGATCCGCATGATGCCTTCGGTTACCGCCACCGCGGCGTGCTGCGGATTGCGACCCGTGGCGAACGCGTTGGGGGTATCCGTCGGGATGATGTACACGCGCGGCATCGGGATCTGGGCGCGCGTGGCGAGTCGTCGCACCATCGCGATGAGGCCGGGCGCCCGCGTCTCGTCTACCGGCTGCGCGCCGTACATCGACAGCACGATCTTGTCCGAGAACCAATAGGAGAAGACGTTCATGAGGGCGGCCATCACGAAGCCGATGATCATGCCCTGCTCGCCGGCGATGGCGCGGCCACCGAGAACGAAGAGGGCCGTCAGGACGCCGAGCAGAAGACCCGTCTTCAGCACGTTCGACATCGCACGAAGCGTAGCAAACGACCTCAGCATGGTCAAATTGACGTCAAATGCCTTGACTGGCGCGGACCCGGCCGATATACTGGGCCGGTTAACGTGAAAAATCCTTCAATGACTGAGACTTACGCGAGATCAGCGCGATGATGATCAACGTGTCCGAGCTCGACGAACAGGGCCTCGCCGTTTCCGATCCGCGCGCTCTCGACCCCGCGTTTTCCGATCCGTCCTGGCGGCTCGACGCGGTGAATCTGACGATCGCCCCGGACGGCGCCGACGTGCTCGTCGATGGCCGTCTGACCGCGACGGTCCCTCAGACGTGTGGCCGCTGCCTGGAATCGTTCCCTGCGCGCGTCGACGTGCGCGTGGACGTGCGGCTCCTGCCACGTCCGGCAACCGGCGACAACGTGGAGCTGGGCGTTGATGACCTCGACGTCGACTTCTATGTCGACGATCAGCTCGACCTCAATCGCGTCGTGGAGACCGAGACCACGCTCGCGCTGCCGATGAAACCGCTGTGTCGAGAAGACTGCCGCGGGTTGTGCCCTGCCTGCGGTGGAAATCGCAATGTCGCCGCGTGTGCCTGTGCCGCGCACGCACCCGATCCGCGCCTGGCGGCGCTCCGCGATCTGGCCACGCGCCTGCGCCACTGACCGAGCACCGAGAGGAGACGCCGATGCCGCTGCCGAAGCGACGCCATTCCGTGACCCGCGGCCGGAAGCGCCGCACCCACTACAAGCTGGCGCCGCCCACGCGGTCCGTCTGTCCGCAGTGCCGCGAGGCGAAGCTGCCGCACCGCGTGTGTCCGCACTGCGGGTACTACAAAGGTCGCGAGATCGTCGCGACGGAAGGCGCGTAACTGAAGATCGCGGTCGACGCGATGGGGGGCGACCATGGCCCCGCCGTCGTCGTCGATGGTGCGGCGGCGGCCGTCCGCGAGTTTGGCGCCTCGGTCATCCTGGTCGGGGATCGGGACGCCATCGAGCGCGAGATCACGCGCCTGCACATCGGCAACCTCGGCCTCGAGGTCCGGCACGCTTCGCAGGTGGTCGGCATGGCCGAGTCGCCTTCGCAGGCACTGCGGCGTAAGCGCGATTCCTCGCTGCGCGTGGCCGCCGAGCTCGTGCGTGACGGCTACGCCTCGGCATTCATCTCGGCCGGCAACACCGGCGCCGCCATGGCCATCGCGATGTTCGTCATCGGCGTGCTGCGCGGCATCGATCGGCCCGCCATCGCGACCGTGCTGCCGAGCCTCAAGCGGGCGACGCTGCTGCTCGACGTTGGCGCCAACGTCGCGCCGAAGCCGTGGCACCTCTTCCAGTACGCGCTGATGGGCCACGTCTACGCGCGCGATATTCTGGGCGTCGACAACCCGCGCGTCGGTCTCTTGTCGGTGGGCGAGGAAGAGGGCAAGGGCAACGACCTCACGCGCGAGGCGTACGAGCAGCTCAAGGAGTCCGCGCTCAACTTCATCGGCAACGTCGAGGGGCGCGACATCTACAACGGCGCGTGCGATGTCGTCGTCACCGACGGCTTCACCGGCAACGTGGCGCTCAAGATCTCCGAGAGCCTGGCCGAGATGCTCGGCGCCATGATCAAGGAAGAGCTCACGCGCGACCTGCGCAGCAAGATCGGCGCCGCGCTGTCGACGCCGGCGATCACGCGCTTTCGCAAGCGGGTGGACTACACGGAGTTCGGCGGGGCGCCGCTGCTCGGGATCGATGGCGAGGCGATCATCTGCCACGGACGCTCACCGGCGAAGGCCATCAAGAACGCGGTCCGGGTCGCGGCGGAGTGGGCCAAGAAGGGGCTCAACGAGCACATCCGCGCCGCGCTGGAAGCCGAAGTCGCGCGCGGCGGGCGGGAGGGAGGCCGCGAATGACGCGGGCCAAGATCGTCGCCGTCGGGTCGTATGCGCCGAAGCGGATCCTGACCAACGCGGATCTCGAGAAGATGGTCGAGACCAACGACGAGTGGATCGTGCAGCGCAGCGGCATCCGCGAGCGGCGCATCGCCGACGAGACCGAGGCGACGTCGGATCTGGCACTGAAGGCGGCGCAGCAGGCGCTCGAGCGCGCGAATCTCGTGCCGGAGGACATCGACTTCATCGCGGTCGGCACGACCACGCCGGACATGATCTTCCCGAGCGTCGGCAACATCCTCCAGCACCGCCTGGGCTGCAGGCGCGTGGGCTCCATCGACATGCTGGCGGCGTGCGCCGGCTCCGTGTACAGCCTGTCGATCGGCGCGCAGTTCATTCAGACCGGCAAATATCGCCGCGTGCTGGCCGTGGGCGCGGAGACGCTGTCGAAGATCACGGACTTCACGGATCGCGGCACCTGCGTGCTGCTCGCCGACGCCGCGGGCGCGGCTGTGCTCGAGGCATCGACGGACGACAGCGGGCTCATCGATTTCGATCTGTACTCCGACGGGCAGTACTGGGACTTGCTCTACATGCCCGGCGGCGGCTCGCGGTATCCGGCCTCGCACGAGACGGTGGACAAGCGGATGCACTACGCGAAGATGAAGGGCTCCGAAGTCTTCAAGGTTGCCGTGCGGATGTTCGCCGAATGCACGGAGCGCATCCTCACGCGCAACGGCTTCACCGCGGCCGACGTGAAGCTCTTCATCCCACACCAGGCGAATCTGCGCATCATCGAGGCCGCCGCCAAGCGCGTGAGCCTGCCGATGGAGCGTGTCTTCGTCAACGTCGACCGCTACGGCAACACGGGCGCCGCGTCGGTCTACGTCGCGATGGACGAAGCGCTCGCGGCGGGACGCATCAAGAAAGGCGACCTGATCCTGATCGCGGCCTTCGGCGGCGGCTTCGCCTGGGGCACCGTACTCATGCGATGGTAGTGCGAGCCGCAGCCCGTTCGACGGGCGAGGCGAATCTGAGTAAGCCATGATCGCGTTCCTCTTTCCCGGCCAGGGCTCGCAGGCCGTCGGCATGGGCAAGGCGTTCCACGACGCGTCGGCCGCGGCGCGCGGCGTCTTCGACGAGGCCAATGCCGCGCTCGGCTTCGATCTGCGCCGCGTGATGTTCGAAGGGCCCGAGAGCGAGCTGGCGCTCACGGCCAACACGCAGCCGGCCGTGCTGACGGCCAGCGTCGCCGCGGCGGCGGCCTGCGCCGAGCGGGGGCTCAAGCCAGCGCTTGCGGCGGGCCACAGCCTCGGCGAATACTCCGCACTCGTGGTGGCGGGCGCACTGCGACTGCGCGACGCCGTCGGCATCGTGCGCAAGCGCGGTGAGTTCATGCAGGAGGCGGTGCCCGTCGGCACCGGTGCAATGGCAGCGATCATGGGCCTGGCGCTAGACGCCGTCGAGGCGGTGGTGCGCGACGCCGCACAGGGGCAGGTCGTCGACGTCGCCAACGTGAACTCCGCGCAGCAGATCGTGATCGCGGGTGACAAGGCGGCCGTCGAGCGGGCGGTCGCGCTCGCGACGGAGCGCGGCGGGCGAAAGAGCGTGCTGCTCCCGGTGAGCGCTCCGTTCCACTGCTCGCTGATGAAACCGGCCTCCGAGCGGCTTGCCGGCGCGCTCGCGGGCGTCGCGGTGAGCGACCCCAGCGTCCCGATCGTCCGCAACGTCGATGCGGGCGTGACGCGCACCGCCAGTGACGTCGTGCCGTTTCTGCTGCGCCAGGTCGCCAGCCCCGTGCGCTGGACGGAGTGCGTGCAGCGACTGGCCGCCGAGGGCGCGACGGCGTTCGTCGAGGTCGGTCCCGGCCGCGTCCTCACCGCGCTGACCAAGCGTATCGTCGAGAACGCGCGCGGCGTCGCCGTCGAGGATCCGGCCGGCCTCGACAAGGCGCTGGCGGCTCTTCAGTGAGGCACGCAGAGTTGGTCACGAGGCGCGCCACGGCTGCGCCGGGGCGCGTCCGAGCGTTGGGGGCCTGGGGGCCATGTCGAGGCCCCCAGCAAGAATGATGAAGAAGCTCGCCGGCAAAGTGGCCGTCGTCACCGGCGGCACGCGCGGCATCGGCTTGGCCATCGCCGCGTGGATGCTCGAGCACGGCGCGAGCGTCGTCATCTCGGGCCGTGACGCCGACCGCCTCGACGTCGCGGTGAAGGAGCTCACGCAAAACGGCGCGCCCGCGGTGGGCGTCGTCGCCGACGCCGGTCGTCGCGAAGACGCGGACCGCTTGGTCGAGATGGGGCGCGAGCGATTCGGGCGTCTCGACGTGCTCGTCAACAACGCCGGGATAACGCGCGACGGTCTCGTGATCCGGATGAAGGACGAGGACTGGGATCGCGTGCTCGAGACGAATCTCAAGGGCGCGTTCCTCATGACGCGGGCGGCGAGCAAAGCGATGGTGCGGGCCAAGACGGGCGGACGCATCATCAACATCGCCTCCACGGCCGGCGCGATGGGCAACGCCGGGCAGGCGAACTACTCGGCGGCGAAGGCCGGGCTCATCGGGCTGACAAAGGCGACGGCGCGCGAGCTCGCGCACTGGGGCATTCTCGTGAACGCCGTCGCGCCGGGTCTCATCGAAACCGACATGGCCGCCGCGCTGCCGACCGACGCGCGCGACGCGCTGCTCGCCCAAGTACCGCTCAAGCGCATCGGTACCGCCCGCGAAGTGGCGGAGATGGTAGGATTCCTGGCCGGAGACGGGGCCGCGTACGTGACGGGGCAGGTCTTCCACGTCAACGGCGGCCTCTACATGTGAGCCACGGTATCAATTTCCCCATCCGGAGGGGGTTCATGGCGAAGTCAGTCGAGGACAAGGTCAAGGAGATCATCATCGAGCAGCTCGGGGTGGAGGAGGACGACGTCACTCCGGCCGCGAAGTTCATCGAAGACCTGGGCGCCGACTCCCTCGATACCGTCGAGCTCGTCATGGCCCTGGAGGAGCACTTCGACATCCAGATCCCGGACGAGGACGCCGAGAAGATCGTGACCGTCGGCGACGCGATCCAGTACATCAAGGACAACTCGTAAGGCCGTGGAACCCCGCCGCGTCGTCGTCACCGGTCTCGGCGCGCTCACGCCCGTGGGCAACACCGTCGAGGAGTTCTGGTCGGCGCTCACGCAGGGCAAGTCCGGCATCGGGCCCATCACGAAGTTCGACCCCAGCGAGAAGCACGACAACGGCGAGTACAAGTTCGTCACGCGCATCGCGGGCGAGGTGCGCAACTTCGACGAGCTGAAGTACGTCGACAAGAAGGATGCGCGGCGGCTCGACCTCTATTTGAAATATGCGATGGCGTGCGCGGTCATGGCCGTCGAGGACTCCGGCCTCGACACGGCCAAGGTCGATGGCAGCCGCTTCGGCGTGCTGATCGGCTCGGGGATCGGCGGGATCTCCTCGCTGCTCGAGGCGCACACCACGCTGAAGGAGAAGGGGCCTGACCGCGTCTCGCCGTTCTTCATCCCGATGCTGATCATCAACATGGCATCGGGGCTCGTCTCGATGCGGTTCGGCGCCAAGGGCCCGAACTCGGCCGTCGTCACCGCCTGCGCCACCGGCAACCACGCCCTCGGTGACGCGTTTCGGCTGATCCAGCGCGGGGACGCCGACGTCATGATCGCCGGCGGCGCCGAGGCCATCGTGGTCCCGCTGACGATCGCGGGCTTCTGCTCGATGAAGGCGATGTCGACGCGCAACGATGAGCCCGAGAAAGCCTCGCGGCCGTTCGATGCGGGCCGCGACGGTTTCGTGTGCGGCGAGGGTGGCGGCATTCTCGTGCTGGAGTCCCTCGACCACGCGCGGCGGCGCGACGCGCGCATCTATGGCGAGATCGTCGGCTACGGCATGACCGGTGACGCGCACCACATGACGGCGCCCGATCCCGAGGGTGATGGCGCCGCACGGGCCATGACCGGCGCGCTGAAGGACGCGAAGCTGTCGCCGTCGGACGTCGGCTACATCAACGCCCACGGCACGTCGACGCCCTACAACGACAAGTTCGAGACCATCGCCATCAAGCGCGTGTTCGGCGAACATGCGCGCAAGCTCGCGGTGTCCTCCACCAAGTCGATGACGGGCCACCTGCTCGGGGCGGCCGGCGGCATCGAGGCCATCGCGACCGTCCTCGCGCTGCACCACGGCGTGCTGCCGCCGACGATCAACTACGAGACGCCCGACCCGGACTGCGATCTCGACTACATCCCGAATCAGGCGCGCAAGCAGGACGTCGAGACCGCGCTGTCGAACGCCTTCGGCTTCGGCGGCACCAACGCGACGCTGGCCTTCCGCAAGTACCGGGCCTGATGACATGGGGGGCCCCGATATGGCCCCCGATTATTAGGACGAGGGGGGCAGCGCCCCCCTCGGGCTCCCCCGGCCCCAGCGCTCGGGGCGCCCCGGCGGAGCCGTGACGCCCCTCGATGTCGCCACGCTGCAAGCGGCGCTCGGTCATCGCTTCGTCGACCTCACGTTGCTCGAGCGCGCGCTGACGCACGCGTCCTACGTCAACGAGCATCCACCCGCGGTCGCGCAGGATGGCCTGGCGTTCGTCGGCGACGCCGCGCTGAGCCTCGTCGTGGCCGAGCGACTGCTCGCAGGCGAGCCCGACGCCCCCGTCGGCGTGCTCACGCCTGCGCGCGCCGCACTCGTCTCCGGCGCGAGCCTCGCGCGATGGGCGGCGTCGCTTGGGCTTGGCGCGCTCGTCCGGCTGGGACGGGGCGAGGACCAGACCGGCGGTCGCGAGCGTGAGTCGGTCCTCGCGACCACTCTGGAAGCGGTGCTGGGTGTTCTGTATCTCGAGGGCGGCGTCGACGCCGTCCGCCGCGCCGTCGATCGTCTCGCGAAGGACACGTGACCCGGCGTTGCGGACCCGAGCCGGACGCGGACCGCTGTCCGGCCTCGGTCGGCGTGAATGACCGCGTGATACGCTGAGCGACATGGCCGAGCGTCCGCTGGCCGCGGATCCGTTCACGACGACGAACGGTCACACGCTCACGCGGGCGCCCGCACCGGCGCGCCGCCGGCGGCGCGGCCCGATCTGGAACGTCGTTCTGTTTCTGCTGACGTGTCTCACCACGCTGCTGGCGGGGACGATGTTCGTCGGCTCGCCGACCTTCGATGCGTACCGCACGTCGCGCGAGCCGTTGATGTGGATCCTGAGCGGCGTGCCGTTCGCCGCGACCCTGCTCGGCATCCTCGTCGTGCACGAATTCGGCCACTACTTCATGGCGCGCGCCAGGGGCGCGGCGGTGAGCCTGCCGTTTTTCATTCCCGCGCCGCCGTTCATTTTCATGGCCGGCACGCTCGGCGCGATCATCCGCATGCGCTCCGCCGCGCGGGACCGCAACGCCCTCTTCGACATCGCCGCCGCGGGGCCGCTGGCGGGGCTCGCCGTGGCCGTGCCGGCCGCGCTGCTCGGCCTCGCCTGGTCCACCGTGGTGCCGACGACACCCGGGCCGCATCTCGTCTTCGGCGAGTCGGCGCTCACGCGCCTGCTCGTGTGGCTACGCTTCGGAGCGCTGCCCGACGGCATGACGGTGTTGACGCACCCGATGGCCGATGCCGCGTGGTTCGGCTTTCTCGTCACCGCGCTGAACCTGCTGCCCGCCGGCCAGCTCGACGGCGGCCGGATCAGTTACGCGCTGTTCCCGCGGCATCACGCCAGGTTCGGCCGGCTCACCGTTGCCGCGCTCGTCACGCTCGGCGTCGTCGTCGCCGCCGTCCTTTACGTCACGCGCCCGGACGTGACGTCGCTGATTCCGGCGGTGAACTGGATCGGCCTCGGCGCGTTGATCCGGTTCGCCCTCGGCTATGGGCACGGCCCGCTGCTCGATCCCATCGAGCCGCTCACGCGCGGACGCCGCGTCGTCGGCATCGCGTGCTTCGTGCTGCTCGTGCTGATGCTGCCGCCGGTCCTGATTCGCGCCGACTGAGCGTCAGGAACGGGCGGCGGTCTGAGGCTCGCGCGCGCCGGCGGTCGGCCCGCCCGCGCTGACGCGCGTCAGCAGAATGAAGCCGACCACGAAGAACAGCCCCACCGCCACGATCGCCGCGCGCTGATTGCCGGACAAAAGCCGCGACACACCGCCAAACACCAGCGGCCCGAAGATCGCTCCCGTCTTGCCGACCAGCGAGTAAAAGCCGAAGAACTGCGCCTCGCGCCCCGCGGGCACCAGCGTGGCCATGAACGTGCGGCTCGCCGCCTGGATCGCGCCGAGGCCCGTGCCGGCGAGGACGGCGACGATCCAGAAGTGCGCCTTGCTGGCGACGAAATAGGCCGCGACCGTCACGATCGCCCACTGCACGAGGTTCACCGTGACCACGAATCGCGGCCCGCGCGAGTCCGTCGGTCGCGCCCACGCGGCGGCGCCCAGCAGCGCGGTGAGCTGCACGACCATGAACAGCGCGATGATCTCCGTGAACGAAAAGCCGAGCGTCTTGGCGGCGAAGACACCGGCGAACGTCACCACGGTGTTGACGCCGTCCTCATAGATCAGATACGCGGCGAGAAAGCGCCGCATCTGCGTGCGGGCGGGGTCGCGGAGAATCTCGCGCAGCGTCGCCAGCGTGTCTCCGACGCCGCGCGCCGCCGCGGTCGCCAGCGACATCGGATGGCGCGTGTCACGCGGCAGGACGACGACGGCGGGGATGGCGAACACCGCGAAGAGCACGGCGGCGGTGACGAAGCAGCCCCAGTAGGCCTCGCGCGCCGCGAAAGGATACGCGGCGGCGAACGCCACCAGCGAGCCCGCGTAGCCGACGGCGAACCCCGCGGCTGACACCCGCCCCAGCATGTCAGGCGGCGCGATGCGCGGCAGGTAGGAGTTGTAGTAGACGACCGCCGCCTCGTACGTGACGATGCCGACGACGGCGAGCAGCCAGCCCCACAGCACCATGCCCGCACCGACGGTCGCCATGAGCGCGGTGGTGACGATCGCGACGACGCTGAAGCCGACGAAGAAGTTCCAGCGCACGCCCGCGTGATCCGCGACGCCGCCGAGCGGCGGCGAGGTCAGCGCTCCGATGACCATGGCCGTCGACACCGCCGCGCCCCACCAGAGATCGCCGCGTCCGTCGGCGTTGCCGACGACGAGGTTCGCGTAGTAGGCGGGATAGACGGTGGCGAGGATGACCGCGGCGAACGCGGAATTGGCGAAGTCGTACAGCGTCCACGCCACGATCGTGCGACGCGCGGCTGCCTGCACGCCGAGCAGGATGACACGCCCTCCGCCCATGCGCTACTATCCGCGACATGCCCGGCCGGCTCGACGCCCGCAGTCTCGAAGCGCTCGTCCGCGAGGGCGAAATCGACACCGTCCTCACTGTCGTCCCCGATCACTATGGCCGGCTCATGGGCAAGCGCATGGTCGGCCGGTATTTCGTCGACCACGTGCTCGCCGACGGCGTGCACGCGTGCATCTATCTCCTGACCGTCGACATGGAGATGGAACCGCAGCCCGGGTTCAAGCTCACGTCGTGGGAGCGCGGGTACGGCGACATGAAAATGGTTCCGGATCTGGCCACGCTGCGCGTGATCCCCTGGCTGCCGAAGACCGCGCTCGTGTTCTGCGATGTCTACGACGACGACGGTGAGCCGATCGAAGAGGCGCCGCGCTGGGTGCTCCGACGTCAGGTCGAGCGCGCCGCGGCGCAGGGCTACGTGGTCAAGACGGCGGCGGAGCTCGAGCTCTATTGCTTCCGCGAGACGTTTGAGCAGGCGAGAGCGAAACGTTACCAGAACTTGACGCCGGTGTCGGACTACCTCGAGGACTATCACATCTTGCAGACGACGAAGGAGGAGCCCCTCATCCGCGCCATCCGCAACGGGATGGAGGCGGCCGACGTGCCGGTGGAGACGTCGAAAGGCGAGTGGGGGCGCGGGCAGGAGGAGATCAACCTCGTCTACGCCGAGGCGCTCGAGATGGCCGACCGCACCGCGCTCTACAAGCACGGCGCGAAAGAGATCGCCCATCTGCACGGCTCTTCGCTGACGTTCATGGCCAAGTACGATGCGGGCGCCGCCGGCTCGTCGTTCCACCTGCACAGCTCGCTGTGGGACCGTGGCTCGGGCAAAGCCCTGTTCGCGCCGACGGGACGCTCGCGGGGCAACGGCCGGAACGGCTGGACGCCGCTCTTCGGTCAGTGGCTGGCCGGTCAGATGGCGATGGCGCGCGAGCTCGCGTACTTCTATGCGCCGGGCGTCAACTCCTACAAGCGCTACCAGTCCGGCTCGTTCGCGCCCACGCGCATCGCCACGGGCTGGGATAACCGCACGTGCGGCTTTCGGTTGTGCGGCGCCGGCCCGGCATTCCGCGTCGAGAACCGCATCCCTGGGGCCGACGCCAATCCGTACCTGGCATTCGCGGCGACGATCGCGGCGGGATTGCACGGGATCGCGAGCAAGCTCAAGCCGCCGAAACCCTACGAGGGCAATGCGTATCAGGACGCCACGCTGCCGCAGGTGCCCAAGGCACTGCGCGACGCGATCGGCGAGCTGGAGAAGAGCCGCGTCGCGCGCACGGCGTTGGGCGATCGCGTCGTCGATCACTATCTACACGCGGCGCAGCTGGAGCAGCAGGCGTTCGATCAGGCCGTGACGGACTGGGAGCTGATCCGGAACTTCGAGAGGATCTGAGGTGGGTCGACCCCGATCTCCGGGCGCTGCCGTGAAGAGGCACCATGGCTGAGCGGCTCAAGAACAAGGTCACGTTCATCACGGGCGCCGGGGCCGGCATGGGCCGCGAGGCGGCCGTGCTCTTCGCGGAGGAGGGCGCGCGCGTGGTCGTCGCCGACATCGACGGCACGGCGGCGGCGGAGACGGTCAAAAAAGTCGAGGCCGCCGGCGGACAGGCGCTCGCCGTGACGGGCGACGTCGCACTCGAGGCCGACGTGCAGCGCATGATCGCCGAGGGCGTGCGCAAGTTCGGCGCGCTCCACGTCCTCTACAACAACGCCGGTGTGCTGTGGAAGGACCGCGACCGCTCGGTACTGGAGACGAATGAGAAAGCGTGGGATCGCGTGATGGCGATCAATCTAAAGTCCGTATTTTGGGTGACCAAATACGGAATTCCTCATCTGCAGGCGGCTGGTGGCGGCTCCATCATCATGATGGGCTCGGTCTCGGCGCTCGCGGGCTTCACGCGCGCGCAGGACGCCTACACGGCCGCCAAGGGCGCGCTGATCTCGCTCACCAAATCGCTCGCGATCCAGTTCGCGAGGGACAAAGTCCGCTGCAACGTGATCCACCCCGGCATCGTCGATACGCCGCTGCAGGCTCCGTACCTCACCGACGCGATCCGCAAGGAGTTCGAGACGGGCATTCCGCTCGGCCGCATCGCGCAGCCGCGCGAGATCGCCTACGTCGCGCTGTTCCTGGCCAGCGACGAGTCCTCGTTCATGACCGGCGCCGAGCTGGTCGTCGACGGCGGCTTCACGGCCGGCTGAGCCGGTGACGGCGCGCGCCCTCGCCGGCCGTCTTCCGTACCCGACGTCGCGTGCGCTGCTGACCGGCGTCTTCGCCGCCGGCGCGGCCGGCGTGCTCGCCGCGTTCGTCATCTGGCCGCTCGCCGCCGTGGTGGTCACGGGGGCCGCGCTCGCCGCGGCCGTCCCTCCGATTGCAGAGCTGGCCCGGACCCTCGCGCTGGCGGCCGTCTCTACGCTGCTCACCGTCGCGCTCGCCACCGCCGTCGCATACGCAGGCCAGCGTTGCTCGGTCCCCGGCGGCGCGGCCGCGCATCGCGTGTCGACGCTCGGCCTCGTGCTGCCGCCCGTCGTCCCGGCGCTCGGCGTCCTGACGCTGGCGGGCGGGCGTGCCGGGTTCGCAACGCTCGTCGCCGCGCAGGTCGTCTCGTTCTTGCCCTATGCGTATCTCGCTGCCGGCCACGCGCTCGCCGCCGTCGATCCCGATCGTGAGGACGCGGCCGAAAGTCTCGGCGCAGATCGCATGCGGATTCTGAAACGTGTCACGCTCCCCGCGCTCGTGCCGGGTCTCGTGACGACGGCGATCGCCGTCGCGCTCTGCTCGGTGGCCGATCTGGTGAACCCCATGATCGCGGGCGGCGGATACACGGTGCTGACGCGCGCCGTCTTCACGTCGCCGATGCCTCTGGTCTCAGGCTCCGCCATCGCGGTCTGGCTGCTTGCCCCGTGCTTGGTGCTCGCCGTGCTGGGCCGCGGGCGCGCACGCGCGATCATCGCGATGCCCGAGGTGCGTGGGCGGCGGTATCGGCGGACGCCGCGCGTCGTTGCCGTGCCGCTGACCATCGTCGCTGTCGCGGTGACGCTTGCCCAGCTTGCGGTCGCCGGCGCCGTCCTCGCCGCGGCGGCCGTGGCGACGTGGCAACAGGGGACGGGGGCGATGGCCCGCGCATACGGCGGCTCAGTTCTCACGAGCCTGACGCTCGCCGCCGCGGCCGGCGTCGCCGGGACGCTGATCGCGATCGTCATCGCGGCGCTCGTGGCACGCGGGACGCGCGGAGCCATGCTGCTCGAGCAGGCGAGCCTGTTGCCGTCCTCGCTTCCCGGCCTCGTGCTTGGTCTCGGCCTGGTGCTCGCGTACGGACCCGAGCCCGCCACCGCGCTCTGTATAGCCGGCCTCACGGCGGCGGCGCTTCCGATCGCGGTGGCGGCGGCGATCGCCGGGATGCGGCGGCTTGATCGCAACGTCACCGCCGTCGCGGCCAGTCTTGGCGCTGGCCGCGCGCGTGCCTTTTCACGCGTCTTAGCGCCGCTCCTGACGCCGGTCACGGGCTCCATCCTGGCGGCTGTCGTCATCCGCGCGCTCGGCGCCGTCAGCGTGGTCGCGGTGCTCCCTCGTCTGGAGCCAGGGCTCGCCTCCGTCGCAGCGCTGGATCTTGCATTCGCTGGCCGGCCGCGCGAGGCATGCGTGCCGGCCGCCATGCTCGCGCTCGTCGTCGCCGTGGTCGTGGGACTCCGCCGGGCGCTGCCCGGCCGTCAACATGCGTCCGTGTGGTTCCTCTGAAAGGAGACAGGCTCATGCGCCGGATCGCCGCGCTCGTGCTGCTCACGATGCTGCTCGCCACGGTCACCGCCGTGGCCGCCAAGGACGTGGTGGTGATCTACACGGCCATCGAGCCGGAGCAGATCACCGACTACATGAAGGCGGTGAACAAGACACTGCCGAATCTCGAGGTCAAGATGCTCCGGCTCTCGACGGGCGACATCTCGGCCCGGTTCATGGCCGAGAAGGACAACATGCAGGCCGACGTGGTGTGGGGCGTCGCCGCGACGAACATGATGATCTTCAAGAACGCCGGCCTGCTGGAGCCATATGCGCCGAAGGGGCTCCAGCGCGTGCAGCCGCTGTTCCGTGACAAGGACGCGGTGCCCGCGTGGGTCGGGATCGACATCTTCATGTCGGCGCTCTGCTTCAACACCGAGGTCGCGAAGAAGAAGAATCTGCCGAAGCCCGAATCGTGGGCTGATCTCACCAAGCCCGTGTACAAAGGCGAGGTCGTCATGCCAAATCCGGCCTCGTCGGGCACGGGCTATCTCTCGGTCGCCTCGATCCTGCAGCGGATGAAAGAGCCGGAGGGCTGGCAGTACCTGGACGCGCTCGACAAGAACATGGCCGAGTACACGAAGTCAGGGAGCAAGCCGTGCAAGGACGCCGCGGGCGGCGAGCGCGCCGTCGGCGTGTCGTTCGAGTACGTGGCCATGAAGATGAAGAAGGACGGCGCCCCCGTCGAGATGATCCTGCCGAAGGAGGGCTCGGGCTACGAGATCGAGGCCAACGCGCTCACGCGCAAGGGCAAGAGCAACGCGGCGGCCAAGCAGTTCCTGGACTGGGCCATCTCGGACGAGGCGATGGCGCTTTATGCGAAATACTTCGCCGCGGTGTCCGTCCCCGGCTTCCCGGTGCCCGAAGGCCTGCCGAAGGACGTGAGCAAGGTCGTGTACCCCAACGACTTCGACTGGTCGGCAAAGAACCGCGAGCGCATCCTGGCCGAGTGGGCCAAGCGCTACCAGAAGTGAGCAACGGGCGACCGCCTGCGGTCGCCCTCGACGGCATCGCCAAGCGATTCGGCGCCGTCGTCGCCCTTCAGCGCGTCAGCCTGGAGGTCGGCGACGGCGAGTTCGTCTGTTTTCTTGGCCCGAGCGGCTGCGGCAAGACGACGCTGCTACGCATCATCGCGGGCCTCGAGCGCCAGAATCTCGGCACGGTGCGAATGGCCGGCCGCGACGTGTCCGCGCTGCCGCCGCGCGAGCGCAACTACGGCATCGTGTTCCAGTCGTACGCGCTGTTCCCCAATCTGACCGTCGTGCGCAACGTCGCTTACGGGCTCGAGACGCGTCGTATGCCGCGCGAGAAGATCCGGGCGCGCGTGGACGAGCTGCTGGAAATGGTAGGGCTCAGCCGTCACCGCGACCGCTATCCCGCGCAGCTCTCGGGCGGTGAGCAGCAGCGCGTGGCGCTGGCGCGCGCCGTGGCGCCGTCGCCGGCGCTGCTGCTGCTCGACGAGCCGCTCTCTGCGCTTGACGCGCGCGTGCGCGTTGCCCTGCGCGGCGAGATCAAGGCGCTGCAGCGCCGGCTCGGCATCACGACCATCATGGTCACGCACGACCAGGAAGAGGCGCTGACCATGGCCGACCGCATCGTCGTGATGAATCACGGTGTGGTGGAGCAGGTCGGCACCCCGTTCGAGACCTACGCCGAGCCGGCGTCGCTGTTCGTGGCGCGCTTCGTCGGCCGCATGAACGTGCTGGCCGCGTCGGCCACCGAGCGGCCCGGCTATGCCCGTGTCGGCTCAATGGAGCTGCGGCATCGCGGCGCCCCGGTGCAGCCCGCCGGCACGCGGCTGGCGCTCGCCATTCGGCCCGAAGAGATCCGCGTGGGTGCGGCCGCTCGCGCGTCCGGCGACAACCATGTGGTGGCGCGCGTGAGCGGCGTGCAGTTCAGCGGCGCCTTCGCGCGCCTGACGCTGGCGCTGTCGGGCCTCGGCGTGCCCGAGCTGGAGTGCGATCTGGCCGGCGACGCGCTGGCCGAGTCGGGCGCGAAAGAAGGCGCCGAGCTGCCGCTCGTGTTGCCGGCGGACGCGCTCCGCGTGTTTCCCGAACCGGCCGCCTGAGCTGACGATGGCGCGCGACGTCGCCGCCGTGATCCCCGAGCGCCTCGTGGCGCGACGGCTGGACGGCGAGCAGGTCGTACGCGGTGTCCTGGCCGCCCTCTTCGCCGCGTTTCTCTGGTTGTTCGTCGTCTATCCGATGCTCCACGTGCTGTGGCGAAGCCTGCTCGACAACAGCGGTCGCTTCGTCGGCCTCGCCAACTACGTCCGCTACGTTCGGACGCCGGCCATCGCCGCCTCGATCACGAACAGCCTCGTCGTCTCCGCGGCCGCCATGGTCCTCACCGTGGTCCTGGCGTTCGTCTACGCCTACGCGCTGACGCGCGTGCGGCTGCCGTGGCGCGGGGCGCTGCGTGTGGCGGCGATGCTGCCGCTCTTCGCCCCCTCGCTCGTCCACGGCTTCGCCCTCGTCTATCTGTTCGGCAACAATGGGCTCGTCACGCGGCAGACCGGCGTCAACGTCGGGATCTACGGCATCAAGGGCATCGTGCTCGCCGAGGTTTTGTACTGCTTTCCCCACGCGGTGCTGATCCTCAGCGCGGCGCTCGCCGCCGCCGACGCGCGGCTTTATGACGCGGCGGCCGCGCTCGGCGCCCGACGGGTGCGGACGTTCCTGACCGTGACGCTGCCGGGCGTCAAGTACGGCGTGATGAGCGCGTGCTTCGTCGTCTTCACGACAGTCATCACGGACTTCGGCGCCCCCAAGGTGCTCGGCGGCAAGACGTCGGTCATGGCGACCGAGATCTACAACCAGGTCATCGGCCAGCAGAATTTCACGATGGGCGCGACGGTGTCCGTGGTGCTGCTGATCCCCGCGCTGCTGGCCGTCGTCGTCGACCGCATCGTCCAGCGCCGGCAGTACGCGCTGATCTCGTCGGCCGCGCGTCCGCTCGCGCCGGGCGGCGGTCCGGTCACGCGCTCGGCGCTCTTCGTCTACTGCGCGCTGGTGGCGGCGGCCATCGCGGCCGTGTACGTCGTGGTCCTCGCCACCTCGCTCGTGAACCGCTGGCCCTACGACCTGCGGCTGACGCTGAAGCACTACCGCTTCGACACGGCCGGCGGCTATACGGCCCTGCTCAACAGCCTGGAGACGGCGGCGCTGACCGCCGTGATCGGCACGGTGATCGCGTTCGCCGGCGCGTACCTCGTGGAGAAAGGCCGCACGCCGGGACGCGGCGCGCTGTATCTGGTGTCGCTGCTGCCCGTCTCGATCCCGGGCATGGTGCTCGGGCTCGCGTACATCTTCGTGTTCAACGCGCCCGGCAGCCCGCTGAACCGCCTCTACGGCACGCTGGCGATTCTGGTGATCTCGAACCTCGTGCACTACTTCACGGTGCCGTTTCTCACGGCGACCGCGGCGCTGAAGCAAATGGATAGCGAGTTCGAGCACGTCGGGGCCTCGATGGGCGTGCCGTTCTACCGCACGTTCTGGCGTGTCACGGTGCCGCTCGCGCTGCCCTCGGTCATCGGCATCAGCATGTACTTCTTCCTCAACGCGATGGTCACGCTGTCGGCCGCCGTCTTTCTCGTCGCGCCGGGCACCGAGCTCGCGGCCGTGGCCGTGCTTCTCATGGACGACGCGGGCGATACCGCGCAGGCGGCGGGGATGTCGGTGCTCATCGTGATCATCGGACTGGCCATGCGCGTCGTCTATTGGGCGTTGTTGCGCGGCGTCAGCCGCCGCACGCAGGCGTGGCAGGCGACGGGCGAGCAGGCCTGACACAGCCGGCGCGCGGACCGCGCCGCGGTACCATGGCGGCCAGCGAGGAGAGAGCATGAGGATCGAAACCGTCGCCGTGCACGCCGGCGTCCAGGTGGATCCCGCCACCGGCGCCGTGGCCCCCGCCATCTATCCGTCGACGACGTTCCAGCGCGAGCCCGACGGCTCGTTCCCGCACGGGCACATCTACTCACGCAGCAGCGCACCCAACCGTGCGGCGCTCGAGGCGTCGCTCACCGCGCTGGAGGGCGGCGCGGGCGCGGTCGCATTCGCGTCGGCGTCGGCGGCGACGTCGGCCGTGTTCCTGGCGCTGCAGCCAGGCGATCACGTCGTCGCCCCGATCGACGCGTATTACGGGACGGGCAAGCTGCTGCGCGAGGTCTATGCCGGCTGGGGCCTGGAGACGACGTTCGTCGACATGACCGACCTGGCCGCGGTCGAAAAGACGGTGCGGCCGACGACGAAGCTCGTGTGGGCGGAATCGCCGTCCAACCCGCTGTGGAAGGTGACCGATCTCGCGCGTATCGGCGCGCTGGCGAAGTCTGGCGGCGCGCGCTACGTCGTCGACAATACGACCGCGACGCCGATCCTCCAGTCGCCGTTCAAGGCCGGCGCTGACCTGATCGTGCACGCGACGACGAAATATCTCGGCGGCCATTCGGACGTCCTCGGCGGCATCGTCGTCGCGCGCGAGCGCGGTCCGCTGTTCGATCGGCTGCGCACGCTGCAGACGGCCGGGGGTGCCGTGCCCTCGCCGTTCGACTGCTGGCTGGTGCTGCGCGGTATCCGTACGCTGCCCTACCGCGTGCGCGCCCAGTCGGAGCACGCGCTGAAGGTCGCGACCTTCCTGGCCGCGCATCCGCGCGTGGAGCGTGTGCACTATCCCGGGCTGCCGTCGAATCCCGGCCACGAAATCGCCAGGCGCCAGATGAGCATGTTCGGCGGCATGCTGTCGGTGCAGGTCAAGGGCGGCGCCGACGCGGCGATGACCGTGGCCGCCAAGGTGCGCGTCTTCACGCGGGCGACGAGCTTCGGCGGCACCGAGAGCCTCGTCGAGCACCGGGCGTCGATCGAGGGGCCGGGCACGACGACGCCCGCGAACCTGCTGCGCGTGTCGATCGGCCTCGAGCATCCAGACGATCTGATCGAGGACTTCGCCCAGGCGCTGTCATGAGGCTCGCCGGCCGCACGGCGCTGGTGACGGGCGCCGCGCGCGGGATCGGTCTGGCGATCAGCGAGCGCCT